>Ga0310829_1000026_pt1 | contig 318814 bp, 309 predicted proteins | sample WT_ome_4_FD_202244 | JGI IMG/M metagenome (GOLD analysis project Ga0310829, IMG submission 202244) | Sorghum-adapted microbial communities enriched on wild type (WT) sorghum from Joint BioEnergy Institute, Emeryville, California, United... ...
AGCATCCGTTTCCAAGCAGGGGCTCCTCGACTCGACCGGCGTAAGACACCGTCAGAATCGCAGAGCCCCTGTGTCGCGCCTCGGACCTCCCCAGCCTCGTCATCCCACCCTCAGACGCGGAGCGCCCTCAAAGGCCTCCCCGAGTCGATCGAAGCCACCTGGCCGCTCGCGCTCGTCCAAACGTGTGTGCTGCACCTGATCCGCAACACGTTCCGGCTCGCCAGCCGCGCGGACTGGGACAAGATGGCCCGCGATCTGCGGCCGGTGTACACGGCGGTGAACGAAGCCGACGCCGGCGCCCGCCTCGATGAGTTCCACACGATCTGGGGCAACCGCTACCCGGCCATCAAGACGTTGTGGACGAACGCGTGGGCCGAGTTCGTGCCGTTCCTCGACTACTCCCCGGAGATCCGACGGGTGATCTATTCGACGAATGCGATCGAGTCGCTGAACGCACGGTTCCGGCGGGCGACCCGAGCGCGCGGGCACTTCCCCAACGAGCAGGCCGCCCTCAAGTGCCTGTACATGGTCGTGCGCTCGCTCGACCCGAAAGGCACCGGACAGGAGCGCTGGATGAACCGCTGGAAGCCGGCACTCAACGCGTTCGCGATCACCTTCGACGGCCGCCTCTTCTGAGGCCCTACGATCCCCCCACCCAATGAACCCAGCCAGACCAGTTACACCAAGTTCCTGACAGACCCCGGTACGGCCAGTGCCGCCGGGCCAGACCCAGCTCGCGCTCGACGACGAACCTGACCGCGGCGACGACGTCGTGGCCAACCGAGTAGCCGGCCAATGCGAGCGCTGCGGCGCCCGTGTCGAAGTCGGTGCCGGGCAGATCGTGCGGATGGGGACGAGGGACGTCCTCGCCTGCCGTCCCGCCTGCGCGGAGCCTCGACCGACCGATTCATTGACGTAGTCGCGGCCGGGACGTAGTCGGGGACCTACGCAGGGACGTAGTCGGGGACCCTGCACCGTCACGGTCGCGGGCATGGCTCGCCCGACGCAGCGTGTCGAGTTCCGCACCCGTGAAGACATGGCCGCGCACCTCGACAGGTGGGCGGCGGCCGAACTCACGAGCACGGCGGCTTGGGAACAGGTGCTGGTGGGCTCACGGGCGTGGCTCGACTACTCCGCCCGGAACCAGCTCCTGCTCGCTTCGTACGGGGTCGATGGGCCCGTCGCAGGGGCCGAGACGTGGCGGCTCGTGCCGTCGACCCACGAGGGTCGGCCGTGCGCGGTGCGGGCCGGCGAGCACGGGCATCCGGTCCGTGTGCCGGTCACCACCGGCGGCACGGAGCCGGATCCGTACCTCGGTGGTACACGCCCGACGCGTGCCGCGGTCGAGCGGTGGGAGTGGCGGCCGGTATTCGAGATCGCCCAGCTCGCACGCCGACCTGCACCCGGAACCCTGGTCGCCGTCGATCTTCCCGCCGCGCTGGCCGGTCCCGAGGCCCAGCGGGCGCTTCTCGACGCGAGCCGCAAGGTCGCTACCGCAACGGTGCGCGGTCGGTTGCCGAAGTCGACCGACCCGTATCGAGTCCTCGCGGACGCGGCCGAGCGGGTCACCCGGTCCGGCCGCGAACCGGGCCTGGGTCCCGTACTTCGCCAGCAGGTCGCGTGGATGGTCACCGACCGGGTCAACCTCGCCGCACAGCCGTCACCGCCCGAGTTCGACCCGACGGGCGTCAAGCCGCGGCGTCGGTGGGAGCTCCTGCAGCAGGTGCTCGACCCGACGCGCAAGCTGACTGCCGCGCTCGGAGTCGCGATCGGGGTCGACCTCGTCGCCTCACCGCTGCCGCGGATGACGATCGTCGACGACCGGGTCGTCCCCGCCGGCCGCCGGCACCGCCTCCCGGCCGCGTCCCTCGAGCAGCTTCCCGTCGGCCAGTGGGTCGAGGTCGGTCCGTACAGCGCCGCTGAGTGGGAGGCCCGCGGTGAAAGTGCATCGGGCCGCGGCGCCTACCTCCGGCTCAACAAGACCGCGTACATCGTCGCCGTCGAGCGTGGCGACACAGCGACCTGGCGGCTCGAAGACGTCGCCGCACGCACCGGCGACGGCATCCTCGCCACCGGCACCACCGCCTCGCTGACCGACGCCCGCGCAGACGCCGTCAAGACCCTGCGCGGTCGGTACCCGGCGCTCGGCCCCGCCGCTGTAGACGTCACACAGCCCGTGCCCGGAGGGAGCTCGCGCGGCTGGGGGCCGATGCCCGGCGAGGGGTCGACGTCGGCAGAACTGCGTCGGCTCGACGAACGCACGACCGTCTACGTCATCCCCGGGCCAGGAGGCAGGTGGATGCCCGCCGTTCACCACGCCGCGACCGGCGACATCGACCGGCTCCCGCTCACCCGAACCGTCGACGAGGCAAAGACCTCCGCCGTGCTCGCCGGCTACCGAGCCATGCGCCTCGCCGCGATGGACTCGCCGGCCCGGTTCGACCCGATGCTCGCCGCGTTCGCAGCGAGCGGCGACTACTCCCGCCGGGAGCTCACGGCGTTGCTCGCCAGCCGACTCGAAGCCGCCGACTCGACCCGGCTGCCCGACGCCTCGCCGGCCGAACTCGTGGAACTCGTCGGCGCGGCCGGAGCGTCGCCAGCAACGACTGTCGCGATCCTTCACGCTGAGTCCGTCGACGCGCGCACGGTTGCCGAGTTGCTACCGACCGCCGGCGTGCCGATGCCGGACGCGATCAGAGTTCTCCACGAGCGCTGGGAGCTGCCTCGAGGCGAGGCCGCCGAACTGCTCGGCGCAACCGCTGCCGAGATGCGCACCGCCGGATGCACTCCCGTTGAGATCATCGCGACGCGACCACGCGACGTGTTGCGCGCGCTGCCCGACGACCCCCACCTGTGGGAGCTCGCCGCCGGCACGATGGCGGCCGCTGGCCACTCATCCGCCACCATCGCCGGCCACCTCGTCGCGCACGCGCCGAGCGCCGACGCCTTCGCGGCTGGACTCACGACCGGCATCGACGATCCGGCCTCAGGGGTCGCAATGGCGGTGCGAAGCGGTGCCCAAGGGGATCAGCTCGCTGCCGTCTCGGAGGCCTATGGGTTGTCACCCGCGGAGGCCGCGACGCTGCTCGCTGATCACGGCTGCTCGCACCACGTCCTGCTCGACGCGCTCGACGTCCGCTGCGATCACGCCACCGACGCGGTGTTGGCCCTCGCCGGCGCGGCGGGCGTCAGTCAGGACGCCATCGACAGCTGGCTGAACCCTCCCGAGCCGGTCACCCCGCCGGTCGCCCGCTGGGGCGGGCTGGACCTTGGCGACGCCGCCGAGCTCCTCGCCAACCTCCCCGATCCCCAGCCAGCCGATGTCGCCACGGACCTCACCGACGCGCTCGATCTCGAACCCGCCCGCCACTTGGAGCCGATCCGCCCATGAGCAACGAAGCAACCCATCACCTGACCGATGATCCCGCCGAGGGAGGAACCTGGCTCCTCGACCTCGTCGCGGCTGTCGACTACCTACGCCGGGGCATCCGCCCGAACATCACCGTGTGGGACGCGCTCGACGAGTCCCTCCGCTGGATGCTGACCGAGACCGACGCGCCACCCGAGTCTTCGGACGAGCTCGCGATAGCGATCGTCGGTGCCGTGGCTGACAACGCCGACTCGATAATCACGATCCAAACCGCGATCCGCCGCTGGGTGCTCACGATGGCCGACCGCTACAACGACGGCCACCACTGGCCCCACCCTGTCCAGCGCCGCGGCTTCCCACCTCCGAGGCGAGACAGTTGAGTCCGAACGACGATTCGTAAGCGCGCGAAGTCGCCAGCCTCTCGCGTGCCACGGCCTGACGCGCCTGGCGGCGCGTGGTCAAGCTGTCTTCGGCGCTACCGGCTCAGCCTCGACCACGCCGCGATGGCCTGTCGCAGGTCGGGCACTTCATGACGCGCGATACCCACCGGCCACTGGAGCGGTGGGCTGTCGCATCGACGGTGTGCGCGCATGTCAGGCTGAGCCGCCACGTGTCGAGTTGCTCCGGGTCCGGCCTATGACCTCTCAGGATCGCGGCAAGTTGTTCGATCTGACTCTGGTGAAGCGGGTGAGGTGGGCAGCACTCGCCGCAGTGCTGCGACCGTGAGCCAGCGAGCGACCAACGGTGCGAACGGCAATCCGCATGGCGCGCGCTGTACTCAGCATCTGCCTGCTCGAATTCCGCCTGCTCCTCGGGTGAGCGGTCCTGGAGCCGTGGCCAGTCTCCGAGGCGATCCATGACGGGCAGTCCGCATCCGCGGCAGGACTCGCCGGCTTCGAGTTCTTCCCGTGTCAGATACGCACCCGCCTCGCGCCACTGCCGCTGCTTGGCTTCGCGGCGCTCATGCTCGGCCTCAGCAGCGAGTGCCTCGCGGTGGCGACGGGCTGCCGCCCGCTGTGCCTTCTGTTCGTCGGTCAACCTGGCCATGCGACAGGTTCGCGCCAGTCGCGGAGACTGCCGTCGCGGGGTGCAGGGCAATTGAAGCCAGGGCCAGGATCACCGAAAGTGCGCCGCCGCTCCAGCGTGCAGCTCCCTCGACAGCTCATGGCGCCAGGCTGACCGCCTTCGACTCCGAGATATCACTGGCCTCCAGTCGCTGTGCGGTTGCCTCGAGTGCTCTCGCCGTTTCGGCGTACTCGACGACGTGAGGCCAGTGGGCGAGGATCCAGCGGGTTCGAGTGTCCTGCGCGGTGAGGGCGTCGGCGAGAAGCTGGGTGGTGTCGTCGAAGGCGAGCTGGCCACCGTCACGTAGGGCCGTGATGAGCGCGCTGTAGTCGGCCGGGGCCGACTCGAAGATCGCGTCGAGCTCTCGACGACGCTCGAGCAGTTCGCCATGGTCCCGAGGCGTGATCGGCGGAGTGGCCGGCGCATCGCTGTAGTCCGCGAGCCACACCCGCGTCGCGGCGATCCGGCTCCACTGCTCGGGATCGATTTCAGGTGTGACGCCGTGCTGACCGGCACGCAGTTGGTGGGTCACGATGTCCCGGATGGCGTCGTCCCAGACCTGGGCCGGCATGGCCTTGGTCGGTCGGGTGCCGATGAGCGCCACGAGCCAGTCTCGCTGCTCCGCGGCGAGCAAGGCGGCGGCTCGGTCGACGCTGAGCTGTGCGGCCGAGCGGTAGACGTGCGCGTCGTCGGGTTCGACTCCGGCGGATGCGAGGTGCTGGTACCACGCGTCGATTTGCGTCCGCAGCCCTCCAACTACGTCGCCAAGCGTTTGGGCGGCGTCGGTGCTCAAGGGTCGTTCGCCAGCATCGCGGTCGAGGATCTGCACCTGCTGCCACGGGAGGACTCGCTCGGCGACACGACCCTCGGCGGACACGAAGGCGACCGCCAGCTCCCCAGTGGCGTCGTCGAGCCCGGTCACCGTGCCGATGTTGTGACGGTCGAACGCCTTCACCGTCTGGCCGATCGCCGCGTGCCGAGCGGTGTGCTCCGCACGGTCGATCAGGGCCTGCAACGTGGTGGGTGTCGATCCGACCGCGGCGGTGGCTTGCTGCTCTGCATGCGTGGCGTGCATTGCCCAGGCTTCGAGGTCGGTGAGATCGATCGTCTCGGCGAGGAGGGTCACCTGGGCGGCGTGGGGGTCGTGGGTGGAGGCGAGCAGCTTCGCTCGTGAACGGTTGAGGCGTCGGTTGAGGTCCTCGTCCACGTCGAGTTCGTCGTCGGGGTGCAGCAGCCCTCGGTTGTGCTGGTCGAGGTCCCTGTCGAGGTCGTCGAGATCTGTGGCCGTGGCGATCAGCCAGTTCTCCTCCCGCCCGCGCGACAGCAACAGGTAACCGGCCTCGCGGTACAGGCCGTCGAGTCCGACGCCGATCGCGACGTCCCACGTGCCGCCCTGAGAGCGGTGTCCGGTGAGCGCGTAGCCGTAGTCGACGCCACCTCGTGTGACGTAGTCAGCGGTGAGGGGTACAAGTGCCTCGTTGCGGTCCAAGCGGACCACGAGCTGGCCCTTCTTCACGGCGACAGCGGTCCCGGTCTGGCCATTGAGAACGCTGGTCGGGCGGCCCTCGAGTGTGCGCTGGCGGTACGAGTTGCTGCGCAGCACGACGCGTTCACCGGCGCGGTACTCACGGTCGTCGAACGTTCCCAGCACCTCGCCGGCCGCGGCGGCTTCCGCGAGGCGGTGCCGGACGGCACGGTTGAGCGCATCGACGGTCTCGTTGGTTGCCGCGAGCAGCACTCCGGAGCGACCGGCGCGGTGGGCATCGAACCACCGATCCACCGCAGCGGTCAGCATTCCGGCCCGGTCCTCGGCGACGACCACTCGGCCGTGCTCGCAGTAGGCCTCGACTGCCGCGGCCACGTGGCCACTGCGCAGCTCGCGGAGTGCCGCCTGTTCCCAAGGTGCGACCTGGCGACGGTTCACGCTCAGTTCGGCGACCGTGACGGCATGCTGCGCCGCCGCCGCGAATCCGCCGCCCGCCGTGATCTCGGGAAGTTGGCGGTGGTCGCCGGCGAGCACCACTCGACCACCTGCTGTCACGGTCGCGGTGACGAGCGCTTCGAGGTAGCGGATGCCGGCCATCGCGGCCTCGTCGATGATCAGCACTGTTCGAGCGTTGGGTCCGCCATAGCCGCGAGACCATTCCCCGGCCAGCCGGTGCAGGGTTGCCGAGCGCGCGCCGGCGCCGGCTTCGAGTTCCGTCGCGGCGCGAGCCGAGGGGGCCGCACCGAGCACCGTGTAGCCGGCGGTCTCGAACGTTTCGCGAACGGCGTCGAGCGTGAAGGTCTTGCCCGTGCCCGCCGGCCCCACGAGGACGGCGACCGCCGCGCCGCTTGTCGCGATCTGGCGGACTGCCGCGGCCTGGTCGTCGCCGAGTGTCGGTCGCGCAGCGATCACGGCCTCGACCACCGCCGGATCAACGGCCGAGCGCGCGTTACAGGCATCGAGTGCGCCGAGGAAGCGGCGCTCAACCTCGAGCAGCTCCGACGACGTCCAGCGCCGATCGCCCCCGCTGGTGTGAACCGGGATCGTGGCGGGCGAGGCGAGCACGCGGGCGACGACGCGCTCGACGGTCCCGATGGTGGCGCCCTCACCAAGTGCCGCGGCGACTCCCTGAACGAGATCGGCGCGAGTGAACGTCGAGTCCTCCGCGGTCAGATCGGCGAGCAGACCGGCTACCCACGCCGCTTCGTCGACGAGCCGGTCGCCGCCGAGCCACCGGCCGTCATGCTCTCGACCGGGCGGTGTGAGTGCGCCGAGCAAGGCCTCAGCGGCGTCGGGCCCCCAATCTGCGGCGAGCGCCTCGGCCTTCCACGCGGCGTCGAACCGTTCCGTCTCGAGCTCCGGTTTCGCCCGGCGTGTGGCGAGCACGGCCGCCTGCCGCCCTTGACGGTTGTTGGGCGTGCCGGTCGCTTCCAGCCAGGCCTCGATGTCGCGGGACCGCTTGCTGAACTGGTCACATAGGGCCTGCGGCACGCCGGCGATCTCGGGCACGTGACGCCCGGGCCGCCACTCGACACCGAGCCGCTGAGTGAGTTCATGACGCAGCACCGTCTGGAAGACCTCTCCCGCGGCTCGCACTGACCGGTACAGGTCGGGGTGCACGAACGCCGTCCATCGCCCGTCCGGCCCTTCGGCGAGGTTCGGGATCAGCGTATGCCAGTGCAGCAGTGGGTCACCGGCCCGGCTGGTGCGATGCCGGAACACCGCCGCGGCGACCCCGCGGGCGTTCAATGTGCGGATGCGGGCCTGGTCCGCGGCGTCCGGATCACGGGCGGCGAGCGAGTCGAGGAAGCGTTCGTTTCCGCTACCGCGGCGGATGCGGATCGCCTCGCGCTCGATCCAGCCGACCGTGTCTCGCACCGCTGCTTCGCCGGCCTCGATGATCGCCCCCTGAACCCGCGGGTCGTCGCTCACCGCGTACAGCACCGACACCGATTTGGGCACCTTGAAGGTCAGGTCGAATCCCGGCACTCTGCGCGGGTGCGGCCGGAGCGTCTCCCCGTTCGGTGACAGGCCGCCCGTGCCCGGCGCGATCCCGGCGAGCACCGCCCGCAAGTCATCGCCCACGACCACGCCCGACAGACCGAGCCGCTCTGCACCCGCACCCATCCAGAGGCCGTCAGCCTCACCTCGGCCGGTGTAGTAGTCGTCGAGCGACTGCGCTACCCCGGAGAGCTGGTAGGCCTCCTGGCCGACCCGGAGCTTGGCGATGCTGAGCACCGGCCCATCGCACCGAACCGAGGTCCCGGGGTTCGTCCCTGGCTACGTCCCGGCGGGGACGTGTGCACACCACGTGTGGTGATCGTCTGTGAAAGCACCTCGGCTACGTCCCTCGCCAACGTTCTGGCCGGTCGAGTTGCCCACCTCGTCGGCGACCACGCTGCGTCGTGGACCTACGCTGAAACTGTGACACGCTCGCCGCAAACGTTGAGTATTGAGGATCGCCGCGTCGTTGCGTCGTGGGCTGCCGACTGCGCCGAACACGTTCTCTCGATCTACGAGGACGCAGTGCCCGGCGACATCCGGGTACGGGCAGCGATCGAGCAGGCTCGCTCCTTTGCTGCGGGTGAACTCGATGTCAGCGTTGCGATCCGACAAAGAGGCGCTCAGGCCGGTGCGGCAGCTCGGGAGGCGCCCATTCCGGCAGCCAAGGCGGCGGCATACGCAGCCGAGCAGGCCGCCGCCGTTGCCCACATGGGAGCGCATGCACTGGGCGCGGCGGGGTACGCAGCGAAGGCATTGACGCTGGCCGTAGGTTGCCAGGACGACGCTGTCACGCAGTCAGAGGCGCGCCGCCAGGTGGCAGCGATGACGGTCACTGTCGCCCGCGCCATCTCCCTGCTCCCGGCGCTGGGCGAGAATCCCTCGGGTCCGCTCGGTCTCGGACGTTTGAGCGGGGGGCATGTCGGCGAGACAATTCGGACTATCCAAGCGACTCTGAACAGTCGCTAGTACAGAACGCAGCGCAGCAACGTCTAAGCCGGTGCCGCGCTCGTCAGGCGTGACGGGCAACCCGTCGGGTGCAGCGATTGTGAGCTGCGGACATGTGGTGCGGCGGCGCGTAGCGGAGGTGGTCGAGTTGCCGCAGGGCATCGTCGCTCGCAGCGCCCGGGTCCGAACTCGGGCCTTGCACGGTCAGCCACTCGACAGCGTCGTAGCTGTCGACGATGCCGTGCCAGCGGACGAGGCCCCAGTCCGCTTGGGCGCCGAACTCGAGAACATCGCCGCCGGCGAGGCGACTCGGGATCAGCCAGCCGCCACGGCCGTGGTCGGCGTGCCAGAGCATGCGTGCCCATCCGCACGGGTCGGCGTCGGACTGCCAGAGCGTGCCGAGCCAGGTCTCTGCCTGGAACCCGACCGGCGAGTCGATCAGGACACCGGCCGGGACGCGCGGAGCCGGTGGCGGCCGAAGCGCGACCAGTCGTAGCCGGTCGTTGTCGGGGTCCGGTGGTCGTGCATCAACCCGTGACCGTAGGACTCGGACGCGGCCGAAACCGTAGAACCGGCTCGACGGCACGCCGCCCGGAGGGCGGCCACGGCACGCCCGACAGCCCTGTGGGCGCCGGCGCGACGGCCGGCGCCCGGGCGGTCAGGCTGCGGATTCTTCGGTGTGCTCGTTGGCGTCGGTGGTGTGGCCAGCGGCGGTGTTGAGGTGGTCGACGGCGGCTTGTGCCTTGCTCGATGCGGTGATGAGGGCGCGGGTGTCGGCGCGCAAGATGCGCAGCCATCCGGCGAGGTAGGCGGCGTGGTCGGGGCGGGTGACGGCGCTGATTCCGTGCTGTGCGCACCACATCGCGGCGGCTAGCTCGGCGACGAGCTCTTCGGCGGCGTAGCTGTCGTCTCCGAACCGGCCGGTGAGGTCGCGGGCGAGCCGGGTGGGGTGGCCGGTCCAGTGGGCGTGTTCGTGGGCGAGGGTGGCGTAGAAGTTCGGGGCCAGCTCGAAGCGGTCGAGGTCGGGAACGTGGATCTCGTCGGTTGCGGGTTGGTAGTAGGCGCGGTTGCCGCCGCGCTCGACGTGGGCACCGACGGCCGCGAAGTAGGTCTCTGCGGCGTCGATCCGTTCGGGGGTGTCGCGGGCTGGCTGTCGGCGGCGGGCGAGGATCTCGTCTGCTCCGTCGACTTGTTCGGCGGCGAACACGGCGTAGGCGCGGGCGAGCAGTCGCGGCCGGCGCGGTTCGTCGTCGCTGTCGGTGTGGTCGGTGTCGTCGGGGCGGGTCTGCTTCCAGAGCACGACCTGAGCGGCACGCTCTCCGCGGCGCACCTGGGCGCGGTGGCGCTGCCAGCCTCGATACGTCGCCCAAGTTCCTGAGGTCCAGCCGTGGGCGGCGGCGACCATCGGCAGCCAGATCGAGTTGAGGCCGCGGTAGCGGCGTCCGTCGACACTCTCGGGGGTTCCGGCATCGGCGAGGGTGTGCCAGGGCATGCGCCAGTCTCCGGCCTTGCCGGTCTCGATGTCGTCGATGAGTTGAGCGGTGATGGTGGTGAACAGGTCGTCAGCTCGCATGATGGTGGTCCTCCGTGTGGGTGGGCGGCTTCGCCCCTACGGGGCGTTGGCCGCCGCGAGGCGGGCGCTGTCAACCCGGAGGGCTTGGCCCCGGAGCTTGCGGAGGGGCTTGACAGCGACCGTACGGCGGCCCACACGGCACGCCCGCCGCAGGCGGGCCACGGCACACCGCCACCGGCGTGAGGGATGGTCCCTGGCTACGTCCCTCTCCCTGCTCAGAGGGGTTGCCGGTCGCGCAACGGCCCGGCCAACCTCACGGCGCTGGGGGGTCGACCGGGCCGTCACATGGCTGGTTCAGGCAAGGTCGGGATCGTCCTCGCCGTCGTCCCCCTCTTCGTCGTCGCCGTCGTCCTCGTCGTCGTCGTCGGCGTCGGTGTCGCTGGTGCGGGCGATCGCGTCGGCGGTCCATGGGTCCGGTGTCCAGCCGGTGGCGGTGAGGGTGCCGAGGTAGTCGCGGCAGGGTGTGCTCGACGGTGACCAGTACATGGCGGTCTCGGCCAACCCGCAGGCAACCGCCGCTGCGACTCGGGCGAGTTGCGCCGGGGTGTCGGTGCCGTTGAGCAGCTCGCGGTGGGTGACCTCGCGGGGCTGGTCGTAGCCGAGGATCGTCGCCGCGTGGCCGATGGCCTCACGCCCGGCTTCGCAGATCAGGCCACGCAGGGCGAGCCGTACCAGGTCGGCCTGGCTCGGGCCGCCGCGGGGCTTGGCCCACACGTCGGTGGCGTGGGCGAGGCGGGCGACGCGTCCCTTGCGCTTGGCGTGCGATGTGTCGCCGCCCGAGGCGGCGGGCCGGGCGTTGTCCGCGGTCAGGTCGCTGCCGGCGTCACTGCGGCCGGGTCGGTGCCGGCGGGGGTCGGTGCACACCTCGAACTGGTCGGCCCCGTCGCCCCAGCCGACGCGGCGCACGACCACGGCGTGACACGACTCGGTCCGGTGGGCCTGGGCGGCTTCGGCGTCGAACAGTTCACCGAGGCGCTTGGCCTTGTCGGGTGGCGGGTCCTCGCTGGTGAACACCGTGGGGTGCTTCGCCTGTGCTCGGGCGACGGCACGCTGGTAGCTGTCGGCTCGACGGAGGTCGTCGCGGTAGTTGGCGACGGTGCGGGCCGGGTCGCCCCAACTGCGCCCGGCAAGTTGGGCACACACCTGGTCGAGGTGCTCGGGGCCGAGGTCGGCCACGGTGGCGGCGGCTTCGGCGGCGGCGAGGGTGAGATCGCCGCGGTCGAGCGCGGTGCGCCACTGCTCGGGCAGGACGGTGACGGCCATGCGGGTGCGGACCCATGCCTGCGACTTGCCGATGCGGCGGCACAGCTTGGCCGGGGTCAGACCGGCGTCGAGCGACATCAGCCGTTCCATCGCACGGACCTCTTCGGACGGCGCGAGGTCGGAACGATTGAGGTTCTCCGACAACTGCGCCTCGATCACCTCGACGGGGGTCATGTGGCGGATCACCGCGGGAACCTCGGTCACGCCCGCCTTCAACCCGGCGGCGTGCCTGCGATGCCCCGCCACGATGAAGTACACGCCGTGGTCGTCGGCGGGGAGCACGACGAGCGGTTCGAGCATGCCGTGAGCGTTGATCGAACGGACCAACTCGGTGAGCTCTCCAACCTGAGCACGCGGGTTGTCCGGATGGGGCCGAAGGTCGGCCAAGTTGAGCCAGCACAGTTCCGGCTCGATGGTGTCGACAGTCATGTCGACAGTGGGTTCGGTGGTGGTCATCGGGTTGCCTCCAAGGTCGCGGTGAGTGTGGTGATCCAGGGGTGCTCGGGGTGGTCGCTGGTGACGCCGTTCGGGTCGACGCGGGCGGTGGTGTCGTCCTCGGCTCGGACCCAGGCCTCGCCCTGTTCGGTGACGAGGAACCGGGCAGCGGTGGCAGCGACGCCGAGCGACGCGGTGCGGGTGTGCGCCCGTCCGTCGCGGTCGAACACCGTGTAGACGGGCGGGCCGTCGCCCGGCAGGTGGAACAGGGCGGGCTGCACGCCCGGCGGCCGCAGCGCGGCGAGTGTTTCGGTGTCGGTCAAAGGGGACCTCCTTGGTGCGGCCCGGCCGGATGCCGGGCATCGCCCTACGGGCGAGGGCCGCCGCTGAAGCGGTCGCTGTCAACCCGTAGGGCTCGGCCCCGGAGCTTGCGGAGGGGCTTGACAGCGACCGCGCGGCGCCCCACACGGCACGCCCGCCGCAGGCGGGCCACGGCACACCGCTCACTCCGGCCGCCGGGCGCGGCGGTACGCGCCCGGCGGACGGGTCAGCTCGCTGGGTAGAGGTGGCGGCCGCGCTGCTCGATCACGCCGAGCCGTCGCGCGCGGTGCAGGTACTTGTAGGCGGTCGGGATGCTCACGCCGAGCCGGCGGCGGATCTGGTCGGCGGCGGGCTGCTTCGGATCGAGATGCCACACCAAGTCGAGCAGGTCGTCGTCGGTCAGCGCCGACTCGGGACCGCGCTGGCGGGTGCGCCGTGGCACGTCGCTGAGGCGTGCGGCCAAGGCGCGTTCGGTTTCGGTGCGCCCTCCCCAGATCCCGTACTCCTCGCCTTCGGTGACGGCGTGCTGCTCGCACGCTGCGCGGACCGGGCATCGGGAGCACACCGCGAGGGCCTCGCCGGACGGCGTGTCGGCTGGCGGGTAAAACAGCGCTGTCGGTAGGCCGCGGCACGCCGCGTAGCGGCGCCACTCGGGCGCGTCCTGCACGGCGGTCATGACCGGTACGCCTCGGCCAAATAGCGCGGCAGGCGCGCAACCTGGTGCTGGCCGAGCGGGCCAACCATCAGGCGCACGGCGACGGTCGAGCCGTGGCGGGCGATGACCGCGAACCGCGCCAGCCGGTCGAGGGTGCGCACGAGTTGCGAGCGTCGGAGCCCGAACGTGGCGGCGAGCTCGTCGAGCGGCCACTCGACCTCGCCTTCGGTGGCGTACAGCGCCAGGTGACGCGCGACCAGCACCGAACTCGGGCCCAGCGTGTTTGTCCACCAGTTCTGTGGATTATTCGTTTGATGCAAGCCGCTCGTGGGGCTCGCTGGGGAGTGTGTTGGCATCGATGACCTGCTTCGACGTGGGTCGTGTGCTGGGCGTGATGCCGATGCGGTCGGCGAGCGTGATCGCTCCGCTGTCCGTGTGGTGCATGATACCTTCATCTGATGCAAGGTGGGCGGATGGGTGAGGAGTCGGTGCCGGGCTCGGCGGCGGTGCTGTTGATCGGTGGGGTGCGCTTGTTGCATCCAGAGGATCAGGTGTTCGCGGCGATGTTGGAGGGCTGGTCGCTGCAGCAGCGGTCGCGGTTCTTGGCGGAGTCGACGATCACCGCTCGCCGGCAGTTGATTGAGCGGTTCGCGCGTTGGTCGAACGAGTATCCGTGGCGGTGGCGGCCGCAGGATCTGGAGGAGTGGACGTCGGACGCGATCGCTGAGCGGCAGGCGGCGCACTCGACGGTGCGCGGGGTGCATGTGACGTTGTCGTTGTTCTTCGACTACATCTGCGACCCGCGCTACGGCTGGGTCGATGAGTGCCAGCGCCGGTTCGGGACGTTCCCGGTTCAGATCTGCCACGAGTGGAACACGGTGTTGCACCGTTCGGAGTTCGAGGCGCGGCCGGGCAACCGGGCGTTGACCCGGGCCGAGTTGCAGTTGCTGTTCGACCATGCCGACGACCGGGTCGACGAGGTCCGCCGGCTGGGCCGCAACGGCTGGATGGCCGCGTTCCGCGACGCGACGTTGCTCAAGGTCTGTTACGCGTGGGGGTTGCGCCGGCGCGAGGTGACGATGCTGGAGACGGTCGACTTCGGCCGGAACCCGAAGGCGCCCGAGTTCGGCGACGCGGGGAGCCTGTTGGTGCGCTACGGCAAGGCCAAGGCTGGTGGTCCGCCGCGACGGCGCACGGTGTTGTCGGTGTTCGGGTGGGCGGTCGAGGTCGTCGAGGAGTGGATGACCGAGGTGCGCCCGTTGTATGAGTTGCGGTCGGCGGTGTTGTGGCCGACCGAGCGGGCGGGCCGGGTCGGACCGGAGTATGTGAACAAGGTGTTCAAGCGTTACCGCGACGAGCTCGGCCTCCCGGGGGAGTTGGGGCCGCATTGTCTGCGGCACTCGTATGTGACGCATCTGTTGGAGGACGGCTGGGATCCGTTGTTCGTCCAGCAACAGGTCGGCCACGCCTGGTCGTCGACGACGGCGATCTACACGAAGGTGTCGACGGACTACAAGAACACGGTGTTGCGCCAGGCGCTCGATGACCGGTTCGGGATCGGAGGATGACGATGGGCAAGGAACGCAAGCTCGGCTACCGGTGGCGGCTGCGCGAGGTGATGGCGGCACGCGGGTTGTGGTCGACCACGGACCTGGCGCCGCTGCTGGCTGAGCGCGGGATCGAGCTGTCGGCGACGCAGGTCTACCGGCTGGTCGTGCAGACCCCGGAGCGGTTGTCGTTGCGGACGTTGATGGCGTTGTGTGACGCGTTGGAGTGCACGTCGACGGACCTGATCGAGCCGGTCGCTGAGCCGGCCCCGGCGCGGCGCCGCAAGACGGCCGGGGACGTCGCGCCGGGTGGTGGTGAGGTGCGGGCGTTGCGCCCGAAGCGGGCTCGGATCGTTCCTGACGCGTGAGCCGACGCCCGGCGACGGTCGGCCCGAGCGGGGCGTCGTGCACGGTCTGTGGGCGTGTCGGCCTGCGGTTGCGGGCCGGTCGTTGCGGGACGTGTCGAGCCAATGCCCACGTCGAGGCCTGCGACCGGTGTGGTGAGGTCCGCACGGTGTCGACGCGCACGGAGACCGGCGCGGCGTTGTGTGGGCCGTGCCGCAACCGGGTGCGGGCGGCGGCCCGCACCGCCGAGTTGCACGCGTCGGCGGCAGCGACGATCGCGGGCTGGTTGGCCGGTGTCGACGAGGCGCAACTCCGGGCCGCGGTCACGGCGGCGGCACCGAACCTGCGCCAGGCCGAGTGGCTGGTCGCCGCGCTCGGCGAGGGAGCCGGGGTGTTGCACGGCTCGACGACCGCACCGAGGGTCGTTGACCGGCTGGTTGAGCAGTTGAGCGCGGCCGGCGTGACGGGGATCGCGGCGCCGTGTTGTGTGCGGTGTGGTCGCAGCGCGTGGCTGTCGCAGCGGATCGACGGGCATCGGGCGTGTGTGACGTGCGCGCACACGGTTCGCGGTGAGCCGTGCAGCATCTGCGGCACGACACATCCGGTGGCGACCCGCACGTCGGCGGGCGCCCCGGTGTGTTCGATCTGTCACCGCAAGGACCCGACCCGCTGGGAGGCGTGCATGCGCTGCGCCCGGCTGGGACCTGTCGTGCGTCGCCTCGACGACGGGGCCGGCGTGTGCGCGAACTGCAACCGGCGTGTGGCGGTGTGTTCGATCTGCGGCAACGAGCGGGTGTGCGTCGGGATCCGGGCCGGGAACCCGCGCTGTCAACCGTGCACGAGCCGTCAGGCGCCGTGCTCGTGGTGTGGGCGCACCGCCCGTGTGTCGGTCGTGTGGGCGACCGGGCCGGTGTGCTCGACGTGCCGCCACAAGGGTCTCGCCGCCAAGGCGACGTGTGACGGGTGCGGCAAGCTGCGCCGCCCCGACCCGCGGCATCCGAGCGGGCGTTGCGCCGATTGTGTCGGGCTGCCGCGGTTCAACGTGTGCGCCGACTGCGGCACCGAGGACCGCATCTACCGGCACGGGCGCTGCTTCGCGTGCCTCGTGCCGATGGTGTTCGACCGTCTTGCCGTCGGGCCGGTCGACCTGTCCGGTTTGCGGGCCACGCTGCTCGCCAGCGCACGTCCACGCGCCGTGCTGCGCTGGCTGGAAACCGGGTTCGTCACGACCAGCATCGCCGGGCTGGCAGCCGGTGAGCTCGCCCTGACCCACACGGCGCTGGACGGGCTCGGCGACAACCTGGCGGTGACGCGCCTGCGCCACGTGCTGGTCCAGGCCGGCCTGCTCGACGAACGCGACGAGGCGCTCGCCCGGCTCGAAGCGTGGATCACCGGACACATCGCGGGGATCGCCGACGTCGACGATCGCCGAGTGATCGAGGCGTTCGCCAACTGGCATGTGCTGCGCCGCCTGCGCCGCCGGGCCGAAGGCGACGGCGCGGTCAGCACGAAGAACGCGCGCACCAAGATCCATCACTCGAGCGAGTTCCTCGCCCACCTGCGCGGCCACGGCCGCACGCTGGCCGGCTGCACCCAAGCCGATCTCGAGTTGTTCCTGACGGGTCCGCCCGGGCGGCACTACGTCGCCGAGTTCGTCACCTGGGCCCACCGCCGACGACTGTGTGCCGATCTGCACGTGCCACGCCGAGCGCAGCTCTGGCCCGCTCGCGAGATCAGCGACGACGAGTTGCGCGAGCTGGTCGGCCGCTTGCTCGGCGACGCCGAGCTGCGCGTCGGCGACCGTGTCGCCGGTCTGTTCGTGGTGTGCTATGCCCAGCTCCCGGCCCGCATCGCCCGCCTGCGGGTCGATGACATCACGATCGACGCCCACCGGGTGAGCGTGCGGTTCGGACGCGACGATGTTGTGTTGCCACCCCGGATCGCGGTGCTCGTCGCCGACCTGGCCGCCACCCGTCGCGGCCGCTCGGCAACCGACTCGGGCGCCACCAGTCCGTGGTTGTTCCCGGGAGCGCTTCCCGGTCGCCCGCTCGATGCGGAGACCCTGCGGGTCCGGCTGGCCGCGATCGGGATCGCAACCATGCGCGTCCGCACCGCCACGCTGTTGGACCTCGCGGCCCAGATCCCGGCCGCGGTGCTCGCCGACCTGGTCGGTTTGGACCCGACGACCGCCGCGCGTTGGAACCGCGCGGCAGGAGGTGACTGGGCGACCTACGCCGCGATCCGGGCCACACCGCGAAGAACATCATCGGATGGTGTCATCACCGGATCATGATATTGTGGTGGCATGAGTGCACACGCGACCAAGCAGCGGGTTGACGCCGAGGTGGCTGCCCGGCTGTTCCACGGGTTGAGTGATCCGACTCGTTTGTCGATCCTGATGGCGTTGCTCGACGGTGAGCGTCGGGTGACTGATCTGGTCGAGGCGGTCGGGTCGTCGCAGTCGAACGTGTCGAACCATCTGGCGTGTCTGCGTGAGTGCGGCCTGGTCGTGGACCGGCCTGCCGAGCGCCGCCAGGTGTTTTACTCGATCGCCCACGCGCAGCTGCGTGACGTGCTCGAAGCGAGCGAGCGGCTGCTGGGCGAGACCGGCCAACAGGTTCGGTTGTGCTCGAACCCCTACATGGGCACTCCAGGGAGCAAGGGGCGTGGTCGTGGCTGACGCGTGTTGCGGCCCGACGCCGGGCGTCGACCACGACGACGCCGAGGGTGGTTGGGCGGAGCGTTGGCGCACCCCCGCCGCTGTGGTCGCCGCGATCGCGTGGGCGGTCGGCATGGTCGGCGAGTGGACCGACACGGCGACGCTGCCAGAGGTCGCGTTCGGGGTCGCGATCGTGGTCGGCGGCGCCACGTTCGTTCCCGAAGCCCTGATGAGGCTGCGTGACGGCCGGCTCGGGATCGGTCTGTTGATGACGATCGCGCTGGTTGGTGCGGTCGCGCTCGGCCAGTTCGGCGAGGCCGCCTCGTTGGCGTTCTTGTTCTCGATCTCCGAAGCGCTCGAAGAATGGGCGATCACCAAGTCCCGCCGCGGCCTGCGCGCCGTGCTGTCACTGGTGCCGGACACGACCCGGGTGCGGCGCGACGGCGAATTGGTCGAGATCCCGACCGGTGACGTGCGTGTCGGTGATGTGCTCGTGGTCCGCGCCGGCGAGCGCGTGCCGACCGACGGGACCGTCCGCCAAGGTCGATCGAGCGTCGACGTGTCAGCGGTGACGGGCGAGTCGATCCCGCTCGACGTCGAACCTGGCGGGCGGGTGCTCGCCGGCAGCATCAACGGCGGCGGCCTGCTCGAGATCGAAGCGACCGCACCATCGAGCGACAGCACCCTGGCGCGGATCGTGCGCGCCGTCGAGGACGCCCAGGAACGCAAGGGCAACGCCCAACGCATCGCCGACCGGATCGCTCAACCGCTCGTGCCCGGGATCTTGATCGTCGCCGCGCTCGTCGCCATCGCCGGTGCCCTGTTCGGTGACGCGTCGTTGTGGCTTGAACGCGCCCTCGTCGTGTTGGTCGCCGCGTCGCCGTGCGCGTTCGCGATCGCCGTCCCGGTCACCGTGTTCGCCGCGATCGGCGCCGCCACCCAGGCCGGCCTGGTCGTCAAGGGCGGCGCCGCGCTCGAAGCGCTCGCCACCGTCCGGGTGGTCGCGCTCGACAAGACCGGCACCCTGACCCGCAACCGGCCTACCGTCGTCGATGTCGCCGCCACCGCCGGGCACACCCGCGAGCAGGTCCTCGAACTCGCCGCCGGGCTCGAAGCTGTCAGCGACCACCCGCTCGCCGCCGCGATCGTCGCCGCCGCCCCCGCCACCACGGCCGCGAGCGATGTGCACACCGTCGCCGGGCACGGCCTCACCGGCACCGTCAACGGCCACACCATCCGGGTCGGCAAGCCCGGCTTCGTCGACCCCGCCGGGCTCGCCGACACCATCGCCCGCTACCAGCACGACGGCGCCACAGTCGTCGCGGTCGAAGCCGACGGGACGACGATCGGGGCGATCGCGATCCGCGACGAACTGCGCCCCGAAGCCCGCGACGTGATCGCCGCGCTCACCGCCCAAGGACTCCGGGTGGCGATGCTGACCGGCGACAACACCGCCACCGCGACTGCCGTCGGGCACGCCGCCGGGATCGACGACATCCGCGCCGAACTGCTGCCCGCCGACAAGACCACCGCGATCGAACAACTCGCCACCCGCGGGCCGGTCGCGATGGTCGGTGACGGGATCAACGACGCCCCCGCTCTCGCAACCGCCGCCGTCGGGATCGCGATGGGCGCGGCGGGGACCGACGTCGCGATCGAAGCCGCCGACGTGGCGATCATGGGCGACCACCTCGACCACCTCCCCGAGTTGATCGACCACGCACGCCGCACCCGGCGGATCATGCTCCAGAACCTCGTCGGCTCCGGCGCGATCATCGCCGTGCTGATCCCGGTCGCCACGTTCGGCTGGCTCGGGCTCGGCGCCGTCGTCGCCGTCCACGAAGTCGCCGAGATCTTCGTGATCGCCAACGGCCTGCGCGCCCGGCGTCGCCTCACTCGCGATCCACACCACCACCACATCACCGTCGAGGAAACCCGTCATGTCGTCCATGCCTGACCGCCCGCGCCGGCGCACCCCCAGCCAGATCCGCGAGCTGATCGCGGGGGAGCTGGCCGCCGCCCGCACCGCCGACGATCCGTGGCCCGCGCTCGAACGCGCCCACATCGCCTCGCAGCCCTGGGCCTGGCCGCACACCCGCGTCCATGCCGCCATGCTGCGCGCCACCTGGCGTCAGCGCGACCGCCACGAACTCGTCGCCCAACTCGTGCGCCTCACCGTCGCCGCTCCCGGCTCGCTTACCGGCCGCTACCCGGCCGGCAACACCGGCCGCTCCACCATGCGCCTCACCGAAACCGCTCCCGTCCCCGACGATCTCGCACGGCTGCTCCCACCCGACTAGCCGCGCGCCCGCCAGCGCACGGCACCCGCCCGCCAGGGCGGCAACGGCACGCCCGAAATGGTGGCCGACGCTCGCCGCGCCGACCACCCGGGACCGTTACGCCGCCGGTCGACCGGCCGTCAGCGCCACGTGGGCCTCGCGGACCCACTCCGGCACGCGCTCCAGATGACGGCTCGACAGCGGCGGAACCGAACCGCGGACCCGCAGCACTCCCGACCAGTCCGCCAACCCGAACCGCACTAGACGGCCCATCGTGCGCTGGACCGACGACCACGGCGACACGCTCGACCCCAGCCCCAGCATCTGGCCGAGCTCGCTCAGGTCGATCTCGACTCGGGACGACGGGGTCGGCAGCCACGAATCGAGCCGCCGCAGCATCCACGTCGCCGAGGGCCCGATCACCGGGAGCCACGCCAACTCGACATACGGATCCAAAACCGGGAACCCGATCCGATCGACCGTCGGGTCGACCCAACGAGTGACCGGAACCACGGGCGGGAACTCGCAGCCAGGCATCACGACCACCGCCCCGTCGAGCGGCATTCGCCACTGTCGAATACGTGCACTCTGCCGGTGGTCAGGAAGTCGTCGCTGGTGGTGGCGATCGCGCCGGGGGCGTGTTCGATCACCGGGTCGTGCCACGCGACCACGGTCACGGTGTCGGGCCACGGCTGGCTCTGGCGGGCGGGGCGGGTGAACGGGAGGACGTCGGACATGGGGTGCTCCGTAGGTGTCGAGCGCTCGGCGGGGACCGGCGGTGCCGACTTCCCCGATGGAGATTCCGGTCCCCGCTGAGCTGGTTGCGACCCGACCGGCCGGCCGGGCCTTGCCCCTACGGGGCACAAGGTCCGCCGCCAGACCGGGGTCAACCCTTGGGCTCCGGCCCCGAGCTTGCGAGGGGCTTGACGCCGGTCTGGCGGCGGACAGACACGGCACGCCCGCCGCAGGCGGGCCACGGCACACCGGGTCGCCGGGCGCGTAACGCGTCGGCTTCACGAGGGTGGGTCCTCACGCGTGGCGCATCGACTGCAACGGTTCGGACGGGCCGGGCTGGCTACCGTCACCTCGGCCGTCGGGGACGCGGCCTCGCTCCGTCCCCCGAACCAACGCCCGGACCGTGCGCCGCAGTCAGCTGCGCCCGGTCCGGGGTGAACCGTTCGGGGAAGGAGACCACTGATGGCCAACTCGACAACTGTCCGGCTCGACGAGGCGTACGAGGCGCTGCGCGCGTGGTGTCACGAACGACCCGACGTGTGTGACCCCGCAGGGAGCTACACGGCGTTCGGCACGATCGGCGCGATCATGGCCACGCTCGAGCACATCGTTCGGCTCACGGCGCGGTCCACGAGGCGGGCGACCGCCACCGACGATGGACGCAGCATCAGTGGCGCCACGGAGGTGATCGACAGGCGCACCGGCGAGGCGATCCAGCTACTCAACGACGCCTATCGAATGATCGGCTCTGCCCACTCGATGACCGGCCATCTCATCTTCGCCATCGACGACGACGGGTCTGAGGTTCACGCCGTTCAGCCGGAAACCGCGTAACGGAATGGGCCCGTGCGGGTGGGTCATAGAGCGTGGAAGCCAACGAGCAGAGCGAGCCGCTCACCATCACCGTCGAGGAAGCCGGCCGGCGACTGGGGATCTCCCGCGGGCTGGCGTACGAGCTCGTGCGTCGAGGCGAGATCCCAGCGATCCGCCTCGGGTCACGCCGCCTGGTCGTGCCAGCCGGTGCTGTCGAGGCCATCGTGCGCGAGCGCACGGCAATGCCGGCGCTGCGCCGGTGAGTACAACAGTTGGCGTTCCGTCTCGTGGCTACGGTCCGGACCCGGCCGTCGGGGACGCGGCCTGGTCTCGTCCCCCGTTCACCAGCATGAGCGGGCGGCGAGTCTGTGGAGCGATCCGATGAGAGGTCACATTGTCCAACGCGGCAAGCGCTACTACGCGGTGGTGTACGAGGGCACCGACCCCGCAACCGGTAAGCGCATCCGCCGCTGGTATGCCGCCGGCGACACGCGCCGCGGCGCCGAGAGGTTCCTCAACGAGATTGTCAAGCGTGTCCACGACGGCGACTACCGCGCCCCGGACAAGATCACGCTCGGCGTCTACCTGACCGAACGCTGGCTGCCGACCAAGCGCTCGCAGCTGCGACGGTCGACGTTCGACTCGTATCGGCGCAACGTCGAGAACCACGTCCTGCCCCGAATCGGCGACCTCCCTCTCCAGAAGATCACGCCCGAGGACCTCGACGAGTTCTACGCCAAGCTGCTCGTCGACGGGAAGCTCAACGGCGACCGGGCCGGCCTGTCCGTCAAGACGGTGCGGTACATCCACGGCATCCTGCGCAAGGCACTGGCCGACGCCCAACGCAAGGGCAGCGTCACCCGCAACGTCGCCGACCTCGCCGACCCGCCCAAGCTGTCGTCGGTCCCGAAGCGGCAGATGAAGGTGTGGAACGCCGCCCAGCTCCGCGAGTTCCTCGCCAGCATCAACGAGCATCGGCTCTACCCGGCGTTCTACCTCGCTGCGAGTACAGGGATGCGGCGCGGCGAGATCCTCGGCATCCGCTGGGAAGACATCGACCTGGACATGAAGCGCCTCTCCGTGCACCAGGCCGTACTGAACGTCGCCTACAGCATCGAAATCTCCGACGTGAAGACCGTGACCTCACGCCGCACCATCGACCTCGACCCGCGCACCGTCCAGGTCCTGAAGACCTGGCACAAGACCCAGCTCGAGGAGCGCGTGGCACTCGGCCTCCGCCCGAAGGACGACTCACTGGTGTTCGCCGAGCCCGACGGCTCACCGCTCCACCCCGACCCCTACCGACTCACGTTCAACCGGCTGGTCGCCGGTGCCAACGTGCCACGGATCCGTCTACACGATCTCCGCCATACGCATGCCACGATCCTGCTGCGCGCCGGCGTGCCCGCCAAGGTCGTCAGCGAACGCCTCGGCCACTCGAACGTGGCGTTCACGATGAGCGTCTACCAACACATCCTCCCCGGCATGCAAGCCGACGCCGCCCACATCTTCGACCGCGAGGTCTTCGGCGGCAGGGATGGTGAGCCCCGTCAGGAAGACTGATCCAGCTCGATCCGTTGGCTCCACGCGACCGGGTGCGCTAGTCGCTAGCAGGGTGCTGAAATTCGGCTGAGGTGCTCGCGTTCGGCGTCGAAATCGAAAAGACTGTGGGTCATGCGTGGAAGCTCGGATCCGCAGTTGGCGATGTTGACGACGCTCAGCACGGAGGAGCTGATCCCGAAGGATCATCCGATCCGCAAGATCCGTGTCGTTGTGGACGCGGTGCTGGCCGAACTCGACCCGATCTTCGACGCGATGTACGCGACCGGTGGCCGACGCAGCGTGCCACCCGAGGCACTGTTGAAGTCGACGGTGTTGATGGCGATGTACTCGATCCGTTCGGAGCGGGCGTTCTGCGAGCGACTCAACTACGACCTGCTGTTCAAGTGGTTCTTGGACATGCGCATCGACCAGCCCGCGTTCGACGCGACCACGTTCACGAAGAACCGCGCCCGACTCCTCGAACACGCGGTCGCCGACGAGTTCTTCGCCGCCGTGGTCCGCCAAGCCAAGCTCCGCAAGTACATGTCGTCGGAGCATTTCTCCGTCGACGGCACCCTGTTGAACGCGTGGGCGTCGCACAAGTCGTTCAAGCCCAAAGACGGTCCTCCGTCAGAACCGCCCCAGGCCGGACGCAACGTCGAGGTCCAGTGGCACGGCGAGAAGCGATCGAACGACACGCACGCCTCGACCACCGATCCCGAGGCCAGGTTGTATCGCAAGTCGAACAACACCGCCGCGACGCTGTGCTACTCAGGACACCTGTTGATCGAGCACCGCTCAGCACTGATCGTTGACGCCGAACTCACCACCGCTGACGGTTACGCCGAACGCCAGACCGCGCTCGAGATGCTCGCCCGGCTCCCCGCATCGAAACGCCGCCGCACCGTCGCTTGCGACAAGAACTACGACACCAAGAGCTTCGTTGCCGACGCCCGCGCGCTGGGGTTCACGCCGCACGTCGCGCAGAACGTCAGCGGCAACCGCCGCTCGGCGATCGACGGGCGCACCACCCGCCACGCCGGCCACACCGTCTCCCAGCGGATCCGCAAACGCGTCGAGGAACCCTTCGGCTGGATCAAGACCATCGGCGGAGGACGCAAGCTGCGCTACATCGGCCGACAACGCAACCGAGCCTGGTTCAAAATCAACGCCGCCGTCTACAACCTGATCCGCATCGTCGCCCTCGACGCCCAACCCGCCTGACCGGCCCGGCCAGGGCAGCTCTGGCGCCCCGGACGGGACCCAACCAAGACCGGAACACAGGCCCCGGGACCGCCAGGGCGAGCAACCCTCAACCAGCCCGGACGGCGATCAGCCCTCAACTCGCGATTTTCCGCATCCTGCTAGTCGAGCTGTGCGCGCACTCGGAGTTCTCCGATGGGTGAGGTCGCGGTCCCTTCGACCGGGCTCGCCAGCAACTGAAAGCCGGCGTCGATCAGAACCATCAAGTGGCGGTACTCGGCGGCTCGGACGGTTGCGACTGTCCTCCCGCCAGCTCCAACGACTACCAGTGGTCTCGGCTCTTCGCCTGTCGTCGACCGACCGACAGGAAGCTCGGTCGCAGAAGACCACTCACCGGGGCCGAAGTCCACAGCGATCGCGACGGATTCCCCGTCAAGCAGCGATCCCGCGATCTCCGCGGTCGGATCGTGCACGTACTGCAACAGATCCGCAACCTCAGCTGCGCCGGCTTCAAAAGTGGAGCGCCAGGCGGCCGGGCCTAGGTCAGCAAGCCACGGTCGTAGCGCTTCGACCGCGATCGCATCGGAGGCGGCCTGAGTACCGACCGCCACGGCGAGCCGGCGCGACCGCACTCCGTGTGTCATGAGTTCGAGGCCTCCGGGCGTGGCGACGCCGTAGTGGACATGCGCTGGCAGAGTTGGGCAGAGCTCCAATGTCCGCCCCTCGTTGATCCATCCCAGGATCGTGCCAAGCGTGAACGGGAGGTGGTGCTCGCAGATGCGTGTGAGGAATGTGCTGAGTTGTTCGAATCGGTAGCCGTCGTCCTCTGCGGTCTCGACCTCCGCGAGATGGGTGAGCGCCAGGTCGGCCAGCGCTACGCCTCGAACCCAGTCGAGCACGAGCGCGCCAGTGTCAACGGGAACGAGTTCAGTCGCGCCATATCTTCTTCGCTTAAAGCGACTGTCGCGATCCGGAGCCAGTTCCAGGAGCTGCGCCAGTCGACCGTCTGCAAGGACGGCGGTGAGCACGGCAACTGGATCGCGCCACTGGCTCTCGGTCAACTGGTCGCATGCGAGGCCAGCCGTACGGGCAACATCGTCGAGCACGGCATTGGCCGAAAGCCGGGCGCCGCTACGGGCCCAGCGGCGGCGCTGAGCCTGGTCGCTCGCGCCGTAGGCGGCCGCGACCCGTTCACCGAGTGACTCCCATCGTGCCCGGATCGAGCTCGGCAGTTGCTGCCACGCGAGTGTGTCCTGAATTCCTTCGAGCACCTTGACGCGTCGATCGTCGGGGTTGACGACGTTGGCGGCGTCGGCGAGGTACCAGCAGTGCGCCAGGAACGAGTCGACCGCGGGAGGAACGTTCGTGAGTACCAGCTCGGCCGTGCCGTGAATCAGCGCTTCGTACTCACCTAACTCGGCAAGGGCGCCGTCGGAGTTGAGTGTGCTACGGATGTCGAGTTGGCGATCGAGCTCCCGGAGCGCTTGCCGCGGGTTCGTCGCGCCGTACTCGTAGGTGACGACTACCCAGCCCTCGGTCTCCCTGCCGGCGCGTCCTGCGCGCCCGGCGGCGTTCATCAGGCCCGCGGCGTCGATCAGCTCGTTGAACCGCTCGCCGTCCCAGTAGCCGCGGTCACAAACGATCACCGTTCGGACAGGCAGGTTGATTCCCTCAGTCAGGGTCGTTGTGGAGCACACGGTATGGACCGCGCCAGCTCGAACGGCGGCTTCGATCTCGGCCTGGATGTCAGTCGGCAGAGCAGCATGGTGGTAGGCGATTCCTCGGCGAAGGACCGAGATCAAGGGATGCGACCTCCCGAGTCGTTGCTCGGCCAGGTGAACGAGGACCTGGACTTCGTCGCGTTCGTCCTCGCCCGCCGCCAAAACCGCGGCGAGGCGCTCGGCTGAGATCTTGGTTGCGTGGACGGTGAGGACGGAGCCCGCGCGCGCGGCCAAACGAACGATGGGCGCTAGTTGCTCTGAGCGGCTGGGCTTCTCGGTGCTCTTGCCAGCTCGCACGACCTGGCCGAGCGTGGTCGATCGGGTTGCCACAGCCTCGCCCTCGTCAACATAGAGACGAACGATTCCTCGCAGTGGGGTGACGGTCCGGGGCAGCTTCTGCCGACCCTGCGGCGGAACGGTCTTGGCGGAGCCCCGGTCCTCCTCCGCTGTGTACGTCGCGTGGAGCCGCCGGGGTCCTCGCCACGTGCTGGTCGTGGTGGCACTGCTGGTGTCCATGTCGAGCCACGTTTGGACGCTCGCTGTTCCGCCGAGCGCAGCCGAGACGAGGTACACGCGATGGCTGGTCGCTCTCGTGAGTGCGTGAAGCCGTGAGATCGTCGTCTCGAACGTCCACCCTCGTGTGTCGTCATCAATTAGGTGTGCTTCATCGAGAATGAAGAGACCGAACTCATCGAGCAGTGCTTGCTCATCGCTCCGCAGCCGTGCGGCGAGCTTCTCCGGTGTCATCACGACCACCGGAGCATGGGCGTGGCTGCGATCACCGAGCGGTCCGTCCTCGGTGGCAAATCTCCGGAGTGCCCACAGTCGACGGTCGAGTCCGTCGCGGATCTCCCGACAGAGGCTGTGGCTTGGCGCGACGAAGCACACGCCTGTCCCCACGACGGCCAGGTGTTGAGCGACCAGGAGCTGGGCGAGGAGTGTTTTGCCGGCGCTCGTGGGAAAGGTCAGGACGGCTCGGCGAGCGCTCGTGTGCAACGGGCTACTCGTCGCGTCGGCTAGCAGGTTGACCTGGGGTGGCCAGAGAGTCATGACTGGCGGGTCCCCAAGGTTCATTGCCCGGCCGACTCCTGGTGGCGTGTCCGCCGGGAGGATCGCCCACACGGAGGACGAGCCGAAATCGTCACACAGGTCAACGAGGTGAGCTGCGACCCAGCGCGAGTCGAGGTCGCGCTGGCTTCCTTCAGCATTGGCGGCCGCCGTCAGAGCGGATTGCGCTCCCGCGAGGTCTGAGCGATCCCCGTACGACAGATACCGCTGCAGTTGACGCACTCCGTCAACAACGCCGAGAGCGCTCGCAAGCAAGGAACCGGCTTGGTCTGAGTCGGCATGCTGTTGCCGGATGGCCTGCGCCTGGGCCGAAAGGTTGCGGAGAAGTTCGGCCGTTCTGCCCCGGTCGAGACTCAGGAATGCGCAGCCGAGTTCGAGTGACGCCCGACCAGGCTGGAACGCGAGCGTGGCTGTGGGCCTTGGCAAGCGACGTCCGAGGGCTGTGGCGTTCGGAGTTCTGTCTCCCCGAATCGAACTGACCTGGGCGGCGAAGGTGAGGACGAGCCGCTCGCTGTCATCTCGACTGTCGTCCTGTAGGGCCAGATCGAAGATGTGTGCCGCTACAGAGTTCGCCTGCACCTGGCGAGCGGGCTCGTAGATCTGGAGTTGGGGTCGCGCCGTGCCGACGTGATGGAGGTTCCACGCCGTTTCCAAGAGCCGGTCATCGATGCGTTCCTGCTGGTGGAAGAACGCTGCCACTTCTGCATCCGCTAGCAAGGACCGAAGCTCGTCCGGGGTCGGCAGATTCGCTGTGTTGTCCAGGGCGCCAGCGATCAGCCCATAGTTCAAGGCGCGATCCACTAGTCGATCCCGCTCACAATTGTGGCGCGTACCGCCTCGGCGAAGCCCTGTAGATCGGGGATCTCGATGATCAACCCCTCGCGGTGTTCAGAGCTTGCGAAGTAGGCGAACTTGTCGCGCAGCCCCTTGAATGGTCGCACGGGCAGCGGGCTCGTCTTGGTTGTCCCGACCGATACGCCTACGCCTCCGCGGGCATCCTGCGTGGTCCACAACTTCACGATCGTTCCTGCGAGTTGCTGGACCCGCGCGTCGGGACTGAGTTGCAGCGGCTTGGACATGCGGGCGAGATACGACGCGGCGTCGGACTGCAGTTGACCGGCAGCTTCGGTCACGACCGAGGTGACCGACTTGGACGGCGAGTCGTGGCGCTTGGACTCCCACAGGCGGAACCGCAGGTCGGGTGCGGTGAACTCGTAGATCGAGAGCCCGTCGCCACCGTGGTCGATCACCGAGAAGTGCTCGTGCTCGACGTGGAGCGGCGTTCCCCATGGCCCATCGAGCGCGTCGGCCAGGCTGGCCCAAAGATGCTCCACCACGGCACCCTGCAGCCGCGTCTCGTTGTCGACATCGGCGAAGTCAGCGAGTAGATATGCCTCGAGTTCCGCCTTCGTGGCTTCGTCGTGCGGGTCTCCGCCCGCACGACGAAGGCACCAGTTCCCGAACGCCGTCTGGCTTGGTTCGCAGAGCCTTTGCACAATGTCGACGGCGACCCCCTCGATCACAGCGTCACGGCAGCCGTCCACGATCCCGGCGTGGAACCAGTGAGCGTCGGGGTGAACGACGGACGTGAGGACGAAGTGGTCCTTGAGCGTCGGGTCAGGCATGGCATCCGCCGATCGACGGTTGTCGAGTCGCCCGTGAGAACGTCCAGGCAAGCTCGTTCCGCGGACTGGCTGCCCCGCTGATCGCCGCCGGACCTGTCACTCGAACTCGGGTTTGCCGCCGAGGTTGGTGGTGTTCTCGCTGACGACTCGGCGGGTGGCGTCGGTGTAGCCCTCCGGGTTCTCAGCGCGCAGCTCGAGTGAGAGGGTGATGTTGGGGCCGAGGTGGGCGGCGACGTGTTCGAAGATGTCGCCGAGTTGCTTGATCCCTCGCACGGGGTCGAGGTCGAACAGGGCGTAGAACTTGGTCTCGGCTGGTGCCACCGGCGGCACGCCGTCGGCTGCCTTCAGACCGTTGTGCTTGTTGACCGGCTCGTCGGACTCGGAGCCATCGGCTGTCGTGGACGACTCTGGCGGGAGGAAGCCGGGATGGATGAGCAGGCCGCCGGGCTCTGGCGAGACATGCGATCCTGTCTGGATGCCGACCCAACGGATGCCATCGTGGGCGGTGGCGTAGGCGAAGGTTTCGCTCTCCCACGCGAAGTTCGATGTGCCGTCGCTGATCGCGTCGTACAGCACTTGGCGTGAGGCGAGCCGAGGCATGTGGGGGAACTGTGCGTAGAGCTTCCACAGGTCGCGGATCGCGACGTCGTGGCGTTCGGTCCACAAGTTGTAGCGGTCGATCTCCATACGGAGCCGGACGCCGCCGTAGCGCTGGATCAGCTTCTCGTCGGTGGCCAGCTTCTTGGTGACACGCTCGGTGAGCGCTCCAGTTGAGTCGGCGCGGGTCGTGTTCCAGATGATCTCGGACGTACCGGGCTCGCGATGCGGGGTGAGCACCAGACGGAAGGTCTCGCCGATGAGGCTGTCGACCTGCTTCGAGGTCTCGTCCACCTTCGACTCCGCCTGCCTCAGCTGGTGAGCCGTGAGGTCGAGGGCTTCGTGGTCGCGCACGATCGACTTCCACGCCAGATGCAGCCGTGCTGCTCCTCTCAGCTCGGCGAGCCGGTCGGCGGTCGCTGCAACGAACACAAGCAGGTTCTGGTTGAGGCGCGGTCCGCCCTCGCGCTGAGCGAGAATCTTGGTGGCGAGCGCCACGGCGCTGGAGTTGATGTCATTGGGTTGGTGGGTGACGCTGGGGGTGAGGATGACCAGCCGAACGCCGTCGTCGGTGTCGTCGACGTCGCCTGGACCCTCGGCAAACACATGACGTTTGAACACGCCGAGCGGCTCTTTGCCGAGCCGCTCTTCGACAAGATCGTCAGCGTCGCGATCGGAGTAGTTGGATGCTGCGCGGTCGGCAGCGACACGGGTGACGTTGGGTTGCAGCGAGTACCAGTACTGCTGCCCGTCGACGTACAGGTGCGTGGCGAGCCCGGACAGGTGCTTGAGGGCGTCGCCGAACTGTTTCGGTGACTCGCCGGGTTGGGCACAGCCAAGCACGACGGACTTCACATCGACGCCACGAGCCCCGTCGGGCCGAGCGGCGGAGCCCATGTAGACGGTGCGGGCGGCGCGGCGGGTGGCGGAGATCTGGCCGAAGTGTTTGAACTCGGAGTCGATCCGCAACGGCAGCGCGTTCTCGCCGTCGACGTCAGACTTGATGACCGGGTCCCAGCCCTCCTCCAGGTACTTCTTCATCTCCGACACGAGTTCGCCGGAGTCCATCGGCAGCGTGCCCGGCATGATCAGCAGCGACTGGTCGCCGCGCTGCCAGAGGTGCTTGATCGCCGTCGCCATCAGGCGCAGTACGCCGCGGGTGCGCTGGAACTTGTCGAGTGTGGACCACTCGCCGAACAGTCGATCGAACAGCTCGGGGTGGATCGGATACGACAACCGCATCCGCCGCTCGTACTCCGCTTCGGTCGTGCCTGACGGAAACTGGCCGGGTTGCGTGCGGTACATCTCGCAGAACGCGCGGATCACTCCGTCACGGGTGCGGGCGCCCTCTGGGCTGATCGGATCGAACAGGCGTCGGCGCACGATCTCGAACGACTCGTCCGGTGATGCCGGCTGCCATTGCTTCGCCTTCCGTGTTACGACGTTCTTGAGCTTCTCCAGCGCCGCCTTACCGCGGTCGCCGCCGACCTCGATGTCCGACGCCGGGATCGACACCAGTACGACCACGTTCTTCGCCGCGGCGGCGGCCTCGGTGAGCGCCTGAGCGAAAGTGAACTGGGTGTCGAAGTCGCCCGCGGCGAGACGTGGCCCGTCGCCGCCATCGCGGAGCTGGCGGGCGTAGGCGACCCATTCGTCGATCAGCACCACCGCCGGGCCGAACTGCTCGAACAGCGTCTTGAGCTTCGCCCCGGGGTTGGTACCGGCCTCGTCGTCGGCGCGCACGATCTCGTAGCCGGCCTTGCCGCCGAGTTGGTAGGCGAGGTGGCCCCACATCGTGTGCAGCAACACACCGTCGTCGACCGGCTCAGGCGCCGCGACCGACAACATCTGCCCGACGAGCACGGCCCGGTTGATCGGCCCCGCGGGCAGCGTTGCCCCCGCTTCGGCCAACGCATCACCGACTCCGGCCAACTCGGACGGAGGCACCCCCGAGGCGAGGTGGTACAGGGCGATCATGCTGTGCGTCTTGCCGCCACCGAAGTTGGTCTGCAACTCGATGACCGGGTCACCCCCCTTGCCGGACAAGCGAGTGGCGGCGTCGATCAGCAGATCTCGTAGGCCGGCAGTGAGGTAGGTGCGGGCGAAGAACGCTTTCGGGTCACCGTATTCGGCCTCGGCGTCACCGACGTACACCTCGTACAGGTCGGCGGCGAACTCGGCCTGGTCGAAGTTCCCAGACGCGACGTCCTGGTGAGGCTGAATCACCTCGCGCCACGGCGTCAGACCTGCCTGAGGCTGACCCTCGGTTGGTTTGGCCGCGGTCTTGCGGCGTTCGCTGCGGGTCTCCTCGTCGAAGACCTGCCGCTGGAGATCCTTGCGGAGCTGGTTGATCGCCTTGCGTTGGTCGGCGTTGCCGAACTCGCCCAGGAGACGTTCCATCGTGTCGAGCCCGCGCATCACGTCATCGGACGACAGCGGGTTCTGGTGCGCCCAGTTGTTGCGCAACTCGGTGAGTTCGAACACCCACGACCGCACGCCCGGCGAGAAGTGGTGACCGAACGTCTCGTTCCACGTCGCCTTCATCCCCTTGAAGAGGAACGCCACGTCCGACGTGGACGGGTTCCGGTCCGGGTTGTTGAGACGGTTGTTGACGACGTTGAGCCAGTCGTCGCCGTAGAAGCCGCTCCACGTCTGCTCGCACACGGGCTGCAAGCCGTCTCGCAGATGGTCAAGAGCGAGGCGAACTCGCTCGGGGTTGGGCATCACCATGCTGTAATCGTCTTTCGGTATTGAGCTGTGGCGGCTATGGAACCATCGGGTCTGTGGCGTACGGCCGGTTTGCCAGAGGGAGAACATTGCTGCCCTGGAAATAGCCGTCGTTCGAGTCGCCCAGCAGCCAGTGGTAGAGATTGACGAAGTTGTAGTAGGGGTGCAGCTTGACGCTCCGGCCGCCGCGGACTCCCAACGAGTGCGGAAGAATCGAGAGCAAACGCTCTGCAATCGACGGGGAGTGCGTTGCCTCACCGCCTACGTAGGCAGTTAGGCAGGACGTCACCAGATCCGCAGCCTGAAGCAGGCGCACGAACCGCGACTGTGTTGAAACGACGAAAGTGATCTCGTCGTGCTTGACCCACTGGGTCCCTTCGCGTAGCCGATCGAGGCAGTCAGCAAGGAACTGATTCTCCTCTTTGCGACCGCCGCCTGGCCGGTCAGCAATCAGCAGCGCCGAGTCGCCGACCTCCTTGAGGCGGCTAGCAAGTCGCTCGAGTAAGAGCCGTATGACGTCGTCTTCTGGCGACGTGCTAGCTTCGATCGCTCGCCCGCGCTCGGCGTCCTCCGCGACAAAATACGCGACCGCACCGTACTCGGCGAGCGTGTCAACGACCGCCAACTGGAATCGTTCCCGGGGCTCTCCGGTCAGCTGCTCCGCCATCGCAGAGCCCCTTGGCGGTGACCATTTGAACTCATCGGTTTGGGACAGACCCGCCGCGCCGCAGAGAGCTTCGACTGCAGCTTCAAGCGCTCGAGCGCGATCGGCATGAACCACAATCGCACCCGCCGCCACGAGGGGTCCCATCCCTGGGCGCTCCGGTCTGGGGCGCCGAGCGTCGTCCACGAAGATTAAATGCATAAGTCGCTAGAACATCGAAGGTTGCCCACCGACGGGGGCCCCGTCAGCGGAACGAAGCGTTGGCCACGCCGTGATCAGAGCGTTGTACGCGCCGGCCTCGGTTGCCCAGCCCCTGTCGGTGGCCTTCTTGAACAACAGGTACGAGAGGGTGCGGGCGCGCTCGCCGTATCCGCCGAGTTGTTGAAGGAGCACAGCCGCCTCGGCTTCCGAGCGGTCGAGCGCAGCGATGAGGTGATGGGTGGCTTCCCACACCGTCAGCCGCGCGTCGCCAGTCGGTGACCAATCCTCCGGGAGCTCAGTGCGCTCGTATAAACGGAACCTCCCCTGACGCGTCTCCCCGATCCCTGCACTCTCGACGCCGGCAACCGAGGTGTTCTTCGCGCGCGCGATCGAGTCGGCGTCGCCGGCTGCGCCGGGGTTGTAGCCGTATTGGCTGTACCAGGCCAGCGCGAAGCGGCTGTCGGGGTCCATCTCCGACTCCTCCCCATCGAGGATCTCACCGAGCACGTCGTTGATGATGCCCAGCGCAGTCGACACACGCATCGTCGACCCGTCCGACTCGACCACACGCGAGAACCTTGAGAAGATTCCGATTCCAGGACCGATCGTCGATTGGGGGATGTCGACTGGGGCGATGTTGCCGGACTGGAGCTTTCGGACGGCCTCGGGAAGCTCGGCACGCAGCGCCGCGACAAACTCGCCGCGGCTTGCCATCGGCGCAGACCCTGCACGGGGCCGGCAGGCGAGCACGATCGACGAGGCGAGCGCGTTTGTCCCAGATGCGATCAGCCGGTTACCCAACTCGGTTCGCAGTGGCCACGTCGCCGTCACCTGCATTCCGGCGTCCACCACGGCCTGAAGGAAGGTGTCCCAGCCCGTCGATCGCATTTCGCCGTCGGTCGACTCGGTGGCCTTGTACGCGTAGTAGATGGTGGCGGGCACATCCTTCGGTTGGGACTGCGCAACTCGCGCCATGAACTCGGCCATCCCCGACTCAAAATGCAGCTCTGCCTTGGCCTTTGAGCCAGCTCGGTACTGGTTGGCGATCATCTCGTCAGCCTTCGGTGTCGCCAAGGTTGCGGTCTCGTCCGGCCAGACATCGGACAGGTTCCGACGCATCCACACATAGAAGAAGTCGGAGAGGTCGGCGTAGGAGATGTTGTCGTAGTAGGGCGGATCGGTCGAGATCACTGCCCCGGCGGTCTCGGCGACACGCGCTCGCGAATCCCGCTGCGCCGTTTCTCCCCGTCCGCTCGCCGGAAGGTGCTGAGTGGCCTTGCAGACCCAATCCACCATCGCCATCCAGTTCCCGGTCGACGCGGAGAACGGATTGCACTCAACGAAGTCCCACGTCATTGGTATCGCTTGGCGACCAAACGTGTTGCGGATGAGTTCTTTCGAGTTGTGCCAACTGCAGATGGTCGACCAATAATCTGCGCATTTGTCGATGACGAAGGCCAAATAGGTCACGATGGCATCGGCGTACGCAACGCTGCCGGCGCCGCCGTCACGCAACCGAGTCGATTCAGGCGCGAAGCCAGCGGCCTCAGCGTCGTTGACCACCCTTTCGTGCACTGTTGCGAGCAAGTCCGAGAAGGCCGTAAGCGCGATCAACTGTCGCGGGGTGAAGAGCTTCCACCACTCGTCAAGTCCGTACACGAACACTGTGCCGCCCGTCAGTTTCTCAGGGTTGCGCCCCTGCGGCTTCCAGGGAGGCTCGCCGGTGTCGGCCGCTCTAATGTCGGCGTGACTAGGAGCGAGGTACACACGCCCCCGGTCGCCCTCGGCGACAACCGCTAGCAGCTGCTGTTTCATACGTCCAGCGCGGGATTCGGACTTGATGTAGTCACCTGGGATCGCTGCACCCGTTGCGATACACGTGCCGTTGCCGCGGTCGACGGTGCGATCAAACTTGGGCTGGCCGCCCTCGCGGATCTCGTAGCGGATGGTCTGGGTTGAGCGGCCGATGATTGGTTCGATCCAGACGATGGGTTTGCCGGGTTTCTTGGCGAGTGTCCACGACGCCACGAGGGGTACGTGCCCGTTCCAGGTCGGATCTGGAGACTCGACGGTTCGGGCCCAGATCCATGCAATCGGCGTGAGCTTTTCGCCGTTAGGGCCGATGGCGTCGGGATAGAGGTGGCCGATACGGCGGTGTGCCTCATCTCGCATCCACTTGCCGTAGGCCTCGATGTCGGCAGCGAGGCCCTGCGCGCGCTCCCAGGACGACATGCGCGCCTGCTGCTGGAGATCCGGGTGTACCGGGGGCTTCCCAGCGAAGCGTGGCGGGATCTCCAGCATCGCCTTCTGGATGAGTACGGCCACCGGGTTGAGGTCGCCGGAGAGCGCGGTGAGACCGAGTCGCTGGGCTTCGAGCGGGATCGCCCCGCCCCCGCCGAAAGGGTCGAGGATCGGGGGAGGGCCGTCGGGGAAGCAGCGGTCGATCTCGGCCTTGGCCTTGGCGAGCACGTCGGGGTTGTTGGAGTTCTCCCACACCACGAGTTCTTCGAGGATCTTGAAGAGTTCCTCGCGTTTGGCGTCTTGCTGTTCGGGTGTGAGCGATGGATCGCCGGACGGGTCGTCGACAAGCGAGGCCCAGATCACAGCGCGCGCTGCAGCCAGCGGGCGTCGGGCCCACCACAGGTGAAGCGTCGAGGGATGTCCGTGACGGATGGACTTCTCCCGCGCCGATGCCTCGTTGATGGCAGCGAGCGGCAACGCGACCTCGATCAACTTGGGCTTGTAGCTCACAGGGGATCCTTTCCGTCGGCCAGGAGTGCGGCGACGTCGAGAGGGACACTGGTTTGGGCGAAATGGAGGCGCACATCGCTGAACGGATCCACGAGGTAGCGCGGTCGGAGTTCTGCGTCGGGGTCGTCAGGGACCTCAACGACAGCGAGGCGCCACCGCTCAGGGTTGGACTTGGCCTTCTGGACCTGGGTAGCGCTCACGGAGATCGTTTCGGTCGTTGGCTTGTGGCCCTTGACCTCGATGAAGTAGTGGATGCCGGTCTCGGGATCGACGGATTCGATGTCGTAGCCGGGGTTGTTGTGTGCCTGAACGGTGGGGATTCGCCCGAGCGCGAGTTCGGCCGCGACGACGGCGGCGATGGCACGGCGGTCTGACTCCTCGGTGTCGGGTGCGACTGGCGGGGCGGTCGGCGCTGGCCGCGGGGCGGCGAGGGAGTCGAGGAGGCCCTGAGGGATGACGAGCGCAGCGGCCACAACGGTCGGTGGGTTGTTGTGGAGGTTCTCTTCGAGATCGAGTTCGAGGCGGCGGCGGGTGAGGCGTGCCTCGAGCTCGTCCGCGCGGGCTCGGGCTCTGCCGGAGTTGAGTTGGGGCTTCTTGCCGGCGAGCTCTTGGGCCTTGATCTCCTCGGTGCGTCGGTCCCAATAGCGAATCTCCGCGGTGAGCCGCTCACGGACGGCTTCGCGGACCTTGGCGACGCGCTGCTTGGTGACGGCGGCAATCTCCTCGAAGTGCGGTCCGGCAAGATTGTCGATCGCCCAACTCTTGGCAGCCGCTTCGGCGGCGTGATTCGCCCAGCTGTCGTCGAGCCCGGCTGCGTCGAGTAGCGAGCGTTGCGTGTCCGTGAGCGCGGCGTAGTCGACATACGGCTCGCCACCGCGGTTGGTGACGTTGCCGTGGCGGTCGATTTCGACGTACTGGAACCGACGCGAGACGACTTGGCGTTGGCCGTCGATGTGCTTGCCGTTCGTGATGGTGTGGTCGAGGTACACCAGCAGGCGGGGCTCGGTGCCCGGGTCGAGCGGGTCGACCAGGGTGGCGCCTCGGCTGAGCACGGATCCGTGGTCAGCCAGCACCTTGTCAACCACCGCGTTCAGGAGTGCGGTGCCGGGTGAGATCAGCTCGGCGCGTTCAAGCTTGTCGGGTTGGATCGCTCGCTTGTCGAACGTGACCCGGCTGTAGCGCTCGTGGACCGGGCTGCCGGGCGCGGCGTGAGCTCGGATCGCCGCAGGCACCCGGGTGATCTCGTACCGGCCGGGCTCGCGCCCAACGATTCGCCCCCCGTACAGCTCCAATGCCGCCGTGAAGAACGCCTCGACGAACCACGGCTGGAGCTTGCGGGCCTTGGCCGACTCCATCAGGTCACGGATCGTGTCGGTCGGCGCGCCCTGGCCGAGGTCGGCAATCAGCGCGCGCTCTTCCAGCACACCTTTGAGTTGGCTGCCGATGTCATGTTCGATGACCTGCTCCATGTAGCGCGTGAGAACGGCCTCGTCGTCGGCGCGGATCGCGCGGATCAAGAGCTCCTGGAGGGTGGTGCTGATAACCGAGTCGCCGAGCACGTCGTACACCTGGTCACCGAACACGCCGCGCTGTTCCTCAATCTTGGCAAGCAGCCGCTCCCACACCTTGCCCTCGCGTGTCTCGTGGGCGACCAGGTTCCACAAGTGACACGGCAGCTTCTGGCCAATGCGGTGGATGCGCCCGAAGCGTTGCTCGATCCGGTTCGGGTTCCACGGCAAGTCGTAGTTCACCATCAGGTTGGCGACCTGCAAGTTGACGCCCTCGCCAGCGGCATCGGTGGCGACCAGCACGCGCACGATCGGGTCGACACGGAATCGCTCTTGAACCTCGCGGCGGTCCTCGCGCTTCATGCCGCCGTGGATCGTGACAACTGCCTCGGGGTTACCGAGTTCGTTGCGGATCTTGCTGGCGACGTAGTCGAGCGTGTCCTTGTGCTCGGAAAACACGATCAGCTTCCGCGGCCTGCCGTTTGCGTCGTCGATGTTCTTGAACTCGTCGGACCGCAGCAGGTTGCGCAGCTCAACCCACTTGGTGTCGAGCCCCGAGTTGCGGACTTCGTCTGCCAGCTTCACGAGATGTTCGAGCTCGACGAGTTCAGCGGCGATCAACTGTGGGTCAAGGTCAGCCGCGACACTGATGGCAGCGTCTTCGAGCTGCTCGAGTTCTTCGTCGTCGAAGTCGTCGTAGTCGAAGTCTTCGAGGTCACTGACGCGGACGCCCGCAGGCAACGCCGGACCGGTGGCGGTGTTCTTGCCGCGGCGCAGCTCGGCGAGCTGCTTGGTCAGCCGGTCGTGACGGCGGCGCAGCGAGTGGTAGATCGCGTCCGGTGACGACGCCAGCCGTCTCTGCAGACCGGCCAGGGCGAAGCCCACGATCAGGCCGCGCCGCTTGTCCCCGGACTCGGTCATCTGGTCGGCGCGGTTCATGCCGTGCTGGACGTATTCGGTGACCTCCTCGTAGAGGCGGGTCTCCAGATCCGACAACTCGAACTTGACGGTATGAGCGAAGCGCTTCGGGAACAGCGGCGTGCCCTCGAAAGTGACCAGCTTCTCCTTGACGAGTCGGCGCATGACGTCGTCGACCTCGGGCAGCTCCGTGTCGCGCAGTCGCCCGGCAAACCGGGCCGGGTCGATGAGGGTCATGAACGCCAGGAAGTCTTCGTTCTTGCCGTTGTGCGGCGTGGCGGTGAGCAGCAGCAGATGGCGTGTGTGGTCGCGCAGCGTCTCGCCCAACTCGAACCGGCGGGTCTTCTTCAACTCGTTGCCGTACAGCCGGGCCGACATCTTGTGGGCCTCGTCGCAGATGATGAGATCCCAGTCGGACTGCTCCAACTTCGCCCGCAGGTCGTCGGCCCGGGAGAGCTGGTCGACACGGGCGATCAGCAAGTTGCGTTCGAGGAACGGGTTGCCGCTGAGGGACTCCTCGACCTTGGCCCGCGACATCAAATCGAACCGCAGCCCGAACTTCTCCCACAGCTCGTCCTGCCACTGCTCGACCAGGCTCCCTGGGGCAACGATCAAACACCGGGCGACGTCACCGCGCAGCATCAGCTCACGGATCAACAGGCCGGCCATGATCGTCTTGCCGGCCCCGGGGTCGTCAGCCAGCACGAACTTCAGCGGCGAGACGGTCAGGAACCGGTTGTAGACGGCGTCGATCTGGTGCGGGTAGGGCTCGATGTTCGACGTGTCCACCGCCGCGAACGGATCGGCAAGATGCGCCCACTTCATCCGCCGCGCCTCCGAAGCCAACCGGAACATCGCCCCGTCACCGTCGAACGTCCAGCGGCGAGTCGTGACCTCCTCGACTGTGGCGAGGTCAGCGGCAGTCAGTACAACGCGGCCCAGTCCACCCGTCGGGGTCTCGTACGTGACCGTCAACGATGAACCGTGATGGTCTACCGCGACGACTTCCACGTCGACGCCCGCCACGATCCCGGAATAACGGCGCTTCGGCGCGATCTCAGGGCTGTCCGCTCCCACAACCGACGACGGTACATGAGGGCTGTCGCAGGGAATCGGGCTCATCTCGACGTGCTTGTCGGCCGGATGGACGCGCGGCTCAACATCCAGGAGCCACCGCCCGGATCGACGGCCGCTACGAGCGCTCACGAGTTGTTTTCGGGAGCAGTGGTTAGAGAAGTGGTTAGACAACCCGCCCCTGAGACGCCAGCGAGGCCCTCCCCGATCTCTCGGAGAGGGCCTCTGACCTGGTGTTTCGTTGGTGGCGGGGGCAGGATTTGAACCTGCGACCTTCGGGTTATGAGCCCGACGAGCTACCGGACTGCTCCACCCCGCGTCGTTTGGGACCGTCATGATACGTCCGTCGGCCCGGACTGACAACCCGGGCCGGGGCGGTCAGGTGCCGACGGATCGTTGTTGGCGCGGCTCCAGCCCGAGCGCGGTGCGGGCGAGGAACTCGTCGGCGCGATTGGCCCTGAGGGGGTGCATGAACGCGGCGGCACGGGCGTCGCGCCAGGCCTCGGCGCCGCGGAGCGACTCGGCGCGCCGCTGCTCGTCACGGGCGATCGCGACGTGCCAGCGCCGCACGAGGTCGAGCAGCACGGCGGAGTGCATGATCACCCCGATCGAGGTCGCCGCATCGCCGCGGGCGAGACGGGACATGGCGACGAGCACGTCGTGCACGCCCTCCACGCCGTCGCCCTCGAAGGCGACCGGCAGCGGGGCGAACAGGAACCCGTCGTCGCGGAGCCGCTCGAGGTGCTCGGTGGCGAACGCCCCGTCGCGGTCGTGGGCGAGCGCGCCCCGGGCGACGTCGGCGGCGTACCGCTCCGCGGCGGCGACCATCGCCTGGCCAGCGGCGGTGTCGGCGCGCGGCCCGGCGCGCAGCTCGGCGAGCAGGTCCCAGATGCCGAGCTCGGTGCCCGCGGTGGCCAGCGTGAGGGCGGTCATGGTCGTCTCCCCCGGCGAGCAGGGATCGGGGGTCGGCCGGCGAGGCGCGCCGCCAGGCGATGCAAGCGGGGCCGCTGCCGTAGGACGGGCGCGGCAGCGGCCCCGGGGTTGACGGGCGGAGGGAAGGAGGGGATCAGCCGGCCTGGCGGAAGCGGTCGCGAGCCGCGGCCGCGCGGGCCTCGGCGTCGACGGCACCGGTGGTGTCACCGAGCCCACGCAGCGCACGCGCCCGCTGCGCCCAGCTGTAGGTGCCGACCTCCCGGATGCCGAGCCGCTCGGCGGTCAACGCCGCCGCCAGCTCGTAGCGGCCCGAGCGCAGCGCGGCCTCGAGCAGGGTCCGCTGCAGCGCGTCGCGCTGGGCGTGCGAACCGCCGATGTGGTTGAAGATGCGCCGGATCGGCAGGAGCTCGGCGATGACGTCGGCATAGCGCTCCTCGATGAACGCGACGGCCGCACGGCACGTCGGCAGGCCGATCTCGGCGGTCATCCGGGCGTTCGTCCCTCCGGCCGTGTCGAGCCAGCGGTCGAGCCGCCCGATCAGCTCGTGGGCCTCGGCGCGGCGGCCGGCGCCGGCGAACGCCATGACCGCGTGCAGGTCGTTGAACACGTACCACGGCTCGTTCGCCGCCTTCGGCACCCACGCGTCGGCGAGCACGCCGAAGCGATCGCCGGTGTCGATGTCGCTGAGGCGCAGCCGCCACAGCAGCGCGCTCGCGTCGAGCATCTCGATCGGCACGCACGCCGAGCCGGCGTGGTGCACCTCGGCGTCGTAGATGGCGAGCGATCGCTCCGGGCGCTCGGCCTCCAGCTCGTACAGCGCCAGGTGCCACCAGTTGTGGACCGTGAACAGGTTGCCCGACTCCCACCGGGTCTCGTCGGAGCGCATAAAGCGGATGCCGTCGTCGACGCGGCCCAGCATCTCGTAGGCGTGGACCACGGCGTGGACACCCCACACGTCGTCGGGGTTGGCGGCCACCGCGGCCAGGCCGACGTCGATCGCCTGCTCGTAGTGGCCGGCCTCCTCGAGCCCGAACGACGCCATGCCCTTGACGAACGGCGCGTACGGGTGCTCGGGATCAAGGGCGCGCAGGGTGCGGATCGGGCGGTCGCGCAGCGTGTGGGCGTCACCGACGAAGAAGTCGAGCTGGTGGCCGATGAACAGCGCCAGCACGTCGGTCGGCCAGCGGACGAGCAGGTCCTCGAGGCGCCGCTGGGCGCCGATCCAGTCGCCGTCGAGCCACGCTCCGATGGCCTCCGCGTGCGCCCGCTCCCGCTCGTTGCCGCCGGCGTTGCGCAGCGACTCGTAGGCCGTGCGCGCCGTGGCGAGGTCGTCGGGGTCGGTGCCCATGAGGTGCAGGTAGGCCATCAGGACGTGGGCCATCGGCACCGGGTCGTCGGCGCTCGCCAGCTGCGTGGCCAGGTCGAGCACCTGCGGGTCGAAGCGCAGCAGACAGGCGATCGCCCGCTCGTACAGGGCGCTCGCGTCGGCGTCCCCCGTCATCTCGATGCCCGGCAACGTCTCCTGGGTGATCATGTCGTCTCCTCCGTGTGGACCGTTGCCCACGAGACGTGAGGGCGGGCCTCACACCGTGAGGGCGCGCCGTTCGATCGTCCACACGAGCTCGTGCTCGGGCCGGTAGCTGCACCACGTGCCGGTCCTGACGGCGTTGGTGAAGTGGCGCCCGGCCTCCGGGTGGACCTCACCGATGCGGCGGATGGCCGAGCGCACGCGGTAGGTGACGGCCGTGCGGGCCCGCTCGGCGCTGGAGCCGCTCGCCCGGGACCGGCCACCCAGCCCGAACGCCTCGCTGAGCTGCGCGACGAGGGCGTCGAGCTCGACCTCGGCACGCTCGGCGCGGGCGGTGTCGTGATCGGCGCGGGCCTCGTCGATCTCCCGCTGCAGCTCGACGATGCGCTCCTGGTACTGCCGCCGGGCGGTGGCGTCGAGCACCGGCCCGGCGGTCCCACCGACGTCGGCGCCACCCATCAGCTCGAGCGCGTGCACCTCGGTGTGCGGCCGCCCGAGCAGCACCGCGAGGTCACCGAGGCCCTTCATGTCGCGGATGCGCACGCTGCGCCCGGCGTAGGTGAGGCGCCAGACGTCCCCCTCCTGCGCGAGCTCGGCGGCCTGCGCCGACGGGGCGGCCGGCGCGTGCACCGCCTCGGCGGCCGGCGTCCCGCCCCCTTCCCCGCCGAGGGCGGCGCGCGCCGTGCGCATCGCCTCGAGCAGGTTCTCCCCCTGGGGGGCGGGGGTCGCTCGCGCCGCCAGGGCCACGGCGGACTCCGGGAACAGCTCCGGCAACACGGTGATCGCCGTCGAGCGGGGCACCGCCGCACGCAGCACCTCCGCCGCGCCGTGCTCACCGAGGTGATGGGCGACCGCTGCGGCCGTCCGCAGCGTGATCGCCACCTCGCCGAGGGCGCCCCGGCTGGCGGCGAAGTCGACGGCCTGGCGCCACTGGTCGGCCGCGCCGCGCCAGCCGTCGCGCAGCGACACGAGACAGGCACGGGTGCGCAGGATCGCCGCCGTCCACCACGGCTGGGCCATCGCCGCCGACGCCGCCTGCGCCACGGCGAGGTCGGCGGCCGCCTCGTCCAGCTCGCCGGCGCGGATGCGGATCCGGCAGCTCACGAGGTGAGCGAGGATCGAGGCGAACACGTCGCCCGACTCCTCGGCGTCGGCGAGCACCCCGGCGAGGACCACCAGCGCCTCGTCGACCTCACCGGCGAGGTCGAGCTCGCCGGCGCGGAAGGCGGCGACCTCCAACGCCAGCGAGGCGAACCCGGCGCGCCCGGCCGCCAGGCGGGCCTCCTCGAAGTGCCGCGCCGCCTCGCGCGGGTCGACCGGCCGCACGGCGAGACCCCACGCCCGCTCGGCGAGCGCCAGGGCGATCGGGCTGGCCGCCGGGTCCTGGACGATCTCGGCCGCGAGCGGCACGACGTCGTCGTTGCGACCGGCGATCGCCGCGGCCGACGCGAGGACGGCGAGCACCTCGGGGCGCCACGGGGCGTCGGCACCGGGCCAGCGGGCGAGGACGCGCTGGCCGAGCGCCCACACCTCGTTGGGGCGACCCTCGTGGACGGCGGCGAACATCGGCAGCAGCAGCCGGAAGGACCGGTCGGGCGACTCGTCGCGCGACAGGCACAGCTCGACCGCGCGCACGAGGTTGGCGTACTGGCTGCTCGCCGCACCGAGCATCACGGGATCCCACTTGGCGAGCGCGGCGCCGACGATGCCGTCCGCGATCGCCACCATCGCCTCCACGAAGCGCTCCTCCACGTCGGCGAGATCGCCTGCCGCGGTGAGCTCGCCGAGGGCGTGCTCGCACAGCAGCTCGAGCAGGCGGTAGCGGGTGACGGAACCGGTCACCTCGGCCACGAGGAGCGAGCGCTCGACCAGGACGGACAGCGCGTGGAGCGTGGCGAGACGGTCACTGCCCGGCTCCCCCGCCACCGCATGGGCGACGCCGGCGTCGAACGGGCCGGTGAACACGCCGAGCCTGCGGAAGAACGCCCGCTCCGCGCCCGTGAGCAGACCCGTCGACACCTCGATCGCCGCGCGCATCGAATCGTGCCGCTCGCCGGTGGGCCGCACCCGGCGCAGCAGGTCGAGGCGTTGGTCGACCGCGGCGAGCAGCCCCCCGGGCGCGATCCCGCGCGTCCGGGCGGCGGCCAGCTCGATGGCGAGCGGCAGGCCGTCCAGACGGCGGCACAGCTCGGCGACGTCGGCGAGCACGCCCGGCGTCGGGTCGAGGACGGCGCCGGCGCTCGCTGCCCGTTCCAAGAACAGGGCGACCGCGGCCGACTGCTCCGCGTCGGCACCCCCGGGTGCCGGCACCGCGAGCGGCTCGACGACCATCACCCGCTCGCCCGCCATGCCCAGCGGCTCGCGGCTCGTCACCAGCACGAGCCGGCCGGGGCCACGGATCGCCGCCGCGGCGGCCCGGGCAGCGCCGATCACGTGCTCGCAGTTGTCGAGCACCACGATGCCGCCACGCTGCTCGAGCACGATGGCGGCCGCGTCGAGCGACTCGAAGCCGAGCGCGTCCGCGACGAGATCGGGCCCGGCGCCGACCGGCACGGACGCGAGCATCGCCACGGTGACCGCATCACCCGTCCGCTGCTGGTGGCGGTCGGCGAACTCCAGCGCGAGGCGCGTCTTGCCGACGCCACCAGGGCCGGTCAGCGTCAGCACACCGCCCTGGGCGGCCAGCTCGGCGAGCTGCGCGAGCTCCCGGTCACGACCGATGACGGCGACGTGCATCAGAGCTCGGCGTTCGCGACGGCCAGCGCGGCGACGGCGGCCGGCCGGTCCGGGTCCTCCGGCGCCGCCATCGCCACGGCGCGCTCGAGGACCTCGACGTCATAGGGGTGGATGTCGGCGTAGCGCAGCAGATCGCGGGTCGAGCCGCGCGCCAGCAGCGCGGTGCGCACGGCGACGTCCAGGTGGTAGCGCCGCTCGATCACCAGCGGCGCCTCGCTGGTCGGCAGCAGCTGCCCCGCGTACGCCATGGCGGCAGCGGCGACGTCGCCGCGGGCGACGCTCTCGAGCACGTCCAGCGCGTCGACGCGCACCGGCACCGTCAGCCGGTACGGCCGCGACGCGATCGCCCCACCGAGCGCGGCGCGGGTGTGGGAGATCTCCGCGCGCAGCGTCGTCATGCTGATCGGGCGGTCCCCGTACAGCAGGGCGTGGAGCTCGTCGAGCGTCGCCGAGCCGACCACGGCGAGCACGAACAGCAGCTCGATCTGGCGCGGCCCGAGCGACAGCGGCCGGCCGTGCAGCGTCGCCCGGCCCCGCCCCAGCACGTGCAGCTCGAGCCCCGGCCAGCTCGGCGTCGCCGCCGCCAGCTCCAGCTCGGTCATGCGGGCGAGCGCGCCGATCGTCCCCGCGGCGAGCGGGTTGGCACGGTCCCACGACGTGCTGAGGTCGAGCACCCCGACGAGGTCGCCCGCCGGCGTGCGCACCGGTGCCGAGTAGCACACCCAGTCGCGCACCGGGGCGGACCAGTGCTCGTCGGCGAACACCGCCGCCGTCCTGCCCGTCACCAGCGCGAGGGCGATGCCGTTGGTGCCGGCCACCGGTTCGTCCCACCGGCCACCGGGGACGAGGCCGATCTCGCCGGCGTGGCGGCGCAGCTCGGGCGTGCCACCCGTCGCCCACAACACCTGGCCCGCCGGATCGGTGACGATGGCGATCATCCCGGCGTCGCGGGCGCTGTCGGCGAGGATCGACAGCGCGTGCGGGGCGGCACGGCGGATGGGTGAGACCTCCCAGCGCGCCGACACGTCACCGTCGTCCACCGGGACGTTCGGGTGCTCCGAGCGCAGCACCCGGCGGCAGCGGTCCCACGACGCCCAGACGTCCTCGCTGACCACGGCGGCACCGGCGCCGGCCGCGCGCTCGCGCTCGATCGCCCGTCGCCGGTCGGCAAGGTCATGCCAGCCGTCGTCCACCAGACCTCCCTCGCGTCCCAACCTTATTGCAACGTTCGTGGGCGCAACCTGTGGGTACCCCCCGATCGTCCAGGTGGGGTCGACCAGCGTTCCGCCCGCACGCTCCGACCCCCCGGACGACCCCCCGGATCGTCGCTGTGGGGTCGGTGGACGTTCCCGCCCGCACGTCCGCCGACCCCGCAGCGCGACGATCGCACCGGGGTCCCTGCGCGCCCCTCACACGAGGGCGGCAGCCAGCTCGTTGTAGGTCTCGAACGCCGGGAGCTGGGGGAACTCGGTGCGCACCCGCTCCGGGCTGCGGAACAAGAAGCCCTGGTCGGCGGCCAGCAGCATCGACACGTCGTTGTAGGAGTCCCCGCTCGCGAGCACGCGGTAGCCGAGCGACCGGAACGCCTCGACCGCGCGGCGCTTCTGGTCGGGCAACCGCAGCCGGTACCCGACGATGCGGTCGTCGGCCACCACCAGGTTGTGGCAGAGGATCGTCGGCCAGCCGAGCTGGGCCATCAGCGGGCCGGCGAACTCGGCGAACGTGTCCGACAGCAGCACGACCTGGGTACGCGCCCGCAGCTCGTCGAGGAACGCCTTGGCGCCCGGCAGCGGCGCGAGCCCGGCGATCACCTGCTGGATCTTGCTGAGCGTGAGCCCGTGACGGTCCAGCAGGTCGAGCCGGTAGCGCATCAGGACGTCGTAGTCCGGCTCGTCGCGGGTCGTGCGACGCAGCTCGTCGATCCCCGTGCACTCGGCAACGGCGATCCAGATCTCCGGGACCAGCACGCCCTCGACGTCGAGGGTGACGAGCAGCGGGCGGTCGTCCGTCATGACCGTCCCGCCGTGCGTGCGATCTCGGCGACGATGTCGTCCCAGCGCGGTTGCGGCAGGTCGTGGCCCATGTCGGGGTACATCACCAGCTTCGAGCCCGGCATCGCGCGGGCCGTGGCGATGCCGCCGCTGGGCAGCACGAGCGGGTCGACGAGCCCGTGGATCACGAGCGTGGGGGCACGCACCTTGCCGAGGTCCCGGGTGCGGTCGCGGCTGCCGGCGATGGCGAGCGTCTGGCGGGCCACGCCGTCGGGCCGGAAGCTGCGGGCCAACGCTTCCTCGTTCAGTTGGCGCACCGCCGCCGCGTCGAAGTGGGGGCCGGAGATCAGGCGGAACAACTCGACGCCGCGATCGAGCGCTTCCTCCCGGCTGCGGGCCACCAGCGCCGGGAGCTTCGGCATCAGCGACGCCTTCACCCGGCCGTGGCGGCGGTCGCCGGTGTTCGACATGATCGAGGTGAGGCTCGCCACGCGCGACGGGTGCCGGATGGCCATCGCCTGCACGATCATCCCGCCCATCGAGGCGCCGACGACGTGGGCGCGCTGGATGCCGAGGTGGTCGAGCAGGCCGACGGCGTCGTCGGCCATGTCGTCGACGGTGTAGGGCGCCTTCACCGGCCTGGGCGACAGGTTCGCCAGGACGAGCTGGCGCACGGTGGGCACCGGGGCGTCGATCGCCGACGACAGCCCGATGTCCCGGTTGTCCATCCGGATGACGCGGAACCCCTGGTCGACGAGGAGCTGCACGAACTCGAGCGGCCAGGCGATGAGCTGGCCGCCGAGGCCCATGACGAGCAGCAGGGGCTCGCCGTCACCGTGCTCGTCGTACTCCAACGTGAGCCCGTTGGCGATCGTCGCGGCCGTCATCGGCGCCGCAGGCTAGGCGCCTGCGCCGCCAAACCGGCCTGCCGCGCTCACGCGACGCGCGTGGAGGGGGAAGGTCGTCGCCTCCACGCGGTCGTCATGCGGCCCGCACTCGGCGGGGCGGACGATGCCCACCATGAGCACTGCGATCAGCGTCACCGCCGGCCGGCTGCCCGCCGACCTGGCCGCCATCCCTGCCGCTGACATCGCCTTGCTGGGAGGCGGTCGCGTCGCCGAGGTCGACTGCGGCGAGGGGGCCACCACGCTCGCGGTCGCGCTCGCCTACCCCGAGGCGCTCGTCGACGGCTTCGAACCCGATCCCGACGCGCTGGCCGCGGCGCGGGCGCGCGCCCGCACGGCCCGGGTCACCGGCCGGGTGTCGTTCCGCCCGGTCGACGCCGCCAGCGCGCGACCCGCCGATCTGCCCGCCTACGACGTCGTGATCGCCCCGGTCCATCGCCGCGACGTCGCCGAGCGACTGGTCGGCCAGGGCGGGATCATCCTGCTGCGGGACGACCACACGGAGGTGCGGGCGGCATGAACCGCGGCACGAACCTCGACGGTCCGATCCTGTCGATCTGGGCGCACCCCGACGACGAGACGTACCTCGCGGGCGGCCTGATGGCCGCCGCCGCCGACGCCGGCACGCGCGTCGTGTGCGTGTCGGCGACGGCGGGCGAGCACGGCACGCCCGATCCGGTGGCGTGGCCGCCCGAGCGCCTCGGGCGCCTGCGCCGGTGGGAGTCGGCTGCGGCGATGTCCGTGCTCGGCGTCGACGACCACCGCTTCCTCGGGTTCACCGACGGCGGCCTCGCCACGGTCGATCCCGCCACCGGCGCCGCCGCCGTGCAGGCGTTGATCGAGGAGGTCGCCCCGGCGACGATCCTCACGTTCGCCCCCACGGGATCACGTTCCACCCTGACCACATCACGGTGTCGCGGTGGGTGACCGACGCGTGGTGCCGCACGGGGTGCCGGGCGCGGCTGCTGCACGCCGTGCCGGAGGCGGCGCATCACGCGGACTTCGCCGAGGACTACGAGCGCTGGGGCATCTACATGTCCGACGAGCGCCCCGTGCCCGTCGCTGCCGACGACCTCGCCGTGCACCTGCGCCTCGAGGGCGCGCTCCTCGACCGCAAGCTCGCCGCGCTGCACGCGATGGCGTCGCAGACGCGGCCCGCGGTCGAGCTGATGGGCGAGGAGCGCTACGCCGAGCAGGCGGCCGTCGAGGCGTTCATCGAGGTCGTCCCGTCCTGATCCGGAGGGGTGCGCGGGCCCGCTGTCCGGCGGGTCAGCCGGCGGGTCAGGCCGCGGCGAGCCCGATCGCCGCGTCCTCCAAGCGGTCGAGCGAGACCTGCAGACCGCTCTCCATGCCCGCGGCGAGGTGCGCGTCGCGGTGCTCCCGGCAGGAGTGGCGCACCGTCATGGTCATCGTCGTGACGCCGCCGGCCTCGTCGAAGGTGACGATGTCGAGCGCCTCCGCGTCGGGCACGCCCTCGAACACCTCGGTGGACACCAGGCGGTGCGGTGCCTCGATCTCCCGGTACTCGCCGTGGAAGCCGACCTCGATCTCACCGTCCGGGGTCTGCTCGCGGGTGACGAAGCGCCACTGACCGCCGACGCGCAGGTCGATCTCGCACACGACCCACTGCGATCCCTCGAAGCCCCACCAACGCTTCACGAGCTCGGGGGTGGTGTACGCCTTGAACAGCAGCGCGGCGGGGGCGTCGAACCGGCGGGTGACGACGATGTCGGTGTCGTTCGGCACCGTGACGACGGCCGAGCCCTTGCGGTTGGTGCGGTTGATGGTCATGTGTGTCGCTCCTGGTGCTGCAGCTCGGCGACGACGTCGTCGAGCCGGTCGAGTCGGGCGTTCCAGGTGCGCTCGAACGCGCGCACCCAGTCGTGGATGGTGCGGAGCGCGGCGCCGTTGACGCGGTACCACCTCCGCCTCCCGTCGACGCGCACCGTGACCAGCCCGACCTCGCGCAGGACCGCGAGGTGCTTGGACACCTGCGGCTGCGTCAGGCCGGTCCGGTCGACGAGCTCGCCGACCGTGACCTCGTCGGTGCCGATGGCGTCGAGGAGGTCACGGCGGCTCGCCTCGGCGACGGCCGTGAACACGTCCGTCGTCGTCGCACTGCGAGCCACACCGCGATCATATTCCCATATCGGAATATGTCAACGGGTGCGTCCGGATCCGCCAACTTTCCGCGCTGGCGGACGGATACCGTCCGCCACACCGGAAAGTTGGCGAGCGTGCGGCCGGAGTCAGCGAGGGGAGGTGCGGCGCGGGCGTGCCTCGGCGGGAAGCGACGTGGACCGCACGAAGGCGGCGTACTCGGCCAGGCACGCGTCGATGAGCTCGAGGATGCGCTGGTGCCGTTCGGACGAGCGTGGAGCGGTGTGCATGGCGGCTCCTTCTCGGGTGGGGGTGCCCCATGTTGCATTCCGGCGACGAGCACCCGCACGTGGATTGCAGGGGATTGCAACCCGAACGATGCCGCCGCACCGCGGCGCGATGATGCGGCATGGCGCGCCCGAAGCTGCTCAAGGTCTGCTACATCGCCCCCGAGGGCGGCCGCATCGGCGCCACGCCCCGCCGCACCGGCCTCGACGTCGCCACCGCCGAGCGCGTGGACAACACCCGGATCCTCCCGTTGCGCCGCGCCTCCACCGGCCGGCCCCGCGCGGCCGTCGAGCGCTTCAAGCTGTGGGAGAACGGGCGCACGCTGCGCGTGAAGTTCCTCGACGGCCTCCCCAGCGTGCAGGAGCGGGTGCGGGACATCGCCGCCGAATGGGAGGACGTCGTCAACCTGCGCCTGCAGTTCGTGACGTCCGGCAGCGCGGAGATCCGCATCAGCTTCGCCGAGCAGGGCTTCTCGTGGTCGACCGTCGGCACCGACGCACTCACCGTGCCGCGCACGCAGCCGACGATGAACTACGGCTGGCTCGAGCCGAGCACCGAAGAGGTCGAGTACCAGCGCGTCGTGCGCCACGAGTTCGGCCACGCACTCGGGATGATCCACGAGCACCAGAACCCCGCGGCCGCCGGGAAGATCCCGTGGGACAAGCCGAAGGTCTACGCCTACTACGCCCGCCAGGGCTGGTCGCGTGAGGACGTCGACGCGAACGTCTTCGACGTCTACGACGCCGACCTCACGAACTTCTCCGAGTACGACCCGACGTCGATCATGCAGTACGCGATCCCCGACGAGCTGACGATCGGCGACTACGAGGTCGGCTGGAACACCGAGCTCTCCCCTACCGACATCTCGTTCATGCGGTCGCAGTACCCGCGGACCGAGACCGGCGTCGTGGAGCTCGAGGTCGGCGCACCGCCGACCGCCGCGACGATCGGCGCCGGCGGGGAGGTCGACACGTACCACTTCGTGGTCCGGGCGGCGGCGACGCACATCATCACCACCACCGGTGCGCTGGACACGGTGATGACGTTGCACGGGCCCGACGACCCCGCCGCCGTGTTCGCGTGGGACGACGACCTCGGTGCCGGCCGCAACGCGCGGATCGTGCGCAAGCTCACGCCCGGCTCGTACTGGATCACCGTGCGGCACCAGGACCCGACGCGCACCGGCCCCTACCGCATCCAGGTGAAGACCCGGCGCACGTGACCCGGCGCCGATACGGTGGCCGGCGATGGGACTGTTCCGCCGCGCGACGCCGATCGACCCCGCCGAGATCGAGCGCCTGAGGACCGAGATGTCGTCGCTGCGCGAGGCGCTGGCGGAGCGTGACGCCGCGGCCCGCGCCCTCGCCGAGCAGGCGCGGGCCCTGGAGGAGCGCAACCGGGCGCTCGAGGAGCGACTGGCATCGCTGGACGAGCGCGTGGCGTCGGTGGACGAGCGCGTCGGGTCGGTGGACGAGCGCGTGGCGTCGGTCGACGGGCGCGTCGCCGCAGTCGACGAGCGACTCGGCACGGTCGACCAGCGCGTCACGTCGGTGGCCACCGAGCTGGCGAACCAGGTGACCGAGCTCGGCAACGAGCTCGACGCGCTGGGCTCGCGCCCGGCCGCTGCGGGCATCGACCCCGCCGAGCTGGAGGAGGTCCGCGAGGGCCAGATCCGCCTGGCCAACGAGCAGGCGCGCTACCAGATCGCGTTCCGCGAGGACCTCGCCCGCCTGGCCGAGCAGCTCAAGCGCTCCCGCTGACGCGACGATCGCGCGAACTGGGCGGCATCCGTGCCAGCATCTGGCAGGGATCCCGCCCAGATGCCGAAAAGGCAGGATTCCCGCCCAGAACGGGAGGGCTGCGCGGCCGAGGTCAGTCGGACGCCGGTGGGGACGCCGGCGCTGTCGTCGTCGGGCCGGCACCCTCGCCGGTCCCGCCGCCGCGCTCGAGCTCCCGCAGCGCCTCGTCGATCAGCACCGTCGCCTCCTCGACCTTCTCCTGGTAACCGCCGAGGTCGTTGGCCTCCAACGCCTCCTGGGCCTCCTCCAGCAGCTCGTCGGCGCGCGCCAGTGCCTCCTCGGGCGTCAGCGTGTCCTGCTCCTCAGGCTCGCCCGGCTCGTCGGACCCGATCGGCGACGAGCCGACCCGATCGCCGAGATCACCCTCGAACCCGCTGAACAGCTGGGCCAGCGCGGCACCGAGCGACTCACCGATCGCGGCGCGGTTGTTGTAGGCCACCGCGACGAAGCGGTACTCGGTGACGCCGTCGCCGCGCTGGCCGCCACTCGGCGGGATCTGCGCGTAGAACGGCCGCACCCACAGCAGCCCACCACCGACCGGCACGAGCTGCAGGTCGCCCCAGCGCACCTCGTTGCCGCCGCCGACCTGCTGGGTGATGCGCGTGGCGATCGCCGGCTCGGAGTCGATCACGTTGGCGACGGTCCGCGGCCCGTCGGGCAGGTCGGGGAGGACGTACGCGGTGAGCGTCCCGTACGTGTCCGGATCGCTCGACGCCGTCATGAACGCCACCAGCTCGGTCCGGCGGTCGTCCCGCGAGAACGGCACGAACGGTCGCAGCAGCACGAACTCCTTCCCCTCACCCCGCGGGTCGGGGAACATCGTGTAGTAGGGCACGAACCGCGCCGTCGACGACTCCGACGCCAGCTCGGTCGGCTGCTGCGCGGTGGCCGGCTGGCTCACGGTCGGCGACGTCGCCGGCTCGCCACGCGGGTTGACGCTCGGTGCCTGGGCGACCGACCACGCGCCCTGCCGCTCGAAGAACCGCTCCGGCTCGAGCTGGTACTTCGAGTAGACGTCGGTCTGCACCCGGAACAGGTCCTCCGGGTAGCGCAGGTGCTCGCGCAGGTCCTCGGGCATCTCCGACGCCGGCGTGAACAGGCCGCTGAACGCCTGCTGCCACGCCCGGATGATCGGGTCGCGCTCGTCGTAGACGTAGAACGTGACCGAGCCGTCGTAGGCGTCGACGACCGCCTTCACGCTGTTGCGCACGTAGTTGGCGTCGCGGTCGAGGCCGCTGTTGGCGGTCAGCTGGACCTCGCCGCCGATGCGCTGCGCGTACGGGTAGCGGCTCGTCGTCGTGTAGGCGTCGACGACCCACCAGATGCGACCGTCGACGATGACCGGGTACGGATCGCCGTCGTAGGAGAGGAACGGGGCGAGCTTGGTGAGCCGGTCACGGACGTTGCGGACCCACAGCATCTGCGAGTCCTCGTCGATCGCTCCCGAGCCGAGCACGTTGTAGTCGAGGAACGCGAGGGCGAAGGCGGCACGCCGCAGGAACGACGACATCTGCACCCCGGCCGTCCCGACGTACTCGTCGGTCTCGCCGCCGGGGCACTCGCGCTCACTCTCGGTCGTGCCGGCGATGGCGTAGCCCGACAGCGTCGGGCTGAAGTACAGCTCCGGGCGGGTGATGCCCTCGGGCACCATGTACTGGGGGCGGTCCGACTCCAGCACGCGTGACGCCGGCGCCATCACCAGCCCGCAGCCGCGGGTGTTGATGAGGTGGCGGCCCTGCCAGCTCTGGTTCGGACTGCCGTCGAGGTCGAGCTCCCGGGCGGCGATGAGCACCTGCTGGACGCGCCCGTCGATCGGGTAGCGGTCGACGTCGAGGTCGCGGATCGACAGACCGGCCTGGTTGCCCTCGTCGATCTGGAACCGCTCGAGCATCTCGACGGGGTGCAGCAGCCGCACGTCCTGCAACGGCGCCGGGTCGTTGGCGATCGCCGCGGCGTTCAGCGGCTGCAGCTCCATCTCGGTGCGGTTGACCTGGTTGATGCCCATCGCGTGGCGCGTCGCCTCGACGTTGCGCTCGATGTAGGGCAGCTCGCGTGCCTGCTGGTTCGGGTTGACGACCAGCGACTGCACGAGCGCCGGGTAGAGGTAGCCGCCGGCGACGAGCAGCACGAGCCACAACCCCGACGCGATGAGCGGCAGCCGCCACGACCCCCACCGCAGCGTCGCCAGGTACAGCGCCGCGGTCACCAGGGCGACGAGCACGAGCAGCATCAACGCCGGCAGCTGCGCCTTGACGACGGCATAGGTGGCGCCCTGGACGAAGCCGCGTCGCTCGTTCGTCGTCTCGTAGCGGGTCACCCAGTAGTCGGCGGCCTTCAGCGCGGCCAGCGCGGCGAGGAGCACCGCGATGTGGCCCTTGGTCGCCGGGCGCACCGAGGGCATCGGCGAGGCGAACACGACGCCGCCGTTGAGCACGTGCGTGAGCACGGTCAACAGCAGCACGAGCACCATCGAGATGAACAGCCAGTCGAGGACGAAGCTGAGGAACGGCAGCTCGAAGACGTAGAAGCCGACGTCGGCGTGGAACTGCGGGTCGGCGATGCCGAACGTCTGGCTGTTGCGGAACAGCAGCCACGACTGCCACTGCGACGTCGTGGGCAGGGCGACGAGGAGGGCGAGCACGCCGGCGCCGAGGTAGCGGAACAGGCGCAGCCGGTGGCCGAACACCTCGTGGAAGCGCTCGACGTAGGGGTGCACGTTCGCCGGGAACCGCGTCGGCGACAACCGGTCGGCGATGAACAGGTTGATGCCGGCGAGCACGGCGAACGTCAGGAAGAACATCCCGAACAGCGTCACCTTCGCCCGGATGACGCCCCAGAAGACGTCGGCGCGCCCGAGGCCCTCGTGCCAGAGGTAGTCGACGTAGAAGCGCGCCACGGCACGCCCGAAGACGACGACCAGCAAGAAGAGGACGCCGAGGACGATCAGGACGATGCGGCCCGAGAGCCGGCGCCTCCCTCGCCGGGGGAGATCGGAGGCACGCCGCACGGGCGCGAACGCTAGCGGTCGGCGCGCACCAGGAGGCAGCGGCAGCCGGGGTGCATCGGCGGCGTGAGGTGCCCCGACGGGAACGGCTGCCCGACGGCGACCACGCCGGCGAGGTTGTTGTCCTCGCAGTCCGGCGACGGCGGGCCGTCGGGGTCGACCTCCCACGTGACCGGTGTGCCAGGGTCGAGCGCGGCGAAGGCGCCCCGGCAGTAGGCGAGCCGGAAGACGTCGTCGAGCTGCTCGTCGATGTGCTGCGTCTTCCACTCGCGGTAGACGCTGCGCACCCGCTTGCTGATGATCTCGTTGGCGCCGTCGCCGTCGACGACGCCGCGCTCGAGACGCTCGCGCAGCGGCGCGATGAGCTCATCGGCGATCTGCTGGCGCACGGCGGCGAGCGGCCCGTCGGGACCGAGGTCGATCTGTGCCGGAGCGCCGGTCGACGCCGCACCGGCCTCGGCGGCACCGATCAGCTCGGCGGTGATGGCGTCGCTGTAGCGCGCCGCCTGGGTGGACAGATCGCCGAGCAACGTGTCGACGTCGCGCACCGGCTCCTTGCGGCGCAGCGTGTCGAGCACGTCGTTCTGCTCGTCGGCGAGGACACGCTTGAGCTTGCGGGCCGCGGCGACGATGAGCGGCACGAGGACGGCGTCGCGGCGGGCGAACGGTGTGTCCTCGATCTCCTCCGCGGCGGCGTCCTCGTCGAGCGCCGGGTCGGCCTCGACCGGCGGGTTGGCGCGCAGCTTGGCGAACAGCGCGTCGACGTCGCTGGTGGCGGGGCGCTCGGTGGACGTCGTCGCCGACTCCGCCTCGGGCGCCGCGGGCGCCTCAGGCGCCTCGGCCCGGGGACCGGGGAACGGGACGACACGCGCGTGCGCGTCGTCCGCCGCAGGCGCCGGGGTGTCGGTGGCCGGCGCGTCCGCGGAGTCGGTCACCCCCGGCGCCGCCGCCTCCGCCTCGGCCGTGTGCTCGGCTGCGTCGTGCCCGACACCAGCGGCCTCGTCGGGCCCTGACGCCACGGTCTCCGCGGCCGGGGCATCGGTCGCCGGCTCGCCGGCGCTTTGCTCGCCGGCCGGCTCGGGCGCGGGCGCGGCGTCCACCTCGGCCGCCGTGCCCTCGTCGGTGCCCGCCGTGCGCTCCCGGTCGCGCTCACCCGCGCGCATCACCGCGTCGTCCACGGACGAGGCGTCGCCGATGTTCGCGGCCGGCACCATGATCGGCACCGGTCCGGTGGTCGGCGACAGGTCGACGTACTCGTCGGGCTCCCCGAGCGGCGACAACTCGGCGACGACGTCGACCGCCACGAGGCGGGCGCGCTCGAACGCCTGCAGCAGCCGATCACGCCCCTGGATCAGCTGCTCGATCTGCTGGCGGGCGAGCTCCCGGCGGCGGGCCAGCTCGCTCAGCACCCGCTCGCGATAGGCGCGCGCCTCCTCGACCATCTCACGGCCCTGCTGCTTGGCCATCGCCAGCTCTGCCTCGGCGTCTGCCGCGGCGTCGCTGCGCTTGCGGCTGGCCTCCAGCTCGGCCTCCTCGCGCAGCCGGCGCGCCTCGTCGCTCGCCTCGCGCAGCAGCTGCGCGGCGCCCTCCTCGGCGCGGGCCCGGATCGCCGCAGCGGCCTCCCGTGCGGCTTGGAGGATGCGGGCCGCCTCCTCGCCCAGCAGGCGCGTGGCGGTCTCCTCGTCGAGCGACAGCGCATCGGTCGGCACCTTCGCCGCCTGCGCCTCGCGCAGCTCGCGCTCCAGGAAGCGCTCACGCTCCTGCAGGCGGGCCAGCTCGGCGGCGACCATGCGCAGGAAGTCGCGCACCTCCTGCTGGTCGAAGCCACGGCGCGCCGTCCCGAAGGTCGCGTCCGCCACGCTTGCCGGGGAAGACGGATCAGGACGCGAGAACGAGATGGCCACGCTGGAAGCGTAAACCTGACATCGGCGTCGGCGGTGTCATTCGGCGTCGAGCGGCGCGATCTCGATCGGATCGCCGCCGATCTCCTCGAGGGCGACGATCGCCTCCTGCAACGACGCCACCGGGATGATCTCGACGTCTTCGCCGGCGACCTCGCGGGCCCGGGCCAGCTGCTCCTCGCCCTGTGCCGTCGGCACGATGAAGTACTCGATGCCCATCTGCTTCACCGCGGCGACCTTCTGGGCCAGGCCGCCGATGGCGCCGACGGTGCCGTCGAGGTTGATCTCGCCGGTCACGGCCACGTCGTGCCCGCCGGTGAGATCGCCCGGTGACAGCTCGTCGATGAGCGTGAGGGTGAACGCGAGCCCGGCCGACGGTCCGCCGACGGCGCCGGTGTCGATGTCGATCTCGAACGGCAGCTCGACGGTCCGTGTGTCGAACGGCACGAACCCGACGATCGTGCGCTCGGGATCGTCCGGCGACGCGATCAGCTCGACCTCGACGGTCCGCTCGCCGCTCCCGGGCCGGTCGAGCACGAGCTCGACGGTGTCGCCCGGCCGCTTGTCGGCGAGCTGGGCGACGAGGTCGTCCACGGTCTCCAGCTCGACCCCGTCCGCGCGCACGACGGTGTCCCCCGGGTCGAGCACCTCGTCGGCTGGTGGGCGGCGCGTGCACCGGCCGTCGTCGTCGAACTCCAGGCACACGAGGTCGGCGACGACGACGGCGCCGGGGCGGATGCGCGCCTCGGTGAAGCCGAGCGCGCGCAGCGCCACGTACTGCGCCACCTGCGCCGAGGTGCGCATCATCTGCAACGAGATGCCCCGCCGCTGGCTCGGCGTCTGGGTGCCGTACTTCTCGGCGTGGGTCAGGAAGTCGATCGCCGGCTCGGCGCGGCAGCCGGTGGCGCAGCTCGACCCGCCGGCGACCCACCACGACAGCACCGACTGGCTCGGCTCGGAGATGGTGACGAAGTAGATGTCGCCACGGCGGTCGGTGTCGAGCTCGGCAACGCCCTCCAGCCCGCTGAACGACACCCGGTCATCGACCGGCGTCGCCGAGCGTGGGATGCGCGCGTACGGCGCGGCGCGCTCGACGACCACGTCGGGGTGCTCCGGGTCGCGCACCTGCTTGCGGGCGACGAGGCTCGCCGGCAGCAGGGCCGCGAGCCCGATGGCCACGAGCGTGAGCAGGGCGAGCGCCGCGAGGGGGACGGCCCAGATGCGGTGCTGCGCGCCGGGCGTCCGGACGCTGCCCGCAGCAGGTGGGGGCCCCGGCGTTAACGTCTGGCCCTGCGTGTCGATCAACGAGCTCACCGTCCGGATGGCGTGGTTGGCCGGCCTGGCGATCCTCGCCCTGGTGCTGGCCGGGTGGCGTAAGACTGCCAGAGCCCAGCCGAGACCACCACGCAGGCCGACCGACACGCCGCGCCGCGTCCCCTTCCAGGTCGAGGAGCAGGTCGCCCCGCCGTACCACCCACCCGGCCCGCTGCGTCGTCTGTGGGCCGCCGTCGCGAGCACCGGGCTGACGCTCGTGATCGGCGCCGTGCTGGCCACGGTGATCTCGTTCAGCCTGGCGTGGTTGGTGACGACGGTGACCGCGCTGCTCAAGTCGTCGTGACGCCGTGAGCGTGGACCGGCGCGCGGTGGCGATCGCTGGTCACACCGGTGACGTGGCGACGGCGACGCGCGGGCTCGACCACCCGGATCCCGCCGTGCGGGCGACGGCGCTCGGCGCGCTCGACCGCCTCGGCGTGCTGTCGGACGAGCGGCTCGCGGCCGCGTTCGGCGACGAGCACGCCACGGTGCGTCGCCGCGCGGTGGAGCTGGCCGCGAGGCGTCCGGCGATCGACCTGTCCGGGCCGCTCGCCGACCCGGACCCGTCGGTCGTCGAGGTCGCGGCGTGGGCGTGCGGCGAGCACGAGGAGGTGGGCGACCACGAGCTGGCGACGCTCGTGGAGCTCGCCACCGAGGCGGGCGCCGGCAGCGACGCGCTCGTCCGCGAGGCAGCGGTCGCCGCGCTCGGTGCCATCGGCGACGACCGCGGTCTCGACGCGATCCTCGCCGCGACCCGGGACCGGCCGGCGATCCGCCGGCGCGCCGTGCTGGCACTGGCCCCGTTCGTCGCGCCCGACCACCCGCGCGCCGGCGAGGTCGCCGAGGCGCTGACGCGCGCGGCCGGCGACCGGGACTGGCAGGTGCGCCAGGCGGCCGAGGACATCCTGCGGGTGATCTCCCCCGACGAGTGACGCCGCGTCAGCGGTAGTACACGGCGAACGGGGTGCCGTCGAGGACGTGCACGTCGATGGGGAAGTCGTAGATCTCGGCCAGCGTGTCGGGCGTCATGATCGTCGCCGGCGGGCCCTGGGCGATCACCGCGCCGTGCTTCATCGCCAAGATGTGGTCGGCGTGGGCGGCGGCGAAGTTGATGTCGTGGATGACGATGACCACGGTCTTGCCGAAGCGCTCGACGAGCGCGCGCAGGTGCCGCATCATCCGCGCCGCGTGGCGCATGTCGAGGTTGTTGAGCGGCTCGTCGAGCAGCACGTAGTCGGTGTCCTGGGCGAGCACCATCGCCACGAACGCCCGCTGGCGCTGCCCGCCGGAGAGCTGGTCGAGGTAGCGGTGCTGGAGATCCGCGAGCTCGAAGAACTCGAGGGCCTCGGTGACGATCCGCTCGTCCTCGGCGGTGTGCCGACCGCCCGAGTGGGGGAACCGGCCGAACGCGACGAGCTCGCGCACCGTGAGGCGCGACGTCATGTGCGTGTCCTGGCGCAGCACGGCGAGGCGCCGGGCGATCACGTCGCTGCGGGTGCGGGCGACGTCGAGCTCGTCGACGAAGACGGTGCCGCCGTCGGCGCGCACGAGCCGGGCGATCACCGAGAGGAGCGTCGACTTGCCGGCGCCGTTGGCGCCGACGACGGCGGTGAGCCCGCCACGCGGGAGCGCGAGGGTGACGTCGTCGACGACGACGGTGTCGCCGTAGGCCTTGCGGAGCGCGTCGGTGCGGATCACGGCGACACCTCCCGGAGGAGCAGCCAGACGAAGTAGAGCCCGCCGACGAGGTTCACGCACACGGTGAGCGTGGTGGTGAAGTCGAGCAGCCGCGAGGCGACGAACTGCCCGCCGACGGTGACGATGACGCCGGCCAGCGCGGCGCCGAGCGCGAGCGTGCGGTGACGGTAGGTGGGCAGCACCTGGCGGGCGATGTTGGCGACGATCAGCCCGACGAACACGAGTGGGCCGACGAGGGCCGTCGACGCGGCGACGAGCACGGTGACGACCGCGAGCGTCTGGTTGACGACCCGGTGGTAGTCGACGCCGAGCGTGACGGCGGTGTCGTGGCCGAGGGCGACGACGTCGAGCCGGCGCAGCAGCGGCACGGCCGCGGCGATCGCGACGACGGTGATCGCCGCGGTGATGGACAACAGCCGCGGATCGACGGTGTTGAAGCTGGCGAACGTCAGGTCCTGCAGGGTGAGGTAGTCGCTCGGGGACAGCAGGCGCGAGGCGAACAGCGTGAGGCTCGTGAACAGCGTGCCGAGCACGACGCCGACCAGCACGAGCACGAACAGGTCGCGGCTGTTGCGGCGGAACACCCAGCGGAACAGCAGCAACCCGAAGGCCGTCATCACGCCGGCGTCGAGGAGGAACCGCACGCGCACGTCGAGGTCGACGACCACCGCCGAGCCGAACACCCACACGAGCAGCGTCTGCACGAGGACGAACAGCGAGTCGTAGCCCATCACACCCGGCGTGAGGATCCGGCTGTTGGCCACCGTCTGGAACAGCAGCGTGGCGACGCCAGTCGCGACGCCGACCACGACCAGTGCGCCGACCTGCCGCAGCCGGAGGTCCATGGCGTAGCTCCACGAGCCGGTGACCATGGCGAACTGGTAGACGAGCACCGCGACGAGGGCGAGCGCGGCGAGCACGGCGACGCGCCGGCGGACCACGGCCGGCCGCTCGTCACGCGTCGCCGCGGCCGGCGACGCGGTGGTGGGTGGGGTGGCGACCGCGGTCATGACGTGCGAGGGGCACGGGCGCGCAGGATCAGGACGAGGAACACGACGCAGCCGATCACGCCGGCGATGGTCCCCACCGCGATCTCGTAGGGGTGGCGGATCACACGGCCGATCACGTCGCACACGAGCACGAACCCGGCGCCGGCGAGCGCAGTGATCGGCAGCGTGCGCCGGACGTTGTCGCCGAGCCACATCGCCACGACGTTCGGCACGATCAGGCCGAGGAACGGGATCGCCCCGACGACGACGACCACGATCGCCGTGGTGATGGCGGCGATCGCCAGGCCGAGGTTGACGATGCGGCGGTAGTGCACGCCGAGGTTGACGGCGAAGCGCTCACCCATGCCGACGACGGTGAACCGGGCGGCGTACACGTAGGCGAGGAGGAGGCCGGCGACCACCGCGTACAGCGGCTCGTAGCGGCCGCGCAGGACGCGCGAGAACGATCCGGTCGTCCACGTGTCGACGAGCTGCAGGAGGTCGTAGTGGTAGGCGATGAACGCGGCGATCGCCGACACGACCGCGCCGAACATCAGCCCGACGAGCGGGACGACGATGCTGTCCGCGGTGCGGATGCGCCGCAGCAGCTGCAGGAACAGGAACGTCCCGAGCAGGCTCGTCGCGATCGCGACCAGCATCCGGGCCATGAGCGGTGCGCCGGGGAGCCAGATCGTGGCGAGCACGATCCCGAGCACCGCCGACTCGACCGTGCCCGCCGTCGAGGGTGACACGAAGCGGTTGCGCGTCACCTGTTGCATGATCACGCCGGCCACGGCCATCGAGGAGCCGGCGAGGAGGAGGGCGAGCAGCCGGGGGATCCGCGCGATGACCAGCGCGCGGTAGGCGTCGGTGTCGGGCTGGAACAGGCTCCACGGCGCGACGTTGACGACGCCGACGAACAGCGACAGCACCGACGCCACGGCCAGGACGCCGGCTGCCGCCGCGAGCAGCCGCGCGTCACGAGCGCGGCTGCTCACCAGCGGCGTGCGCGCGGTCATCACAGACCGGCGCGGGCGTCGTCGATCATCTGCTCGACCGAGCTCGGCGCGTACGTCGCGAGGTACCACGCGAACCCGTCGACCTCGACGATCTTCCCGTCACGCGCGGCGTCCGTGCTGTCCACGAGCCCGTTGTCGAGCACCTCGAGCGCCGGGGTGGCCTCCTCGCCGATCGCCTTGCTGCGGTCGAGCACGAAGATGACGCCGGGGTCGTACTGGACGAAGAACTCCTGGCTGATCTCCTGGCCGTGGGAGCCCTCGTCGTCGACGGGCGCTTCGGTCGGGGTGAACCCGAAGTCGTCGTACACGATGCCGAACCGGGAGCCCGGCCCGTACGCAGCGACCGTGCCGCCGCTCACCTGGACGAACAGCGCGGTGCGCCCGCTGGCCGCGGCGTCGGCAGCGAGCTCGTCGATGGACTGCTGGATCCGCTCGAGCCGCGCGGCCGCCTCCTCCTCGACGCCGAAGATCGACGCCAGCTGCTCGACGCGCTGGACGAACTGCGGCAGCTGGTCGCCGGCGTCCTCGTAGCGCACCGACATGTCGATGACCGTCGGCGTGATGCGCTCCATCTCGGCGACGACCTCGGGCGTGCCGCTGCGCGAGCCGACGATGATCAGGTCCGGCTGGAGGGCGCTGATCGCCTCGTAGTCCGGCTCGAACAGCGTGCCCACGGTCGTGGCCGCCTCGGCGACGGGCGCGAGGTCCGGCGGCAGCGTGCCGTTGGACTGCGGCACGGCGTCGACCTCGATGCCGAGGTCGGTCAGCGTGCGGATGACGCTCCAGTCCATGACGACGACGGTCTCGGGGTCGCGCGGCACCTCCACCGTGCGGTCCTGGGCGTCGACGATCGTGACCGTGTCGCCGGCCGGAGTGGCGGCGTCGGTGGCTTCGGTGGCCTCGCCGGCATCGGTCGCCGCGGGGGCGGCCGGCGCGTCCGCCTCGTCGTCATCCCCGCCGCACGCGGCGGCGACGAGGGTGGCACCGGCGAGGGCGAGGGCGAGCAGTCGTCGGGGGGTGAGCGGAGTCACGGCGTCCTTTCGGTTCACGATGGCACGAAGCCTCACAGTTGATGTGAAGTGAACCTAATACGCGCGGACCGCTGGTTGACAAGTTGCATCAAGCTGGCCGACGATCGCCGGACGCGCGGCTGCCTCCCGGCGGGCGCGGGTGGGGGGTGCCGGTGACGGTGTCAGAGCGTGAAGCGGTAGACGTTCGTCTCCCGCCGCTGGAAGCCGATGCGCTGGTACAAGCGGTTGGCGGCCTCCCGGGAGGGCCGGCTCGTCAGGCTGACGTCCTTGGCGCCGCGGCGGCGCGCCTCGTCCAGCGCGGCGCGGTTGAGCGCCTCACCGATGCCGCGGCGGCTCGCCGACTCGTCGACCACGACGTCCTCGATCCACGCCTTGAGGCCGGTCGGGATGCGGTAGAGGACCAGCGTCAGCGTGCCGACGATCCGCCCACCCAGACGGGCGAGGAACAGCACGGCATCGGGGGAGCGCACGATCGCCTCGAGGTCGCCGCGCGAGGGTGGCGGCGACGAGGACGACAGCTGCGGGATCAGCCGCGCGAACGCCTCGACGAGCTCGTCGTCCACGACCGTCGCCGGGGCGATCTCGACGACGGGCGCGGCGGGCGGATCGGACGGTTCGTGGCTCACGTGGTCCGCATCGTACCGACGGCGCCCCCAGGCCTAGGGTCCCGCGGGTGATCGCCGAATCGAGAGTCGCCCGCAAGCTCGCCGCCGTCCTGGAGCCGGTGGCCGGGCAGGTGTACTTCGCACCCGAGTGCCACGCCAACTACGAGCGCCTCGGCTTCGACCCGAGCCGCGGGCAGTTCAACGGCGTCGCAGCGCCCGACGGCCCGGCCTACTTCACGAGCCGCGGCAGCGTGCTCGGCCAGGTGCCCGGCACCGTCGTCGCCGCGACGTTCGGCGTGTTCAACCCCGAGGTCGTGGTCCCCGCCGTCGCGCTCGGGTGGACCAGGACCGACGCCGCGACGATCTGCCAGGCGCGCACCGACGGGGCGATCGCCCAGCTCGTGCGCATCCTCGGCGAGGAGCCCGAGGGCGTCCACCGGGCCAACGAGCTGCTCGCCCGCGCCGTCGAACCGCTGCGCCCCGAGGGCCGCAGCCTGTTCGCCGGCCAGGCCGCGCTCCCCCTGCCGGACACGCCGCTCGGCCAGGTGTGGCGACGCGCCGACATGCTGCGCGAGTACCGCGGCGACAGCCACATCGCGGCGTGGATCTCCGCCGGCCTCGACGCCACCGAGATCGGGCTCCTGTCGGAGCTCTACTGGGGGCTGCCGATGCGCACCTACAGCCGCACCCGCGGCTGGACCGACGAGCAGTTCGACGCCGCCGGCGAGCGGCTCGAGGCGCGCGGGCTGATCGCCGACGGTGGGTTCACCGAGGCCGGCCGGGAGCTGCGCGAGTCGATCGAGGACGACACCGACCGCCAGATGAAGGCGGCGCTCGACGCCCTCGGCGGCGACGCCGACGAGCTGTTCCGGATCCTTGAGCCCTGGGGCCAGGCGATCCGCGAGGCGAAGGGCTACCCGGCGTCGGGCCCGCACGACCTGGCAGAGGCGGCGCGCTGAGGGTGGCGCCGCGCGCTGCAGGCGACGGCGTGACGAGGGAGGGGTAGCCTCACGCGCATGGAGCACGTGCGTCGGCTCGCCGAGCCGGCCCTGCGCAACCCGGCGATGCTGTTCGCCTTCACGGGGTGGAACGACGCCGGCGACGCAGCCTCGTCGGCCGTGCGCGCGCTGATCGAGCGCTGGAACGCCACGGCGGTCGCCGAGATCGATCCCGAACCGTTCACCGACTTCGCCACGATCCGCCCCCACGTGCGGCTCACCGGCGGGCGGCGCACGATCGTGTGGCCCACCGTCGGGGTGTGGGCGGCGTCGGTGCCGGGCGGCGACGTGCTGCTCGTGCTCGGCCCGGAGCCGTCACTGCGCTGGAAGCTGTTCTGCCGGCAGCTCGTCGGCCTCGCCCAGCACCACGGCGTGCGGATGGCCATCTCGCTCGGCGCGCTGCTCGCCGACGTGCCCCACAGCCGGCCGGTGCAGCTCATCGGCACGGCGAGCGATCCGGAGCTCATCGACCGCTTCGACCTGCAGCGCTCGCGCTACGAGGGCCCGACGGGCATCGTCGGCGTGCTCCACGACGCGCTGACCAACGCCGGGATCCCGACCGCCTCGCTGTGGGCAGCGGTGCCCCAGTACGCGGCGCAGATCCCCTCGCCGAAGGCCGCCCAGGCCCTCGTCGAGCGGGCCTGCCGCCTGATCGGCTGCCCGGCCCCGCTCGACGTGTTCGCCAGCGCGGCCGCCGAGTACGACGCGCGGGTGGCCGCGCTGATCGCCGACGACGACGACCTCGTCGAGTACGTGAGCCGGCTCGAGTCGCTCGTCGACGAGGAGGCCCGCGAGGAGGCGGCCAGCGAGGCCCCGGTCGACGACCCCATCGACCCGGCCAACGTCGACCCCGACGAGCTGGTGGCCGAGGTCGAGCAGTTCCTGCGCGACCGCAGCGACGAGACCTGACTCAGCTGCGCCAGACCGGCGAGCGCACCTCGTCGTAGATCGTCGGGAACTCCTCGCCGTCGATCGCCGCGAAGGCCATGTCCTTCCACCAGTGCACGCCGGCCGTCCTCTCCGGCAGCGCATCGCGGCGGAACCAGCCGACGTCGGAGCACTCCAGCGGATGGCACTTCAGCTCGCCGCCGACGGCGTGGCAGTGGAACACGACCATGTACATGCCGAAGCGGGAGAAGCCCATCCGCTGGCCGTCGATGATCGCCAGCACCCGGCGCGCCTCGCACTCGATGCCGGTCTCCTCGCGCACCTCCTTGACGGCGACCTCCGACGGCGAGTAGCCGACGTCGGCCCAACCGGTCGGGTACAGCCAGACCTTCGAGTCGGCGCGCTGCACGAGCAGCAGCTCGCCGTCGTCGTTGCCGACGATGGCGCCGACGGCGACCTTCGGCGTGACGTACCCGGGCACGCCGACGCCCACCGACTCCAGCCACTCCTGCACGAAGTGGTCCTGCTCGCGCTCGATCTCGCGGGCCTCGTCCGGCGGGATCGTCGAGCCGAGGACCTGGTTCACCGCGACCTTCATGTCGGCGGCGATGTGCAGGATCTCCTCGAAGCGCTCCCGCTCGTACAGGTTCTGGGTGAAGCCCAGGCCCGTGCGGGCGATCGCCGCCAGGGCCTCGCTCCACCGGACGAGATCGCGCGTGAACGCCTCGGGCCCGGGTGACCGGGCGGCCTCGTCCGTGCTCACGAGCTCAACCTAGTCACGACACGGCCGGGCGCACCGTCACGAGACGGCGTGGAGCACGGCGCGCTCGATCTCCCCACGGTGGAAGGGGTCCTCGATGCGCCGCCCGTCGCGCCCGCGCACGTAGAACGTGTCCACCACGTCCTCACCGAGCGTCTGCACGGTGGCGTGGCGGATGTCGAGCCCGACCTCGGCGAGCGCCCGGGCGATGCGGTGCAGCACGCCGATGCGGTTGGGCGCGCGCACCTCGATCACCGTCGCCGTGTGCGACTCGTCGTCGTGGAACGTCACCGACGGCGGCCCGGGCGGCTGCGCCTGCAACCGCCGGCGCCGGCGGTACGTCTTCGCCCGCTCGGCGAGCCGCGCCTCGATCGCCAGCTGCCCGTTGAGCGCGTGCTCGAGGTCCTCGACGACCGCGGCCCAGTCGACGCCGCCCCGGGGCGGCACGACCCGGAACTGCGACGCCGCCATCGGCGGGCCGCCGAGCTCGCCGGAGTAGGCCCACGCCGTGAGCACGTCGAGCCCGCGCAGGGCGAGCACGCCGGCGATGCGGGCGAACGTCCCCGGTGCGTCGTCGCACACGACCGTGATCCGCTCGGTGCCGTGCTCCCCCGCCGTCTCGGGATCCTCGGTCGACGTGCGCACGGCGAAGCGCCCGGCGGCCATCAGCGCCAGCGTCGTCGGATCGGGGAACGTGCGCGTCGTGATCTCCGACGGCTCGCCGCCATCGAGCGCACGGCGCGTGCGCTCGACGAGGTCCGCGACGAGCTGCGCCTTCCACGAGCCCCACGCCGACGGCCCGGTCGCCAGCGAGTCCGCCTCGGTGAGCGCGGCGAGCAGGTCGAGCAGCTGGACGTTGCCGACGGCATCGGCGACCTTGCGGATCGTCGCCGGGTCGGCGAGGTCGCGCCGCACCGCGACGTCGGGCAGCAGCAGGTGGTGCTGCACCATCTTCACGAGCACCGCGACGTCGTCGGGAGGCAGGCCGAGCCGCGGGGCGATCTCCGCGACGAGCTGCATGCCGGCCTCGGTGTGATCCCCCGGGTAGCCCTTGCCGATGTCGTGGAACAGCGCCCCGAGCACGAGCAGGTCCGGCCGGTTGACCCGGTCGGAGAGCGCGGCGGCGTTGGCCGCGGTCTCCCACAGGTGCCGGTCCACGGTGAAACGGTGGTAGGCGTTGCGCTGCGGCCGGCTGCGCACCGGCGCCCACTCCGGCAGCAGGCGCACGAGGATGCTGCGCTGGTCGAGGGATTCGAGCACGTCGATCGCCCGGTGCCCCTGCTGGAGCAACAGGATCAGCTCGTTGAGGGCGCCCGGAGGCCACCGATGCCACTGCGCCGCGTCGACGCCGGCCGCCAGGCGGTTGAGCGCCGCCCGGCTGAGCGGCACGTCGCGCTGGGCGGCGACCCGGGCCGCGCGCAGCACGAGGACCGGGTCGGCCGCCGGGTCGGCCGACTGGCTCAGCTCGACCTGCCGGTCGACGATCACGACGCCCTCGGCGACGTGCTCCTCGCGGCCGACCTGGTGTCGCGACAGGTGCCGCCACGCCCCCTCGGCGATCCACACGATGCTGCGCGCGGCGGACGAGACGTCGGCCATCAGCGCATCCGCCGACGGGGCACCGAGCAGCTCGGCGACGGCGTCCTGGTCCTCCAGGCGCAGCACGTCACCCGGCCGCCGGGTCACCCGGTGCAGGGCGACGCGCACGTCGACGAGCGCCGAGTAGCAGGCGTCCAGCTGGGCGAGGTCCTCGGCGGGCACGAGCAGGTCCGCGGCGGCCGCCCACCACAGCGTCTGGACGTCGCGCAGGCCGCCGTGGCCGTCCTTGAGATCGGGCTCCAACAGGTAGGCGACGTCGCCGGCCTGGGTGCGCCGCTCGAGCACCTTGGAGCGCAGCGCGTCCAGCCAGCGCCGGGCGTGGCGCCGCCAGCGGGCGACCCCCTCGGTCGCCAGGCGCGACGCCAGCTCCTCGTCACCGGCGAGGTAGCGGCAGCTGAGCAGCGCCGTCGCGGTGTCGAGGTCGTCGGTCGCCAGCGACATCTGGTCGTCGAAGGAGCGCACGGCGTGGCCGAGCTTCAGCCCGGCGTCCCACAGCGGGTACCACAGCGCCTGGGCGGCCGCCTCGAGGCCCTCGACCTTGCCGTCGAACACGAGCAGCAGGTCGACGTCGCTGAACGGGGCCAGCTCGCCACGGCCGTACCCGCCGACGGCGACCAGGGCCACGGCCCCGCGGCGCTTCGTCCGGAGGTGAGCCGCCGCGCCCGGCCACAGGCCGCACACCAGCTCGTCCGTCGCCGCCGAGAGGGCGCGACACAGCTCACGTCCGCGCAGGGCGGTGTCCGCGATCAGCGCGTCGCGGGCAGCGGTGAGCTCGGAGGTCGCCGTCGTCGCCGCGGTCTGGGCCATCCGGGAAGGGTACGGCACGCGGATCACTCGTATCTTGGAGACGTGCCCGGGCGCTCGCGATCACGCCGTCTCGTCGCGCTCGCCGGGCTCCTGCCGCTGGTCGCGCTGGCCTGCACCGACGACGGGGCGAGCACGCCGACCGTCGCCCCGGCCCGGACCACCACGACGACCGAGCCACCGCGCGCCGACGACGGCGTGCTGCGCATCGGGGTGCTCCTGCCGGAGACGGGATCCGGTGCCGGGTTCGGCGCCCCGCTGATCGACGCCGTCGACCTCGCCGCCGAGCAGATCAACGAGGCCGGCGGGGTGCTCGGGCGCCCCATCGAGCTGGTGCACGCCGACGAGGGCGACACGCCCTCCGCGGCGCGCGACGCGATCGCCGACCTGCTCGACGAGGACGTCGACGCGGTCGTCGGGCCGGCGTCGTCCACGATCGCCCTGGCGACGCTGTCGGACCTGCTCGAAGGCGGCGTGCTCACGTGCTCGCCGACGGCGACCGCGCTGGCCCTCGACGACTTCCCCGAGCGGGACCTGTTCTTCCGCACCGCCCCGAGCGACTCGCTGCAGGCGCTGGCGATCGCCGACGAGGCCGAGCGCACCGGCGCGCTGACCGCCGCGGTGATGTACCTCGACGACCTCTACGGTCGCCCCTTCGCCGAGGCGACGATCGCGGCGCTGGAGGCCAAGGGGATCACGGTCGAGGACCGCATCGGCTTCGCCGCCGGCGACAGCCTCGTCGACGAGGCGACGAGCGCAGCGAGCAGCGGCGCCGGCGTGTTCGTCGTCATCGGCGACGCCGAGCAGGGGGTGCGGATGCTGTCGACGCTCGGTGAGGTCACCGGCGTGGCGTCCCGGGAGAACCCACCGAGCATCATCGTCAACGACGCGATGCGCCGGCCGGCGTCGCCGCAGCAGATCGCCGAGCTGGCCACCGACGTGCGCGAGCGGATCATCGGGCTGTCCCCGTCGGTCTCCTCGGGCAACAGCGGCGAGCCGCCGGGCGCGTTCGCCACGAACGCCTACGACTGCGTCAACCTGATCGCCCTCGCCGCGGCCCGGGCGGGCTCGGACAACCCCCGCGCGATCGCCGCCCAGGTCGCCAGCGTGAGCCGCGCCGGCGTGACGTGCCACATGTTCGCCGAGTGCACGGCGCTGCTCGAGCAGGTGCCGAACGTCGACTACGACGGTCCCGGCGGCTACCTCGAGCTGGGCGCCGACGGTGACCCGGTCGTGTACCGCTACGACAAGTGGAGCTTCGACGCCCAGGGCGTCGACTACAACCTGACGCCGCCGATCCTCGTCACCCGGGCCTGACCCCGACCGCGTCGCGCGTCGCCGCGGTCAGAGGATGTCGTCGACGTACGCGAGGTAGCCGACGTAGAACCTGCCGAACTCGCCGTAGATCGCCGAGCCCTTGTCGAACCGCAGCGTGTAGACGACGTCCTTCACGGCCTCCGGCGACACGGCGAAGAGCGTGACGCCCCACTCGTAGTCGTCGAGCCCGGTCGAGGCGGTGACGAGCTGGACGACCTTGCCGGCGAACGCGCGGCCGCTCGCGCCGTGCTCGCGCATCATCGCCTCGCGCTCCTCGTACGGCGTCGCGTACCAGTTGGCGTGCGCCTCGCGCCGCTTGCTCATCGGGTAGAAGCAGAAGACCGGTTTGCCCTCGGGTGGCAGCTGCGGGTACAGGCGGTCCCGGAGCATGTGCTCGGGCAGGCCCTTGGCGTACTCGTTGACCTCGGTGATGCTGACGTAGCTGTCCACCACCTCGAGGCCGGCGTGCTGCAGGCCCGTCTGCAGCGCGCGCAGCACGGACCAGTCAGCGTGCAGGGCCATCACCGCGAGGTCGCACTTGTGCCCGAGCATCGCCGCCGTCACGACCTGCCCGCCCGCCTCCTGGGCGGTCTTCAGCGCCGCACTGACGGCCTCCCGGTCGACGCTCGCCGACGGCTTGCAGAACAGGTGCAGGACGCCCAGGCCGGTCTCGATGCGCATGGCCCCGAGGGTACGCCGCACTCGCCCGGATGGGGCCCGCGACGGTGCCCGGGCTCGGCGGGCCGACCCGATCTGGGCGGGAATCGTGCCAACTGTTGGCACGATTCCCGCCCAGATCGCGAAAAGGCAGAGATCCCGCCCAGATCGTCGGGGGTCAGGGGGCGTACACGTTGTAGCCGGCGTCGCGCACGAACCCGACGAGCGTCATGCTCGCCGTGCGCGCGGCGTGCACGGCGAGCGACGTCGGCGCCGACACCGACACCAGCGTGCCGAACCCCGCCGCCCACGCCTTCTGCACCATCTCGACCGACGCCCGGCCGCTGACGAACAGGCCGCGGCCCGTCGCCGGCAGCGCCTGCTCGAGCAGCAGCGCGCCGACGACCTTGTCCACGGCGTTGTGGCGGCCGACGTCCTCCCGGGTGAGCAGCACCCGGCCCTCGCGATCGAACACCGCGGCGGCGTGGACCGCGCCGGTCGCACCGAACAAGCCCTGGCCGTCCAGCACCGCGGCCGGGACCCGGGCGGCGACCTCGTGGTCGATCGGCTCGCTCGGCGGCAGCGGCGCGAGCCGGGCGAGCAGGTCGTCGATCTGGTCACTGCCGCACCACCCGCAGCTCGAGGACGTCGTGGCGAGCCGCGGCGCCGGGACCGGGGCCCGCCCGCCGGTCTCGACGGTGACCACGTTGTAGCTGGTCGCCAGCGCGGAGCCCGCCGCGCAGTAGCGCACGCTCGTGATCCGGGCGCCGCCGAGCAGACCCTCGGTGAAGCAGAAGCCGGCGGCCAGCTCGTAGTCGTTGCCGGGCGTCCGCATCGTGGTGGACACGGTCACCCCGTCGAGCTGGATCGTCATCGGCTCCTCGACGATCAGCTGGTCCGGCCGGCGACGGACGCCGTCGGCAGTCACCCTCGTGACGATCATCCGCTCGGTCCGCTTGCGCACACCGTCACGCTAGGGAGTCCGCGACCCGGCGGACGCCACGACGTACAGTCCGCGCGATGGAGCCCTCCTCGGTGCCACCGCCGCCACCCCCGCCCGGGGCGGCCGAACCGGTTGAGCAGCAGGGACCAGGTGATCCCACCGTCGGCGCCGGCATCGCCGACACGCGTCACGTCGTCGCCAGCCACGCCCCGATCGTGGCCGCCGAGTTCATCGGCACCGCCGTGCTCGTCATGCTCGGCCCCGGCTCCGCCATCCTCGCGCCCGAGATCGGCCAGGTCGGCGTGGCGCTGTCGTTCGGCTTCGCCCTGCTGATCATGGCCTACGTGATCGGGCCGATCAGCGGCTGCCACATCAACCCGGCGGTCACCCTCGCCATGTGGCTCACGAGGAAGGTGCAGCTGCGCCAGGCGGTGTTCTCGTGGATCGCCCAGGTGCTCGGCGGCATCTTCGGCGCGGCCGTGATCTTCGGCATCGCCAGTGGGCGCGACGGTTGGGAGCGCGGCGGGTTCGCCTCCAACGGCTGGGACCGCGACGGCTTCAGCGGCCTCGGATCGGCCATCGTCGTGGAGATCGTCTTCACCGCCCTGCTGGTGCTCGTCGTGCTCGCCTCGACAGGCCGCCGCTTCGCCCCCGGCTTCGGCGGGCTGACGGTCGGCATCACCCTGGCGGTCATCCACCTCGTCACGATCCCCGTCGACAACACGAGCGTGAACCCGGCGCGCAGCATCGCCACCGCGATCTTCGCCGACACCTCGCCCAGCGCCCTCGGGCAGCTCTGGGCGTTCATCGTCTTCCCGCTGATCGGCGCCGTGGTCGGCGTGTTCGTCTGGCTCCTCGTCGACGAGGCCACGCTCGAGTCCACGCGGCTGGACACCGACATGCTGCGCCAGGTGCGCGACACGATCGACGACGCGATCGACGACGTCGTCGACTGACCTGTCACCCGCACGGCGCCTCGGCGGCGTCAGAGGGATGTGACCAGCGCGATGGCGACCGCCGACGACGTCGAGACGTATCGCCAGCACAGCGCGGAGCTGATCCGGTACGCCACGGCGCTCGTCGGCCCAGCCGACGCCGCCGACGTCGTGACCGACGCGGTGCTCGCCGCATTCGCGTCGCCGTCGTGGGCGGACGTCACCAACCGGCGTGCCTACCTGTACCGCGCCGTGCTGCACGAGAGTGCCTCGTTCCACCGGAGAGCTGGCCGGCGACAACGCCGGGAGCGGGTGGCCGCCGCCCGTGACCGCAGCATCGCCGACCCGCCGGCGGACACGGTCGACGCCCACCGTGCCCTGGCGGCGCTGAGCGCGCAGCAGCGCGCCGTCGTCTACCTCACCTACTGGGAGGACCTCACCCCCGACCGCATCGCCGCGCTGCTCGGCGTCACCGAGGGCACCGTCCGCAAGCAGCTGGCCCGCGCCCGTGACCACCTCCGGAGGATCCTCGATGCCTGAGCAGGACCTCGACGACCGCATCCGCCAGCTCGTCGCCCGCGCCGTGGCGGACGCGCCGCCGGCGCCCGACCTCGACCCGGTCGTGGTGCGCCTCGACCGGCGCCGCCCCGACCACCGGCGTGCCCGCTGGGTCGGCGGAGGCGCCGCGCTGCTCGCGGCCGCCGCGGCGATCACCACGGTCGTGCTGATCAACGACACCGACGAGCGCATCAGCACGCCCGCCACCGTCCCGGCGCCGACGATGTCGGCCACCCCGGACACCCCCGCCACGGTCGACGCGCCCGGCGCGGCGTCGACCACGACCGAGCCGGGCACCACCCTGCCCCCGGCAACGCGGTGGGAGGCCACCGAGGCCGTGCTCACCGCCGGCGCCGACGGTGTCACCGCCTACCTCGACGGCCGCACCACGACGCTGTGGACCGAGCCGGTGCGGATCGCCCTGGCCACCCCGGGCGGCCGCGTGATCCTCACCCCCGACGACGAGGGCGGCGGCGCGCCGCTGGTGCTCGATCCCTCGACCGGCGCCGCCACCCCGCTGCTCGCCGATCACCCCGAGTACTGGACCGGGCTCGTCCTCCTCCACGACGTCGAGCTCGTCGACGGCCGCGAGCTGCTCCTGTACGGCCTCATCGAGGGCACCGACCAGCCCGCCGCCGACACCGAGCGGATCTACCTCGTCGACCTCGCGACCGGCGACCGGCAGCTGCTCGCCGCGCCCGAGGGCGCGCCCGACGCCTCGACCGCGACGCAGCTCCTGCCCGGTGCGGCCTCGGTGCGCAGCCGGCTCTCGATGAGCGTCGCCGGTGACATCGTCGGCACGCTGAACGACGGCAACGGCGTGTCGTTCCTCTGGCTCGCCGTCCCCGGCTCCCCTGCCGCCCAGCGGCCGCGGACTGCTGCCGAGCTCGGCCTGCAGCCGACGTACCCGGGCTGCGACACCGAGTGCCCGCGGCTGTTCACCATCTCGCCCGACGGCGGGACCATCGCGTGGGTCGAGGGCGCCGACGACGCCGAGCTCGTCGTGCACGAGGACAGCGCACCACAGCGCATCCCGCTGGGGTTCCCGCCGCAGGAGACTTCCCTCGACATCGCCCCGGACGGGGCGTTCCTGCTCGCCCGGGCCCCGGCACCGGTGCAGGCCGTGCGCGTGGCTCGAGACGGCACGGTGTCCGCGCTGCGCGGTGTGGTCGCCACGGCCGGCCCGGGCGGGCAGGCGACGAACCCCGTCGCCCCACCGCCGACCGCGGCGGTGGTGACCGCCGGCCCCGACGGCATCGCCGTGCTCGACGAGGACGGCAACGAGCTGCGCCGCCTCGACGAGCCCGCCGCGGAGGCCTACCTCACCCCGGGCGGCGCGGTGATCTTCCAGGCACCGCGGACCGAACCCGGTGGCGACGTCGGACCTCCGATGATCTGGCAGCCCGACGGCGCCGTGGAGCGCCTGCTCCCGGACCCAGCACCCGGCCAGTCGTACCGGATCTACGACGTGGCCGGCGTCGACGGGGTGCCGACGGTCCTGTACGGGCTGCGCAGCCGCCCCACGGACGGCAACCCCGCCGGGTTCCGCGAGCAGCTCGTCGCGCTGGCGATGGATCCCGCCGGCTGGACCACGACCGAGCTGGCCGAGATCCCCACGTGGGAGGCCGGCTACACCGGCCTCGGGCTCGGCGCCGACGGCACCGTCATCGGCACGTACAGCGAGAGCGTCACGACGTCGTACGTCGCCATGGCCCTGCCCGGATCACCAGCCGAGCAGACCGGGGTGCCGGACCACACCACGCTCGGCATCGAGCCCGACTACGGCGACTGCACCACGTGCCCGAACCACTTCACCGTCTCGGCCGACGCCGGCACGATCGCCTGGCTCGCCGAGGGCGACGTGGTCGTCTTCGACGTCGCCAGCGCTACGACGGAGCGGTTCGCGCTCCCGGACCTCGGCGGCATCCCCGTCCGCCTCGACATCCGGCCGGTCGGCGACGGCTCCTCCGAGGTGCTCGTCGACCGGTGGTCCGACGAGGCCGAGGAGCTCGACGCGGTCCGCTTCCGCCTCTCGCCCGACGGGGCCGTGGAGCTCCCGCTCGGTGCCGCCTTCGCCTCGTTCGCCCCCTGAGCGCGACGGGACCCCGGCCCGATGGGCCGGGGTCCCGCTCGTGGTCCGTGGTGTCGGCCGTCGGCGGATCAGAAGTCCATCTCGCCGCCGCCGCCGGGGGTGGCGGGCGCCTTCTCCTCCGGCTTGTCGGCGATCACGGCCTCCGTGGTGAGGAACAGCGCCGCGATCGACGCCGCGTTCTGCAGCGCCGAACGGGTCACCTTGGCGGCGTCGATGACACCGGCCTTGACCAGGTCCTCGTAGTCGCCGGTCGCCGCGTTGAGGCCCTCGGCCCCGGACAGGCCGCGGACCCGCTCGACGACGACACCGCCCTCGAGACCGGCGTTCTCGGCGATCTGCTTGAGCGGCGCCTCGAGCGCCCGGGCGACCATCTTGGCGCCGGTCGCCTCGTCACCCTGCATGCCCTCGGCGGCCTTGAGCACGGCCGACTGGGCGCGCAGCAGGGCGACACCACCACCGGGCACGACGCCCTCCTCGATCGCCGCCTTGGTCGTCGAGACGGCGTCCTCGATGCGGTGCTTCTTCTCCTTCAGCTCGACCTCGGTGGCCGCGCCGACCTTCAGCACGGCGACACCGCCGGAGAGCTTGGCGAGGCGCTCCTGCAGCTTCTCCCGGTCGTAGTCGGAGTCGGTGTTCTCGATCTCCGCCTTGATCTGGTTGATGCGGCCCTGGATGTCCTCCTTGGAGCCGGCACCCTCGACGATCGTCGTCTCGTCCTTGGTGACCACGACGCGCTTGGCCGTGCCGAGCAGGTCGAGCGTCGTGTTCTCCAGCTTGAGGCCGACCTCCTCGGAGATGACCTGGCCGCCGGTGAGGATCGCCATGTCCTGCAGCATCGCCTTGCGCCGCTCACCGAAGCCCGGGGCCTTCACGGCGACCGACTTGAACGTGCCGCGGATCTTGTTGACGACGAGCGTCGCCAGCGCCTCACCCTCGACGTCCTCGGCGATGACCACCAGCGGACGACCGGTCTGCATCACCTTCTCGAGGACCGGCACGAGGTCGCGCACCGACGAGATCTTCGAGCTGACGAGGAGGATGTACGGATCGTCGAGGCTCGCCTCCATGCGCTCCGGATCCGTCACGAAGTAGGGCGAGATGTAGCCCTTGTCGAAGCGCATGCCCTCGACGAGGTCCATCTCCATGCCGAAGGTCTGGCTCTCCTCGACGGTGATGACGCCGTCCTTGCCGACCTTGTCGATCGCCTCGGAGATCATGTTGCCGATCTCCTCGTCGGCCGCGGAGATAGCCGCCACCTGGGCGATCTGGGCCTTGTCGTCGACGTCCTGGGCGAGGTCCTTGATCGCGCCGACGGCCGCCTCGACGGCGGTCTCGATGCCCCGCTTGAGGCTCATCGGGTTGGCACCGGCCGCGACGTTGCGGAGCCCCTCACGAACCAGTGCCCACGCCAGCACCGTCGCCGTCGTCGTGCCGTCACCGGCGACGTCGTCGGTCTTCTTGGCGACCTCCTTGACGAGCTCGGCGCCGATCTTCTCGTAGGGGTCCTCGAGCTCGATCTCCTTGGCGATGGACACGCCGTCGTTGGTGATCGTGGGCGCGCCCCACTTCTTCTCGAGTACGACGTTGCGACCCTTCGGGCCGAGGGTGACGCGCACCGCGTCAGCCAGCTTGTTCATGCCGGCTTCGAGCGCGCGCCGGGCCTCGGCGTCGAAGGCGATCATCTTGGGCATCGGGTAGTCCTCCGTTGGACGGTGAGCACGTGGCGGCTGTTAGCACTCGGACGAATCGAGTGCTAGCACTCTAGGCCGGAGAGTGCCACCGTTCAACAGCACACGGGGCCCGCGACGGGCGCGTCAGCCGCCGGCGACGGCCGGGATGATGCTGACGGTCTGGCCGTCGGGGACGTTCGTGTTCAGCCCGTCGAGGTAGCGGACGTCGTCGTCGTCGACGAACACGTTCACGAAGCGGCGCAGGTTCCCGTCCTCGTCGAGCAGGCGGTCAGCGAAGCCGGGGTACGCGGCGTCGAGCGCCTTGATGACGTCGGACAGGGCGCCGGCTTCCACCTCCACCGTCGAAGCGCCGCCCGACAGTGGGCGGAGGGTGGTCGGGATGCGCACGGTCACGGCCATGCCAGAAACCCTACCGGCCGGCTCGGGATTGGCGAGGGGGCGTAGCGTCTGCGCGGTGCGTGTCGTCGCAGCGCTGGACAAGTTCCGGGGCACCGTGACGGCGGCCGAGGCGGTCGCCGCCGTCGGCCACGCCGGGTGGGAGCTGGGCGTCGACGTCGACGAGGTACCCGTCTCCGACGGCGGCGAGGGGCTGCTCGACGTGCTCGGCGGCCCGAACCGCACGTCGGTGGTCACCGGGCCGCTCGGCAGGCCGGTCGAGGCGGCGTGGCGGCTCGACGGGCGCACGGCGATCATCGAGATGGCCCGCGCCAGCGGCCTCGCCCTGGTCGGCGGCCCGGAGCGCAACGATCCGCTGCGGGCGTCGACGATCGGCACCGGCCAGCTGATCGAGCGCGCCCTCGAGCAGGGGGCGCGCCGGGTGATCGTCGGCCTCGGCGGCTCGGCGACCACCGATGGCGGGCTGGGCGCCCTCGAGGCGCTGCGCAGCCCGAACCGGCTGCGCCAGGTGGAGCTCGACGTCGCCTGCGACGTGCGGACCCGCTTCGTCGACGCGGCGGAGGTGTTCGCGCCGCAGAAGGGCGCGACGCGGGCCCAGGTCGCCCTGCTCACGGCCCGGCTCCAGCAGCTCGCCCGCCGCTACCGCGAGGAGTACGGCGTCGACGTCACCGAGCTCGAGGGCGCCGGGGCGGCCGGCGGGCTCGCCGGTGGGCTGGCCGCGATCGGCGGGCGCCTCGTACCCGGCTTCGAGCTCGTCGCCGAGCACGTCGAGCTGGAGGAGCGCATCGCCGCCGCGGACGTCGTCGTGACGGGCGAGGGTCACCTCGACGCGCAGAGCCTCGACGGCAAGGTGGTCGGCGGGGTGCGCGACCTCACCCGGGCGGCCGGCCGGCCGCTGATCGTCATCGCCGGCGACGCCGACACCGACGTGCGCGCCGAGCTCACGGCGGACGGGGTGACGGTCGTGTCGCTCGTCGAGCGCTTCGGGCCGGAGCGCCCGCTGCGCGAGCCACGCTGGTGCATCGAGCACGCGGCCCGCGACGCGCTCCGCGCGCTGTGAGGGCTTGCGCGCGGCTCAGCCGGTGGTCGTGGTGGTGGTCGCCGCGGCCGGCTCCGGCGCGGTGACCGCGGTGGCCTGGAGATCGGCCAGCGACTTGCCGGCGGTGTCGGTGCCCACCATCACGAGCACCGTCGCCCCGCCGAGGTCGCCGTCGAACGGCGGCGGCGTCGGCATCTCCTCCACGGCGATGCCGCCCATGTCCCGCGCCACGGTCCGCGCCACGGCTTCGGCCGCGGTGTCGCCGGCGGCGAAGTAGACGACCGACCGGTCGAGGCGCTCGCCGGTGCTGTTGCCGGGCTCACCGGTGGTGTAGCCGGCACCCTCGAGCGCGTTCGACATCGCCGCCGCCGAGCCGGCCACGCCGCTCGCGTTGGCGACCACGACGGTCGCCCCTGTGCGCACCTCGGGCTGGGTGGTGGTGACCCCGACCGACGTGGACGTGAGGTCCTCGTTGCCGACGACGCTTCCCGGCACGGAGCCGGTGTCCTCGGTGCCCGAGCCGCTCGCCTGGCCGTCGTCGTCGTCGGTGATGGCCCGCAGGATGAGGAACCCGGCGATGACCGCGACGACCGCGAGCACGATGCTCAACGTCGACCCGACCGGCGAGCCGCCGTCACCGACCCGTGACGAACGCCGCGAACCGCGCTCCGGCTCCCCCTCCGTGAGGCCGTCGGGTGCATCGGTCATGCGAGTGCCCTCCTAGCTGCCGGCGCATCGTCCGGACGCCGACGGTGTCGGCATCGTAGTCAGGAGGTCCCGCAGCGGGCGCGCAGCCTCGGTGCCAGGCGTCGTGCGGCGGCGGTCACGCCCGCCGGACGGGGTCACCCGGCGGCGTCGCGGGCGCCCGGAGTATCGTCGCCCTCCCGTGGACGACCTGCCGGCACGGCCGTACCTGATCGGTGTCGCCGGCGGCTCCTCGTCGGGCAAGACCACCGTCGCCGAGCGTCTCGCCGAGCTGGCCGGCACACGGCACCTCGCCCTGCTCAAGCTCGACTCGTACTACGTCGACCTGAGCGACCGGCCGATGGCCGAGCGGGAGGCCTTCAACTTCGACCATCCCGACGCGTTCGACTGGCAGCTGCTCGAGCAGCACCTGAAGACGCTCATCGGCGGGGAGTCGGTCGAGGTGCCTGTCTACGACTACGTGCAGTACAACCGCAGCGACGAGGTCAAGGTCGTCCACCCCGCGCCGATCATCGTCGTCGAGGGGATCCTCGTGCTGTGGGAGCCCTCGCTGCGCGAGCGCTTCGACCTCAAGGTGTTCGTCGACACCGAGGCCGACATCCGCCTGATCCGCCGCATCCGCCGCGACGCCCACGAGCGCGGGCGCAGCGTCGAGAGCGTGATCGAGCAGTACCTGCGCACCGTCCGCCCCGCCCACGAGCAGTTCATCGAGCCGAGCAAGCGCTACGCCGACGTGATCGTCCCCCAGGGCGGGCTCAACCGCCCGGCCCTGGAGGTCCTCCTCGCCCGCGTCGAGCAGCTCGCCGCCGCCCACGCCCGCTGACGCCCGTCCGTTTCCTCACCCCGCACCGAGTCCCGTCCCTCACCCCGCACCGAGTCCCGGGCTCTGTGTGAGCACACAGTCCCGGAACGCGCCGATGCGCTCACACAGACGTCTGCGCGCCGCGATCGCCCGACCCGCGCCCCCCGGGAGCCGGCCCGGACCGACCCCGTCCTCTGTGTGAGCACACAGTCCCGGAACGCGGCTGTGCGCTCACACAGAGCGGAGGCCGGCGGTCTGGGTGAGCGCACAGACGCGGGACGGGGCGGTGCGCTCACGCAGAAGGCGCGCGGTGGTGCGGCACGGTGCGTCCGAGGTCGAGGGGACGCGTCAAGATCGGGCCCATGAGCTTCGCCCATCCGGCGTTCGACAACCGGGTCACGCGCGACCTCGGGGTGGAGATCCCGATCGTCCAGGCGCCGATGGGCTGGATCGCCCGCAGCCAGCTCGCCTCGGCGGTGGCCGAGGCCGGCGCGTTCGGGATCATCGAGACCTCCTCGGGCGAGCTCGACGCGGTCAAGGACGAGATCCGCCGGATGCGCGACCTCACCGACCGCCCGTTCGGCGTGAACATCGCCCAGGCGTTCGTGCGCGACCCGAACATCGCCGAGTTCGTCATCGACCAGGGCGTCAAGTTCGTCACCACCTCGGCCGGATCACCGACCAGGTACACCAAGATCCTCAAGGACGCCGGGCTCACCGTCTACCACGTCGTGCCGACGCTGAGCGCGGCGCTCAAGGCGGTCGACGCCGGGGTGGACGGGCTCGTCGTCGAGGGCGCCGAGGGCGGCGGGTTCAAGAGCCCCACGCCAGTGTCGACGATGGTCCTGCTGCCGCTCGTGCGCTCGCGCGTCGACGTCCCGATCATCGCCGCCGGGGGCATCGCCGACGGCGTCTCGATGGCCGCCGCCTTCGCGCTCGGCGCCGAGGGCGTGCAGATGGGCACGCGCATGGTGTCGGCGGCCGAGTCACCGGTGCACGACAACTGGAAGCAGGCGATCGTGCGCGCCGCGGAGACCGACACGCTGTTCCTCAACGAACGCCACTCCCCCGCCCTGCGGGCACTGCGCACGGCCCGCACCGAGGCGCTGCGCGACGCCGAGCACAACGTCTTCGGGGACTTCGGCGACGCCGAGGCGCTCTACTTCGGCGGCGACATGGAGGCGGCGATCGCCCTGTCCGGCCAGGTCGCCGGCCGCATCGACGCCGTCAGGCCTGTCGCCGAGATCATCACGGACACCGTCCGCGAGTTCATCGCCACCGTGGAACGACTCAGCACCGGAGGGCGCCCATGACGGACCGCACGTTCGAGACGATCCTGTGGGAGCAGGACGGCGGGATCGGCACGATCACGATCAACCGCCCCGAGCACTTCAACGGGATGACCAACACGATGCTGCGGGAGACCTACGAGCTCCTGCACGACGTGGCCCAGGAAGACTCGGTCACCGTCATCGTGCTCACGGGTGCCGGCAAGGCCTTCTGCCCGGGCGCCGACCTCAAGCACTACACGTCGGGGGCGCCGAGCGAGCCGTACCGCGAGGAGCACTTCAACGTCCCGGTCCTGCTGCACGAGATGCCCCAGGTCACGATCGCCGCGATCAACGGGGCCTGCGCCGGTGCCGGGCTCGGCTGGGCGTGCGGCTGCGACCTGCGCTACGCGGCGCGCTCGGCGAAGCTGAACACGGCGTTCCTCGACGTCGCTGTCGCCGGCGACATGGGCCTCCCCTGGACGCTGCCGCGCCTGGTGGGGGCGGGCCGCGCCCGCGAGCTGTCGCTCCTGCCCCGGAAGCTGTCGGCTGACGAGGCGGCAGCGATCGGCCTCGTCAACGAGGTGTTCGACGACGAGACCTTCCGCGCCGAGGTGCGCGCCCGGGTCGAGCGGATCGCTGCGGCCGCGCCGCTCGCCCGTCGGGCCATGAAGGCGCACTACGTCGCCGCCGAGTCGATGAGCTTCGCCGACTTCATCACCCTCGAGACCAAGGACCACCGCACGATCACGGCGTCCGAGGACTGCAAGGAGGCGTTCCTCGCGTTCGTCGAGAAGCGCACGCCACGATTCCAGGGGAAGTGACCACCATGCTGAGACTGCGCCAGATCGCGCTCGTCGCCCACGACGACCTCGCCGCCGCCCAGGAGCTCATCGACGTCCTCGGGCTCGCCATCGCCTACCATGACCCGCACATCGAGCGGATCAAGCTGCACAACACGCTGCTGCCGGTCGGCACGCAGATCTTGGAGATCGTGTCCCCGCTGGAGCCGGGCATCACCGCCGAGCGCTACCTGCAGCGGCGCAAGGGACCGGGCGGCTACATGGTGATCACGCAGACCGACGACCACCCGCCGCGGCGCGCCCGCGTCGAGCAGCTCGGCGTCCGCATCGTCGGCCAGTTCGACGCCAAGGGCTTCACGAACATGCAGCTGCACCCGCGCGACACCGGCGGGTCGTTCCTCGAGATCGACTACCAGGAGGGCGGCTGGGAGGACCCGATGGGCCCGTGGAGCCCGGCCGGTCCGGACTGGCAGCAGGCGATCCGCACCGACCTGGTCACCGCGATCACGGCCGCCGAGATGCAGTGCGACGACCCCGAGAAGGTCGCCTCGCGCTGGTCGGAGATCGTCGAGATCGAGCGTCAGGACGTCGACGGCGTGCCGACGATCCCGCTGGAGAACGCCACCCTGCGGTTCGTGCCGGTGCTCGACGACCGCGGCGAGGGCCTGGCGGGCATCGACCTCGCCTGCCGGGACGCCGACAAGGTCCGCGAGAACGCCGAGCGGCGCGGCGTGCCGGTCGCCGAGGACCACGTCGTGCTCGTCGGCATGCGCTGCTACCTGCGCTAGACGGTCGCGCCGGGCGCCCGCAGGGTGCGCGCCGCGGCGCGGTGGGCCGCCTCGCAGCACGTGCGCAGCGGGAGCCCGCGCGCCCACGCGGCGAGGAACGCACCGGCGAAGCGGTCGCCCGCACCGGTCGTGTCGCGCACGTCGTCGACGCGCTCGGCAGCCACGAGCTCCGCGCTGCCGTCGGCGCTGATCAGCCGGGCGGGCCGGGGTCCGTCCTTGACGACGAACGTGCCACCGTCGGGCGGCCGGCGGGCGCCGAGCCCGGAAGCCTCGAGCTCCTCGGCGTTGGCGAACACCAACGTCGGCTGCAGCTCGTCGACCAGGCTGCGCACCCGCTCCGGGGTGAGCGCGGCGATGGCCGACGTCGCGGCGAGGTCGAGCGACAGCCGGGCACCGGCCGCGTCCGCGGCCGCGATCGCCGCGCGCACGTTGGCCGCCGCGCCCGGCTCCAGGAACCCGTACAGCGGCACGTGCAGCACGGTCGTGCCGGCGAGGTCGGCGGCGTCGACCGGACCGAGGTCGGCGGACGCGGCGCGATCGGGGAACATCGTCCGCTCCCCGCGCGCGTCGACGAGCACGACGACACAGCCGGTGCGACCGCCGCGCTGGACCCGCACGTCCACGCCCTCGGCAGCCAGCTCGGCGACCAGCCGCTCACCCGCCGCGTCGTCGCCGACGCGGCCGATGAACCGCGCCGCGGTCCCCGCCGCCGCGGCCGCCACCGCCACGTTCGCCGCCGAGCCACCACGCGACCGGCGCACGATCGCCGGGTTGTCCGTCCCGGCCGTCACCGGGCCGCGCGGCCACACCACGACGTCCTCGACGAGGTCCCCGAGCACGGTGACCAGTGCGGTCACGGCGAACCGCGGACCCACTCAGTGGGTCGGCGTCACGATGCCGCGCTCGCGGTCGCGCTTGTCAGCCATCAGCGAGGCGACGATCGCGACGGCCAGCACGAACATGATCACCGACAACGACACCCACGTCGGCATGTGGTACTCGAACGGCTTGCCGATCAGGAGCATCTTCACGCCGACGAAGGCGAGGATCACGCCGAGGCCGATGTTGAGGTAGCGGAACTTGCCCTGCATGCCACCGAGCAGGAAGTACAGGGACCGCAGCCCGAGGATGGCGAACGCATTGGACGAGAAGACGATGAACGTCTCGCGGCTCACGGCGAGGATGGCCGGCACCGAGTCCACGGCGAACACGACGTCGGTCGCCTCGATCAGCACGAGCACGGCGAACAACGGGGTCGCCAGGCGCCTGCCGTCGATGCGGGTGAAGAGCTTCTGGTCGTCGTACCTGTCCGTGGTCGGGACGAGCCGGCGGACGAGCCGCATCGCGACGTTCTTGTTGTAGTCGACCTGCTTGTCCTCGTCGTGGCGGGCGATCTTCACCGCCGTGTACAGCAGGAACACACCGAAGACGTAGAGGATCCACTCGAACTTCTCGATCAGCGAGACGCCGGCGACGATGAAGAGGCCGCGCAGCACGAGGGCACCGAAGATGCCCCAGAACAGGACGCGGAACTGGAACTGCTTCGGGACGGCGAAGAACGAGAAGATCACCGCCCAGACGAAGACGTTGTCGACCGAGAGGCTCTTCTCGATGAGGAAGCCCGCGTAGTACTCGGTTGCCGCCTGCCCGCCGTGCCACCACATGATGACCAGGCCGAAGGCGAGGCCGATCGAGATCCACACCGCCGACTCGATCGCCGCTTCCTTGAACGTGATCACGTGCGCCGTCTTGTGCACGGCGAGCAGGTCGAACACGAGCATCCCGGCGATCGCGCCGATGAGGGCGAGCCACGCCCAGACCGGGACGTCGAAGTCGACGAAGTTGGTCTTCGAGCTCTCGGCCGCGACCAGCGCGGGGGACAGGGCAGCGATCAACAGGGCTCCTCTGGGAGATCCGGGGAGAGGGACGTCCGCGGCGCTGGCTCCGGAGCTCGGCGCCGCGTCGAGCTGGCGTGGTCACGGGCGAGCGTCATCGCAGGTCGGCCGTCACCCTAGTGCCCGCGGGGCGTGCTCCCACCGGGATGTTGTCCGGTTCAGCGTGGGCGAATGCACCGAGTCACGCCACCGGCGTGTCCCCTTCGTTACGCTCGCAGCATGGCGGAACTCTCGAAGGAGGCAGTTGAACGGCTGCTCCTGCTGGTGGCGGACTACGGACGCACGTTGACGAAGGCGATGGCGGACGCGGCGCCTGACCCCGAGCTCGTCTCGAACGTGTCGTTGGTGGCGCTGTGCACGCTCGACCTGCACGGCCCGCACCGCCCGGGCGTGCTGCAGGAAGTGACCGGGCTGTCCAGTGGTGGCGTGAGCAAGCTGCTCGACCGGATGGAACAGGCAGGCGTGATCAAGCGCACGTACGGCGGTGTCCCGGGGGACAACCGTGGCGTGCTCGTGTCGATCACGCGGCGTGGGCGCAGCCTGATGAACCGCTTCGCGAACGCGGCGGCCGGCCGGCTGCCGGACACGAAGGCGATCGTCAAGGAGTTCGCGGCCGCGCTCGACGGCCAGTCCTGATCACGCGTAGGCGTCAACGCCGAGCTTGATCGCCAGGCCGAGGCCGGCACACGCGATCGCCACGCGCAACCAGGTCGGGTCGGCGCGGCGCACGATCACCGGGCCGAGGCGCCCGCCGACCAGCAGGCCGAGGCCGAGGGGCACGACGACGTGCCAGCGGACGTCGCCGACGACGACGAACGCCAGCGCGGCGATGCCGTTGGCCACCCCGAGCACGACGTTCTTCGCCGCGTTCGCCCGCGGCAGCGGCTCGGCGGTGGCCCACAGCAGGAGGGCGAGCAGCATCACCCCGGCACCGGCCCCGAAGTAGCCACCGTACACGCCGACCAGCAAGACCCCGAGGGTCGTGCCGGGGCCGTCGTGGACGCGGTGTTCGTGCTCGGCGGCCTCGACGAGCCTCCGGCGCACGAGGATGGCGAGCGACGCGGCGGCGATGAGGACGGGCACGACCTGCTCGAACGACTCGGCCGGGGTGAGCAGCAGCAGCCCGGCGCCGGCGATGCCGCCCGCGGCCGCGGCGAGGGCGAGGCGGCGCACCCGGGCACGCTGGCCGACGAGCTCGGGCCCGGACGCGGTGATCGACCCGATGCTGCTGCAGACGAGGGCGACGGTGTTGGTCACGTTCGCCGTGACCGGCGGCAGCCCCGTCGCCAGCACCGCCGGGTAGCTCACGAGCGACGCGAGGCCGGCGATGCTCCCGGTCAGACCTGCGCCGATCCCGGCCAGCACGAGCAGCAGGGGCGTCGCCGACACGGCCCGGCAGTGTCGCCCATCCGGCCTGCGTCTGCCACTCGTCCGACCCGAGCTGCGTCGGCGATGCCATCAGCCGAGGCGGCGCAAGGCGTTCATCTGGCCGTGGTAGCGGAACAGGGCGCCGACGCCCATGATCTCGAGCGCCGTGTTCAGCGTCTCCTTGTTCAGCTGCTGGGGGTGCGGCGGCACGGCCGCCACCTCGGCGGCGATCTGGTCGACGGTCGCATCGAGCTCCTCGGGGGGCACGGCGAGGCTGACCAGCCCGATCGACGCCGCCGTCGTGCCGTCGACGATGCGCCCGGTCAGCAGCAGGTAACGGGCGACCTTGAGCGGGAGCGCGACCTGCCACAGCGGCATGCTGCTGGGCCCGCCCATCTTCACCGCGGGGTGGCCGAGCCGGGCATCGGACGCGGCGACCGAGATGTCGCACAGCAGCTGGAGATAGCAGCCGCCGGCGAAGGCATGGCCGTGGACCCGGGCGATGGTCGGCTTGGGGCAGTTCCAGATCCGCTCGTACAGCCCCTCGATCGTGCGCAGCGTGGCGACGCTGTTGCCGAGGTTCCACCCGCCCTCCGGGGCCGTGGCGTACCGGCTGCCACCGAGGTCGTAGCCGGCACAGAACGACGGGCCGTTGCCGGCGAGGACGACGGCGTGCACCTCCTCGTCGCGCTCGGCCTCGACGAACGCTGCCTCCAGCCCGTCGAGCAGCTCGTCGTTCAGCGCGTTGCGCTTCTCCGGGCGGTCCATCGTCACCCGGGCGACGTGCTCGACCACCTCGTACTCGACGGTCCCGAACCGAGTCATCGCGTCACCTCCGGCGGCGGAACCTAGTGACGCGTCCGTGCGGCCGGCGCATCCGACGCCCGAGCGGCCGACGCTGGTGAACGGGAGCGCCGGCCTCGCCCCCGTTCCTCCCTCGTCAGCGTCTCCGTGCCCGTCGCACCGGCGGTTCCCGCGCCTGGTGAGGATTCTCTCACCCGAGCGTTGCATCCGCAACGCTCGCCTCGCGACGCGGGCGTCATCCGGCAGCGGCGACCTGCGCACGGCGGGGCTCGACGTGGAAGTCGTCGAGGTTCGGCTCGCGCGCCATGTGCCAGAAGTCGACGTTGCGCCACGGGCTGTTCACGACGACGCGGCCGCGCGAGTTGCGGTAGTACGTCGACATCCCGGGGTGCGTCCACACCATCCGCTCGTGGGCCGCGTCGACACGCTCGTTGTAGGCGTCGTGCACGTCCTGACGGCACTCGACGCTGCCGAGGCCGCGGCGGAACATCTCCTCGAGCACCCGGCGCACGTAGCGCGCCTGCACCTCCAGCGTCGTGAGGAAGCTCCCGCCGTGGCCGCCCTGCAGGTTGGGGCCGTAGAGGCAGAAGAAGTTCGGCAGGTCGGGGACGACCGTGCCGAGGTACGCCTTGGCGTCGTCGTCCTCCCACGTCTCGCGGATCGTGCGCCCGGAGCGGCCGACCAGCTGCATCGGGGCGAGGAAGCGCACGACGTCGAACCCGGTGGCCAGCACGAGCACGTCGACCTCGTGCTCGACCCCGTCCCCGCCGACGACGCTGTGCGGCCGCACCTCCGCCGCGCCGGTCGGGGTCAGCGTGACGTCGTCGCGCCGCAGCGTGCGGAACCAGCCGTTGTCCATGAGCATCCGCTTGCCGAACGGCGGATACGTCGGCAGCACGTGCGGGAGGAGGTCCTGGCGGTCACCGAGCTCCCGGACGATGTACTGCGTGAAGTAGTCGCGGTGGGCGTCGTTGATCGCGTTGAGCGCCCGCTCCGGGTGCGGCCAGCTCGGGTCGCGCTGCAGTGCTCGGTGGTTCTTGTCGTTGAAGTTCCAGAACAGCCGCAGCCGGTACCACAGGCGGTACAGCGGCACCGTGCGGAACAGCCAGCGCAGTGCGTCGGGCACCGCCTGCTGGAACTTCTCGAACGGCGCTGCCCACTGCGCCGAGCGCTGGAAGACGTACACGTGGGCCGCGGCGTCGACGATCGCCGGCACGAGCTGCATCGCGCTGGCGCCGTTGCCGATGACGGCGACGCGCTTGGCGGTCACGTCGAGTCCCTCGGGCCAGCGCGCGGTGTGGGCCCGCTCGCCGGCGAAGGAGTCGAGGCCGGGGATGTCGGGCACGATCGGCCGGCCGAACGCGCCCACGGCGCTGATCACGACATCGGCCCGGTGCGTCTCGGTGCGTCCGTCGGCAGTGCGCACGTCGACCTCCCACCCCTGGGCCTGCTCGTCGTAGCGCGCGGCGATCACCTCGGTGCGGAAGCGGACGTGGGGCCGGACGCCGAGCGCGGTCGCCGCCGTCTCGAAGTACTCGTGCAGGGTGTCCCGCAGCGAGAAGTACGCCGGCCAGTCGTAGGCGTCGAAGTACGAGTAGCAGTACAGGTGGCTCGGCGTGTCGACCCCGCAGCCCGGGTAGCGGTTGTACCACCAGGTGCCGCCGATGGCGTCGGCCTTCTCGAAGATCGTGTAGTCGACGCCCGCGCGGTTCAGCTCGACGCCCATGGCGATGCCCGACGCGCCGGCGCCGATGACGATGGCGCGGAACCCGGCCGGCGGGGTGACCGCCTCGGTGACCGGACGCTCGGCCTCCGCCTCGGGCAGCAGCCCGAAGACGTGGCGCAGCATCGGGCCGTACTCCTCGGGGATCGGCTCACCCATCGACACCGACAGCATCCGCACGAGCAGCGCCTCCGACGGCTCGGGGATCGCCGCCAGCGCACCGCCGAGCCAGTCCTCGATCGCCGCGGCCGCGTGCTCGCGGATCTCCTGCTGCACGCTCGCAGGAAGGCCGCCGTCGTCGTGGTCGTCCAGGCCGCGTCCCCGGGTCGGCCGGTACGGCTCCTCGAGCCAGCGCTGGTCACCGGTGAGCTGGACGAGCACCGGGAGCAGCGAGGGGATGTTGGCGACCGCCACGGCGGCACGGAGCCTGTCCATCCCGCGAGGCTCGCGCGACTGCGCACCCCGGCTCGGACCGAGGTGCGCAATCGACGCCGCCTGGCTCCCGCCGCCGGCCCGCCGTGATCAGTCGCTGGTCGCAGCGGCCAGTGCGCGGCGACGGTCCTTGCGGAGCTTCGCCTTGGTCACCGCTGCCTTCTCCTTCTTCTGGCGTCGTCGTTCGAGGATGTCCTTGCCGGTCTTCTGCGACCGGGCCGACCGGGCCATGTGCGTCACCTCCGGGTGGTCGTGGTTCCTCGGGGGCGCCGATGGGGCCGGCCCATGGGTCCGGGGCCGGCGGTGCCCGGCGCCTCCCGGTGCGCCCAGTCTCCGGAGCCGGCCCCGGGATGCCAATGGCCACTCCGGCCACCGCCGCGCCGCAGCGTTGTCCGCTTCGGACACCGGCCGCGGCCACGGCGGCGCCGCCGCGGGTCCGCTCGGCTAGACCGATCACGTGGACGCAGCACAGCAGCGGATCCTGATGCGCGCCATGCTGCTGTCGCTCGCCGCGGCGATCGCCACGATCGCCCTGAAGGCGACGGCGGCGGCGATGACGGGGTCGGTCGGACTGCTGTCCGACGCGCTCGAGTCCGGGGTGAACCTGGTCGCCGCGCTCGTCGCCATCGCCGCGCTGCGGCTGTCGGCCCGGCCGCCGGACTCGGTCCACCAGTTCGGCCACGGCAAGGCGGAGTACGTGTCGGCGGCGGTCGAGGGCGGGATGGTGTTCGTCGCCGCGGCGGCGATCATCTGGACGTCGGTGCGCCGGCTGGTCGAGCCGACCCCCCTGGAGCAGACCGGCGTCGGCCTGGCGATCTCGACGGTGGCGGCGCTCGTCAACCTCGCCGTCGGCATGCAGCTCGTGCGCACCGGGCGTCGTCACCGCTCGCTCACGCTCGTGGCCGACGGCAAGCACCTCCTCACCGACGTGGTGACGTCGGCAGGGGTGCTGGTCGGTGTGGCGCTCGTGGCGGTCACCGGCTGGGACCGGCTCGACCCGATCGTCGCCCTGCTCGTCGGCGTCAACATCATGTACACGGGGGTCGGCCTGCTGCGCCGGTCGATCAGCGGCATCCTCGACGCCGCGCTGCCCGCCGAGGACCTCGCCGTGATCCACGAGATCCTGGACCGCTACCGGGAGCGGGGCATCGACTTCCACGCGCTGCGGACCCGGGAGTCCGGCCGTCAGCGCTTCGTGTACGTGCACGTGCTCGTCCCCGACGACTGGACGGTGAAGCACAGCCACGACGTCACCGAGCAGTTCAAGGCGGACCTGGCGCGGGTCCTGCCCGGCACGGTCACCTTCGCCCACGTCGAGCCGCGCGGCGACCCGGCGTCGTACGGGCACGAGCAGCTGCACCCGAAGGTCCCGCCGCGGCCGGACCTGCCGGAGCCGGACGCGGCGACGGGCCCGGGCTAGGCGGCCGCCAGGTCGGCGACCATCCCCTCGAGCACCGTGAGCAGCCCGGCGGCGGTGTCGGCGCCGGCGACGTCGATCAGCGCGGGGTCGTCGACGGCGAGGACCATCAGCACGAGACGGCCGTCGGTCCACATCGAGCCGACCGCCTTGCCGAGGTCGGAGGTCTGCTCGACGGCGTGGACGGTGCCGCCACGGTTCTCGCCGAGCTCCTCGAGCTCGTAGGGGCCGCCCATCGCCGCCAGCCACGCGTCGAGCCCGAGGTCGCCGACGTCGCCGGCGTACATGCCGACGAGCCCGGTCATGCCGGTGGTGGAGCAACGGAAGCCGAACGCCCCGGAGGCCTCGTCGCGCAGCCACACGCTCGCCCCGAAGATCGGCCGATCCTCGAAGGCATTGGCGAAGAACTCGCTGTCGACGTGCTCCGGGAACGACGCCATCGTCTCGGGCCGGAACGGGCACACGATCGGCTCGTCCTCGCCGGCGCTGGTCACGCGCTCGACCCCTGCGAGCGCGTCCGTCGTGTCGATCCGCTGCTGGGACGGCAGGGTGCTGGCGGGAGCGGTCGAGTCCCTCGGAGCCGGCGGCTCGATCGCGGCGAGCTCGGCCAACAGGGTGTCGAGCGAGCCGGTGAGCGCCGTGCTCGCGTCCTCGGGCTCCAGCGCGACCTCCTGGTCGATGGAGCCCACCACCAGCGCGGCGGCGACCCGCTCCTTCGACCACATGGCCCCGACGAGGTGCCCGGCCGGGTTCGTCTCCTCGAACGTGTAGGCGGGTGCGGCCTCGTACGTCGCCGCTTCGGTGAGCGCCACGTCGTAGCCGAGCTGACCGTCGAGCCAGGCCGCGGCGTCCTCGTCGCCGAGGGCGCCGACCAGCACGATGGCGGCGGACTCCATCGTCCCCATCGTGCACTGCAGTGTGGCCATCCCGTCGTCGCCGGTCGCGCTGCCGAGGTCCAGGACGTCTCCGTCCAGGACCTCGGACACGAGCGTGCCGTCCCCGGCGGCCCTGATCGCCGCGAAGACCTCCTCGCTCAGCGGGCACTCCTCGGGGTCGACCACCGCCTGCAGCCGGATGTTCTCGGCGACCTGCTCGAGATCGAGCTCCTGATCGGTCGGTGCCGTCGTCGCAGTGGGCTCGGTCGGGGTCGGGTCCGCGCCCCCGTCCCCGTCGCGGGTGACGGCGACGATCACGATCGCGGCGACGGCGAGGACGACCACCACGGCGGCACCGAGCAGCCAGGGGGTCCGTCGGGGACGGGACGACCCCTGCGGACCCTGAGGCGGCGGCGCGGGCGGCTCGGGCGGTGGGAGCGTGGGTGGCGGCAACGAGCTCATGGGTCAGTCGTCCGGAGTCGGAGAGGATCGAGCGCACTGGGGGAGGCGCAACGTCGAGCCGTCGCCATTCAACCCAGACGGGCGGTTCACTGTCGAACGAAATTGCACACGCATCGACATGCCTGGAACCGATCCGAGCCGGGCATCGTCGAACACGCGATGACGCTCCGTCAGAGGTGAAGGGGGCACCGCGATGGAGGCTGTGTCACGCAGGAGTGGTGGCTCGACGAACCGGACCGGTCGGGCGAGCCGGGCCGGCCGGTGGCTCGCAGCCGCCTCGACGGCACTGGTCGCGATCGTGACGGCACTCACACCGGGCGCCACGTCGTCGGCCGCACCACGCGAGGCCACCGCCGCCGGTGTCGGTGGTTGGGAGCTGTTCCCGACGCCCGAGCTCCAGGGGCAGGTGGACCTGGTCGCCGTCACGGCCTTCGGCCCGCACGACGCATGGGCCGTCGGGAACGTCTACGACGGCATCACGCGCGAGTCGTTGATCTTGCACTGGGATGGCGAGGCCTGGGCACGCGTCCCGAGCCCGAACCGCACGGACCACACCTTCCTCACGGGCGTGGCCGGCTCGTCCCCGACCGACGTCTGGGCCGTCGGTTACGAGCGCACCGAGGCGCTCGTGTACCGCACCTTGACCATGCACTGGGACGGATCCACCTGGGAGATCGTGGACAGCCCCTCGCCGGGCTCGGAGGGCACGTTGCTCAACGACGTGGCCGCCGCCTCGCCGACGGACGTGTGGGCCGTCGGGACGAGCATCGTGGAGTGGCCGCTGCTCGGCGAGACGTTCGTGCTGCACTGGGACGGCGAGACCTGGACCCGCGTCCCGTCGCCGAACCCGAGCACGATCGGCGTGGGCAGCAACCTGCACTCGGTCGACGTCTCGCGGCACGGTGACGTCTGGGCGGCCGGGTCGATCGATCTGGGCGACCTCGTGCAGGGGACAATGGTGATCCGCTGGGACGGCTCCGAGTGGACCGAGGTACCGGTGCCGAACGACAACCCGGCCGGCTCGCTGGCCGGCAACATCTCGGCCTCGCCCGGTCACGTCTGGGCGGTCGGCTGGCAGGGAGACCCGTTCGAGCCGCTTGCCTGGCAGCGCCGGGGCAACGGGTGGGTCGAGCGTCCGCTCCCGGTCGACGGCGGGAGTCTCGCCAGGGCCACGTACCACCGTGGGCACATGTGGGTCGTCGGCGACCGAGGTACCGGCGCCCTCGCCGCGCGCTGGGACGGCCGGGACTGGACGCTGACCCCGACGGTCGACCCCGGCACGGTCGCCAACACCCTGATCGACGTCGCGCCGATCCCGCACACCGGGTGCCTGTGGGCCGTCGGCCAGTACTCGAGCGGCGACATCGGCCGCGGCCTGATCGAGCGCTTCTGCCCGTGACGCGCGGCCGCCGGCTCGTGTCGGCGTTCGCCCGGCCGAGCGGCGGCGAAGGGCTCCCGCCGAGTGAGGTCAGGTCACCCCCGTGCGGCAGCAGAATGTGCGTGCACTCGATGCATTTGCATCGAGTGCACACACCTTGGAGCCAATGGCCAGCTGGCGGAGCCAATGGCCAGCTGGCCGGCCGTGATGTCCTCCGGCGTCACACATGCCACGGACGAAGAGCGCCTCGACCCCGAGGCCGATGATCGGGGGCGCCTCGTACTCGTCGACGTGCATCCGCCGGATCGGAGACGGCGCCGCCCACACCCTGTGGCGTCTCACGCCCTCCGGTCGCCGCGTCGGCAACGCGTCGCTTCGTGGCCAGTCTCCAGGGGACCCGCGCACTGGACGTCGTCGACGGCCGACCGTCGGCGTCCGCGCGACGGTTGCCGGCCGGCTCGGAGACGCTCCTGGCCGAGCGTGCGTGCCACTGGAGGTCGGCTGCAGTCGCTGCACAGTGGGCGGCGCAGTCGGCGCCGGCCGACGCCGCTGCGGAAGCGTCAGTGGCGGCGTCATCTGCAGCTCGGGCGTGGCGGTGGTCGTGCTCCTCGGCGGGCCGTCTGGATCGGCGCAGCGTGCCGACGACCGGCCGACGAGCGACGCCGGATTGCCACACGAGTGGTGGCCAGGAGCGGTCGATGGCCGTGTGAGCGGACCGTGACCGAGAGCCGGGTGCGGGACTCGAACCCGCGACCACATGATTACAAGTCAAGTGCTCTACCAGCTGAGCTAACCCGGCGCGGGAGGATCAGGGTAGTCGCGTCACTCGCACCGCGGTCGATGATCGGATCGGCAGGCTCGCCGGCGGACGCCCGCAGGTGGCAGAGTCCGGCCGACCCATCGAACCGGAAGGCCTGCCATGTCCGAGAACGTCGCAGCCCGCTACCTCGCAGCCCTCGCCGAGCGTGGCATCGACACGCTGTTCGTCAACGCGGGGACCGACTTCGCGCCCATCGTCGAGGCGTACGCCCGCAACAAGGAGGTCGGCGGGGTCACGTTGCCGGCACCGGTGGTGTGCGCCCACGAGAACCTCGCCGCCGGCATGGCCCACGGCGCCTACCTCGTGTCCGGCAAGCCGCAGGCGCTGATGCTGCACGTCAGCGTCGGCACGGCGAACGCCGTGTGCGCGGTGATCAACGCCTCCCGCGACCGCGTCCCGATGGTGCTGACGGCCGGGCGCTCGCCGGTGCTCGAGCACGGTGCACTCGGAGCGCGTGACCTCAACATCCACTGGGCACAGGAGCTGTTCGACCAGGCCGAGCTCGTCCGTCAGGTCGTGAAGTGGGACTACGAGCTCCGCGACGCTCGCCAGGTCGAGGCGGTGGTCGACCGCGCCGTGAGCGTGGCGACGGCCCCGCCGCGTGGCCCGGTGTACCTGTCGCTGCCGCGCGAGGTCCTGGCCGCCGATGCGGCCGAGCCGGCCGGATTCGCGCCGCGCACACCGGCGCCGACCGCGGTCCATCCCGACCCGGCCGCGATCACCGAGCTCGCCGACCGCCTCGCCGCAGCCGAGCTCCCGGTGATCGCCGTGATGGCCTCGGGTGCCGAGCCCGAGTCGGTGCCGGTGCTCGACGAGCTGTGCTCCCGGTTCGCGATCGGCGTCGCCGACAACGCCTCCCGCTACCTGAACGTCCGCTGCAACCACCCGTACCACCTGGGCCACCAGCTCGGTCCCGTGCTGGAGCGCGCCGACGTCGTGCTGTTCGTCGAGTGCGACGTGCCCTGGATCGCCGCCCGGGCGACGCCCCGTGCGGATGCGTTCGTCGCCCAGGCGGGCATCGACCCGCTCTTCAGCGAGTACCCGATGCGCTCGCACCGGGCGGACCTGAACATCACCGCCTCGCCCACCGCGCTGTTCACGGCGCTGGCGGCGGCGCTCGCCGAGCGCGGGGCGCGCGTCGATCCCGGGCGCGCCGAGCGGCTGCGGGACGCACATCGCGCCGCGGTCGAGGCCCGGGAGCACCTGCGCGAGCGATCCGCCCCTCGAGCCGGACAGCCGATCACGAAGGCGATGATCTCGGCCGCCCTCGGCGCCCTGCTGGAGCCCGACGCCATCGTGTTCAACGAGTACGTCGCCGTGCCCGAGCTGCTGGGCCGCACGGAGCCGCGGACCTACTTCTACCTGCCCGCCGCGGGCGGCCTCGGGTGGGGGTTGCCGGCTGCGCTCGGCGCCAAGCTGGCCGCCCCGCAGTGCACCGTCGTCGCCACGCTCGGCGACGGTGCGTACCTGTTCGCCAACCCGGCGGCCTGCCACCACGCCGCGGCCAAGCACGATCTTCCCGTGCTCACGGTCGTCGCCAACAACAGCAACTGGTCGGCCGTCGATCTGGCGACCCGCCTCGTGTACCCGGAGGGTCGGGCCGTCGCCGCCGAGGAGGAACGCTTCTCCGACCTGTCCCCGAGCCCGGACCTCGCTGCCTATTGCATCGCGTCGGGTGGTCACGGCGAGACGGTCACCGACCCCGAACGCCTGCCGGGCGCCATCGAGGAGGCCCTCCACGTCGTCCGCGAGCAGGGCCGCCAGGCGCTGCTCGACGTCCGCTGCGTCTGATCGCGCTGCGGCCTCCCCACCGCTGGGGAATCCCGCCCCGATCTGGGCGGGTTTCCCGCCAGCAGTTGGCACGGATCCCGCCCAGACCGGGAAAAGGCAGAGATCCCGCCCAGATCGCGACGGCGCGGCGTCAGCGTCGGTGGCGGGTCACCTCGTAGGTCGCCAGGGCGGCTGCCGCGGCGACGTTCAGGGAGCTGATGCGGCCGCGCATCGGGATGCTGACGAGCAGGTCGCACCGCTCCCGCACCAGGCGGGACAAGCCGGCACCCTCGGCGCCGAGCACGATGCAGATGCCCTCCTCGGCGAGATCACCGATGTCGAACAGGGTGCGCTCGGCGGCGTCGTCGAGCCCGACCACCCAGATGCCCAGGTCGCGCAGGCGGACGAGCGTGGACGGCAACCCGGGGACCAGCGCGATCGGCACGTGCTCGACCGCGCCCGCCGACGCCTTGGCGACCGTCGGCGTGACGTGCACCGTGCGGTGCCGCGGCAGGAGCACGCCGTGGACACCGGCACCTTCGCAGCTGCGCAGGATCGCGCCGAGGTTCCCGGGGTCGGTGACCCCGTCGATCGCCACCAGGAACGGTGCCCGGCCAGGACGGCGGCGCACGAGGTCGGCGAGGTCGGCCTCCGGCAACGGCGCGGCGAAGGCGATCACGCCCTGCGGCGCGTCCGTGCGCGCCCGGTGGTCGAGCTTGCTCCGGGCGACGTGGGCGACCGGCACGCGGTTGGCCGCGGCGAGGGCGACGATGTCGGCGACGCCCTCGTCGGGCGTGCCGTCCCTGGCGAACAGCTCGGTCGAGATCCAGATCTCCGAGACCCGTCGGCGCCCCGCGAGCAGCAGCTCGCGCACCGCCTGGCGTCCCTCGATCTGCTCGCCGCCGAGCCCCTTGCCGCTCGTCGCAGGATGCGGCTCACCCGGCCGCCGGATCGCACCGGTCCGCCCGGCGCCCCGGCTGCGCGGTGCCGGCGCCTTGGCGGCAGACGAACGCCGCGGCGTGACGCGGGCGCCGGTCTGTGCCCGCCCGCCGGAGCCCCGTGCCGGGGCCTTCGCCGGTCGGCCGCCGGTGCCCTGCTTCGCCGCCCGGCCGCGACCGCCACCGCCACTGCTCGGCCGGCGTGCCGCCGGACTCACGGCGCGCCCCGCACGAGCACGGCGACCGCGAGGCAGGCCAGCCCCTCGCCGCGGCCGAGGGCACCCAAGCCCTCCGGACGCCGCCCCTTGACCGAGACCGGTGCGCCGACGGCGGTGCTCAGCCGGGCCTGCATCTCGTCGCGCATCGGGGCCAGTTTGGGCTGCTCGCAGATCACGGAGCAATCAGCGTTGCCGATCGACCAGCCCGCGGCGCGGACCTCGGCGACGACGCTGCGGAGCAGCTCGATCGAGTCGGCGCCGCGCAGCGCCGGGTCGGTGTCGGGGAAGTGCTGGCCGATGTCGCCGAGCCCGGCAGCACCGAGCAGCGCCTCGGCCACCGCGTGGGCCACGGCGTCGCCGTCGCTGTGGCCGACCAGGCCGGGCAGGCCGCTGAACCGGCAGCCACCGAGGACCAGGGGCCGGGCCGGGTCGTCGCCGGTGCGATGGACGTCGAAGCCCTGCCCGACGCGGATTTCGAAGCTCACGAGGAGGCAGTCTGGCGGCGTTCGAGCCACGCCCGCGCCCGCTCCAGGTCGTCGGGCTCGGTGATCTTGTGGTTCCACACCTCGCCGGGGACGGTGACGACCCGGCCGCCGATGCGCTCGACCAGGGCGGCGTCGTCGGTGCCCTCGGCGCCGGAGGCGTGGGCACGGCGCAGCACCTCGGCGCGGAACGCCTGCGGCGTCTGCACGGCGACCAGCGTCGAGCGGTCCGGCGTGCTCACGACCACCCCGCCGGCGTCGACGACCTTGACGGTGTCGGTCACCGGCAGCGCCGGCACGGCGGCGTCGGCGCCCGCGGCGACGGCGGCGACGACCGCGCCGAAGAGCTCGCGCGACGCGAGTGGCCGGGCCGCGTCGTGCACGCAGATCACCGTCGCCGCCTCGGGCACGGCGGCGAGGCCGCTGCGGACCGACTCGCTGCGCGTGGCCCCGCCGGCGACCCCGCCCTCACGCGCCGCGTCGGCGGGCGGGACGACGACCACCACCCCGTCGCTCGCCTCGCGAGCCGTGGCGACCGCCAGGTCGAGGACGCGCGCCTCACCGAGGCGGGCGTACTGCTTGGGGCCGCCGTAGCGCCGGCCACCACCGCCGGCGACGACGATCGACCACACGATCTCGCCGGCGACGGGTCTCACAGGGGCAGGGTAGTACCCTTACGGCATCATGGCGCACGATCATTCGGCCTACCGAGAGGTCTTGGCCGGTACCGACTTCTTCGCCGAGGCGGACGACGGCGTCCTCGACATGGTTGCGGCGGCCGGCACCGAGCGGCAGCTCGTCCGCGGCGACATCCTGTTCGAGGAGGGCGATCCCCCCGACGCGCTCTACGTGGTCCTGAAGGGTCGCATCGCCATCGCGATCGCCAACCCGATCGACCGCCGCGAGAGCGTGGTCGCGCTGATGGAGCCCGGCGACCTGTTCGGCGATCTCGGGTTGATCGACGACCGGCCGCGGTCCGCGATGGCCCGCGCCCTCGAACCGTCGGCCGTCCTGCAGATCCCGTTCGAGCCGGTGCTCAGGATGTTCGACGAGCACCCGAAGATGCTCTGGAACGTCACGCGGATGCTCGCCCAGCGGCTGCGGGCGATGGACGAGGCCCTCGCCGACTCCGTGTTCCTGGACGTCACCGGACGCACCGCGAAGCGGCTGCTCGAGCTCGCCGACGGCCGCGACCAGTTCACGTTGCCCGTGACCCAGGAGGAGCTCGCTGGCATGGTGGGCGCCTCCCGTGAGCGGGTCAACAAGGCGATCGCCAGCTTCATCCGCCTCGGGTGGCTGGAGCAGCGCGACCGTCAGTACACGATCGTGCAGCGCGACCGGCTCGAGCTGCGCGCCCGCTGATCCCACGCGCGTCGCGGCGACCGGGAGGCCACTCACGCGTCACGCTTGCGCGCCGACAACACGCCGAGCGCCGCGATCACCACGACCCAGGCGTAGAAGTACAGCCCGCCGCCCACGCGCCCGAGGCTCTCCGGATCGGGCTCCGTGACGGCCATGTTGATGCCCGACGCATACGGCAGGAACCGCACGAGGTCCTCGAACCCGATCGCCGACAGCAGCCCGGCGATCAGGCCCTCGGCGATGAGCGGCCACAGCAGCAGCATGCACACCGCCGCGGCGCTGTTGCGGATCAGCAGCCCGAGGCCGTAGCCGAGCAGGCTGAGGCCGACCGCGAGCAGCACCACGCCGACCATCGCCGGCAGCGCGGTGCCGTCCCCGAGGTCGGGCGAGTCGCCGGAGACGATCGCGCCGAGGACCCAGCAGGCGATCACCGTCGCCGTCACCACGACGAGCGCCATGGCGAGCTGGACGACGACCTTGGCGACCAACGGGCGGATCCGGTCGGGCATCGCCGCGAACGTGGGGCGGATCGTGTTGTGGGAGAACTCGCTCGTCACCGAGATCGTCGACACGACCGCGAGCAGCATCGCCGAGACGATCGTGAGCCCGGTGACGAGCGACGCGAGCTCCTCGCCGCGCCACACGTTGTCGGCGAACGCAGTCGTGAGGACCGTGATCACGAGGGGGAACAGCACGGCGACCACCGTGAGCACCCACGTGACCGTGACGGTCGAGACCTTGATCCACTCGGAACGGATGGCGTCGATCACACCGGGCTCCCGGAGCGGTACTCCTGCGAGTCGGCCGTCGCCTTGAGGAACGCGTCCTCCAGCGACGAGTGCTGCGGCGACAGCTCGTGCAGCACCACGCCGTGGCGGGCGGCCAGCTCGCCCACCTCGACGATGGACAGGCCGTAGACCTCGATGCCGTCAGGCGCGAGCGGCTCGTAGGTGGCGCCGTTGGCGCGCAGCAGCTCGGCGAAGGCCGCCGGGTTCGGGGTGCGGACGCGCACCCACCGCGTCGCGTGGCGGTCGATGAACTGGCTCACCGGGCCGTGCTCGATCAGCCGGCCGCGGCCGATCACGACCAGGTCATCGGCCATGAGGGCCATCTCGGAGAGCAGGTGGCTGCTGACGAGCACCGTCTTGCCCTGGCGGGCGAGGTGCACCAGCACGTCGCGGATCCAGCGGATGCCCTCGGGGTCGAGGCCGTTGGCCGGCTCGTCGAGGATCACGGTGTGCGGGTCGCCGAGCAGCACGCCGGCGAGGCCGAGCCGCTGGCGCATGCCGAGCGAGTAGCCGCGCACCTTGCGGCCGGCGACCTCGGTCAGCCCGACGAGCTCGAGCACCTCGTCGACGCGCGAGGAGGGGATGCCGTTGCTCGCCGCCAGCCACCGCAGATGGTTGCGTGCGGAACGACCCGGATGCACGTAGCCGGCGTCGAGCAGCGCACCGACCTCGAACAGCGGCCGGCGCAACGACTCGAACGGCTTGCCGTCGAAGGTGGCCGTGCCCCGGTCGGGCCGGTCGAGCCCGAGCATGCACCGCATGGTGGTGCTCTTGCCCGAGCCGTTCGGCCCGAGGAAGCCGGTGACCCGGCCCGGGTGCACGTCGAACGACAGGCCGTCGACGGCGACGACGTTGCCGAAGCGCTTGGTCAGGTCACGGATCTCGATCATCCGTCAGTTCAGCGAGGCGAGCCACTCCTCGGCGACGACGTCGGGCGCCGCGGCGTCGACCTCGACTCGCACCATCAGCTCCATCAGCGTCTCGGTGTCCAGTGCCTCGTTGACCTCGTCCAGCGCGGCCTCGAGCTCGGGCGTGACGATCTCCGCGCGCACGAGCGGCAGCACCGCCTCGTTCGGTACGGTGCCCTTGTCGTCCTCGAGCACGACGAACCCGCCGGTCGTGATGATCGACATGGTCGAGAACAGGTTGCCGCAGTCGATCTCGCCCGCGGACAGGGCATCGGCCACACCACCGATGTTCAGCGGCACGAACCGCTCGAACTCGGCGCCGTAGATCTCCCGGAAGCCGACCAGCCCGAACGGTGAGCGCGTCTCGAACTCCGGCGGGGCGCCGAGGGTGATCTCACCGGAGGCCTCCCCGAGGTCGCTCAGGGTCTCCAGCCCGTGCTCCTCGGCCGCCTCCTGCGTGCAGGCGATCACGTCCTTGTCCTCGGCGGTGGACGGCGACAGGACCTCGAGGCCGTCGGGCAGCGCGTCGGCGAGCTCGGCGACCTGCTCCTCGACGTTCGTCGCCGTCGGCAAGGCGTCGGGGTCCTCGCGGCGCAGCACGAACGAGAGCAGCGAGTTGGTGTACTCGGGGACGAGGTCGACCTCGCCGCGCTCGATGGCGCCGAAGTACACCTCGCGGGCACCGATGCCGAGCTCGTAGCTCACGTCGAAGCCCGCCGCCTCGAGCTGCTGGCCGTAGATCTGGGCGAGCAGCTGGCTCTCGGGGAAGTCGGCGGAGCCGACGACGATGCTGCCGCCGGCGCCACCCGTGCCGGTGGTCGCGCCGGACCCCTCGTCCGTCGCCGGCGCCGTGCCGTCGCCGTCGGTCGTCGCCGCGGCGTCGGTGCCGGCGGTGTCGTCGTCGTCATCGTCGCCGCATGCCGCGACGGTGAGTGCCAGCAAGGGGGCGAGCAGGAGCGAGAGGGAGCGACGGATCTTCACGGAGGGACCTCCTCGTGGTCGAGTGCCCGATGCTAGCGAGCGCGCGGCGGGCGCGGTCGATCACCTGTACGTCTCAGGCGCCGGACTCGGTGGCCACACCGGTCGGCACCGTGCCCACCGCGCGCATTCGCCGTGGAGCACGCGCGCGCACGCCCTCGGACACGATCGTGCGCTGCAGGACGGCGAACAGCGCTTCGACGAGCAGCACGATCGCGATCACCGCGATCGACGCGCCGGCGAGCACGTCGTAGCGCTGCGTCGCGGACGCCGAGAACATGAACACCCCGAGCGTGCCGAGCCCGACGAACCCGGCGATCGTTGCGGTCGCGATCACCTGGTTCGCGGCGGAGCGGATCCCGGCGAGGATCAGCGGCAGGCCGTTGGGGACCTCGACGTGCCACAGCTCCTGCCAGCCGGTCAACCCCATGCCCCGCGCCGCATCGCGCACCTCGTGGGGGACGCTGTCGAGGCCGGCGACGGTGTTCAGCACGATCGGTGGGATCGCCAGGATGACCAGCGCGACGAGCACCGGCCACACCGACAACGGCTGCCAGCGGTACACGATCGTGACGACCCCGACGGTGGGGATCGCCCGCCAGACGCCCGTGATGTTGGCGACGACGAGCCGGCCGCGGCCGGTGTGCCCGACGGCGAGACCGATCGGCAGCCCGATGGCCACGGCGACCACCGTCGCGACGAGCGAGTACCACAGGTGCTGCAGCACGGCCCGGCCGATGCCGTTGCGGCCGCCCCAGTTGTCGGGGTCGACCAGCCACTGCACACCGTCCCAGATCGTCCTCACAGCACCGCTCCCCGCTCGCGGCGCGCCCACGGCGTGGCCCACCGGCCGATCGCGTAGACGACGAGGTCGAGCACCAGCGCGAGCACCATCGTCGCCCCGAACGCAGCCCACAGCTCGATGTCGATGCGCCGGTCGAAGCCGTCACGGAACATCCGCCCGAGCCCGCCGCGGCCGATGATCGCGCCGACGCTGATCAGCGACACCGTGCTCACCGTCGCCACGCGCAACCCGGCGATCACCCCCGGCAGGGCGAGCGGCAGCTCGACCTCGGCGAACCGCCGCAGCGGCCGGTAGCCCATCGCGTCGGCGGCGCGCAGCACCGGTTCGGGCACGGCACGGATCCCCTCGACGACGTTCCGCACCAGGATCACGAGCGTGTACAGGGTCATCGCCACGACGATCGGCTTGTCGTTCGTGAAGCCGAGCAGCGGTGACAGGATCACGAACATCGCCAGCGCGGGGATCGCGTAGAGGACGTTCGTGAGCGTCAACAGGAACGGGTAAGCCGCCGGCCGGCGGGCGGCCAGGTACGACAGCGGCAGCGACAGGGCGAAGCCGAGCACCACCGCCAGCACCGTGTACCGGGCGTGCTGGAGCGTGTAGTACCAGATGACGTCCCAGTTGCCGGCGAGCTGCCGACCGTTCCAGAGCGGTGCGTCGGCGAGCAGGCCCATCATTCCGGTCCCGGGATCGACTCCGCGAGCGCGGCGTCCGGATCCGGCTCGCCGGGCTCGAAGCCGGACTCGATCCGGTAGCCGACCGCGACGCCGTCGCGGTACTCCACCGTGCGCCCGCCGAGGAAGTCGGCGACGAACTCCGACGCCGGGTTGGCGAGCAGCTCCGCCGGCGGCGCCACCTGGGCGAGGCGACCACCGGTCTCGAGGACCGCGATGCGGTCGCCGAGCAGGATCGCCTCGTCGACGTCGTGGGTCACAAAGATCACCGTCTTGTGCAGCTCGCGCTGCAGCTTGGCGAACTCGCGCTGGAGCTGGGCGCGCACGATCGGGTCGACTGCACCGAACGGCTCGTCCATCAGCAGGAGCGGCGGGTCGGCCGCGAGCGCGCGGGCCACGCCGACGCGCTGCTGCTGCCCTCCCGACAGCTGGGCCGGGTAGCGGTCGCCGAACTCGGGATCGAGGCCGACGAGCTCGAGCAGCTCGCGTGCCCGGGCCAGTGCCCGGCGCCTGTCCCAGCCGAGCAGCCGCGGCACGGTCGCGACGTTCGCCAGCACCGTGCGGTGCGGGAACAGCCCGCTCTGCTGGATCACGTAGCCGATGCCGCGCCGCAGCTCGTGCGTCGGCATCGTCGAGACGTCCCGGCCGTCGATCGTGATCCGCCCACTCGTCGGCTCGATCAGCCGGTTGATCATGCGCAGCGTGGTGGTCTTGCCCGAGCCGGAGCTCCCCACCAGGGCCACGACCTCGCCGTCCTCGACGGTCAACGAGAGGTCGTCGACCGCTACCGTCCGGTCGCCGTTGCGGCCGAACATCTTGCTCACGTGATCGAGCACGATCATCGCGGCACCCTAACGCTGGCTCGCCGGCTCCGTCTCGACCCGCGGCACGTCACCGCACCCGCGCTCAGCCGATCGTGAACGCCTGTGGTGCACCTCGATTGCCGGCATCGTCCTCTCCGATCACGCACATCGTCGCAGGGATCGTCTCCACCACGACCGGGATTCGTCGATACACGTCATACCCAGACGGATCGGCGCAGTCCACCTCTCCCGCCGGGCCGGCCTTGAGCTGGTACGAGGAGTGCTCGGGCGGGGCGAAGACCGGCTCGACGAGCACCCGTCCGTCCTCGCCCTCGACCACGGACAGGTCGATCGGCGCCGTGGGCGGCGTCGCGTCGACGACCACCACCGCGACCCCGGCCTGGCGCGTGTCGGGCTGCAGCCGGTCGTCGAGCGCCGCCGCGCACAGCACGTACACACCCTCGAGGTCGCCCACGGGTGTGTCCACCACGTCGGCGCTCAGCGCGTAGCCGTCCGCGTCGCGGCAGTCGGTCACCGAGATCGGCCCGGCCTTCGCCACGTACGGGCCGCCACCGCCGCCGCTGATCGTCGCCGCCCAGGTCGCCCCCGGTTGCACCGCCCGCCGCGGCGCGTCGACGGTCGTCGGGGCCTGCTCGGTCGGGCAGCCCAATGCGTCGGGGTCCCACGCCGGCGTGAAGCAGGCGTCCCAGTCGTCGACGGGCAGCGCGTACGTGCGCGTCGGGGCCATCGCCGCGCCCGACGGACCGACCTCGCACGGTTGCCCGAGCGCACACGTCGCGCCGCCGGTGGCACCGATCGTGGTCGTGTTGACGATGGCGTGGACGACGGGCAACGGGCCGGCGAAGACGGGCGACCCGGAGCTGCCACCGACGATGCCCGTGCAGTCGGTCGCCACCGCCTCGTCCCACACCCACTCGAACTCGACGACCCGCGTCCTGCCACCGGCGGTGCACTCGCTCGAGCGAAGGAACCACTCCTCGGACGGGATGCCGTCCACGGGCACCCCGACGACCTGCAGGTCGGCGTCCTCGCGGGGCGGGGACCCGAGCGCGTACGGCTGCAGCCCGATCACCGCGCTGCGCGTCGTCGCCAGCTCGAGGACGGCGACGTCGGTGCCGCGCATCGTCGCGTAGCGGATCGTCTGCACGGGGACCTCGGCGACCGCGGTGGGCGTGTCGGCGAACAGCCGGAACGTCACGGTGGCCCCCTCGGCCGGTGCGTCGCGCAGCACCGTCGTCGAGTCGAAGACGCCCACGCAGTGCCCGTTGGTCATCGCGTACGCGGGCCCGCTCGGCGGACCGGCGTCGAGCAGGAACGCGGTGCACGACGCGCCGAGGCCGTCGAGGCGCCCGATGCCGCTGTAGCGCTCGTGCTCGCCCGCCGCGTTCGTGAGCGGCAGCCCCGGTACGGCCGGATCCGCAGGTGGCTCGTCGTCCGGCGGCGACGTGGGTGGTGCGGTGGACGGCGCCGACGGCGCCGGGGGGTCCGTGGGCTCCGTCACGTCGTCGCCGGTCGGGTCCGGCTCCGTGGTCGGGGTCGTGGTCGTCGTGCTCGTCGTCGTCGCCGGTGGGTCGACCGGCACGGCGGTGACCGGGGTGTCGTCACCGTCGGTGGCGCCGGGGAGGACCGGACCGTCGTCGGCGCAGGCCAGCGCGAGCGCCGGCAGCGCCAGCAGCGCGACCTGTCGCCATGCCCGTCGGAGCACGGCGGTCAGGGTGTCATCGGCGGGCGAACGTGTCGAGCATCAAGTCGACGTCGGGGCCGAGCGGGTACAGGATCGGGCACGTGCAGCCGTTGGCCACGTACTCGGCCACCTTGGCGACGACCTCGTCGGGCTCCCCCGACGCGGTGCAGCGCTGCACGATCTCGTCGGGCACCAGCCGGCTCGCCGCGACCACCTCGTCGTGGGTGGCCGGCCACGTCAGGACGCGGCCGATCTCGTCGAGCAGCTCCTGCGGCACGCCCGACGCCTTCATGATGTGCGGCTGCTGGCCGAGGTACTGGGTGACCATGAGCCGGGCGCCGTCGAGCGCCGCCGTGCGGTCGCGGTCGATGCTGCACACGACGAGCTGGGGACGGTCGATGTCGTCGAGCGTGCGGCCCGCCTTGGCCGCCCCGCGTTCGAGCGCGGCCAGCGCCTCGGCGTTGTAGGCGGGGTCGACGAGGTAGTTGAGCACCACCCCGTCGGCGATCTCGCCGGCCAGCTCCATCATCTGCATCCCGGTGGCGCCGATGTAGATCGGCACGTCCTTGGGCCGGCGCGGCTGGTACACGTAGTCGAGCTCGACCCCGTCGAGGTGGACGTACTCGCCATCGAGCGTGACGGTCTCGTTGGCGAGCAGGCCGCGCACCGCGGTGACGACCTCGCGCATCACGCGCAACGGCTTCGTGCGCTGGATGCCCACCTTGGACGCGAGCGGGTCCCACCACGCGCCGAGCCCGCAGATGATCCGTCCCGGAGCGAGGTCGTCGAGCGTCGAGAACGTGCTGGCGAGGCGAGCCGGGTTGCGCGTCCAGATGTCGACGACGCCCGAGCCGATCTTGATGCGCTCGGTGGACGCGGCGAACGCGGCCATCGGCACGACCGCGTCGCGCACGAGCCGGCTGTCGGCCTGCCAGACCGCGTCGAACCCCTTCGCCTCGGCGCGCTTGACGAGCTCGATCCCGGTGCGGATGTCGTGCGCGTCCTGGAGGTACAGCGCGACGGGAACGTCGAGGTCAGCGGCCATGGCCGAATGATCGCACGTCCCCGATCCACCCCGCCCCCGACGTGACCCTCATCTCGCGCGCCCCCGGTCCCACATCTGACGCGACTTCGGTCCGGTATGCGGACCGAAGTCGCGTCAGAAATCGCCAGGGGGTCGGTGCCTGGGGTCAGAGGCGGGCGAAGAGGCGGGCGGCCTGCTCGGCGGCGTGGGCGCGGACCTCGGCGGGATCGACGCGCGTGGGCACACCGTCGCGCACGAGCACCTCACCGTCGCCGCGCACGACGTCGGTGACCCGCATCCCCGGCGTGAACGCCACGTGCCACGGCGAGTCGGCGTGGTCGTAGGTCCACGTGACCCGGTCGTCGGCCGCCTCGGGTACGAAGCGGTGGCCGTTCATCAGCCACGTCCACGCCGTCTCGGGCGTCGCCGTCACGTCATCGGCGCGGTGGGCGACGTACGCGAGGCGGAACTCCTCGAGCATGTCGGCGCCGATCCCGTCGGTGCCCAGCACGACGTCGTTGGGCCGGCGCGCCGGACGGGCGTAGCCGACGGCGTTGTTCATGTTGCTGCGCGGGTTGTGGGCGATCGTCCCCGGCAGGTCGCGGTCGAGCCCGACGCAGTGCACGAGCAGCCAGTCGTCCGCCGCCAGGCGCTCGAGCCGCGCCCCGGCCGCGGCGTCCTCGGGGCCCTCGGCGACGTGGATGTGCACGCCGACACCGAGGTCGCGCGCCAGGCCGGCGGCGGCCTCCAGCGTCTCGTCGCGACACGTGAACGCGGCGTGCACGCCGACCACCCCCCGGCCCCCGGCGCGCAGGAAGCGCTCGTTCTCGGCCAGGCCGCGGCGCGCGCCGTCGGGGCCGTGGCGGTCGGTCACGCCGTATGCGCACACGACGCGCACGCCGACCTCGGCGCACGCCTCGGCGATGACGTCGAGGCTGCCCTCGATCGCGTTCGGGCTCTCGTGGTGGTCGACGATGCCGGTCGTCCCGCACAGCAGCGCCTCCATCGCGCCGAGGCGGGCACTGGCGCGGATGATGTCGAGGTCGAGCGCGGCGTCGAGCCGCCACCAGATCTGCTCGAGGATCTCACCGAACCGCCGCGGCACGACGGGCGGGGCCGGCATCCCGCGGGCGAGCGCGGAGTACAGGTGATGGTGGGCGCACACCAGCCCGGGCGTCACGGCGCTCATCGGCCCCGACGGTAGCGACACCCGCCTCACCGCGTCCGGGGTGACTCTTGTCGTTTTGTTGATAACGATGTATCGTTATCTACCAATCGATGGTCGCCGGTCGCGGCGACAGGAAGGAGACGTGATGCGCGGCAGGATGCACTTGATGCCCCACGGGCGCCACCGTGGCCACGGCTGGGGCGGCGGACGACAGCGGGCCCGCCGGGGCATGGTGCGCGGCGCCATCCTCGGGCTGCTCGCCGAGCGGCCGATGCACGGCTACGAGCTGATCAGCGAGATGGAGGAGCGCACCGGTGGCCGCTGGCGCCCGAGTCCCGGCTCGGTCTACCCCGCGCTCGCCCACCTCGAGGACGAGGGCCTCATCCGCCCGAGCGACGGCGACGACAAGCGCCGGTTCGAGCTCACCGACGCCGGCCGGGCGTGGGTCGCCGAGCACCCGTCGACCCCCGGTGAGCCCTGGCGGACCGGTGCCGACGACGAGGCCCCGGCGAGCGCGGAGTTCGGCCGGCGCGGCGAGCTGCGGCGCCTCGGCGGCGAGATCGCCGGCCAGCTCCGGCAGCTCGGCCGCTTCGGGTCGCCGGCGCAGCTGAGCAAGGCGGCCGAGATCCTCACCCGGACGCGCAGCGAGCTGTACGCGGTGCTCGCCAACCCACCCGACGAGGAGCCGCCCGTACCCTCCGACGGCAGCGACGGCTGAGCGGTCCGCGATGATCCGGGCGTGGAGCTGGAGATCGCCTGCGCCCTGAACTCGTCGGCCGACAGTCCCGAGCACGCCCGGATCGCCGAGCAGCTCGGTTACGCGCGGGCGTGGTTCTACGACTCGCCCGCGCTCTACACCGACGTGTGGGTCCAGCTGTGCCGGGCCGCCGAGCGCACCGAGCGCATCGCCCTCGGGCCCGGCGTGCTCGTGCCGTCGCTGCGCCACCCGATGACCAACGCGGCGGCGATCGCCACGCTCGTCGACCTCGCCGGCGCCGAGCGCGTGATGATCGGCATCGGCACCGGCTTCACCGGGCGCATGACGTTCGGGCAGCGGCCGCTCCCCTGGCGCGACGTGGCCGACTACGTGCGCACCCTCAAGGCGCTGCTGCGCGGCGAGGAGGCCGAGTGGGAGGGCAAGCCGATCAAGATGCTGCAGTGGCCCGGCTTCGGTGCGCCGCGGCCGATCGAGGTGCCGTTCGTCTTCGGCGTCGGCGGGCCGAAGGGCATCGCCGTCGCCCGCGAGCTCGGCGACGGCGTGTTCGCCCCGACGCCGATCCCCGGCTTCGCCTGGAGCACGCTCCTCGCACCCGGCACCGTGCTCGACGATGGGGAGGATCCCGGCTCGGCGCGGGCGCTCGCCGCGGCCGGGCACGCTGGGGCGTTGCAGATGCACGGGGCATACGAGTTCGGTGCGATCGACCGCTTCCCGAACGGACGGCAGTGGCTCGCCGCGTACGACGACGTGCCCGCCGAGGCGCGCCATCTCGCCCTGCACGACGGGCACATGTGCGGTGTCAACGAGCGCGACAAGCCGTTCGTGACCGGCGAGCTGCTCGCCCGCTTCGGCCTCGCCCTCGACGCAGCCGGCTGGCGCGAGAAGCTCGCCAGGGCGGCCGAGGCGGGTGCGACGGCCGTCGCCTACCAGCCGGCGGGCCCGGACATCCCCCGCGAGCTCGAGGCCTTCATGGCCATGGCGACGGGCTGAACCGGCTTCTGACGCGCACAGCCGTCAGGCGCGCTGCATCGGGAGGGTGGTGCGCCACTCGCCGTCGAGGGCGTGCAGCGCGGCGGCCACCGCCGGCGCCGTCGGCACGAGGCCGATCTCGCCGACACCCTTGATCCCGTATGGCGAGCGTGGCTGGGGCACCTCGACGAGCTGGACCTCGATCTCGGGCACGTCCTTGGCGCGCAGGATCCCGAGCTGACGCAAGGTCGAGTACGTCGGGAACCCCGTCTCGGGATCGGTCGGGAACTCCTCGGTCAACGCGTAGCCGAGACCCATGTGCACGCTGCCCTCGATCTGCCCCGCGCACAGCTGCGGGTTCACCGCCCTGCCGACGTCGTGCACCGCGACGACCCGCTCGATCTTCCTCGTTGCAGGATCAACGATCACGAGCTGCGCTGCGTAGCCGAAGGCCGAGTGGATCGTCGGGTTCGGGTTATCGGGGTCGCCGAGCTTCGACGTCCAGTCCACGACGTGTTCGCCGTGGTAGTCGACATCCGGCCGGCACCCGTCGGCGAGCGCCGCGGCACACGCCCGCTGGATGGCCCCGGCCGCCATCAGCGTGGCGCGCGAGCCGGTCGTCTGGCCGAAGCCGAGCTGGCGCGTCGTGTCGACGACCACGTCGATGCGCGCCGGGTCGATCCCGAGCTCCTGCGCGGCGACCTGCAGCGCGACCGTGTGCACACCCTGGCCCATCTCCGTCCAGCCGTGGCGCACGGTCACCCGGCCGTCGCGCTCGAAGCGGACGACCGCGCCCGACACCTCGCGGAACCCGTTGCCGAGGCCGGAGTTCTTGAGCCCGAGGCCGAGCCCAACGACCTTGCCCTCGGCGAGCGCGGCGTCGTACGCCGGCTTGATCGCGTCGAGACACGCCTCGGCACCGGCCGCACCCTCGTCCATCACCTGTCCCGGGCCCCACACCTCGCCGGGGCGGATCACGTTGCGCTTGCGGATCTCCCAGCCACTGATGCCGACGCGCTCGGCGAGCCGGTCGAGCACGCCGTCCATCGCGAACTGCGCCTGGTTGGCGCCGAAGCCACGGAACGCGCCGCACACGAGGTTGTTCGTGCGCGCCGCGATCGCCTCGACGTCGACGTGGGGGACGCGGTACGGGCCGGTGGCGTGGCCGGCCGCCCGCTCGAGCACCTTCATGCCCACCGACGCGTACGCGCCGGAGTCACCGATCGCCCGCACGCGCACCGCGGTGAGGCGGCCCTGCTCGTCGCACCCGGCCCAGTATTCGAGGCGGATCGGGTGCCGCTTGGCGTGCATCCGGAAGCTCTCCTCGCGGGAGAGCGTGCACTTCACCGGTCGCTCCAGGAGCCACGCGGCGAGCGCCGCGTGCGCCTGGTTGCTCATGTCCTCCTTGCCACCGAAGGCACCGCCGTTGGAGACGAGCTCGACGGTGACGCGATCGGTCGGCACGCCGAGGACGCGGCAGATGTCGTCGCGGTCGTCCCACACGCCCTGGCCGCCCGAGTACACGTGCAGCGTCTTGGCGTCGCCGGTGCCGTGCGGGACGGCGAGCGTCGACTCCGGCTCGAGGAAGGCGTGCTCGACGCGCTGGGTCTGGAACACCTCGTGCACGGTGTGCGCGCTGCCGGCGAGGGCGGCGTCGACGTCGCCGCGAGCGTAGGCGCTACGCGACAGCACGTTGGAGTCCGTGCCCCACACCGCGATGTCCGCGCCGGGCTCGATCGCCGCGACCGGGTCGGTGATCGGCGGCAGCACGTCGTAGGTGACGTCGACCAGCTCGGCTGCGGCACGCGCCTGCTGACGGGTCTCGGCGACGACGATCGCGAGCACGTCGCCGGCGTAGGACGTGCGCCCGCCGACGGGGATCATCACGGGCCAGTCCTTGTGGATCAGCCCGACCCGCAGCTCGCCGGGGATGTCCGCCGCGGTCAGCACGGCGATCACCCCCTCGACTGCCGCGGCACGGGACGTGTCGATGGCGACGATGTCGGCACGGGCGTGATCGGTGAGGCGCAGCGCGGCGTGCAGCATGCCGGGCACCCGGATGTCGTCGACGTAGTCCCGATCGCCGAGGGCCAGCTCGGGTGCCTGGTACTTGGCACCGGCCTGACCGACGCCCGCGCCGAGCGCCGGCTCGAACGTCTTGCCCTTGGCGACGGCCTCGATGGCATCGAGGATCTTGACGTAGCCCGTGCACCGGCACAGGTGCGCGCCGAGGTGCGGCACCATCGCCGCCCGGTCGAGCCCGGCGCCCTTCTTGTCGATCTGTGCCTTGGCGCGCATGACGATCCCGGGGATGCAGAAGCCGCACTGCAGCCCGCCGCACGCGGCGAACGCGCTGGCGAAGCGCTCGCGCTCGTCGGGGTCGACGCCCTCGAGCGTGAGGACCGACGCGCCGGCGACCTTCTCCAGCCCGAGGTTGCAGCTGACCACCGCCTTGCCGTCCACGATGACGGTGCAGCAGCCGCACTGCCCCGACGGGGAGCAGCCGTCCTTCGGCGAGGTGACGTCGAGCTCCTCGCGCAGCGCGGCGAGCAGATGGGGGTGATCGGCGCGGACCGACACCGGGGTGCCGTTGAGCGTGAACTCGATCCGGCCGGGCGCGTCGTCGCTCACGGCTTTACATTCTGTCAAACCCTGGACGGCCGTGCTCGGGGACCGGTGACCCGGACCACCGATGCGGATCTGTGTCACCGGATCCGCCGTCGACGGCGGATCCGGTGACGCGAACCGAGGCGCTCGGCCGAAGATGAGCAAACGGGCGTCCTGACGGTCCGGTTGCTCATGATCACGGTGGTCCGCCGACGCGAACGACGGACCCGGATCAGTCGGGCAGGACCACGCCGCGCTGGGACGTGATCCGGGTGTACATCTCCGGGCGGCGGTAGCGGTCGAAGTCGAACAGCGTGCCCTTGTAGCGAGCGCACCAGTCGAGGTCGCAGCGGGCCACGACGAGCTCGTCGTCGGCGGACAGGGCCTGGGCCACGATCTGGCCGGACGGGGCGATGATCATGCTCTGGGCGAGCGAGTCGACGCCCTCCTCCACGCCGCCCTTGGCGACGCCGACCACCCACGTGCCGTTCTGGTACGCGCCGGCCTGCATCACGAGGGCGTTATGGAACCCCTGCAGGACGTCCTGGCTCGGGTCGGGCGCGTAGTGGATCGGCGTGTTGTAGCCGCACAGGATGAGCTCCACCCCCTGCAGGCCCATGACCCGGTAGGACTCCGGCCAGCGCCGGTCGTTGCAGATCATCATCCCGACGAGCCCGCCGAACGCCCGCCACACCCCGAACCCGTCCGGGCCGGGCTCGAAGTAGTAGCGCTCGGCGTGCTGGAACGGGCGCTCCGGCTCGTGGTCCTCGTGGCCGGGCAGGTGCACCTTGCGGTACTTGGCGACGATCGTGCCGTCGCGCTCGACGAGGACCTGGGTGTTGTAGCGGTGCCGCACGCCGTGCTCGTCGGGCGGCGTCAGCTCGGCGTACCCGAGGCAGAAGCCGACGCCGCGGCGCGCGGCCTCGTCGAACAACACCTGGGTCTCGGGCCCCGGCATCGCTGTCTCGTAGTAGTGGTCGAACTCGCTGATGTCCTCGACGAACCAGCGCGGGAAGAACGTGGTCAGCGCGAGCTCGGGATAGACGACGAGGTCGCAGCCGCGCTCGGCGCCCTCGACGAGCAGCGCGAGCAGCCGCTCGACGACCTCCTTGCGCGAATCGGTCCGCTGGATCGGCCCGAGCTGTGCGGCTCCGACGGTGATCACCCGCGACGACGTCATCGCCGCATCCTCGCGCGCGCCGCCGGGACGTGCTCGCCGACCTGACGTACGCCGACGACCCCACGGACCACCCCGCCAACCCCGACGCGACGACCTCCGAGCGCAACCCCCCCGCCCGGAGCGCCCACCTCGTCAGTAGCGTCGCCGGGGTGTTGGAAGTCGATCAGCTGGTCCGCAGCTACGGCTCGGTGCGCGCGCTCGACGGGATGACCTTCCGCGTGGAGCCCGGCACCGTCACCGGGTTCCTCGGTCCGAACGGCGCCGGCAAGACGACCACGATGCGCGCCATCTTCGGGCTGACCGCGCTCGACAGCGGTGAGGTCCGGTACGACGGCCACCCGATCACGCAGGCCGACCGGCTCCGCTTCGGCTACCTGCCCGAGGAGCGCGGCCTCTACCCGTCGATGCGGGTCGCCGACCAGCTGCGCTTCCTCGGACAGCTCCGCGGGATGTCCCATGCCGACGCCGACCGCGAAGCCACCCGCTGGCTCGAGGAGCTCGGACTGGGCGACCGCGCCGCCTCGAAGCTCGAGGAGCTGTCGCTCGGCAACCAGCAGCGCGTCCAGCTCATCGGTGCGCTGCTCCACCGTCCCGACGTGCTGATCCTCGACGAGCCGTTCTCCGGGCTCGACCCCGTCGCCGTCGACGCGCTGTCGAAGGTGCTGATCGGTGAGGCGCGCCGTGGCGCCACGGTGCTGTTCTCGTCACACCAGCTCGATCTCGTCGAGGACCTGTGCGAGCGAGCGGTGGTCGTCGACCACGGCCGCGTGGTCGCCGAGGGCACGATCGACGACCTCACGGCGGGCACCGATCCAGTGCTCGAGATCGACGTGCCCGCCGACCCCGACGGCGCGTGGACCCGCCGCCTCGACGACGCGCCGGTGGACGTCGTGAGCATCAACCGCGGACGGGTGCGCATGGCGCTGCGGCCCGGTCCGGGCACCCCGGCCGAGCGCGCCGCGGTGGTCCTCGACGTGGCGCGCACCGCCGGGCCGATCAACCACTTCGCCTTCGACCGGCGCAGCCTGGCCGAGGTCTTCCTGACCGCCGTCGGGCGGCGTGCCGACGAGTCCGGGGAGGGTCCCGATGCGTGAACGACCGACGTGGCTCATCGCCTCGCGCGAGCTGCGCGAGGCGATGCGCTCGACGAGCTTCAAGGTGACGCTGCTGATCAGCGCGCTCGCGCTCGCCGCGATCATCGTGATCGCCAACCTCGGCGACGACGGGCCGTCGACGCAGGACGTCGTCGTGGCCGGCGACGTCGCCGCCGAGCGCATCGACGCGCTCGCGGCGGTGGCGGAGGCCGCCGGCGTCCGCGTGCAGGTCACCACGGTCGCCGACGATGCGGCCGCTCGTGCGCTGCTCGACGACGGCGACGCCGACCTCGTCGTCGCGGCCGACGGCACACGGCTCACGACGCGCGAACCGGTCGACCTCGAGGAGAGCTCCGACCTCGCCCGGCTGATCAACGTGCTGCGGGCGGACATCGCCCTCGCCAACGGCCTGGCCGCGGCCGGGCTGACCCCCGAGCAGGCCGAGGCGGTGCGCGCCGCCCCGCCGCCGGAGGTCGAGTCGTTGCACGCCGAGGATCCCGACGACATCGACGGCGGCCGCGTCGCCACCGCGACGATCACCAACATCTTGTTGTTCCTGCTCCTGCAGAGCTACGGCCAGTCGGTGCTCATCGGTGTGTCGCGAGAGAAGGAGTCGCGGGTCGTCGAGGTCCTGCTGTCGGTGATCTCGCCGCGCCAGCTGCTCGTCGGCAAGGTCATCGGCATCGGGTTGCTCGCCCTGCTCCACGCCGTGGTGCTCATCGTCACCGCGCTGGTGGCCACCCGGGCGATGGGCGTCGACCTGACGGCCGGCATCGCCGTGGGTGACCTGGCCCTCGCCGGCGTGTGGTTCCTGCTCGGCTACGCCCTCTACTGCAACGCCTACGCCGCGGCCGGCTCGCTGGTCTCGCGCGTCGAGGACGCGCAGAGCACGGCCTTCCCGGTGATGCTGCCGCTGCTGCTCGGCTACCTGGTGTCGTTCACCGCCGCCGACGGCGCCAACACGCTGCTGTGGGTGCTGGCGTTCATCCCGCTGACGGCGGTGGTCGCGATGCCGACGCTGTACGCCATCGGCGCAGCGCCCGTGTGGGCGATGCTGCTCTCGATGGTGCTCACCGCCATCGGCGTCGTGATCGTGGCGCGGGTGGCGGCGCGGATCTACGCCCGCTCGGTGCTGCAGAGCGGCAAGCGGGTCGGCCTGCGCCAGGCGTTGGGACGGGACGACACGGGCACGGACCACGCCGAGCCCGAGCGCGCCGCTGCCTGACGGTCACGCAGCGAGCTGAGCCAGGCGTCGCCCGGCGTGGTCGACGAGCCACGCCAGGCCCGGCCGGGCCGGGATCGGTGGATGCCGTGGCAGCAGCTCGCCGACGAGATCGCCGTCGAGGTCGGCGCAGGCCGCGAGGAGCACGCCGGTGCGGCTGCGACGGATCACCGTGGTCCAGTGCCCGTAACGGGCGCGCAGCGCATCGGGCCGCCCCGCCGCGGCGATCAGCACACCGGGGCGCCGCGCCTCGGCGAGAGCCCCGAGCCGGGGATCGTCGACCCCTTCGGCGTCGTCGACGACGAGCAGGACGGGCTCGTGCGGCCCCGCCCCGTCGACGTGCCGGAGGGCGACGTCGAGATGGACGACGGCGCCGAGGCCGAACGCGGCGGGGTCGCGCGGGGCGACGACGAGCACGGTGCCATCGGGCGCGGCACGCGTCCACGCAGTCGCGAGGGTGGCGAGCGCCGTGCTGCGACCGCTGCGGGCCGGGCCGGCGACGAGGACGTGCTCGCCGTCGGGCACGTGGAGCGTGGCCGCACCGAGCGTGTCGAAGTCGGTGCCGACGACCAACGTCGTCGCACCGGCGGCAGCGGTGCCGCCGGTGTGACAGGTGCGGCGCACGTGGGCGGGGAGCGTCCCGATCGGCGCCGGCCCGCCTGGCCCGCGGCGCGCGAGGTCCGCGCGAGTGCCGAGGTCGGCGACCTGGGCCACCAGGCGGTCGCCGGCGAGCGCGAACCGTCCCGGTGGTGCGTCCGGACCGACCAGCCCGCCGACGCCGGCGAGCACCTCCTCCGCCGGGTCCTCGAGGCGCCCGACCCAACGGCGCGCGCAGGTGGCGAGCACCGCCGCGGGCAGGGCGCTGGGCCGCTCGGCGGTCAGGATCGTGACGACCCCGACGGCCGTGCCCTCCGTGACGACGCGCACCAGCCTGTCGTGATCGACGCGATCGAGCGGGTCGTCGAGGAGCGAGCGCAGCGCCGGGTAGCCGTCGATCGCCAGCACGAACGCCGACCGCGTGTCGTGTCCCGGACCGGCGCGACGGGCGTCGAGCTCGTCGACCGCCCGCCGCAGCAGCCGCGACAGCCGCTCGCGCTCGTGCAGCCGCACGACCCCGGCGCAGTGGTCGAGCGCGGCGAGCGGGTCGAGGTCGGCCGACCCGCGCCCGTCGATCACGTGGAGGTGGCACGCCGCGGGCGGGCGGGCCGTGCACAGGGTGAGGAGGACGGACCGCAGCGCGGTCGTCGTACCGGTGCCGACGCCGCCGAGGATCGCCAGGTTGCCGTCCTCCGGACACCACCGCAGCGGGCGACGGCACTGCCCCGCCGGCTCGTCGACGATCCCGACTGCGGTTGCATCAGCAACTGTGTTCAGCTCGTCCTCGGTGAGGACGGAGGGGAGCGGTGGCAGCCAGGGCCGGAACGGCGGCGCGACATCGGACAGCGCCGCGGCGTTGCGGACCGAGCGCACGAGCAGCGTCAGCTCGGACTCGTCACTGCCGGCATCGTCCGGTGCGTCGGCGACCACGTGCAGGCGGTCGGTGACCTGGCGCGGCGGCGGTGCCGCGCTGCACGCGGTCTGGAACACGACCCGCTCGTCGGCGCCGAGCCGCAACATCGCCCGGCCTGGCGTGCCCCGTGGGAAGCCGGCGGGTGCGTCGTCGCCCACGACGTCGCGTGCATCGGTGGCGTCCTGCAGGCGCAGCGCCACGCGCAGGTTCGTGTTGTTGCGGATGTCGTCGCTGACGACCCCGCCCGGTCGCTGGGTCGCCAGCACGAGGTGCACGCCGAGGCTGCGGCCCCGCTGGGCGATCCCGACGAGCGCGCCGAGGAAGTCCGGGAGCTCGACGGCGAGCGCGGCGAACTCGTCGACGACGACCACGAGCCGTGGCAGCGGCTCGTCCGTGCGGCGGCGGTGCTCGGCGAGGTCCGTCGCACCGGTGGTACGCAGCAGGTGCTCACGCCGGCGCACCTCGGCGTCGAGGCTGGTGAGCGCCCGCTCGGCGAGACGGTCGTCGAGGTCCGTGACGATCCCGACGGTGTGCGGCAGCGCCGCGCAGGCGTCGAACGTCGAGCCGCCCTTGTAGTCGACGAGCACGAACGTGACGTGGTCCGGGCTGCAGCGGGCCGCGAGCGTGACGACGAGCGTGCGGAGCAGCTCGCTCTTGCCGGCACCCGTCGTGCCGGCGACGAGGACGTGCGGCCCGTCGCGCGCGAGGTCCACCTCGACGACGCCGTCCGCCGTCGCACCGAGTGTCGCCCGCGGCGGGGGATCGACGCCGCCCGCCCGCCAGGCTGCGGCGATCGCGATCGGGTCGCCGACCGGCCCCGGGCCGTGGCGCTCGAGCAGCTCGCCGAGCGCGACGGACCGGGGCAGCGCGCCCGTGCCGGAGGGGTCCTCGGGGTCGTCCAGCGCGGCGAGGCGCCGGGCGACCTCCGTCGCCGTGGCGATCGTGACGGCGGCGGCGTGCAGCCGCGTGGCGGGGGCGCCGGCGGCGATGTCCGGCGACCAGCGCGCCCGGCCGAGCGAGCCGACCTCGAGGAGGCTGCGGCACACCGCCGGCGGCGCCGCTCCCGGCGGGACGATCGCGACGAGTGCCGTGCTCGACGCCGTCGCGAGGTGCCGGCGCAGCACACCGGTGCGCTCGCCGAGCAGGTCGGGTCGGTCGGTGACGACGAGCACGTGGCGGCCGGTGCCGTCGTCGAGGCCGAGCAGCGCGGCGGCCACCTGCTCGGGGTCGGCGGCGTCAGCGACGCGGGGGCCGCTCGGGCCGGCGGTGTGGGGCAACCACCGACACCAGTCCCAGGCGGCGGGGCTGCCGGTGAGCACGACGAGCTGAAGGTCCGCCGGCCCGGCCCAGGTGACGAGCTGGACGACCAGCGATCTGGCCACGCCGTCGGCACCGGGTCCGGCGAGGGCGATCGCCGCGCCCGGCTCGAGGTCGACGCCGACGGGCGCGTCGTCCGCGTGGCCGGCCGCGGCGACGAGCCCGGCGATCTCGGCATCGACGGCCTCGTCGCCGGTGCTGCCGGCCGGTCCGTCGAGCACCGGCTCCCACGTGACAGCTCCCCAACCGAGGGCGGCACGGACGAGGTCGGCGTGGCCGCTGCGGCGGCTCCAGAGATCGCCACGCCACGTCGTCGCCGCGGCGACAGCCTCGGCGACACCGGCCGTCGTGGCGGCGTGGTGCCGCCACCACGCCGCGCGCTGCGCTGCGAGCGCGCGGCGCAGCGCGCCGAGCTCCTCGGTGCGGCGGGCACGTCGGCGCCGCCGGTCGCGTGCCGCACCGAGGCGGCCCGCCAGCCACATCGCCACCGAGGCGGCGACCCCGATGCCGGCGACGAGGACGAACAGGGGCGAGCCGAGCACGAGAGCCACGACCACCGCACCGACGGCCGCGCAGCCGGCGGCCACGAGGCCGCTCGCCGGGGTCCGTTGCTCCGCTGCCGCGTCGCCGCCGGGGAGCCGGACCGGCTCGGGCTCCCATCGCAGGAGCCGACGCGGCGTGCGCCGCAGCGTCCGCCGCCAGGGGTCGGAGGCGTGGGCCGCGAGCACGGCGGGCGCGACCGGCGCGTCGACGACGTGGCGGATGCGCAGGCGGCTGGCCCCCAGCGACACGACCGCGCCGTCCGGGACGCGGGCCGCGGCGACGGGCCGGCCGTCGAGCCGGCACGGGACGCGCCCGGTGAGCTGACGGAGGCCGACCCGGGTGGTCCCGCCGTCGAGGGCAGCGACGTCACCACCGACCTCCGGGACGCCGACGTCCAGCACCGCGTGGTGGGGTTCGACGTCCGGGTCGTCGAGGTGGACCGCCGCCCGGGGCGCGCGCCCGATGACGTGCCGCCCGGGCCCGAGCCGGACGGTCCGCCCGGCATCGGGACCCGCCTCGCAGACCACGGTCACGAGCGGTGGGGTCGGCGCCGGTGCGGGCCGGTCGTCGTCGACGGCCACCCGGCTGCCGCGCACGATCCCGGCACCCGCGAGCGTCTCGTGGCGACCGACGCGGCGGCCGTCCACGACGAGCGGGCAGCCCGGCGCCACCCCGAGCGCGGCGGCGAGATCGCCGACGCGGTCGTCGCCCGACCGCGGGGCGACGACCACGCGCCGCCCGGTCGGCCCCTCGAGCTCCAATGTGGGCACCGACGCAGTGCTCATGCCCGCGTGGGTGCCGTCACGTCCCCGATCCGGAACCGCGCGCCCGGATCACCGTCCTGACCAGGCACGGTGAACCCTCACCGCCCCCGGTGGCATCCGGTCGGGGCCGCGGAGCGCGAGGTGGTGAGGGCCGCGCTGAGTGCTCACCGACGGCGCTCCGGGACCGCGGTGAACGGCGCAGTGAGGGCGCTCGCGCACCGTCCCGCACATGCCGACGGACCACCTCAGCCTGTCCCGCCGCCTCGACCGCGAGTGGCGCGCCCTCGCCCGCCAGCCGGCGGCGATCGCCCATGCCAACGCATGGCAGGTGGTCGACTGGCACATCGGCCACCTCGACGAACTGCTCCGCGCGGCCGGCTTCGCGACCCCGCCCTCGGCGGCGGCGAACGCGGTGCTGGGACGGCTCGTCACCATCGCCCACCGCGACGAGCTCGCCGGGCGCATCACGCTCCAACGCGTGCTCCCCGGGCTGCTCGCCATCGCCCGCAGGCGGCGCGGCTACGAGCGTGACGCCTTCGAGGAGCTCGCCGGGGCGGCCTGGCTGGCGATCGCCGGCTGCCGGACCGAGGGCAAGGAGCACATCGCCGCCTCCATCGTCCACGACGCGGCGTACCGGGCGTTCACCGCACCCGGCCGGCGCCGCGCCGCCACGGAGGTCGTGGTGGACCCGCGCACCCTCGACGACACCCCGTCGGTCGAGCACCTCGCACCGTGCGAGGAGCTCGCCCGCCTGCTGGCCGAGGCGCGTGCCCGCGGCGTGCCGGCCACCGATCTCGAGCTCGTCCGCCAGCTCGCCGACCTCGGCTCGACGACGAAGGTCGCCGAGGCGCGCCAGGTGACGGCGCGCACGATCCGCAACCACCGCGACCGCGCCGCCGCGCGCCTGCGGGAGATCGCCATCGACGCCGCCTGATCCCGCCCGTCCTCGGGCGATCTGGGCGGCATCCATGCCAACTGTTGGCACGAATCCCGCCCAGAAGGCGAGATGTCAGGGATCCCGCCCAGAACGGTCGGGCCGGCGCCCGGGCGACGCGGGACCCTCAGCCGAAGCGGGGCTTGCGCTTCTCCAGGAACGCGCTGATGCCCTCCTGGGCGTCCGCGGTGGTGGCCGCGGCGGCCATCACGTGCGTGGCGTACTCGTACGCCTGGCGCTGGTCGAGCTCGATCTGCGCGTAGAACGTCCGCTTGCCGAGCGCCTTGGAGGCCGCCGAGCCGCGGGTGGCGCGGCGCATCAGGTCGTCGACCGCGGCGTCGAGCTCGTCGTCGGGCACGACCTTGTTGATCAGCCCCCACTCGGCGGCGGTCCGCGCGTCGATCGGGTCACCCGTGAGCGCCAGCTCCAGCGCCCGCTTGCGCCCGATGTTGCGCGCCACGGCGACCATCGGGGTGTGGCAGAACAGCCCGCCCTTGCCACCCGGCGTGGCGAACGACGCCGACTCGGCGGCGACCGCCAGGTCGCACGACGCCACGAGCTGGCACCCGGCCGCGGTGGCGAGCGCGTGCACTTTGGCGATGACGACCTGCGGGATCTGCTGGATCGTCGTCATCATCCGGGTGCACACGTCGAACACGTGGCGGGTCTCGTCGTAGGTGGCGCCCGCCATGTCGGCGAAGTTGTGCCCGGCCGAGAACACCGGCCCGTTGGCGGCGAGGATCACGCCCTTGGCGTCGGAGCGGCCGATCTCCTCGAGGACGGCCGTGAGCTCCTCCATCACCGGCACCGCCAGCGCGTTGCGCTTCTCCGGGCGGTTCAGCGTGACGGTGACGATGTCGTCCTCGCGCTTCACGACGAGGTGCTGGAGGTCGTCCATGCACACCAGCTTCGCGCCGGCCGTCAACGCCCGGCGAGGGCGGCGACCACCGGGGCGAACTGCGCCGGGTCGCGCACGACGTAGTGGCTGATCCCGAGCCCGGCCCGGAGCCGCTCGAGCTTGTCGACGAGCTGCTCGACGGAGCCGACGAGCACGAACGGGACCTGCTCGAGGACCTCGGCGGGCGCGCCGTAGCGGCCCGCCAGCTCGTCGAGCCGTGACGCGGCGTCCGGGCCGACGTGCACCGCCTGCACGAGTGCCGAGCGCTCGAGGGCGGCGTCTCGCTCGCCGGCCGCCGCGGACAACCAGGCGGCACGTCGGCGCAGGTCGGCGGGGACGAAGCCACCCGGGGTGGGCCGGCCGCCCTCGCCGTGGACGAGCCCGGTGAACTGGAAGATGTCGGCCACGCGCCCGGCGAGCTCGACGACTCGCCGGCCGTGCCCGCCGACGAGGATCGGCACGTGCGCCTGGGCCGGGCGGATGCCGAGGTCGTCGAGCGCGACGTGGTGGAACTCGCCGTCGAGGTGCGCGGCGCCGGTGTCGAGCGCGCTGCGCAGCACGGCCAGGGACTCGGCCAGCCGCCGCACGCGTGGCCCGGGCGCGTGGATCGGCACGCCGATGGCCTGGTGCTCGGCCTCCGCGTAGCCGGTGCCGATCCCGAGCACGAGCCGGCCGCCGGTCATCGCGTCGACCGTCGCCGCGGTGCGGGCGAGCAGCACCGGGTGGTGCAGCTCGTTGTTCAGCACGAGCGGCCCGACGCGCAGGGCCGGCGCGGCTGCGGCGGCCACCAGCAGCGGGGCGAAGGGGTCGAGGGCGCCGACGTGGTCGGCGACGTACAGCTCCTCGTAGCCCAGCTCGGCGGCCTGCACCGCCGCGGCGGCGACCTCGTCGGGGTCACCGAAGGCGAGCACCTGCACCGCGAAGCGGAACGGCCGGGCCATCCGCGAGATGGTAAAGCCCGTTGACAATGTGATCGGGCGCCGGATGCGCCAGGATGTGACAATGACCACCCTGACCGGTCGACTCACCCCCGACGAGGCGGGGCTCGTCTTCGTGACCCCGGAGGCGTACGCGAACGAGGCCTCCTTCCACGAGGCATGCCGGGTGCTGCGCGAGGAGGACCCGATCCACCTCGTCGAGCACCCCGACTTCATGCCGTTCCACGTCCTCACGAAGCACGCCGACGTGCTCGAGGTCGAGCTGCACAACAAGGAGTGGGCCAACGCACCGCGCCCCGTCGTCACCACGTGGGCGGGCGAGCAGCACCGCCTCCAGCACGGTGAGCTGCTGCGCACGTTGATCCACATGGACGACCCGGAGCACCGCGAGTTCCGGGCGATGACCGCGGACTGGTTCCTCCCCAAGAACCTGGCCAAGCTCGAAGGTCGCCTCGCCGAGCTCGCCAAGCGCTCGGTCGACAAGATGGCCGAGCTGGGCGGGCAGTGCGACTTCGCCCGCGACATCGCGATGCCCTTCCCGCTGCAGGTGATCCTCTCGATCCTCGGCCTGCCCGAGAGCGACTACCCGCGGATGCTGCAGCTCACCCAGGAGCTGTTCGGCGCATCCGACGAGGAGCTCTCGCGCGGGCGGACGGTCGAGGACCTCGCCAGCGTCGTCCAGGACTTCTTCGAGTACTTCACCAAGCTGACCGAGGACCGGCGCAAGCACCCGACCGACGACCTCGCGTCGGTGATCGCCAACGCCACGCTGCACGGCGAGCCGATCGGGATGATGGAGACGATCTCGTACTACGTGATCATCGCCACGGCCGGTCACGACACGACGTCGTCGGCGATGGCGGGCGGCATCCACGCCCTCGTCGAGCACCCCGACCAGCTGCAGCGGCTGCGCGAGGACCCGTCGCTGATCCCGACGGCGGTCGACGAGATCATCCGCTGGGTCACGCCGGTGAAGCACTTCATGCGCAACTGCACGACGCCCTACGAGCTGCGCGGGCACCGCTTCGAGCCGGGCGACATGGTGATGCTGTCGTACCCGTCGGCGAACCGCGACGAGGAGGTGTTCGAGGACCCGTTCCGCTTCGACGTCGGCCGGCACCCGAACAAGCACCTGGCGTTCGGGTTCGGCGTGCACTACTGCCTGGGGGCGATGCTCGCCCGGATGGAGATCAAGGCGCTGCTGACCGAGCTCGTGCCGCGGCTGCGCGAGATCGAACTGGCCGGGGAGCCGCGCTACATGCAGACGCTGTTCGTGGGCGGCCCCAAGAGCATCCCGATCCGCTACGTCGTCGACTGACGCCGATCCGCACCACCGGCCCCGGGCGACGGCCCGGGGCCGGTGCGCGTCCCGGTCAGGCCGGCGACATCTCCACCTGGATCCCGACCACCATCTCCAGCGTCTCGCCGTCGACCTCGATGTCGACGTCGAGGTCCTGCTCGATCGAGGCCTGCTGGACGAGCGGGTTGGCGACGGTGCCCGACAACCGGCCGGAACCCGAGACCGTGCCGGTGATGTCCGCCTGCTCGCCGCTGAACTCGACGCGCTCGTCGATGTCGGCGCCGTAGCGGATGGTGATCTCGTACTCGTCACCGTCGACGGACACGAGCTCGTACTCGTAGGGCACCTCGACCTCGAAGCCCTCGCTGGCGATCGTCGACGAGGCGGTCCAGGTCGCGCCCTCCCCGACGGGCTCGTCGGGGAACGCGAACGACGTCGTCTGGAGGTCGTCGCCGAGCTCCTCGAACGCGCTGCGCTGCGTGGCCGAGAGCTGCTCCTCGTCGACCGGCTCGGGGTCGCCGGCCGCCCCGTCGGCGTGGAAGGCTTGCTGGTAGCGGACGCCGATGAGCTCGCGGACGGCGCTCAGGTCGGCGCCCTCCGGTTCGTCGATGGCGGCGCCGTCGACGAGCTCCGCCTCCACGACGTACCCACCCTCGGCGTCGACCTCGATCACCTGCGACGCGACGTCGAGGCGCACGGTGACCGAGCCCGCCTGGTCGATCGGACCGCTGAAGTCGAGGTCCGTCGTCACCATCACCGACGTCGTGGCGCGCTGACCGACCTCGGCCGTGCCGGGGAGCCGGATGCGTCCGGTCTCGGCACCCGGGTCGGTGAGCTCGACCTCGCCGGGGGTCACCGTCGCGCCGTCGTCGTCGTCGCCACAGGCGACCAGCGCCAGCGACAAGAGGGCCAGCGCGCCGAGCGGTGCGCGGCGGGCGAGGGTTCGGGTCATGTCCGCCTCCAAGGGGTCCGGGGTCGGTCCGAGTGTCCCTGGCGGCTCACCGGATCGCACCCGGGACGAGTCCCCGCAGTGCTCCAACCGAATCCTGATCGGATCCTTACCCGCGGGGCGCAGGATCCGGCGTGGACGGCACGTCACCGAGTCAGTCACCGCGTGAGATCGGAACGAGGAGCTGCTTGCATGAACCGACGGATCCGCGGCCTCGCCGCCGGCGCCGCTGTGCTGTGCGCCGGCGCCACCCTGGCCATCCCCTCCACCGCGCTCGCCGGACCCGACGAGACCGACGCGCCGAGCAGCACGACGACCGCACCGTCCGACACCACCACCGACGCCGGGAACGACGCCGAGGCGGACACGGCGACCCGCGGGCGGACGTGGGCCACCTCCTGGCTGCGCGAGGTCCTCACGCCACTGGTCGAGTCCGGCACGCTCAGCGAGGCGCAGCTCGACGCCGTGCTCCAGGCCCTCACGGCCGCGCGCCCCGAGCTCCCCGCCCGTCCGTGGCCGCACCAGCGGTGGCACGGGCCGTGGCGGCTCGCCGGCGCACGGGCCCTCACGACGGCGGCCGACGCGATCGGCATCGGCGTGCGCGAGCTGCGCGACGCGCTCGCCGACGGACAGACGCTCGCCGAGATCGCCGAGGCCAACGGGGTCAGCCCCGACACCGTGATCGACGCGCTCGTGGAGGCGGCGACCGAGCGGCTGGAGGCGGCCGTCGCCGACGGCCGCCTCGACGAGGACGACGCCGACGAGTGGCGCGCCGAGCTCGAGGAGGACGTCCGCGAGCTCGTCGAGGAGGGCGGGTGGCCGTGGCGCCTGCGCCACCGCGAGCTGCCCCGCCTCGGCCCGTGGCACCACCACCGCCACGACGACCCCGACGACACCGGACGCGACGACCGTGACCGCGGGACCGAGCGGGGCGAGGAGCCGGCGCCGGGCGCGACCGGGCGCGGCGCGGAGGACTGAGCTCGGCGGCCGGGACTCACCGCCTGGGGCTCACCGCCTGGGGGTCACCGGCTGAAGTGGCGCGGCGCCGAGAACGTCGGCGCCGTGTCGCGTCGGCCCCGCTTCGACGTCCAGCGCCACTGCGCCGAGATCCGGCTGCGCACGCGACCACGCACCTTCGGCACCGCGTGCAACCAGTCGGCCTGGCAGCGCCCACCCATCACGAGCACGTCGCCGCTCCCCGGCGCGAGGTCGATCGCGCCGCTGAGGTCGTCGTCGTAGCGGTTCGACCCGAGCGGCTTGAGCAGCCACGGCCGTGTCGCCCCGAACGTGGCCACCCCGATCAGCGTGTCGTCGAGCCAGCGCAGCTCGCGGTCGCGGTGGAACCCGACGCTGTCGCGCTCGTCGCGGTACTGGACGAGCGCCGGGAACGGGAACATCACGCGGTAGCGGCGCGACAGCCACGTCGTGAGCGCGAGCAGCGCGGGATGGCGCTCCTCCGGCGTGCGGAACGCCCCCATCATCCGCGGCTCGGGCACGTAGCGCTCGTAGCGGAACACCTGGCCCTGCTCCCAGCGCGCCGTGGCGAGCAGCTCGTCGTGCACCGCGTCGGCGTCGCGCACGAGGCCGCGGACGACGTCGACCCACGACGTCGCGTCGAGCTGGACGCGCTCCACCGCGGCGTCCGGCACCAGCCACCGCTGCTCCAGCTCCGTCACCGCCACGGCCCCGAGCGTACGGCAGCGGCACGGGCAGCAGGTCAGAGCCAGCCGCGGCGGCGGAACACCGCGTACAGCGCACCGCCACCGGCGACGGCCAGGCCGGAGGACGCGACGACGCCCCACACCTCGTGCTCCCCGGGGAACGGGACGTTCATCCCGTAGTAGCCGGTGACCAATGTCGGCACGGCGATGATCGCTGCCCAGCTGGTGACCTTCTTCATCACGACGTTCTGGCGGTAGTCGCGCAGGACGAGATCCGAGTCGACGAGGTGGTCGGCGAGCTCGCGCAGCGAGGCGACCTCGGCGGCGACCCCGGCCAGCTCGCCCGCCACGTCGCGCAGGTACGTCGCCACCTCGGTGGGGAGCCGGTCGAGGTCCTGATCGACCACGGTGCGCAGCGCCTCGGACAGCGGCCGCACCACCCGGTCGAAGCGGTTCAGGGCCCGGCGCATCTCGAACCAGCGACGCTGCGCAGCCGGGTCGGTCGGCTCGTCGGTGAAGATGCGGTCGGCGACGTCCTCGTAGAACGCCTCGAAGCGGTCGATGGTCTGGACGTAGCTGTCGAGGACCACCGTCAACAGCGCGTGCACGGCGATGCCGAGGTGGCAGCCGGTGTACGGGCGCACTTGATCCCACCGGGCGAGGGCACGTGACAGCCACTCGTCGCCGCCGCGCCGGACGGTGACGAGCCAGCGCTCGCCGACGAACACGTCGAGCTCGGTGAGCCGCAGCTCGGCGGCGTCGACGTCGAGCTGCGCGGCATGGGCGACGAGGAGGACGTGCGCGTCGTAGTGCACGTACTTGTCGCGCTGATGCGACTGGAGGGCGTCCTCGACGGCGAGGGGGTGGAGATGCAGCTGCGACGCGAGCGCGGCGAGCGTCGCCTCGCTCGGCTCGTCGACGTCCACCCACACGACGGTGCCCTCCTCGGCCAGGAGCGCAGCGGCGGTATCGAGGCCGTCCGCGACCACAGGCGCGCCGGTCTCCCGGTAGGAACGCGTCGTGATCGAGGGCATCCCATCAGGGAAGCTAGTGACAGGAGGAGGACGCCGATGGAGATCACGATCCTGCGCGGCGACATCGTGGAGCAGGAGGTCGACGCCGTGGTGAACGCGGCGAACAGCGGCCTGCTCGGGGGAGGTGGCGTCGACGGGGCGATCCTCCGGGCGGGCGGCCCGGCGCAGATGCAGGCGCGCCGCGAGCTCGCCGCACGCATCGGCGCCCTGCCCACCGGCCAGGCGGCGTGGACGGAGGCTGGGGCGATGAAGGCCCGGTGGGTCATCCACGTCGTCGGACCGGTCTACTCGCGTCGGGAGGACCGCAGCCCGCTGCTGGCCTCCTGCTACCGCGAGGCGCTGCGCGTGGCCGACGAGCTCGGCGCCCGCACGGTGGCGTTCCCCGCCGTGTCGGCCGGGATCTACGGGTGGCCGATCGACTCGGCGGCGGACATCGCCGTGCGCACGGTGGCAACCACTCCGACGCAGGTCGAGGAGGCGCGCTTCGTGCTGTTCACCGACGACGTGTTCGCCGAGTTCCAGCGCGCCCACCGGGAGCTCGGGCGGTGACCGGTCCGCCGCCGCGCCTCGAGCTGCCGGAGGTCGGCGCGGTCCTGCGGCGCTTCGAGGCCGACGACCTGGACGCGCTGTACGCAGCCGTCGAGGAGAGCCGTGACCACCTCCGTCCGCACATGCCCTGGGCGGACGAGTCCCGCCAGGACCTCGCCGCCTTCCTCCGCGACGCGATCGATCAGTGGGAGCGCGGCGGTGACCGCAACTACGCGATCGTCGAGCTCACCGACGGCACGCTGCTCGGCGGGTGCGGGCTGCACGACCGGATCGGTCCGGGCGGGCGGGAGATCGGCTACTGGCTGCGCGTCGGCGCCACCGGCCGCGGCATCGTCACGGCGGCCGCACGGGCCCTCACGGGGGCGGCCCTGGCGCTCGAGGGCATCACCCGCGTCGAGATCCGTTGCGACGAGGCGAACGTGCGCAGTGCCGCGGTGCCGCGACGACTCGGCTACCGGCTCGACCGCATCGAGCCGTCGCGCGTGTCGGCGCCCGGCGACATCGGCCGCTCGATGGTGTGGGTGTTCCCGCCCGAGCGGGTGCGCCGGTCCAGCCACGAGCCCAGCGAGAGCAGCGCGTAGATCACCGCGAGCGTGATCGGCACCCACTGGTGCTCCGCGTCGGTGAGCGGCGTGAGCGCGGCGCACACCGCGGCGGCGACGATGAAGAACAGCGCCCGGCGGTCTGCGTTCTCACTCATCAGTTGAACACCGCCACGACGAGGTAGGTGAGCGTCGCGATCAGCCAGGCACCCGGGATCGTGACGATCCACGCCCACACGACGCGCCCGGCGACGCCCCAGCGCACGGCCGAGAGCCGACGGGTGGCGCCGACACCGACGATCGCCCCGGTGATCGTGTGCGTCGTCGACACCGGGATCCCGGCGTGGGAGGTGAAGAACAGCGTGGCCGCGGCCGCCGTCTCGGCGGCCACCCCGCCGGCCGGCTGCAGCCGGGTGATCTTCGAGCCCATCGTCTTCACGATGCGCCAGCCACCCGAGAGCGTGCCGAGCCCGATCGCCGTGTGCGCCGACAGGATGACCCACAGCGGCACGTCGGAGCCGACCGGCAGGTGCCCGCTGCCGATGAGCACGGCGAGGATGATGCCCATCGTCTTCTGGGCGTCGTTGCCGCCGTGGCCGAGGCTGAACGCAGCCGCCGACGCGAGCTGCCCGATGCGGAACCCGCGGTTCAGCCGGTCGACGTTGCGGTAGCGGTGCACGGCCCACAGCAACCCGAGCATGAGGAGCATGCCGAGGGCGAGCCCGGCGAGCGGCGAGAGGATGATGAAGACGCCGATCGTCTTCAGACCGTCGCCGATGAGCACGTCGAAGCCGCCCTTGGCCACGGCCGCGCCCGCCATCCCGCCGACGAGCGCGTGGGACGAGCTCGTGGGGAGGCCGAGGTAGAACGTGATCAGGTTCCAGCCGATCGCGCCGATCAGCCCGGCGAAGATCACCCCGATCGACAGCACCTCGGGCTTGACGACGCCGGTCGCGATCGTCGCCGCGACGACCGTGCCGAAGACGAGGAAGGCGGCGAAGTTGAAGAACGCCGCCCAGAGGACGGCGATCCGCGGCGACAGCACCCGGGTCGAGACCACCGTGGCGATCGAGTTCGCCGCGTCGTGGAACCCGTTGACGAAGTCGAACGCGAGGGCGATCGCGATGACGGCGATGACGGCGAGATCTTCCATGTCGGCCGCGGGTCAGGCGTGCTTGAGGGCGATCGCCTCGACGACGTCGGAGATGTCCTCCAGGGTGTCGAGTGCTCGTTCCATCGCCTCGACGACGTCCTTCCAGTAGAGCGTCGCCCGCGCCTTGAGCTGGTCGGAGTACAGACGACGCAGGGCCTGGCGGTAGATCACGTCGCCCTCGGTCTCGAGGCGGTCGACCTCGTCGAGATGTGGGCGCAGGCCCTTCATGGACTCCAGCGCGGCGATCATCGCGACGATCGAGTCGGTCGCCTGGACCAGCACGTCGGCCTGCTGCTTGAGCTCGGGCATCGCGTTGACGTCGCGGTCGCCGAGCTCGAGCCGGTAGGCGACCTCGAGCATGTCGTCGACGACGTCGTCGAGCTCCTCGGCGAGGGCATGGATGTCCTCGCGGTCGAACGGCGTCACGAACGAGGTGTTCAGCCGCCGCATGATCTCGCGCGTCAGCTGGTCACCACGCTGCTCGCAGCTGATGACGGCGCTCACGGCGTCGGGATCGGCCGTGCCGCCATCGGCGATCACGTCGCGCAGACGCCGGGCGCACTCGGCGACGTTGGTGGCGGCGTCGTTGAACAGCTCGAAGAACCGATCGTCGCTCGGCAGCAGGCGGAACCGCACGAAACCGGGACGCTACCCGAGTCGACCCGCACCCCCGCCAAACCCCTGGTCACACGTCCCGCGGGCCGCAGGCGCGAGACTGCGGACGTGGACGAGCGGGTGACGGCGGACGTGGCCCTCGCCGAGGTCCGGCGCATCTGCCTGGGCCTCCCGGAGGTGACCGAGCGCCCGAGCCACGGGGCCCCGACGTGGTTCGTGCGGGGCAAGAAGTCCTTCGTGATGTTCCTCGACAACCATCACGGCGACGGCCGGTTGGCGATCTGGTGCGCCGCGCCGCCGGGGGCCCAGGAGCAGCTCGTGGAGCAGGAGCCGCGCCGGTTCTTCCGGCCGCCGTACGTCGGTCATCGTGGGTGGCTGGGGGTGCTGCTGAACGTGGAGCCGGACTGGGAGGAGGTGGCGGCGATCTGCACCGACGCGTACCGTCAGGTGGCCCCGAAGACCCTGGTCGCCGAGCTCGATGCCCGGCAGGGAGGCTCCCGATGATCCGCCACGTCGTCCTGTTCCGCTTCACGCCCGAGACCACCGCTGCCGACGTCGAGGCCATCGCGGACGCGCTGCGCGAGCTGCCCGCCGCGATCCCCGAGATCGCCGCCTACCGCTTCGGCACGGATCTCGGGATCAACGAGGGCAACGCCGACTTCGCCGTGGTCGCCGACTTCGCCAGCACCGAGGACTACCTCACGTACCGCGACCACCCGCGCCACCAGGCGGTGATCAAGGAGCACATCGCGCCGCACCTCGCCGAGCGCACGGCGGTGCAGTTCGCGTTCGACTGAGCCCGGTGGCCGGTGGCCGGTGGCCGGTGGCGAACGTGAGCGATGCGGCCGCTCCCGGGCCCGATCGCTCACCTTCAGCGTGGGCGCCACGCCGATCATGAGCAACACGACCACCCACGCGCCCCACCGCTCACCTTCAGCGTGGGCGCCACGCCGATCATGAGCAACACGACCACCCACGCGCCCCACCGCTCACCTTCAGCGTGCGCGCCACGCCGATCATGAGCAACACGACCACCCACGCGCCCCACCGCTCATCTTCAGCGTGCGCGCCACGCCGATCATGAGCAACACGACCACCGACGGGCCCGAGCGCTCATGTTCGGCACGTGGCGACCGCCGGCGCGTATCAGTGCGCCGCCGGCGTGCTCCGGTTCCCCGAGGAGGGGGCCATGACCACGACGGGCGGGACGGACGGGGACGCCGACCTGGAGCGGCCGGTGCTGCCCGCCGGCCGGTACGTCTGGCTCCCCGGGCGCGGGCGGACCTTCGTGCGCGAGCTCGCCGGGCCGGAGGGCGCCCCGACCGTCGTGCTGCTCCACGGCTGGACGGCGACCGCCGACCTCAACTGGTGGGCGTGCTACGAACCGTTGTGCCGATCGTTCCACGTCGTCGCCCTCGATCACCGGGCCCACGGGCGCGGGTTGCGGGCCCCGGCGCCGTTCCGGCTGGAGCACTGCGCCGACGACGTCGCCGCGCTCGTCGAGGCACTCGGGCTGCGCCGGGTGATCGCCGTCGGCTACTCGATGGGCGGACCGGTCGCCCAACTGCTGTGGCGCCGGCATCGCGACGTCGTCGCCGGCCTCGTGCTGTGCGCCACGGCCGCATCGTTCGGCGGCACGGTCCGGGAGCGGGTCCTGGCCGGCGTGGCGACGGGCACGCTCGCGGTCGGTGCCGCCGTGCCGCTCGGCCGCCTCGCCGGCGCGGCGATCAGCACGTGGCGCGGACGCCGGGCCGGCCGCGCGTCGACGTGGTGGGGCCTGGAAGAGGTCGCCCGCCACGACTGGCGCCAGATCATCGAGGCCGGCCGGGAGATCCTGCGCTTCGACTCGCGCCCTTGGGTCGGTGCCGTGGACGTGCCGTCCGCCGTGCTCGTCACCGACGAGGACACCGTCGTGCCGAGACCACGCCAGCGGGACCTCGCCGGGCGGATCGACGGCGCCGCGGTGTGGCCGGTGCGCGGCGGCCACGCCGTGTGCACGACCACACCGGAGCGCTTCGTGCCCGCGCTCGTGGCGGCGTGCCACACGGTGGCCGCCGGGGCCGGGGTGCCCTCGCCGGTGGCGCCGCCGGCGAGGGCACCCGCCTCTACGCTCGCCGCGTGATCGACCTGCCGATCGCCGATCCGTGGTTCCGCGCGACCCCCGTGGGGGACGGGATCACGCACATCGAGGAGCCGCACGTGCACCGCATGGTGCGCTGCAACGTGTGGCACGTGCGCGGGCGCGACCGCGACCTCGTCGTCGACACGTCGCTCGGGCTGCACCCGCTGCGCCGGCTCGTCGAGCGCCGGCTCGGCCACGAGCTCGTCGCGGTGGCCACGCACGTCCACGCCGATCACGTCGGGGCGATGCACGAGTTCGACGAGCGGGCCATCCACCGCCTCGAGGCACCGGCGATGGCGGAGGCCGACGTGATCACGTTGCACAGCGAACCGTACGGACCGGCCGTGCTCGAGCCCTACCGACGGGCCGGCTACGACATCCCGGAGCTGCTCGTCGACGCCGCCCCACCCGGCGGCCTCGTGTCGGCCACGCTGCCGCGTCGGGCGGCCGCGCCGACCCGGGTGCTCGAGGAGGGCGACGTCGTCGACCTGGGGGACCGGGCGTTCGAGGTGCTCCACCTCCCCGGCCACTCGCCCGGCAGCATCGGGCTCTGGGAGCCCGCCACGGGAGTGCTGTTCGCGGGCGACGCGGTCTACGACGGGCCGCTGCTCGACGAGCTCGACGGGTCCGACGTCCACGCGTACGTCGCGACGATGCGGCGGCTGCGCGACCTGCCGGTCCGCGTCGTGCACGCCGGGCACGAGGCGAGCTTCGGGCGCGACCGCCTCGTCGAGCTGTGCGACGCATATCTCGCGCGGCGCGCCTGACCGCGAGACTCGTGCCATGGCACGAGTGGCATTCATCGGACTCGGCGCGATGGGCGCGCCGATGGCGGGACACCTGGCGGCCGCGGGGCACGAGGTGACCGTGTACAACCGCACACGCTCGAAGGCGGACCAGTGGGTCCGCCAGCACGACAACGCGCAGGCGCGGACGCCGGCGGACGCGGCCGAGGGCGCGGAGTTCGTGATGCTGTGCGTCGGCAACGACGACGACGTCCGCTCGGTCGTGCACGGCGACGAGGGGGCGCTGGCGACGATGACCGAGGGCTCGGTGCTCGTCGACCACACGACGACGTCCGCGCGGCTGGCACGCGAGCTGTCCGCGGCGTGCAAGGAGCGCGGGGTCGGGTTCGTCGACGCGCCGGTCTCGGGCGGGCAGTCCGGTGCGCAGGAGGGCCGGCTCACGGTGATGTGCGGCGCCGACGACGAGGCCGCATTCGAGCGCGCCGCGAAGGTCATCGACGCCTACGCGGTGAAGTGCGCCCGCCTCGGGCCTGCCGGTGCCGGGCAGCTCACGAAGATGGTCAACCAGATCTGCATCGCCGGCATCGTGCAGGGCCTCGCCGAGGCGGTCGACTTCGCCCAGCGCGCCGGCCTGGACACGTCGCAGGTCTTCGACGTGATCGGCAAGGGCGCCGCACAGAGCTGGCAGATGGACAACCGCGCGGCGACGATGGCGGAAGGCAAGTTCGACTTCGGCTTCGCCGTGGAGTGGATGCGCAAGGACCTCGGGTTCTGCCTCGAGGAGGCGAAGCGGATGGGCGCCCGCCTGCCGGTCGTCGCGCTCGTCGACCAGTTCTACGCGCAGATCGAGCAGCGCGGCGGCAAGCGCTGGGACACGAGCAGCCTCGTGCACCTCTTGCAACATCCCTGACCCGGCGTGCGAACCGCGCCGAGCGGGTAGTCGGCGCGCATGGCGCCACTGACCCGTGTCCGGTCGAGCCTGTGGTTCGTGCCGGTGCTGTGTGTCCTCGGGGGGATTGTCCTGTCGATCGCCACGATCGCGGTCGACCGCCTCCTCGACTTCGAGGCGGTGCCACGATCCCTCACCGGCGGGCCGGACGCGGCGACGGCGATCCTGGAGACGATCGCGACCTCGATGTTGTCGTTGGCCACGCTGGTGCTGACGATCACGATGGTCGTCGTCCAGCTGGCGATGGGGCAGTTCTCGCCGCGGATCGTGCAGACGTTCCTCCAGGACCGCCCGAGCCAGCTGGCGATCGGGCTGTTCGTCGGGACGTTCGCCCACGCGATGGTCTCGCTGCGCGAGATCGACTTCGACGGCGAGGGCCGGGTGCCGGGTGTCGCCATCCTCGTCGCCTACGCGCTCGTGCTGACCAGCATCGCGATGCTCGTGCTCTACGTGCACCACATCGGTCGCTCGCTGCGCGTGTCGGCCCTCATCGAGCTGGTCGGGAGTGACGCCCGCACGCTGCTGGAGCGGCGGTTCCCGCGGACGATCGCCGAGGTCCGTCCCGCGCCCGACGTGATCGCCGCGCCGCACTCCGGTGTGCTCGTGAGCGTCGAGCGCGAGCGGCTGCTCGAGGCCGCGATCGAGGGTGGGTGCGTGCTCCACGTCGTGCCCGCGCTCGGGGAGTTCGTGCCCGCCGGCGCGCCGCTGGTGCGGATCGAGGGTCCGACCGAGCGACTGGACCGCGATGCCGTCGGCAACGCCCTCCGCTCGGCGATGGAGCGGACGATGGACGAGGACCTGGCCTACGGCTTCCGCATGCTCGTCGACATGGCGATCCGCTCGCTGTCGGAGTCGCCGTTCAGCGACCCGACGACCGCCGTGCAGTGCATCGACCGGCTCCACGACGGGCTGCGCCAGCTCGCCGTGCGCGACCTCGACGACAGCACCGTGCACGATCCCGGCGGCGCCGTGCGGGTGACGATCCCGACGATGGACTGGCAGGCGTACGTGCTGCTGTCGTGCGAGGAGATCAGGCTCGCGGGTGCGATCCGCACGGTGGCCGGGATCACGCCCCAGCCGTAGGTGATCATCGGCGCCACGTGCTCGATCGCCGCGCTCTGCTCCTCGGGCACGGGCACGGGCACGGGCACGAAGTGATACGGCGGTGGCCCGCGCCAGGAGATGATCTCGCCGGTGAACTCGACGTCCACCGACCGCACCCTACGACGTCGAGGATCCGCGTTCTGGGCGGGATCCCTGCCAACAGCTGGCAGGGATCCCGCCCAGAACGGGAAATGGCGGAGATCCCGCCCAGATGCCGGCGGCGCGACCCGGCACCGGCACGTCGCCGCGACGTGACGGGTCAATCGGCGGGGCCGGACAGCTTCATGTGCCGCATCCGCCAGGACGAGAGCACGAGGGCGACGACGGCGATGACGGCCAGCCGGCCGATCGCCGCGCCCCCGGCGGGGATGCCACCGCGCAGCAGGCGCGACGGCGGGTCGTCGAGCAGGCCGACGAAGATCGCCCGGGACTCCCACGTCGGCGACAGCTGGGCGATCCCGGTCAGCGCAGCGCCGAGCAGCCGCTCGACGAGGAACACGACCGCCAGCGACCACACCGCCGTGCGCCGCGTCAGGCACCCGATGAGGATGAACAGCGCGACGTAGGACACGGCCGCCATGGCCGACGCCACGGCGAGCGGCACGGCGCTCGACGACGACCCGGCGACGATCGCGGCCAGGGCGCAGGCGGGCACGACGGTCACGAGGGCCACCGACACGCCGCCGATCCAGCGGCCGAGCACGATCTGCCACGTCGGCGTCGGCGACATCCACGTGAACAGGAACGTGCCGCTGCGCACCTCGGCCCCGAGCACGGCGTCACCAGCGACGAGCACGGCGACGGGCACGACGAGCCCGAGGATGCCCTCCGCGGCGACGTTGGCGAAGGCGTCGTCGGCCGGGCGGTCCACCGCCCTGCTGAGCACGGCGAAGAACAGGGCGCCGACCGACGCGGCGACGATCGCGGCCCACCGGCGCGGCGGCAGGCACGACCGCCAGGTGTACTCGACGATCGCCACGAGCCGTGGTCGCAGGCGACGGCCGACGGCGGGCTCGACGGTCGGCGCGCTCATCGCACCAGCTCCCGGAACAGGCTCTCCAGGGAATCGTCGAGTGGCCGCACCTCGAGCAGCCGCACGCCGGCGTCGCGGGCCAGCCGGGGCAGGGCCACGGCGAGCTCGCCGGCGCGGGTCGTCTGGATCTCGAGCGCGTCGCGCGCGGGGTCGAACGACACCCCACGCACCGCGTCGAGCCCGACCAGCGACGCGGCGAGCCGGCGGCCCTGATCGGCGCGCACGAGCACGTGACGCGGCCGGTCGTCCATCGCGTCGCGGATCGCGCGGTGCCCGCCGGCCGCAGCGAGGCGGCCGTGGACGAGGACGACGACCCGGTCGGCGAGGCGCTCGACCTCGTGCAGCACGTGCGAGCTGACGATCACCGTGCGCCCCTCGGCGCCCAGACGGCGGAACAGGTTGATCAGCGCGACGCGCTGCACGGGATCGGCACCGTTGAGCGGCTCGTCGAGCACGAGCACCTGCGGGTCGGACACGAGCGCGGCGGCGACCTTCGTGCGCTGGCGCATGCCCTTGCTGAAGCCGTCGACGCGGCGGTCGGCGACGTCGAGCAGGTCGACGGCCGCGAGCGCGGCGTCCGGTGCTCCACGGTCGGCCACCCGGCGCAGCTCGGCGCTGTAGCGCACGAACTGGCGGGCGGTGAGGCCGGCGGGCACGGCCTCGTCCTCGGGCACCAGCGCCATGCGCGCGTGGACGCGCCGGTCCCGACGAGGGTCACGCCCATCGACGGTGACGCGACCCCGGTTCACCGAGATCGTGCCGGTGATCGCCCGCATCAGCGTCGTCTTGCCGGCACCGTTGGGGCCGAGCAACCCCGACACGCCGGGCCCGAACGAGCAGCTCAGCTCCGACAGCGCCACCTTCGCACCGAACCACACCGACACGTCGTCGACGACGACGGTCGGGGCGTCGACGAAGGCCGGGTCGAGGGACGGTTCCATCGTCGCGCGCTCGCTCATCGCTCCACCCACCGGTAGCGCCACAACAGCACGCCGAGGCCGGAGCCGACGATCGCCGCGTACAGCGCCAGCGCCAGCCAGCCGCCGTGCTCCACGCCGCCGAGGTCACCGAAGCGGTCGACGTGGCCGAGGAAGATCACGTCGCGCAGGTACAGCGGCAGGGCGATGATGTTGATCAGCGCCGCGTACTCGCCGCTCCCGCCGGGGCCGCCCTCGTTCCCCCCGACGATGCTCGAGGCGGCGATCGAGGTGACGAGGAACGTCCCGATGATCGCCGCGCCGGCGACGATGCGCCGATCGGTCAGCGACGCGAGGGCGACGCCGATGACCGCGTGGAACACGGCGAGCACGGCGACCGCGAGAGGCACCTTCCACAGCACGTCGAGGTGCCCGGTGAAGTACGAGAGGGCACTGTCGCTCACGAGCATGTTGCCGAGGAACAGCACGACCTGCGGCAGGTACGAGAACGCGAACAGGATCGATGCAATCGCGCCGACCTTGGCGAGGACGTAGTCGGCGCCGGTGAGCGGCCGGGCGAACAGCAGCGGCAGCACGCGCTGGCGCCGATCCGGACAGATGACGTCCGGCGCCACGAGCCCGACGAAGAGCAGCAACGTGGAGGACACGCCGACGTACTCGCGGTACGTGATCAGCTCGACCCGGTCGAACACCGGCTGGTCGCGGGTGACGTACCCGATGCCCACGTTGATCACCGCCGGGATCGTCGCGATCCCGAGCAGGACGAACGGGGCGAACTTCTGGCGCCACGAGCGGCGCAGCCCGAGGGCGCGGCGGACGGTCGCCTTGTACAGCGCCCACGTCGCCGCGCCCCGTGCGCCGCGGGGCCCGGCGTAGGGCCGGTACCCGCGGTCGTAGACGGCACCACCGGACGTGCTGCTCACGGCTCTCACGAGCGGACCCCACCGGTGGCGCGGTCGAGGAAGACCTCGTCGAGCGACGTGAGCCGCGTCGACAGGCGGTGCAGCGGCAGCCCGAGCTCGGCGATCACGTCACGCAGCAGGTCGAGCTCGTCGTCGTCGCGGAGCGTCATCTCGACGAGCCCGTCGACGACGGTGGCCTCCAGGTCCATCGCCACCAGCCGTTCGGCCAGCCGCGCGGCGCTCGCGCCGACGTCCACGGTGACCAGGCCGGTGCGCTCGAGCAGCGTCTCGGTCGCCCCGGCGACGACGAGACGACCGGCGTCGATCATGAGCACGTGGTCGCACACCTGCTGCACGTCGTCGAGGAGGTGCGTCGCCATCAGCACCGAGATCCCGAACGTGCCGAGCCGCTCGACGAGGGCGAGCATCTCGTCGCGTCCGAGCGGGTCGAGCCCCGCGGTGGGCTCGTCGAGCAGCACGAGCTCGGGGTCGCCGACGAGCGCCTGGGCGAGCTTCGTGCGCTGGCGCATGCCGGTGGAGAACCCGCCGATCGGCCGGAAGCGCGCCTCGTCCAGCCCGACGAGGTCGAGGATGTCCGACGCCCGCTGCCGGGCGACGCGCGCGGGCAGGCCACTCAGCTCACCGAACGTGGCGACGACGTCGGCGGCGGTCTGGTCGAGCGGGAGGCAGTCGTGCTCGGGCATGTAGCCGAGCCGCGTGCGCACCCCGATGGGGTCGGCCCCGACGTCGAGACCCACCACCTCCACGCGGCCCTCGGTGGGTTGTGTCAGGCCGAGCAGCAGCCGGAACAGCGTGGTCTTGCCGGCGCCGTTGGCACCGACCAGCCCGACGCGGCCGCGCGGCACCTCGACGGTGAGCCCGTCCAGGGCGGTGACGCCGGGGTACCGCTTCGTCAACCCCTCGAGGCGCAGGAGCGGGCCGGCGTCCACGACCGGGCAGTCTGCCAGCACGGAGCCCTCAGGTTGCCGCGACATCGTCGGCGGCGCGTGGCGTCCCGTCCCGCTCGTCCGTGGCCTCGGACTGCCGCCGTGGCCGGCGCCACGGGAGCAGGGCGATGCCCATCACCACCGCGGCGATGGCGATCCACCAGCCGGCGTCGCTGCCGCGAGTGCCGAGCTCGCCGACCATGACGAGCAGGCCGAACGTCACGGCGAGGATGCCGAGGACGGCGGAGACGGCGTCGAACGGATGGCGTGGCATCGGTCAGCTCCCTACCGACGTGGTGGGCGCGGACGGCATCGACGTGGTCGGCGGCGCCGGGACCGTCGTGGTGGCGGGCGCTTCACCGGCAGCCGGCGAGAGCTCGGCACGCAGTGCCGCGAGGTCCAACAGGTCACCGTCGGGAGTGAGCAGCAGGCTGCCGCGCAGCAGGCGGAACTCGCCGTAGCTGGTGGGGATCGCGCTGATCCCGTCGCCGAGCTGCCACGACTCGCCGACGAGGACCTCGTCATCGGCGTCGATGACGGCCTCGCCGTCGGCGAGCACGACGTGGCCCCGCGGGGTGAGCAGCACGCCCTCGGCGACGTGCTGTCCCCCGATGCGCTCCGCGCCCGGCGCGTCGGCCCCGGACGGTTCGGCCGGGACGGGCTCGTCGAGCTCGCGGATGCGGACGTCGCCCACACCGACGCGGGCGATGACCACCACGTCGGCAGCTCCCGCCGGGCCGAGTCGCAGCGTCCCGTCGGGCCGCTCGACCTCGCGCAGCAGCACCTCACCGTGCTGCGCCTCGGCGCGCACCTCCACCGCGACGCCGCGCGCCACGGCCACGCGCACCTCGCCGATCGCCGCCCGGGCATCCAACGTCACCGGCCGGCGCGGCGCGCCGTCCACCCACACGTCGATCGTTCCCATCACGAGGTGCTCCCGGCGCAGCCACCCGCCCGCGTCGCCGCGCTCCACCGTGACGCTGAGGTCACCGACCAGGTGCGTCGGTTCGATGCCGAGCCGGGCGGACTCGCCGGCCAGGAATCCCGTCAGCGCGAACGCTGCCGCCGGCAACGCCAGCCACCACGCCCGGCCCGCCACCGAGCCGACCAGCAGGCCGAGCCCGCACACCACCGCCGCCGCGCCGAGCCACTGCTCGGGGTGCAGGCGGCCGCCGTTGGCGCCGTCGATCAGCGCGCCGACGGCGGCGACCAGCACGGCGGCACCGAGGGTCGCCCGGCCCAGCACCGACGGCGGCCCGGCACGCCGACGCGCCGGTGGTGGCACCGATCCCGCGGCGGCCTGCCCCGCTGCTGCTGCTGCTGCGGCTGGTGGTGGTGGCGGCGGGGTCGCCGGCTCGCCCGGCGCGTTCGGCGGCGGGGATGCCGGCGATCGCTTCCACAGTGCGACGGCGAGCCCGAGGAGCAGCGCGACCACCGCGAGCGGGCCGTCGAGGAACCTGAGCGCGTCGGTGAGCAGCAACGGGACGCCGAGCAGGAGCACGATCGCGCCGGCGGCACGGGCCCAGCGGTTCGCCGGGTCGGCGCCGTACACGAGCGCCAGCCAACAGCCCCCGTACACCACGAGCCCGACCCCACCGATGAACGCGAAGATCACGAAGGCGATCCGCAGCCACAACGGGTCGATCCCGAGCCGCCGGGCGAGCAGGGCGGCAACGCCGCCGAACACCCGGTCCTGCTCGCCGCTCGGTGGCGGTGGCAGAGCGGGCGACGGTTCGCTGTCGGCGGGCGGCGGGGCGAGCTCCACGCCATCGACGCTACGGACCAGCCGCGGACACGACCATCGGGGATGTCCCTGATCCGTCCCCGAGCCCCGCCGGCAGCGCCCGGGAGCAACCCGATGGTCGCGCCGCGGGCACCGCGAGAGAATGGGCAGGTGGACCTCGACCGCTTCCGCGTGCCGCGCGGGTCCGATCGGGTGCTCGCCGGCGTCGCCAGCGGGTGGGCGGACCGGTGGGGCGTCGAACCGACGGTCGTGCGCGCCGCAGTCGGGCTGCTCACGCTCGTCGGTGGCCTGGGCGTCGCGCTCTATGCAGCAGCCGCAGTGCTGTCGACGGATGCGACGACGTCGTCCCCGCGCCCGCCGCTCGCCGCGCGCTGGCGGCGCGAGGTCGCCATCGGCTGCGTCGCCGCGGCGGTGCTCGTCCTCGCGCGTGCGCTCGGCGTGTGGCCAGGTGACGGGATCATGTTCCCGGCGACCCTGGTGGCCGCCGGCATCGCCGTCGTCTGGTCGCTCGACGTCCACGGCCGGCCGACGCTCGCCGGCACGGCGTTGCGCGTCCTGCAGGTCGTCGTCGGTGTGGTGCTCCTCGTCGCCGGGGTGGCGTCGCTGGCGAGCCGCACTGGTGGGCTCGCCGGGGTGGGTGCGTCGGCCGCCGCCATCGCGGTCGTCGTCGGCGGCCTCGCCATCTTCGCCGCGCCCGCGCTCGGCAGGCTGCTGCGCCGTCTCGACGAGGAGCGGGCGGCGCGCATCCGTGAGGACGAGCGGGCGACGATGGCCGCCCACCTGCACGACTCGGTCCTCCAGTCGCTGGTCCTGCTGCAGCGGACGAACGACCCACGGCGGATGGCGTCGATCGCCCGGCGCCAGGAGCGCGAGCTGCGGGCGTGGCTGTACGGCACGACGCACGAGGGCGAGCCGACGTCACTGCACGCCGCGATCGAGGCGATGGCCGTCGGGATCGAGGCCGACCACGACATCCGCGTCGAGGCGGTCGTCGTCGGCGACCAGCCGCTCGACGATGCGTCGCGGGCGCTCGTCGCGGCAGTGCGCGAGGCGGTCGTCAACGCCGCCCGGCACGCCGGTGTCGAGCGCGTCGACGTGTTCGTCGAGGCGGAGGAGACCGAGCTGACCGGCTTCGTGCGTGACACCGGGCGCGGCTTCGACCCTGCGGCGGTCGGCGCCGACCGGCGCGGCATCAGCGAGTCGATCATCGGGCGGATCGAGCGGCTCGGCGGGACGGCCGTGCTGACGTCGGCACCCGGCAGTGGCACCGAGGTGGAGCTGCGTGTGCCGCGGCGGCGAGGCTGACGCGATGCCCGTCCGCATCGTCATCGTCGACGACCACGCCCTGTTCCGCGCCGGCGTGCGTGCCGAGCTGGTGGCCATGGCCGACCGGGTCGAGATCGTGGGCGAGGCCGGCGACGTGGACGGCGCCGTGGCGGTCGTGCGTGCCACCGCCCCCGACGTGGTGCTCCTCGACGTGCACCTCCCCGGCGGCGGCGGGCAGCAGGTCATCAAGGCGCTGCGCGAGGACCCGGCACCGCCGCGCTTCCTGGCCCTGTCGGTGTCCGACGCCGCCGAGGACGTCATCGCCGTCGTGCGCGCCGGGGCGCGCGGCTACGTCACCAAGACGATCGGGGCGGCCGAGCTGGCGGACGCCATCGAGCGGGTGCACGAGGGCGACGCCGTGTTCTCGCCGCGCCTCGCCGGCTTCGTGCTCGACGCCTTCTCCGGCGAGGTGCCGGTGCCCAGCGATCCCGAGCTCGACCTCCTCACGCCACGCGAGCAGGAGGTCCTGCGGTTGATCGCCCGCGGCTACGCGTACAAGGAGGTCGCCCACCGGCTGCACCTGTCGGTGAAGACGATCGAGACGCACGTGTCGGCCGTGTTGCGCAAGCTGCAGCTCAGCAATCGCCACCAGCTCACCGTCTGGGCGAACGAGCGGCGCCTCATCTGACGCCGGGCGCGCCGATCGTGAGCCGCCGCGGCCCGTGTCGTACGGTCCGCGGCATGGGCTTCATCTCCTACTCGTCGAGCGACGGCATCGGGACGATCACGATCAACCGCCCCGAGAAGAAGAACGCGATGACCTACGCGATGCTCAACGAGCTGTGGGACGCGCTCGACGAGGGCGCGGCGGACGACGGCGCCCGGGCGCTGATCCTCACCGGCGTGCCCGGCGCGTTCTGCGCCGGCACGGACCTGTCCGACCTCCAGCAGACGCCGGAGGACCAGCGCGGTGGCGGTGCGACGCGCCGAGAGCGCGGTCCCGCACCGCTGCTCGAGTGCCCGAAGCCGATCGTGTGCGCGATCGACGGCCCGGCGATCGGCATGGGCGCCGAGTTCACGTCGATGTGCGACGTGCGCATCGCCACGCCCCGTGCCAGGTTCGGCTGGGTGTTCGTGCACCGCGGGCTGGTGCCCGACACGGGTGCCGGCACGTGGCTGCTGCCCCGCCTGATCGGGGTGCAGCAGGCGGCGCGGTTGCTGTTCTCCGGGGAGATCATCAGCGCCGAGGAGGCCAACGAGCTCGGCTACTTGGCCAGGCTCGTCGAGCCGGACGAGCTCGAGGCCGCCGCCCGGGCCGAGGCGGCCCGCTTCACCACCGGCTCGCCGTTCGCCATCCGCGAGACCAAGGCGTTGCTGTACGCCGGGCTCGGCCGCTCCTTCGCCGAGCACGTGCGCGAGAACCGCGAGGTGATGGAGCGGTGCTTCCGCTCCGAGGACCACAAGGAGGGCGTGGCGTCGTTCCTGGAGCGCCGTCCGCCGAACTTCACCGGGAGGTGACCACGGCGGCGTCGGCCAGTGTCTCGGCGCGCTCCGCGATGCGCTGCTCGGTCGCGGCCCAGCGCCACACGGCGGCCACGAGCAGCGGCAGCGTCGTCAGCATCCCGCTCACCCACATGAGCGCTGCAGCGGTCCGCTGGTCGGCGAGCGCGTCGCCGGTGCCGAGGCGCGCCTCGTAGGTCGGGATCAACGGCGCGGTCGCGGCGAGCAGGATCACGCCGAGGAACGCGCTCGCCGCGATCAACCCGAACACCGCGCCGATGCGCGCGACCGCCGCGTGGCGGCCCACGCCGAGCACGGCGGCCCACATCGCGCAGGCCGAGAGCAGGTACGCCGCGTGCTCCACCTCGTGCAGCCAGCGGTTCGTGAGGGCGTCGTCGTAGATCGGCGTGAGGTGCGTGGCGAAGAGGACGAGCACGAACAGCCCCGGGCCGAGCAGCGGCGCGACGTGGTGCCACCACGCCCCGAGCCGCCGGCCGGCTCGCGTCACCGGCAGCCACCCGGCGGCGCGCGCCGTCTGCAACGGTCGGGCCACCACGAGCAGCGGGGCGGCGACGATGATCACGAGCAGGTGCTGCACCATGTGCCCGGCGAACGTGCGTTCGGCGACCCGCTCCATGAACGGCAACGAGGCGACGGCGACGCCTGCCACGCCGACCACCCAGGCCGCCAGCCGTGGCGCCGACGGTCGTGGCCGGCGCAGCCACGACGCGCCGTACGCGGCGACCAGCCCCGTGCCCGCCACCACCAGGGCGGCGTGGTCGATGCCGGCGTGGGCGAGCACGGTCATCGGTCGGCGTCCCTCGTGAGCAGGGCCACCTGCGACGCCACGATGAACACGCCGGCGATCAGCATCCACGAGCCGAGCACGACACCGAGCGCGACGGCGGTCATCCCGACGGCGAGGGCGAGCGGCCGCAGGCTCGCGGTCGGGAACACGCCGACGATCCCGGCCTCGTCCGCGGCGTCGGCGTCGACGCGGTCCTGCGCCCGCGGCTCGGGGTGGTGACGGCGCCAGTCCCAGATCCAGCCGGCCACGAGTCCACCGAGGAACGTGCCCATCAGCAGCAGCGACGCGCCGGCCGGATCCCCGTCGACGAGCCAGTAGAGGGCCCCGACGACGGCGTAGAACACGACCGCCAGGGTCCACACGATCAGCTCGATCCTCATGGCTCGTCGCCCCGCTCGCGGTTCGTTGCATCCTCACCGTCCGCCGGCACCGCGCCCGTCTCGGCGTCGGGTTGGGTCTCCGCCTGCAGCTCGTCGTCCTCGGACCTCGGGTGCAGCGGCACCCAGCGGGCGTCATGGTCGGCGCGCGCCCGCCAGGCCTGGTCCACGCCGATCGCGCTGACGTCCGGATGGTGCATCCAGCGGAAGTCGAACACCGGCCGCTCCGAGCGGATCGGCGGCAGCCACGAGAAGTTGTGCGCGGCCGGTGGCGACGACGTGGCCCACTCGAGCGAGTTGCCGCCCCACGGATCGGCGCCCTCAGTCCGCGGGCCGCGCAGCGTGCGCACGACGTTGACGCCGAACACGATGACCGACACGAACAGCACCGCGGCGCCGATCGTGGCGATGCGGTTGAGCACGGCGACGTTGCCGACATCGGGGTAGTCGGCGACGCGCCGCGGCATCCCGTCGCGGCCGAGCAGGTGCATCACGAAGAACGTCAGGTTGAAGCCGACGAACGTGAGCCCGAAGTGCCACTGCCCGAGGCGGGCGCCGAGCTTGCGGCCCGTCACCTTCGGCCACCAGAAGTAGATCGCCGCGAACAGCGCGAACACGACGGTACCGCCCATCACGTAGTGGAAGTGGGCGACGACGAAGTACGTGTCGTGGAGGTGGAAGTCCAGCGTCGGTGACGCCAGCATGATCCCGGTGATCCCGCCCGCCACGAACGTGACGAGGAAGCCGAGGGCGAACAGCATCGGCGGGGCGAAGCTGAGCTGACCGCCCCACATCGTCCCGAGCCACGTGAACACCTTGACGCCGGTGGGCACGGCGATCAGCAGCGACGTGGCCGCGAAGAACGACAGCACGATCTGGCCCGTCGTGAACATGTGGTGCGCCCACACCGACGTCGACAGCGCTGCGATCGCCAGCGTGGCGAGGACGAGTCCCTTGTAACCGAACACGGGCTTGCGGGCGAACACCGGGAAGATCTCGGTGACCACGCCGAAGAACGGCAGGGCGACGATGTACACCTCGGGGTGGCCGAAGAACCAGAACAGGTGCTGGTACAGGATCGGCGAGCCGCCCTCCATCGTCTCGAAGAAGTGCGTCCCGAAGCGGCGGTCGGCCTCCAGCATCATCAGCGCGCCCGTCAGCACGGGGAACGCGACGAGCACCATGAAGCTCGTCAGGTAGAGGTTCCACGTCAGGATGGGCATCCGGAACATCGTCATGCCGGGCGCCCGCATCATCGTCACGGTCGTGATGACGTTGACCGCGCTGAGCGTGCCCGACGTGCCGGTGAGGATCACCGACATGATCCAGAAGTCGCCGCCGAGGCCGGGCGAGCCGGTGGGCCCCGACAGCGGGGGGTAGGCGGTCCAGCCGAACGCCGCGGCGCCGCCGTCGGCGAGGAACCCGGCCAGCATCGTCAGTCCGCCGAACAGGTACAGCCAGTACGACAGCGCGTTGAGCCGGGGGAACGCGAGGTCCGGTGCGCCGATCTGCAACGGCACGAGGTAGTTCGCCAGGGCGAAGCCGAACGGGACGGCGAACAGGAACACCATCACGCTGCCGTGGATGGTGAACAGGCTGTTGTAGGTCTGCTCGTCGAGGAACTGCATGCCCGGCTCGGCGAGCTCGAGGCGCATGATCCCGGCCAGCAGGCCTCCGATCAGCAGGAACGTGATGGCGGTCACCGCATAGGCGACGCCGATCGCCTTGTGGTCCGTCGTCGTCAGCCAGCCGAGGAACGTCCGCGGGAGGCCGACGTGCTCGTGCGGTCCCGGCTGCACGAACGGGTCGATGTCGATGATCCCGTCGCCGGGCGGCGGCTCACCGGCCGGGCGTGGAGGGTCGAGTGTCGTCACGGCGCGGCGTCCTCCATCGCTGCCTGCTGCTCCGCCTCCCACGCGGCGAACTCCTCGGGGGTGACGATGCGCACGTCGAAGCGCATGCTCGTGTGGTCGAGGCCGCAGAACTCGGCGCACACCCCGGTGTCGGGGAACTCGCCGGTGACGTCCCCGACGTCGACCTGGAACGTCTGCATCTGACCGGGGAAGACGTCGCGCTTGTAGCGGAACCCGGGGATCCAGAACGAGTGGATGACGTCGATCGACGTGAGGTCGAAGCGCACCGTGGCACCAGCGGGCAGCACGAGCTCGGGGCGCCGCGTCTCGGTCCCGAGGACGCTGATGCCCGACCCCGGGTAGTCGAACTGCCACTGCCACTGGAACCCCGTGACCTGCACGGTCAGGTCGGCGGCATCGTCGACCTCGTCGATCGCCTCCGTCGACACGAACGTGACCCCGAACAGGGCGGCAACGATGAGCAGCGGCACGAGCGTGTAGGTGACCTCGACGGGGATCAGCTCGCGGCGCTGCGGCGGGAGCTCGCTGCTGCGTCGCCGGTACCGCACGATCACCCAGACCACGAGCACCGCCACCAGCGCACCGACGGCGAGCCCGGCGACGAGGAAGCCGTTCCAGACGCGGTCGACGTCCTCTGCCTGCTCGGTGAGCGGTGGGTCGAGCCCGATGCGGCTCACGGCCCGCCTCCCAGGCGCGCGGGTGCCTCACCGCTCTCGGCCACCTCGGCGCCGAGCTCGGAGCCCTCCGCCTCCAGCTCGTCGGCCTCGTGGTAGCCGCCGCCGGCGTCGCGCACGACCCCGCCGGCCCGTTCGGTGCGCGCCGGCCCCGGCCGCCGGGCCAGCGCGCGGCACAGTCGCCACGTGCCGGCGTAGACGATCGGGGGCAGCAGGATCGCGGCGAACTGGAGGAACGTCGTGACGTGGCCGATCGAGACGTCGAGCGTCCCGGCGATCACGTCCTGGGAGCCGCCGAGGAACAGCACGGCGACGAACGTGATCGCCGCTGCGCCGGCAGCCGTGCGGTGCGGCGCGTCGCGCGGTCGGTCGAGCAGGTGGTGCTCGCGGTCGTCGTGCGTGAAGCGCCGCTCGATCCACGGCACGAGGAGCAGCCCGGCGAAGATCACCCCGGGCACGAGCATCGCCGAGTAGACGAGGTTGTTGATCGTGAACCCGAGCAGCCGCGTCTCCCACGGCGGCATCAGGCGCAGTGAGCCCTCGAGGAAGCCGATGTACCAGTCCGGCTGGGAGAACGACGTCGCCGCCCCGCTGTCATAGGGCCCGTAGAGCCACACCGCGTTCACGTGGAACAGCGCGCCCATCGCGGTGATCACGCCGGCGACGAGGAAGAACAGCCCGATCGACTTGAGCGCGAAGCCGGGCCACACGCGCACGCCGACCACGTTGCGCTGCGTCCGCTGCGGCCCGGCGAACTGGGTGTGCTTCTGGCGCCACACGAGCCCCAGGTGGACAGCGAGGAGGGCGACGATCGCGGCCGGGATCAGCAGGATGTGCACCGGGTACAGCCGCCCGATGATGTCCGTGCCCGGCCACTCGCCGCCGAACAGCGCGTACGACATGCGCTCGCCGACGAACGGGATGGCGAGGATGATCGACTGGGTGATGCGCAGGCCGCTGCCCGACAGCAGATCGTCGGGCAGCGAGTAGCCGGTGAACCCGGCGGCGAGCGCCAGGATCAACAGCAGCACGCCGACCACCCAGTTGAGCTCGCGGGGCCGGCGGAACGCACCGGTGAAGAACACCCGCGCCATGTGCAGGGCGACCGCGCCGACGAACACGAGCGCCGCCCAGTGGTGCATCTGGCGGATGAGCAGGCCGCCCTTCACGTCGAAGGAGATCCGCATCACCGAGTCGTACGCCGCGGACACGTCGGCGCCCTGCAACGGCTCGTAGGAGCCGGTGTAGATCGTCTCGTCCTGGGAGCCCTCGAAGAACAGCGTGAGGTAGGTCCCGGTGATCAAGAGGACGAAGAAGCTGTAGAGCGCGACCTCGCCCCACAGGAACGAGAAGTGGTTCGGGAACACCTTGCGCAGCACCTTGCCGGCCACGGAGTGCGCGCCGAGGCGGTCGGCGACCGAGTCGACGTACCGCTCCAACAGGCCGCGCCCGCGCCGGTCGCGGTCCGGTCCGCTCGAGGCTCGTTCCCCCGCGTCGCTCCTCCGTTCGCCGTGCTCCGGCGGCGCACCCCCCGGCCTCGTGTCGTCGCTCATGTCTCGTCCCAGGCGATCGGACCGACGATGCGGTCGAACGGGCCGGCGGCGACCAGGAAGCCGTCACGGTCGACGGCGAGGGGCAGCTGCGGCAGCGAGCGGGTCGCCGGCCCACCGACCGGCCGCGCTGCGTCGGCGGGATCGAACACCGACTGGTGGCACGGGCACACGAGCTGGCGCAGCGTCTCGGGCTCGCGGTTGTCGATGCCGAACAACCCGACCGAGCACCCCGCGTGGGTGCAGATTTTCGAGTAGGCCACCCAGCCCTCGACGGTGCCGTTGCGGACCGTGCGCTCCGTCAGCACCTCCGGCGGCAGGCGCAGCAGGACGACCTGGGCGTCATCCTCGCCGACGTGACCCTCCGGCCACACCGTGACGAGCTGGTCGAACGTGCGCGTCGTCACCGGGATCGGCTCGCCGTCGGCGGTGACGACCCGGATGCCCTCGCGCCACGAGGTGCGGTCGCGCTCGCCGCGGGGCTTGGGTCCGAGCGAGCCGATCGGACCGACGAACCCGATGAACATCGACACGAACGAGCCGCCGAGCAGCCCGACGAGCAGCTTGCGCCGCCCCATCGGCTCGAGGCCGCCGCGCAGCTCCGCGTGGAGCTCCTGCTTGGCGGGCGGGGCGACGACGAGCGGCTCGCGCTCCTCGACGGCGTGCTCGTCGAAGTCGAGGTACTTCGCCCAGCAGACGAGCCCGAAGCCGATCCCGATCAGCGAGGCGGCGAGCCCGATGCCGAGCCAATCCTCGCCGAGGTCGGTGCCGTAGCCGAGCGCGGCCACGACCCCGCCGGCGATGGCGACGACGAAGGAGATGATCGCCGCCCGGTAGGCGCGGACGTTCGGTCCGGTGCGGCTCACGACGGCGGCCCCTCGCCGGGCGTCGGTGGTGCGGTCGGTTCGGCGGGCTCGACGGGCGCGTCACGCCCCTCGTGCGGCGTGCCGATCCAGCGCGTGAGGGCGACGAGCGGGATGAGCCCCAGCAGCCAGGCGGCGAGCCCCTCGGCCACCGGCCCGGCACCCCCGAAGTCGCGCGGCGCCGTCGTCTCCTGCTGCTTCAGGTGGAGGATGTACGCGGCGACGTCGTCGATGTCCTCGTCGGTGAAGGAGTCGAACACGGGCATCGCCCCCGGACCGATGCGGATCGCCTCGCCGATCTCCGTCGGCGACGACTGGGTCAGGTCGGGTGCCTCGCGGCCACCGCCGATCGCGGCGCCGGCACCGGACGCCACGTGGCAGGCCGCGCAGTTCAGCTGGTAGAGGCGCGCGCCGGACGCGAGGTCGGCACCGGTGACGTCGACGTCCGGGATCGCCGGCCCGTCCCCGAAGGCGCCGGCGTACTCGACCAGGCTCTGGATCTGCGCCTCGGTGAACCGCGGGGGGCCGCGACGCGGCTGCATCCGCGGGTGCGGCATCGGCATCCGCCCCGTGCGCAGCACGAAGTCGACCGCCGCCGGCCCCTCCTCGGTGAGCGGCGGACCGCGGTCCTCCACGCCCGTGCCGTCCTCGCCATGGCAGGCGGCGCACTGGGCCACGTACAGCTCGGCGCCGAGCAGCAGGTCGTCGCCGGGCGCGGCGCGGCCGGCGGGTGCGGCGAACGCGAGCAGGCCGACCGCCGCGGCGGCCGCGGCCGGCACGGTCAGCCCCGCGGCGCGCCACGCCCGCATCACTGCACCACCCAGATCGTCGTGAACACGAGGATCCAGACGACGTCGACGAGGTGCCAGAAGAGCGAGACGCCGCCTTCCCACGTGGCGATGTCACGGTGCTCACGGGCGCGGGCGGCACGCACGAACAGCAGCCCGATCGCGGCGATGCCGGCCGTGACGTGGAGCCCGTGCAGCCCGGTCAACAGGTAGTAGACGCTGCCGTACGGGTGACTGTCCGCGCCGAAGTCCAGCGACGCGTACTCCAGGAGCTGGTTGACGAGGAACGCCAGGCCGAGCGCCATCGTGACGAGCAGCCACCGGCGCATCAGCCGGCCGCCGTCAGGTCGCGCCCCAGCCCGTTCCGCTGCGACGAAGGTGAACGAGGAGGCAACGAGCACGAGCGTGGCGGCGAGGGCGCGGGGCACGTCGAGCTCGACGTCGTCGGGCGGCCAGGGCGTGTTGCTCGCTCGCAACAGGAAGTAGGCGGCGAAGAACGCCGCGAAGAGCATCACGTCGGAGGCGAGGAAGACGATGACGCCGAACTGCCCGGTGGCCCGTGCCGAGGACGGCACGCCGACGACCGGCGGCTGCGGCTCCTGGGACGTCACCACCTCGGCCACCATCCATGGTCTAGCGCGCGCCGAGGAGGGCCTCGATCAGGACGCGCCCGCGCCGTCAGCGCAGCTGCGGGAGGACGTCGGCGGCGAGCCGTTCGAGCTGCTCCGGTTCGTCGAACAACGGGTTGAGGATCAGCAGCTGCGCGCCGGCCTCGATCACTGCGGTGAGCCCGGCGACGACCTCGGCGGGCGGGCCGGCGACGGCGACGTCGACGAGCCCGCTGCCGCGGGGCCCGTACAGCCGGCCGAGCGCTTCGGCCGTCCGCTCGCGCCCCCGGGCGGCGTCGTCGTCGACGGTCACGTAGACGCGCTTGGCGATGCGCATCGTCGCCGGGTCGCGACCGGCCGCGGCGAGCGCGTCGCGCAGCACGCCGACCTGCTCGGTGAACTGCGCCGTCGTCTGCGAGCCGGCCCCGACGAAGCCGTCGGCGTGGGCCACCGCCCGGCGCAGCACGTTGGGGTGGCTGCCGCCGAACCAGACCGGCAACGGCTGCTGGACCGGGTGCGGCGCGACCGACGCACCCTCCAGACGCCAGAACCGCCCGGCGAAGTCGACGCGCTCCTCGCGCCACAGCAGCCGCATCACGGTCAGGCACTCGTTGAACCGGGCGACGAACGTCGCCGGATCGACCCCGAACGCGGCGAACGGCCGGTTGCGTCCGCCGGCCCCGACCCCGACGTCGAGCCGGCCGTGGCTGAGCTGGTCGAGCGAGGCGAGGCTCTTGGCGAGGTGGACGGGGCTGGCGAGCGAGGACACGAACACGGCACAGCCGAGCCGCATCCGCTCCGTGCACGCCGCCGCGTAGGCGAGGCTCTCGATCGGGCCCAGCTCCGGCGCGGTGCCGAGGAGCTGCTCGGCGACCCAGCCGCTGGTGAAGCCGAGCTGCTCGGCGCGGCGCAGGTAGCGGGCGAAGGCGGCGCCGTCGAACCCACCGGCGTCGACGCGCTGGGGGACGGCGATCCCGAACATCGGTGTGGCATCAGGCACGCTGGACCTCGATCAACCTCTCGGCGGCCACGAACGTCATCGTTGTGGTTGCACGAGTGACGTATCACAGGTCACCCGGGTGACTCTCGTTGGCAGGTCACAGCGCCTTCAAGCGATCTCCAAGCGGAAGCGCGCAGGATGACCCCGTTGAGAGCGAAGCGAGCGACGCGGCCGCACGAGGCGGCCTGGAGGAGACCGAGATGAGCGAGCACGGCACCCTGCGGGAGGGCGACATCGTCGAGTTCACGCTGCGCGGCGAGCGCCGCACGGCCGAGGTGATGCTGCTCACCGACGATGGCGCCGCCGGGCCCACCGTGCTGCTCGATCTCTTCGACGGCGACCGTCCTGCCTGGGCACGGGTGAGCTCCCTCGAGGACCTCACCGTGTTCCAACCGCACGACGTCCTCGCCGCCGCCTGATCTGCCACAGCGGGCGGAGCAGCGGGCACCAGCGGGCACCAACGGGCGGACCGGCTGACACGGGGCGGGTCGGCCGGACACGGCGGGCACAGGGGGCGCCGATCGGGCGGGATCGGCGAAGCGGGCACCAGCGGGCGGACAAGCCGGGCAACTGGCGGGCACGGCGGAGGTGCTGCCGCATCGGTCACTGCGGGCGGTGACCGGGGCGGCAGCGCCTCACCGCGTCCGGCGGAGCCTGGCTGCACGGGCGCCGGGGTCCGCGCGTACGGTCGGGGCCATGGACGTGGCGGCACCGCGCACCACAGGTGGTCACCCCGACGCCGACGACCGACACGCCCGACGACCGCGCACCCTCGAGCTGCGCGGCGTCTACAACTTCCGGGACCTCGGCGGGTACCGCGCCCGGGACGGGCGCACGGTGCGCTGGCACACGCTGTTCCGCGCCGACGGCCTGGACCGACTCACCCCCGAGGACGTCGAGGCGCTCCGCCCGTTCGGGCTGCGGACCGTCGTCGACCTGCGGATGGAGCACGAGCTGGCGGCCCGCGGCCGCTTCCCCGTCGAGACGTACCCGGTGGCGTACCACCACCTGTCGGTGATGGACCGCACCTGGGACCGCGACATCCCGGGCATCGACTCGATCCCCGAGGCGGACTTCCTCCACGCCCGCTACACGGAGATGCTCCAGGAGGGTGGACCGCGCTACGCCGCCGCGCTGCGGGTGCTGGCCGGTGCCGGCGCGCTGCCAGCCGTGTTCCACTGCGCCGCCGGCAAGGACCGCACCGGGCTCCTGGCGATGCTCGTGCTCGGCGCCATCGGGGTGAGCCACGACGACATCGTCGAGGACTACGCCCTGTCGTCGCGGGCGCTGGCGGCGTTCCGGGAGCGGGCGGCGGAGGATCCACAGGCCGCGGCCGCGCTGGCGTCGACGCCGACGGTGTTCTTCGCCGCCGATCCGACGGCGATGTCCCGCCTGCTGACCGACATCGAGGCCGCCCACGGCTCGGTCCGCGGCTACGCCAAGGCCCTCGGCGTCGACGAGTCCCACCTCACCGCCCTCGAGCACGCCCTGCTCTCCGATTGATCCGGTCCAGCTGATCTGATCCGGTCCAGCTGATCCGGTCCCGCCGGGTGTGGCCGGGCGCAACCCGCGGCGGGGACGCCGTGGCGGGCTGCGAGGATGGGGGCATGTGCCGCAACATCACGATCCTGCGCGGGCTCGAACCGGCGGCGACGCCCGAGGAGATCGAGGCGGCGGCCCGGCAGTACGTGCGCAAGGTGAGCGGCGTGCAGTCCGTCTCGGCGGCCGTGGCCGAGCCGTTCGAGCTCGCCGTCCGGCGCGTCGCCGAGGCGACCACCGAACTGCTCGCCGCCCTGCCACCGCGCAGGCAGCCGCCGACCACGCTGCCACCGCTGCGCCGCATCAAGGCCCGCACGGCGGCGGCGCCCCGACGCACGTAGGCGGGCCGGCTCAGCTGCCGGCGCTCGGCATGGCCGACACCGGGCGGTGGTGCCGGCGCGCCCACACCGCGGCCACGATGCGCTGGGCGACGAGGCGGCCCAGCGACGCCGCCACGCCGACGACCCCGGCCCACACCAGCGCGTAGGGCCAGCTCATCCGCTCGTCGCCGGGGTTGAGCGGCACGTCACCGCGGCGGCTGCGCGTGGTGCGGATGCGGTCGATCAGCTTCCGGGCGAGCACCGCCCCGGCGATCCCTGCGCCTGCGCCGGCCCCCTTCCAGAGCATCGCCGGGCGATCGCCCGCCTCGTCGACGAGATCGCGGAACGGATCGGCGAGCGGGTTCGGCATGGGCCCCATCCTGCCCGCTCACCCCGGGTGCCGAACCGCTGCGCGGCCGCCGTGGCGCGCAACGGTTCGGCACTCGGGTGGGGAGGACCGTCGATCAGGCTGCGCGCGTCGATCGCGCGGCCGCGGCACCGTTGATCGCGGCGAGCGCGGCGGCGATCCGGCCGAACGCCCGGAGGCGCACCGGCTCGGGGCGTCGGGCGTCGGCGAGCGTGTCGACGAGGGCGGCGGGCACGCCCGCGGCGCGAGCGGCCACGACCACCTGGCGCACCGCAGCATCTCGACCGGCGAACCCGTCGGACGCGAGGTCCCAGGCCAACGTGGTGAGATCGCTGGTGCTCATGCGTCCAGGGTACGAGCGGGGACCGTTCACGACTAGCGATGATCTGCGATCATGGCGATCAGCTACGCTGATCGACATGCGGAGCACCACGCCCGCGGTGCAGCTGCGCGACCTCGAGCTCAAGCACCTCGTCGCCCTCGACGCGGTCGCCCGGGAGGGCACGTTCGGTCGCGCTGCCAGCCGCCTCGGCTACACCCAGTCGGCCGTCAGCCAGCAGATCGCCCAGCTCGAGCGGTTGATCGGCGGCGCCCTGTTCGATCGCCCCGGCGGGCCACGCCCCGTCGAGCTTACGCCGCTCGGCAAGCTGGTGCTGGAGCACGCCCGGGACATCATCGAGCGCATCGAGGCCACCGGTGAGGCGGTCCAGCGCTTCCTGGCCGGCGCGGCGGGACGCCTCGACATCGGGACGTTCCAGAGCGTCTCCAACGTCCTGCTGCCGGCGATGGTCCGCCAGCTGCGTCTCGAGCACCCCGACGTCGACATCCGCCTCTTCGAGGAGGAGGACAACGACGCCGGCGCCCAGGCCGTGCTCGCCGGCGAGCTCGACCTGGCGTTCACGATCGGCCACCGCGGCGGCGACCTCGAGTCGATCCTCCTGCTCGAGGATCCCTTCGTCCTCGTCGCCCCGAGGGGCGAGCTGCCCGACGGGCCGTACCCGACGGCGCAGCTCGACCGCGTCGCGCTCGTCGGCTACCCGCCGAGCTCGTGCCAGGCCGACGTCGAGAACGGGCTGCGCGCGGCCGGGGCGATCCCGACGTTCGTGTTCCGCACCTACGACAACGGCGCCCAGATGGCGATGGTCCGCGCCGGGATGGGCTGGGCGGTGATGCCGTTGCTCGCCGTCGGCACCGGCCACCACGACCTCGACATCCGCCACCTGGCCCCGCCGATCCCGGCGCGCAAGATCTGCCTGGTCTGGCGCCGTGATCGCACCCTGTCCCCGGTCGCCGCGCGCATGGTCGAGCTCGCCCAGGACGTCGCCCGCCGGCTCGCCGAGCTCCCGATCCCCGCCTGACATGCGGTTCGTAGTGATCGGACCGGGGGCCGTCGGCGGCGTCGTCGGCGGGCGCATGGCCCAGCACGGCCACGAGGTCGTGCTCGTCGCCCGCGGCGCCCACCGGGAGGCGATCGCCGGCCGCGGCCTGACCGTCGAGTGGCCGGAGGGGTCCGTCACGCTGCGGATCCCGGTGGTCGGCTCCCCTGCCGAGCTCACCTTCGGTGACGACGACGTCGTGCTCGTCGCGGTGAAGAGCCAGGACACCGCCGGCGTCGTCGAGGCACTCGGCGCCGTGGCCCTGGTCACCACGCCCATCGTGTGCCTGCAGAACGGCGTCACCAACGAGATCGCCTTCCTGCGCCGCTTCCGCAACGTCCACGGCGTCACCGTGATGGCACCGACGTGGCACCTCGAGCCGGGCGTCGTGCGGGCGTACACCCACCACGCCGCAGCGATCCTCGACATCGGCCGGTGGCCCGACGGCGTCGACGACGTCACCGAGGCCGTCGCCGCGGCGTTCCGGGCATCCGGGTTCGAGTCGGTCCCCCGCCCCGACATCCGCCGCTGGAAGTACGCCAAGCTGCTGCTCAACCTGACCAACCCGATCGACGCCCTGTGCGCGCGCGACGACCCGGACTTCGACCGCCTGGCCGCCCTGGCGCGCGCCGAGGGCGAGGCGGTGCTGCAGGCGGCCGGGATCGAGTACGTGAGCGCCGAGGAGGACCGCGCCCGGCGCGGCGACATCCTGCGGATCGTCCCGATCGACGACGAGCCGCGGCCCGGCGCCTCGACGTGGCAGAGCCTGGCGCGCGGGCTGCCCGTCGAGGTCGACCACCTCAACGGCGAGATCGTGCTGCTGGGGCGCCTTCACGGGGTGCCGACGCCGGTCAACGAGCTGCTCCAGCTGGCCACCCACCGCGCCGTCGCGGCGCGCACCGCGCCGGGGTCCGTGCCCGCCGCCGAGCTGCTCGCCCAGCTCCCGCATTGATCCGGATCGCATGCAATCCGGCGTGGCGGCCCGGCGGTTGGGGCCCGTCAGCTTGACACCCCTCGGGTGATGGTGTGCAATCGTGGGGTCACATCACGGCACAGGGACTGGGGGTCGCAGATGGCCGGATCCAACTTCACCAACCCGGAGTTCGAGCTCCGCGGGTTCAACCACATCGCGTTCGTGGCCCGCGACATGGAGGAGACCGTCCGCTGGTACGAGGACGTGCTCGGCTTCCGCCTGTTCAAGACCCAGGAGATGCCCGGCGGCGGGCAGCACTTCTTCCTGGAGATGGGCAACGGCGTCGACGGCATCGCCTTCTTCTGGTGGCCGGACGCGGTGGAGGGCACGCCGGGTGAGGCGATCAGCGCCGCCTACGACGACGACATGCAGCGCACCGGCAAGGGCGGCACCGCGATCGGCACGATGAACCACATCGCGTTCGACGTGCCGGCCGACAAGATCGACGAGTACCGGGAGAAGCTCCGCGCCAAGGGCGTGGCGGTGACGGAGATCATCAACCACGCCAACTCGCTGAACGGCGGCCACAAGCCGGACTACGACCCGGAGCAGGACGACGGCGACGTCTTCATCCGGTCGCTGTACTTCAAGGACCCGAACGGGACGCTGCTCGAGTTCGCCTGCTGGACGACGACGTTCGACGAGTCCGACGTCCAGCACCGCCCGAAGACCATCCACGACCGGGTCGACCGTCAGCCCGTTCTCAACTGACGGAGCCCCTGCGCGGGCGAACATCGAGGGGAGCCATTCATGGGACGGAAGTGGGGACGTTGGCTGCTCGCGGGCGCGCTCGTCGTGGCGGCAGCCTGCGGCGGTGACGACGACGACGACGATGCCGGGGCGCCGGCGACCGACGCCCCGGCCGCCACCGACAGCGGATCGGAGGGCACCGAACCGGCGGGCAGCGAGGGCACGGCGGGCGCGGACACCACCGAGGGCGCGACGGCGACGACGGCGGGCGATGCCGAGCTCGACCCGGACGGCACGTTGCGCATCGCCACGTTCGCCAGCCTGCTGTGGGATCCGGCGCTGTCACCGAGCAGCTACACGATCACCTACCTCGGGCTGGTGTACGACCGGCTCGTGCACACGGCACCGGACGGTTCGCTGGTGCCCGGGCTCGCGGAGTCGTGGGAGTACAGCGACGACGGCACGGTGCTGACGTTCCACCTCCGCGAGGGCGTCACCTTCCAGGACGGCGAGCCGTTCGACGCCGAGGCGGTGAAGGCCAACATCGAGCGCTCCAAGACCATCGAGGGATCGACGGTGGCGTCGGAGCTGGCCAGCATCGACGAGGTCGTCGTCGTCGACCCGCTCACCGTCGAGCTGCACCTGTCGACGCCGGACGCGACGCTGCCGGCGGTGTTCTGCGGGCGCGCCGGGGCGATGATCAGCCCCGCGTCACTCGACGATCCGGCGCTGGACCACAACCCCGTCGGCACGGGGATGTTCAAGCTCGTCGAATTCGCCGAGGGCTCGGACTTCACGCTCGAGCGCTGGGACGGCTACTGGGACCCGGACGCCGTCAAGGTGCGCCGCATCCAGGTGCGCGTGCTCCCCGACACCGCCACCCGGGTGAACGCGGTCCGCTCCGGTGAGGTCGACATCGCCCCGATCGAGCCCGCCGACGTCGCCACGCTGGAGAACGTCGACGGGGTCACGGTGCGGCTGAACAAGACGCTCCGGTACGTGTACCTGGCGATGAACACGGCCAAGGAGCCGCTCGGCGACCTCCGCGTGCGTCAGGCGATCATGCACGCCATCGACCGCGAGGCGTTGGTGAACGGCCCATTCTTCGGGTACGGCGTGCCGACGCAGCAGCCGTGGCCGGAGGGATACTTCCCGCACGTCCCCGAGCTCGACGACACCTACCCGTACGACCCCGAGCGGGCGCGGGAGCTGCTCGCCGAGGCCGGCCACCCCGACGGGTTCAGCGCGGACATCATCGTCGTGCCGTCGCCGGAGGTGTACGCCCTGCTCGGCGAGGCGGTGCAGGCACAGCTCGGTGAGGTCGGCATCGACCTGCGCATCCAGATCACCTCGCCGACCGAGCTGGGCACCGCGATGTACGCGGACAAGACGGCGGCGTTCGCCCTGCTCTACACGAACGGCAGCGTCGACCCGGCGCAGACGGTGGGCTCGCGCTTCTCCGCCTCGGGCTTCTTCAACGCCGGCAAGTACAGCACCCCGCGCCTCGAGGAGCTGTACCAGCAGGCACTGACGACCACCGACGACGAGGCCCGGACCCAGGTGATGCAGGACATCTCCCGGGAGGTCGTCGAGCAGGTGCTCGACATGCCGCTGTTCTTCGCCCAGGAGCCTGAGGCGATCAGCGATCGCGTCGTGGGCTACGAGTCGTTCTTCACCGGGCGCCCCGAGTTCCGCGGCGTCGGGGTCACGGGCTGACGGTCACCGTTGCGCTCGTCCGGCCGCCGGGGAGGGACCGGCGGCCGGCGCACTCCCATTCGTTCAAGCCACGGGTCGGTCGTCATGACGACGATGTCGTCATGACGACCGACATCACCGCCATTCCGATCCACCTCGCTCCCGGCGACCGCGCCTACCCGGTCGAGGGGTTCACGTGGACGCCCGAACGGCTCGCCGCGTACGCCGAGACGGCCCGCGACGACGGCCCGGACGGGCGGATGGTGATGATGTTCCACTCGGTCGGCGCGTGGGACTCGTGGGAGCGCCACCCGCTCGGCGCCGAGGTGGTGATCGCGTGCACGGGCACCCACCGCTTCGTGCAGGAGCTCGACGGGGCCGAGCGCGAGGTCACGCTGTCCGCCGGCGAGGCGATCATCAACCCGCCCGGCGTGTGGCACACGGCCGACAGCGGCTCGGGCGGGTGGATCCTCACGATCACCCCGGGCGTCGGCACCGAGCACCGGCCGCGCTGATCGCGGCGACACCGGCACGCGATCGTCATCCGGCCGACGTTGTGGGGTGATCGCCGCCGTGCTCCAGTTGGGGGATGGGGCGCGTGCCTCGTCCTGCTCGCCACGCCGGCTGCGGCATCCTCGGCGCCGCAGTCGGCGTGGCCGTGCTCGGCGCCTGCCGGATCCCGTCGCCGCTCACTCCACCCCACGAGCTGACGGCGGCAGTCGACGCCACCGCGGAGGTGCAGGACCTGCTCGGTGAGCCGCCCCCGGCGTCGCGCCGCCCGCACGACGTGGCACAGGCGCTGGCGGTGCGGCTCACCGCGCAGCGCGAGGGCTGCGAGGTGCTCACCGTCGCCCAGGTCATGTGGGTCGCCCCGACCGAACCCGCCTCGGCGGCGATCGAGGTGCGCGGGCTGTGCGACGATGCCGTCGAGGGCCTGTGGTACGAGATCACGATCGAGGGCGACGACCAGTTCGGCTGGGTCGCCGCCACCGCGACGCGCCAGGACATCTGCGCCCGCGGCGTCAGCGGCGGCGTGTGCGCCTGAACGACACGGTCCTCCCCTCGCCCAGCGGGCGGCGCCTAGGGTGACGGGTGGGCGGCTGTCGAGAGGAGACATCTCGTGCTGCATCAGCGGACCCCATCCCCGGGCGCCACGGCCGTCGAGGACCGCACGGCGCCCACCACGAGCCCCGGGCCGGACTCGGGCGACCCGCGTTGGATCGACGACGACGGCCACGTGCTCGACGAGGTCGACCTGCTGTGGACCCCGGCCGCACCGGATCCCACGGCAACCGTGCCGAGCGCACCCGCCACACCGCGGCGCCGGCTCACCGTTGGTCAGCTCCTGATCGTGCTCGCCGGAGCGACAGCGCTCGTCTTCGGCATCGGCGCGGTCGGCCTCGGCGGACTGGCCGGGCCGGTGACCGATCCTGTGGTGCGCGTGTTCTCGTTCGCCCACACACCACTGCTCGGCCTCATCGAGACCGCGGTCGGCACGGTGCTCGTGCTCACCGGGCTCGTGCGCGGTGGGCGCTGGATCGCCGGACCCGTCGGCGTCGCCGTCGTGGCGGGTGGCGCCGTGGTGTTCACCGGGCTCGACTGGGTGCAGACGCAACTTGCTGCTCCGCAGCGGTTCGGCTGGGTCCCGGTGATCGTCGGCAGCGTCGCCTACCTCGGCGCGATGGTGCCGGCGCGGCGACGGTGACGCCGGATCTCACGCGGTTCGCCGAGCTCGTCCGCGGCGACCACGGGCTCGCGGTCGTCGTCACGCGTCGAGCTGACCACACGCCGCACACGTCCGTCGTGAACGCCGGCGTGCTGCCGCACCCCGGCACCGGCGCGACGGTCGTCGGGTTCGTCAGCCGCGGGCGCGCTCGCAAGCTCGCACACCTGCGCGCGGATCCCACGATCGCGGTCGTGGTGCGAGTCGGCTGGCAGTGGGCCGCGGTCGAGGGCCGCGCCGAGCTGATCGGACCGGACGACCCACACCCGGCCGTGGACGACGAGCGGCTGCGCGTGCTGTTGCAGGACGTCTTCCGGGCGGCGGGTGGCGCGCACGACGACTGGGGCACCTACGACCGCGTGATGCGCGAGGAGCGGCGCGCCGCCGCGCTCGTCACGCCGACGCGCACGTACGGCAACCCGACGTAGCACGGGTGCGGGCACCGTCGCGGCAGGTGACAACATCGGTGCGAGCTCACGAGGAGGCAAGGTGATGACCCAGCGCGACGTTGCGATCCAGACGCCCGACGGGACGATGGACGCCAGCCTGCACACGCCCACCGGTGAGGGCCCGTGGCCGGCGGTGATCATGTTCCCCGACGCCGGCGGCGTGCGCCCGACCTTCCACGAGATGGCTCAACGGCTCGCCGATCTCGGGTACGCCGTGCTGCTGCCGAACCCCTTCTACCGCCTCGGCCCGTTCGAGCCGTTCGACATGCAGACGGCGTTCAGCGACCCGAGCGAGCGCGAGCGGATCATGAAGATGGTCACGAGTGTCACCAAGGAGATGGCGACCCGCGACACGGAGGCGATGCTCGCCTTCCTCGCCGAGCAGCCCGAGGTCAAGCCCGGCAAGGTCGGCACCACCGGCTACTGCATGGGCGGTGGCCTCGCCCTCAACGCGGCAGGGCGCTTCCCGGACCGCGTCGGCGCAGCGGCGTCCTTCCACGGCGGCAACCTCGCCACGACCGCGCCCGACAGCCCGCACCTGCTCGCCGGCTCGATGAAGGCGAAGGTGTACGTGGCCGGTGCGCGCGACGACGCGTCGTTCGACGACGAGCAGTTCCAGCGGCTGTCGACGGCGTTGCAGGAGGCCGGCGTGGACCACGAGCTGGTCACGTACCCGGCGCTGCACGGCTTCGCCGTGCCCGACAACCCGACGTACGACGAGGCCGCCGCCGAGCGCCACTGGCAGGCGCTCGAGTCGCTCTACGCGTCGGCGCTGTAGCTCGTCGGGTCCGGCCCCGGAAACCGCGGCGCCCCGCGGGAGTTGCCGGATCCATGACCGCGACGCCGTTCGATCCGCACGCGCTGCTCGCCGAGAGCCGGCTCGGGGTGCTGGCGACGATCAAGCCCGACGGCCGGCCGCAGCTCTCACCGGTGCTGCCGTTCTACGACCGGGGCGCCGGCGTGATCCTCATCTCGACCCGCGAGGGGCTCGTGAAGACGAGGAACCTGCGGCACGATCCACGGGCCGCGCTCGAGGTCACGCGCGCGGACGGCCGGGCGTGGGCCACAGCCGAGGGGGTCGTCACCCTCACCGGACCCGGCACCGACCCGCACGGCCCGGAGGTCGAGGCGCTGATGGACTACTACCGCCGCGCCGCCGGTGAGCACCCCGACTGGGAGGAGTACCGCACGGCGATGGTGCGGGACGGCCGCGTGCTGATCACGCTGTCGGTCGACCACGTCTACGGCGCCGACATCAGCTGAGCGACGCGGGCCGGCCGCGGCTCGGCGCGTACGCTCGGGCGGTGGGGACGATCCGGCTCGTCGTGCAGGCCGACGACCTCGGCATGTGCCGTGCGGTGAACGAGGGCATCGGGCTGGCGATCACCGAGGGCATCGTCACGCAGACCTCCGTGATGGCGGCCGCGCCGTGCTTCGCCGAGGGCGCCGCGCTCGTCCTGCGGCTCGGCGTCACGACCGGGCTGCACGGCACGCTCACGTGCGAGTGGCGCCATCTCCGCTGGGCACCGCTGTCGGCCGGGCCGAGCCTGCGGCGCGGGGACGGGACGATGCACGCCACGGTGGAGGACGCCGCCGCGTCGGTCGATCCCGTCGACGCGGCCGCCGAGCTCTCGCAGCAGGCGGCGCGGGCGCGGGCCTGCGGACTGGCACCGGCGTACGTCGATTGTCACATGGGCATCTCGGTGCCGTCCGCGTTCGCCGCGGTGTGCGACGAGCTCGGCGTCCGGTTCATCTACCGCGGCGTCGAACCGCATCACGACTTCACGTCGCTGTACGTCCTGTCGATGGCGAGCGCCGACGACCTCGGGGCGCGCACCGCCCAGTTCGTCGAATGGCTGGAACGCCTCGGCGACGGCGTGCACTTCGTGCTGAGCCATCCCGCGGTCGCCTCGGCAGAGCTGCGGGCGCTCACCGATCCGGACGACGCCAACGCCGTCTGGGCCGAGCCCTGGCGCGTCGCCGACCTGGCGACGCTCACCGATCCCGCCGTGCGCGAGGTCGTCGAGCGGCGCGGCATCGAGCTCGTGAGCGTGGACGAGCTGTGAGCGTCACGATCCGCGCCGCCACCGCCGCCGACCGCGACGCCGTCTACGACGTCTGCCTGCGCACGGCCGACGCCGGCGCCAACGCCTCGGAGCGGTACCGGGATCCGGAGCTGCCGGGGCACATCTGGGCCGGCCCGTACCTCGAACGTCCGGGTGCCCACGCGTTCGTCGCCGAGGAGCACGGACGGGTGCTGGGCTACGTCCTCGGCGCGCTCGACTCGCGGTCGGTCGAGGCCGACCTCGAGCGCGCGTGGTGGCCGCCGTTGCGGGATCGCTACCCACTGGACACGCCGGCGACGTCCCGCGCCGAGCGCGTCGCACTGTGGTTGATCCACCACGCGCCGCGCGCACCCGAGGACGTCGTCGCGGACTTCCCGTCGCACCTGCACATCGACCTGCTCCCCGACGGTCAGGGTCGCGGTCTCGGCCGGCGCCTGATCGAGCACCTCGTGGCTGCCCTGCGCGCCGACGGCTCGCCCGGCGTGCACCTCGGCGTCGACGCGCGCAACACACGGGCGATCGGCTTCTACCGTGCGGTGGGCTTCACCGAGCTCCACGCCGATCCGCGGCATCACGTGTTCGGCATGCGGCTCGGCTGACGGTGGCGGGCCGGCGGCGTGCCATCGTGGCGCGGGTGAACGCCTGGATCAGCCTGTTCGGGACGAACGTCGACCGCATCTCCAGCTACGAGGACGCCAGGGCGAAGGCGCGCGCCGTGCTGCCGCGGGCGCTGTTCGAGTACATCGACGGCGGGTCCGAGGGTGAGTTCACGCTGCGCCGCAACGTCGAGGCGTTCGAGCAGCTGGTGTGGCGGCCGCGGCAGGCCGTCTACCACGAGCACGTCGACACGACGACGGAGGTGCTCGGCACGAAGCTCGCGATGCCCGTCATGACCGCGCCCTGCGGCGGCATGCGCCTCGTGCACCCCGACGGGGACCTCGGGCTGGTCCGGGCGGCCGGTGAGCTCGGCATCTGCCACATCGCCAGCGCGGTGTCCGGCTACACCCTCGAGGAGATCGCCGCGGCGCACCCCGGCCCGAAGTGGTTCCAGCTGTACCGGCTCGGCTCGCGCCCGATGATGGAGTCGCTCGTGCGCCGCGCCCAGGCGGCCGGCTACCACGCCATCGTGCCCACGGTGGACAGCGTGATGGTCGGCTACCGCGAGAAGGACTACCGCAACGGGTTCTCGTTCAACATGCGGATCGACCTGCGCAACGCGCTGCGCCTCGGCCCGCAGGTGATCACCCGGCCGCGCTGGTTGTACCGGTACTGGCGCGACGGCATGCCGTTCGAGATCGCCAACACGCGCCCCGTCGACGGCGGCGAGGCCCTCTCGCTGGCGGCGATGGGCCGGACGGACCTCTCGCACTCCCCGACGTGGGAGGACATCGAGTGGATCCGCGCCAACTGGGAGGGCCCGATGGTGGTCAAGGGCATCATGGGCCGCGAGGACGCGCGCCGTGCGGTCGACGCCGGCGCCGACGGCATCGTCGTGTCGAACCACGGAGGGCGACAGCTCGAGGGCGCACCCGCGACGATCGACGTGCTGCCGGAGATCGTCGAGGAGGTCGGCGACGAGACGACGATCCTGCTCGACTCCGGCATCCGCCGCGCCAATGATGTTGCGCGTGCAATTGCGCTGGGCGCGGACGCCGTGCTGATCGGGCGGATGTCCGTGTACGGGCTGGCGCTCGGTGGCCAGGCCGGCGTGACGCGCATGCTGAAGATGCTCCACCACGAGCTCGTGCGCACCCTGCGCCTGCTCGGCGTCGGCTCGATCCACGACCTGGACCCGAGCTTCATCGAGGGCACGCTCCCCGGGCGCTCCGCCCCCGAACCGAGCGTTCGCTGAGACGCATCCCCCGCTTCTGCTGGACGGCGCGGGGTCAGTGGCAGGCGTGGCCGTGCCCGTTGCCGGTGCCGTCGCCGTGCTGCACCGAGCACTCGGCGCCGGGGGACGAGCGGGGCAGATCGAGGGTCGGGTTGCGGTCGAAGAAGTTGACCGGCCTCAGGTGGAACCCGGTGTGCTCGACGGGCATCACCGGCCAGTCCTCGCTGCGCGGCACGTGGGTGCACCCGAACGTGTGCCAGACCACGACGTCGGTGTCGACGAGGTCGCGGTCGGCCGCCTGGTAGGCGGGCAGGCCGGCGCCGCCGGCGTGCTGGTTCGGGTAGGGGCCGGCGGCATACCGCTCGGCGGGGTCGGCGCGCGTGACCCACAGGTGGCGGGTCGCGAACGCCGCCCGCTCCGCCACGCTCGAGCCGGGCCGCGCGAGCAGCACCGGGTTGCTCGCCGGCACGAGCTCGTACCCCACCGGGTTGCCGACGTGGTTGGTGCGGCCGCGGTTCACGATGCGCCACCTCCGCGAGCGCGACGCGTCGGCGAGCCGGGCGGCCTCGGACTCGCGCTCGATCACCGTCACCCGCGTGGTGAACGCGTTGCCGTACGGGTTCTCCGCCTCGTCCTCGACGGGCACGACGTCGACCTCCTCCACGGTGTTCGCCGTCCCGTCGACGTCGACGTCCAGCCGAGCGTTGAACAGGTGCTGGTGGTACGGCGCGGCGAGCTCGGGCGTCACCTGGGTGGCGTACGGACCGGGCTCGGGCGTCGCCACGGAGAACACGATCCCGGTCAGCTTCACGTCGAGCTCGATCGTGCCGTCCTGGTACAGGTACCAGAAGAAGCCGTAGTCGTAGTTGCCGATCGCCGCCCAGAACGACACCACGAGCCGGCGCGACCGGCGCACCTCGCTCGTGCCGCTGAAGTGGTCCTGGTGCTTCCACAGCACCCCGACGTCCTCTTCGTGCATGCACACGGCGCGGGGGAGCGTCACCGGGTTGCCGCGGTCGTCGGCGTAGACGGCGTCGAAGTAGTGGATGTAGCCGAGGCAGTCGCACCCCAGCGTGAGCGATGCGGCGAGCCGGCCGAGCCCGTACTCGCCCTCGTCGAAGTAGCTGATCCAGAACCGCATCGGGTGCGGATCGGCGTAGGGCACGACCATCTCCGAGATCGAGGCCCGGTGGATGATCGGCCGCACGCGGTCGCCGTCGCGGAAGCCGAGCTGGTGGAGCACGAGGCCCTCCCGCGCGTCGAAGCCGACGCGGAACGACCATCCCTCCCAGTCCACCGCCGCGCCGTCGACGGTGAAGCTCGGTCCCTCGGGCTGGGTGATGGCCAGCGGGCGCAGGGTGTCGCGCGTCGGCCCCCACGCACCCTCGGCGAAGTTCGGGTGCCGCGGCGGGATCGGGGGGCCGCCGTGGTCGGCGAAGGCGATGATCCGCCGCTCGATCAGGTCGACGGTGGCGATGACGCCCTCGATCGGCCGCAGCCACGGGATGTCGGTCGGCTGCTCCTGGTACAGGGTGATCGCCCGCATCAGGCGGCGGCCCGCCTCGTCGGGGAGCGCGAACTGGCCGGCCGACAGCGGCAGCACCTTGCACGTCGACAGGTCCGAGATCCCACGGGCCCGCATCGCCGCCTGCCACCGCGGCTCGGCCTTGACGATCTCGTCGAGCACGAGCAGCTCGTTGGCGACCAGGCCCGGCTGGCCGTAGGGGTGCTCGCGGGTCGACACCTCCCGGGTCGACACGATGCGGCCCTCGTCGAGCGCGACGACGACCTCGGTGACCGTGCCGGTGTCGCCGTCGAGCAGCACCGTGAACGTGTGCCGGTCGAGCGGCGCGCCCGGGGACCAGGCGGCGAGCTGCTCCTTCAAGGGCTCCTGCAGCTGGACGAGGGCGACGCGCGTCGCGTCGCCGAGCAGGCCGGCGGCCGCGATCAGGTCGCGCGAGCGCACGAGCTCGTCCGCGGTCAGCGGGTCGAGCGGATGTCGTGCCGGCGGCGGCCCCGCACTCACCGCGGCGTCGGCGGTCGCCTCGACGGTCATGGCCCCTCCTCGTGACTCGCGGGTGCGGGTGCACCCGGTCAGATCCTGCCCGATCGACGCACCCCCGGCCGTCACGACGGCACGCCCGCCGCCTCCGGGCTGCCGGGGCGCGTGTTGCGGGAGGCAGCGCAGCGGTAGTAAGGAGTCCTTACAATTCTCGGAAAGGCCCCCATGAAGCTCTCGACCCCGACACGCGTCGCGCTGCGCGCCAGCGCCGCCCGGCCCGCCGCGGCCCGCGGCGGCGACGACCTGGCCGGCCACGTCGACGTGGGCCCGGCACGTCCGACGACCTGACCGACCGAACGTGTCGATGACCGACGTCGCCGTCCCCCGCGCCGGGTCCACCGCCGCGGTGCGACCGCGCTCGGCGTCGGGTGCCAGGCAGGCGGCCCTCGCCGCCGGTCTGCTCGCGGCGGTCGGGCTGCTCGCGCTGGTCGCCCTGCTCAGCGTCGCCGTCGGCGCCAAGTCGATCCCGCTCGGCACCGTCCTCGACGCGCTGTTCGACCAGGACCCGACGAACAACGACCACCTCATCATCCGCTCGCTGCGCGTCCCGCGCACGTTCGTCGGCCTGCTCGTCGGCGCCGCGCTCGGCGCTGGCGGCACCCTGATGCAGGGCCTCACCCGCAACCCGCTCGCCGATCCGGGGATCCTCGGCATCAACGCCGGCGCCGCCCTGTTCGTCGTCATCGGCATCACCTGGTTCCACCTCGGGTCGCTGCTCGGCTACGTGTGGTTCGCGTTCGCCGGCGCGGCGGTCGCCTCGACCGTCGTGTACGCCCTGGGTTCGCTCGGGCGGGAGGGCGCGACCCCCGTCAAGCTGGCGCTCGCCGGCGCCGCGCTCACCGTGATGCTCGGCTCGATCACGCGGGCGGTCCTGCTGACGGAGGTCACCACCCTCGACCAGTTCCGGTTCTGGGCGGTCGGCTCGCTGGCCGGGCGCAGCGGGGAGATCGCCCTCCACGTCGCCCCGTTCGTCGCCGTCGGGCTGGTGATGGCGATCACGTGCGGCCCGATGATGAACTGCCTCGCGCTCGGCGACGACGTCGCCCGCAGCCTCGGTCAGCGCGTCGCCCTGTCCCGCGCGTTCGGGGCGGCGGCGATCGTCCTGCTGTGCGGCGCGGCGACGGCGGCGGCGGGACCGATCGCCTTCGTCGGCCTCGCCATCCCCCACGTGGCCCGCGTGATCACCGGGCCCGACTACCGCTGGATCATCCCCTACTCGATCGTGCTCGCACCGATGCTCCTGCTCGGCTCCGACGTCATCGGGCGGGTCGTCGCCCGACCCGGCGAGGTGCAGGTCGGCATCGTCACCGCGATCATCGGTGCCCCCGTGTTCATCGGGCTCGTCCGACGCCGGAAGATGGCCGAGCTGTGACTGCCACGGCGGTCCCTGCGCGCGCGCCGGGCGAGGCGGCCCAGCACGTCCGCCGGCGGACGCTCGCCCGCACCACGACGGTGACGATCGTGCTCACCGCCGCGGTGTTCGTGACGTTCTGCGTGTCGATCAGCGTCGGTGACTTCCCGATCCCGCTGCGCGACGTCGTCCCCGCGATCGTCGGCGCGGGCACCGACGATGCCGAGTTCATCGTGCGCACGCTGCGCCTGCCGCGCGCTCTCACCGCCGTGCTCGTCGGCGCGGCGTTCGGCGTGTCCGGGGCGATCTTCCAGAGCCTGGCGCGCAACCCGCTCGCCAGCCCCGACATCATCGGCATCGACGCCGGCGCCTGCGCCGCCGCGGTGTTCTGCATCGTCGTGCTGCACACGAGCGCCGGGATCACCGCGCTCGGGGCGCTCGGCGGCGCGCTGCTCGCCGCGCTGGCGATCTACCTGCTGGCGTGGAAGCGCGGCATGTCGCCGTACCGGCTCGTGCTCGTGGGCATCGGCATCGCCGCGATGCTGACCAGCCTCACCGAGTACCTGCTGACCCGCGCCCAGATCTTCGAGGCGCAACGGGCGATGGTGTGGCTCACCGGCAGTCTCAACGGGCGCGGCTGGGAGCACGTGCGGGCCGTCGGCATCCCGGCCCTCGTGCTCGCGCCGGTCGTCGTCGCGCTCGTGCGGCCGTTGCGACTGCTGCAGCTCGGCGACGACACGGCCAAGGGGCTCGGCGTCCGCGTCGAGACGTGCCGCCTCGCACTCGTGCTCGTCGCCGTCGCGCTCGCCGCGATGTCCACGGCCGCAGCCGGGCCCGTGGTGTTCGTCGCGTTCGTGTCCGCCCCGATCGCCCGCTGCCTGCTGCACACCCCGCTCGCCGTCGGGAGCGCGGCACTCGTCGGAGCCCTGCTGGTGCTGCTCTCGGATCTGGTGGCGCGGCGGCTGTTCGCCCCGACCGAGCTGCCCGTCGGCATCGTCACCGGTGGCGTCGGCGCGCCGTACCTGCTGTGGCTGCTCGTCCGGGCGAACCGGGTCGGGCGAGGAGGTTGACGATGGAAGAGGTGCTCGAGGTCCCCCACGTCGCGACCAACGGCGACCGGCCCGCCGAGCACGCCCCCCGTGCCGCGGTCACGGGGGCGTCGCTCGTCGGCGAGGACCTGTGCCTCGCGTACGACGAGCGGGAGATCGTCACGGGGCTCTCGGTCGCCATCCCGACCGGCAAGATCACGGTGATCGTCGGCCCCAACGCGTGCGGGAAGTCGACGCTGCTGCGCGCCCTCGCCCGCCTGCTCCGGCCCAGGCGCGGCGCGGTGCTCCTCGACGGTCGCTCGATCCACGAGATGCCGACCAAGGAGGTCGCCAAGCAGCTCGGCATCCTCCCCCAGACACCGGTCGCGCCCGAGGGGATCACCGTCGCCGACCTCGTCGGCCGCGGCCGGGCACCGCACCAGGGCTGGATCCGGCAGTGGACGGCGGCCGACCGGGCGGCGGTGGACGGCGCACTCGAGGCGACGGGCACGCTCGAGCTGGCCGATCGTCTCGTCGACGAGCTGTCCGGCGGGCAGCGCCAGCGCGTGTGGATCGCCATGACGCTCGCCCAGGGCACCGGGCTGATGCTCCTCGACGAGCCGACGACGTACCTCGACCTCGCCCATCAGGTCGAGGTGCTCGACCTGCTCGTCGACCTCAACCAGCGCGACGGCCGCACCGTCGTGCTCGTGCTGCACGACCTGAACCTCGCCTGCCGCTACGCCCACCACCTGATCGCCATGCGCGCCGGCGCGATCGTCGCCCAGGGTCCGCCCGGTGAGATCGTCACCCCGGAGCTGGTGACCGGCGTGTTCGGGCTGCCGTGCCAGGTCATCCGGGACCCGGTGTCGGGGACCCCCATGGTCGTGCCGATCGGCCGTCACGTGAACGTCGCCGACGAGGGGTGACCGGGCGCCGAGGATCCCCCACTCGACGCGCCCGGCGGGCGACACTGTCGTCGTGACGCGGCTCCGCCGCAGGCCATCGGTGCCGAAGGGCACCCGACGGGAACCGAACCGGCCCGCTCGCACGTATCACCGGGCGTCACGCTCCGCCTCGTTGGCATCCAGCCACGAGACGACCGGGTCGATGGAAAGGGGGTTCCGATGACCACGATCCACGCCGACGAGATCCAGGTGGGCGACGTCGTCGAGCACCTCGGCACGCGTCACCTGGTCCGTCACGTCGACCGCCGCGACGGGTGGGCGTGGCCGATCGCGTTCGACGACGAGGGCTGGGCGCTGGCCCTCGGCCACGAGCTCGTCGTCGAGGTGGAGCGACCGCACGCCGCGCTGCAGTAGCGCCGTCTGTGCCCTGCCGCCGCCGAGGCGCGATGCTCTGCGCCGGTCGACGACGGGGAGGACGAGATGACGGCGATCTCCAAGGGCAGCACGGTCGCGGTGACCGGTGCGTCCGGGTTCATCGGTGGCTGGGTGGTGCACGGGCTCCTCGAGCGCGGCTACCGCGTTCGGGCGTGCGTCCGCAACGTGGACGACGACGCCAAGGTCGGGTTCCTGAAGGCGATGCCCGCGTACGCGTCGGGCCGGCTCACGCTGCACGCCGCGGACCTCGACGACCCGGGCTGCTTCGACGACGTCTTCGTCGGCTGCGAGGGCGTCGCCCATGTCTCGCACGTGAGCACCTACAACGACCCGGACTACGTGCGTCGCACGTGCGACCACATCATCGCCAGCGTCGAGCGGTCCGGCAGCGTGCGGCGTGTCGTGGTGACGTCGAGCCTGGCGGCGATCATCTCCGAGGCGGACATCAACGAGCTGCGCCGGCGCCCGATCGTCGACGAGGACCGCGAGCCCGACGAGTCCAACCCGAAGCGGACCCCTGAGCGCGGGCAGGGCTACTCGATCGGCAAGGTCATCGCCCAGCGGGCCTTCGCCGACGCGGCCGCGAGGAGCGGCACGTGGGACGCGATCACCGTCTGTCCCGCCGACAACGTCGGGCCGATCATGTCGGCGCACCAGCAGGACGGCGCCTGGCAGGGCCTGATCAAGCAGATGCTGCTCGGCCGGTGCGAGATCTTCCACGGCACGGGCCCCTACCGGCCGTGGATGCCGGTGGACGTCCGCGACGACGCGGCCTGCCACATCGGGCTGCTGGAGAGCGATCGCGTCGCCAACGGCGAGCGCTACCTCGCGATGTCGGCGGAGATGGTCGACTACGAGGACATCTGCCGGATGATCGACGAGGTGCTGCCCGAGCTGGGCCACGACCCGGGCCCGATCGAGGACCACGCCCCGGAGCGCTGGAAGGCGCGCGAGGAGGAGTTCCGCTCGATCTGGCACGGCCTGTCGCTGCGCAACGACCGCATCAGGTCGGTGATCCCGATCGAGTTCCGCCCGTTCGCGGACTCCCTGCGCGACTGCGTCGAGTCGCTGATCGCGATCGCCAGCGTGCAGGTCAACCGCCGCCGCGGCTGATCGCCCCGCGCGGCGGCGCGATCAGCGCGCTACGCGTGCTGGTCGGGGACGTCGGCCGCGGGCTGCACCGACCACGCCGGCGGCTCGTCGGTGCCGGCCTCCTCGTCGGCCATCGCGTCCGCGGCCGTCGCATGGATCTTGCCGGCGGCGTGGTGCACGGGGGCGTAGATCACGTACAGCTGCATCGGCTCGTCGCCGATGTTGATGATGTCGTGCCACGTTCCCGCCGGGATCTGGACCGACCAGCCGTCGGTCACCTCCTGCTCGAACGTCAGCTGGTCCTTCGCCGGGCCCATCACGCAGCGACCCCGCCCCTTGTCCAGGCGCACGAACTGGTCGGTCTGCGGGTGCACCTCCAGCCCGATCGACGTCCCGACCGGGATCGACATCAGCGTGACCTGGAGGTACCGACCGCTCCACACCACCGTGCGGTAGTTCTCGTTCTCAATCGTCGCGGTCTCGATGTCGAACGCGTGGGGCTGCGGCCCGATGTCCTCGATGCGCATGTCCGGGTCAGGTTCCTCTCGGTCGTGTCGGCGCCGGTCCCACAGGTGCTGTGAGCGGCGCGCCGCTCGGTTGTCCGCCTCCGAGTATCGCACCAGGTGACGGGCCCGGCGTCCCGGCCGACGTCACACGCCGGCCGGGCGCCGCAGGGCCTCGACGCGGGGCGCGGCGATCGACGTGACGCGCGCGGCCTCGGCGACTCGAGGACCGACGCCGGCGACGAGGAAGCCCTGCGCCGGGAGCGCGGCGACGTCGACGTGTGTGAGGGGGGACCAGCGGTGCCACTCGAGGGCGAAGCCGACGAGACCGGCGATCGGCGTCGCGCCGAGGGCGCCGACGAGTCCGAGGCCGAGCGACAGCGACGACGGGTCGTCGAGCGCGAGGAGGAACACGCCGGCGTAGACCGCGAGCAGCAACGGGAGGCAGACGGCCATCATGCGCACGGCGCCGCGGCCGGCCCGGCCGAGCAGCCAACGTTCGATCGGGTGCTGCTCGACGCCGACCTGCCGGCCGAGCGGGACGACGCCGAGGACCCCGGAGGGCACGCCGCCGCGGCGCAACGCCGCGACGATCGCGTCCGCATCGTGTGCCGCGGCCAGCGGCCCCCACAGGTGCCAGCGCGGCTGGCTCACGGGGCCACCCCGAGCGGACCCTGCGGCTCACCCGCCAGCGCGCGCGTCCGGTCGGCGATCATCGCGTCGAGCCCACGCCAACTGGCCTCGGCCACGCGCTGACACGCGGCACAACGGCGGGCGTACGGCACGATCTCGAGGCGGGCCAGCGGGATCGCGCCCTCGCAGTCCTCGCAGCGACCGTACGTGCCGTCGGCGAGGCGCTGCAGGGCCTGGACGGCTGCCGGGCGCACGGCGAGCTCGCGCACTGCTGCCGCGTCGGCTGCCATGCTCGCGACCGCGTCGACCGAGAGCGGCCGGGCCAGTCGTTCGAGACGGCGCCGGAGCCGGCACTCGCGCCGAGTGCGCCGCGCCACCGGGCACGCGTGGCGCCGGCTCGGTGCAGGGGTCGTCTGGAGCAAGCGTGCTCGTCTCCTTCGTGCGATCGGTCGAGGCCATCGTGGGGCCGGCCGCACCGGTCGCCACCGGCGGAAGCGGACACTTCCCGACGCGCGCAGCTGTCCACATCGGACATCGCCCTGCGGACCTGGCCGTGGCTTCCTGGTGGCATCGAGCACGACGTCGTTGGAGGAACCGTGGCGCAGCGAACGACAGCAGTGGGGCAGCCCGCGTCTCTCGACCAGGAGACCCTCGCCCGCCTCCGGGAGGCGCTGCTCCGGCTCGAGCAGGACGAGCTCGCACGTCTGGGCGAGGGCGCCGTCGACGATGCGCGCCGCGAGCTCCTCGACGCCGTGCGTGAGGCCCTGGCGCGCGTCGACGCGGGCACCTACGGACGCTGCGTCGCGTGCGGGAACCTGATCGAGCCGGCGCGCCTCGACGCCCTCCCCTACGCCCCGCGCTGTCTCAGCTGCCAGCGACGGCTCGAGCGCGCCTGAGCCGGTGGCGCCGGCGCGGGGGTCCGGCCGCACGTCGCCGTCGCCGGCGGGCGCGCCGAGGCCTCGCGCTGGCGCGGTGCCGACGGCTCGACCCCACGGCAACCACGAACGCGCCCAGCCCGAGCAACCAGATCGGCCACACCTGGCGCGTGACCGCCCACCACAGGGCGAGCGCGCTCAGCATCAGCAGCGCGGACACCGGCACAGCGCCACGCGGCGGGTCCTGCGGGCGATGGCGCGGCGCATCGCCACCGTCCGGACGGCGGATCCGGCTGTCGATGACGAGCACGTCCCCGCGCCGACGAGGCGACCACGCCCGGATCCCGACGGCAGCACCGTGGGCGCTCGGCGCCGCTGGGCGGCGAGCGTCCACCGGACGGACTCCAGGCCCCTCGATCGCGTCGGCCCCGCGCTGCTCGCCGACGACGTCGGTCGAAACCAGCAACGCACGCACGCGTTCCGAGGCGGTGACGAGCTGTGGCCGCAGGTGCGCCTGCGCGGCTCGCGCGGTGAGCCGGTCGCTGTCCGGCGCCGGCAGCACCCGCGCCGTTCCCGGTCCGGCCATCGTGATCGATCCTCCTCGTGCTCGACGTGTGCGACCAGTCTCCGGACTCATCGGCACGGCGACAGTGGCGGAACTCCACCGCGCGAGCCGCGGCCGTTGTCCGAATCGGACAGCCGCGGTCGCTCCGTCGGGCGTCCCGGCCTCACCGCCAGGGGCCGTCGTAGTGGCGGGTGATGTAGAGGGCGATCTCGCACTCGAGCAGGCGCTCGGCATCGTCGACGGTCCAGCCGAGCACCTCCTCGATCCGTTCGAGACGGTTCTTGAACGTGTTGTAGTGGACGTGCATGCGGCGGGCGGCAGCCGCCATGTTGCGCGTCTCGAGCCACGCGCCGAACGTCTCGACGAGCTCGGTCCGGTTGACCCGGTCGTAGGCGAGGAGCGGCCCGATGGCGTGCTCGACGAACTCGCTCAGGTCGTCGGACGACGCGCGCGCGAGCAGCCGCTCCAACCCGAGCAGGTCGTACACCTCCGTGACGTGGCGCCCCTTCGCCCACCGCCCGACCTCGACCGCCCGGTTCGCCTCGTCGAAGCTGCGGGCGAGCTGAGCGGGGGTGTCGACGCGCCGGCCGACCCCGATGCTCACCGTGGCCTGCCGGAGACGCACGTCCAGCTCCTCGCGCAGACGCTCGGCGACGCGACGCCGTTCGTCGGGATCGGGTGTCACCGGCGCCAGCAGGGCGGCCACGGATGTCCCGCGGACCCACACGATGGCGTCGCGACCGAGCGTCGCGCGCGCCGCGGCGGCGATGGTCGCGAGCACACCGGCGCGCTCGGCACCGACCGGCGGGTCGATCGACGCGAGCAGCACGGCTCGCGGCCGGTCCAGGTCCCAACCGAAGCTGCGTGCGCGCTCGGCGATCTCGGCCGCGTCGACGACGTCTCCCGCGACGAGCTGCTCGAGCGAGATCGCCGCGAACCGCTCCTGGGCCTCCGCGACGGCAGCGGCCTGGGCGAGCCGCACGGCCACGGCGACGGCCGCCTGCTCCATCGCCAGCCGACCGTCCTCGTCGAGCGCGGCCTCGTCGGTCATCGCGACGACGTGCCCGTACGACTCGTCACCCGCGACGATCGGGTACCGCGCCGTCGCTGCGCCGTCGGCCGGCACCACGGCATCGGGCGGGGCCACGGCGATCGCGTCGCCGTGGCTGCCGAGGACCGCCACCGGGACACCCAGCAGGTCGTGCAGCACGTCGGCGATCTCGCCGGAGCCCCCGCCCCCGGCCGCGACGCGGGCGAAGCGGTCGTGGATGTGGAGGGCGCGCTGGAGGCGGTCGTGCTGTGCATCGAGGACGAGGCGGGTGACGTCGGACGCGACCTCGACGAGGCGACGCCCGGTGACGACGACCGGGAGGCCCAGGTGGGCCGCGCTCGCGCCCAGCTCGCCGGCGAGCCGGTCCTCGGCGGCGGACACGACGACCCCGGCGACACCGGCGTCGCGCCACCGCGCGACGAGCGCGTCGCGCGCAGCCGGGTCGGCGGGGAGCTGACCCTGCTCGGCGACGACGAGCTCACCGGCCGCGGCGTCCTCAACCGATGCGGCGTCCGTGGCGATCCGGACGTGCTCGACGAATGCCGCGCTCGCCGCACCGTCGGCGACGAGGCGGCCACCGATCGCGGCGGCCAGCGTGGCGACGGTCAGCGGTCGCGTCACGGCCCTGCACCGTTCCCGCCGACCACACCGGCGCACCTGACGCGAGACGCCCCCGGGAGGAGCACCGTCCCCGTGACGACGCGCACGGCCGTCACCGCCGATGCGGACAGCGTCGGTCCGCGCACCGCTGCGCCGAGGCGTGCACGTGCCCATGTTGGCGGTCCGGGCACCCACGCGCGCGACTCGCCGGGCCCGTCACCGCCGCCGGGCGCGGTGCTGCGAGTGCGGTGGTGTGGCCCGTCACGGAGGCGCTCCGCCGCCATCCGGCGACGACCGACGGTGATCCGTCACCGTCCGAACACGGCGACCAGGAAGTCGGACGTCGGCGTGAACGGGCGCAGGTCCCACGTGGCCAGACGCAGGTGCTCCTGCAGCCCGACCGCGGCGGCGTCAGCGAAGAAGTCGGCGAACTCGTAGCCGCGCCCGGCGCCGAAGCCGACGACGAGCCTCCCGTCGGGCGCGAGGTGGTCGCGGAGCCGAGCGAGCACGTCGCGGCGCGTGGCCGGGTCGAGGAACGGCATCACGTTGCCCGCCGACACCACGACGTCGAACGGCTCGGTGATGCCGTGGGCGGCGAGGTCGAGCTCGGCCAGGTCGCCGACGAGCCACGTCGGACCGACGTGGTCCTGCCGGGCCGCCTCGATCAGCGCCGGGTCGATGTCGACGCCGACCACCGTGTGGCCGAGCTCGGCGAGCCGGCCGCCGACGCGACCGGGCCCGCACCCGGCGTCGAGGATCCTCGCCTGCCGGGGTGCCATCGCGTCGACGAAGCGAGCCTCGCCGTGGAGGTCCTGGCCCTCGGCCGCCATCCTGCGGAACCGCTCGATGTACCACTGCGAGTGGCCCGGCTTCTCGGCGAGCAGGCGCAGCCAACCGTTGTTGCTCACGCCCGGGACGGTACCGACACCCCTTCCCACTTCGGCCGGGTCGACGGCGCGCCGGTGGCAGCAGGCAGGATGGATCGATGGCGACCGTGCGCATCGACGGCGACGAGCTCGTGGTCGAGCTGCGACGCGACGAGCGGTTCTGGGGCCTGCTCGGGAACCTCCGCGTCCCACTCTCGTCGGTCACCGACGTGGAGGTCGTGCCGAACGGGCGCGCCGCGGTCCGCGGCCTGCGGGCACCCGGACTCGGTGGCCCGCAGCGACTCATCGGCACGTGGCGGGCGCGCGGCGACAAGCAGTACGTCTGCGTCCGCCGCGGGCAACCGGCGATCAAGGTCACCCTCGACGGCCAGCCGTACCGGACCGTGCTGATCGGCCTCGACGACGCCGCGGCCGTGGCTGCCGAGCTGCGGGCGGCGCTCGCCCGCTGACCGGCGACGGTCGCCGGTCAGACGCCGAGCAGCTCGCCGACGCCGCCGAAGAACGACGCGCGGACGTCGTCGCCGACGCCGGCGGTCGCCAGCTGCCGCTCGCACAGCGTCACCGCGCTGGCGCTCCCCTCGACGTGCGGGTAGTCGCTGGAGAAGCACAGGATCTCCGGCGGGACGTGCTCGATCACACCGGAGATCGGGTGCGTCGCCGGCAGCGGCGTCACGCGGACCTGCCGGCGCACGTAGTCGACGGGCGGCAGCGGAAGCGTGTAGCTGCGGCCCTCGACCAGGTGGCTGGGACGGAACTCGTCGTCGCGCAGCACGTCCGGGGTGCGGCCGATGCTCAGGTCCATCGCCGTCAGCAGGTGCGGCAGCCAGTCGATGCCGACCTCCTCGACCACCACGACGAGATCCGGGTGGCGCTCGAGCACCCCGTCGAACACGAGCGCACCGACGAGCAGCTGCGGCCCGAGCTGCCCCGCCACGAGCATGTTCAGCAGCGTGAACGTGGTGAGGTCGCGAGCACCGTTGTTCGCCCAGCCGGGGTTGATCCGCTCGCGGGCGAAGCCGACGTGGGCGAACGCGGCCATGCCGAGGTCCTCGGCGGCGTCCCAGATCGGCTCGAAGTCCGGGTGGGTGATCGAGCGGGCCAACGTCCGCGCCCCGGACGGGTCGCGCCGGCCGCCCCCGACCGGTGCCTCCGGGAGGGCGAACGCCCGGCTGCCGCGCTCGCGCATCCGCGTCATCTCGGCGACCGACCACTCGACGTCGCCGAGATCGATCTGGGTCACCGGGATCAGCCGGTCGGTGTGCCCGGCCACGAGCTCGGTCGACCACGTGTTCCAGCACCGCCGGATGCGCTGGAACAGGTCCGGGCGACGGGCGCGGGCCGCCTGCACCAGCGGGTTCACGAGGAACGTCGGGTTGAGGAACTGGACGTCGATCCCCCGCTGGTCGCAGAACGCCAGGCGCGCCTCGGCCCCGAACAGCGGATCCTCCACCGCCCGGCTGTGATTTTCCGGTTGCAACGTGTCGGTCAGCTCGAGGTGGTGGATGAACCCGGGCGGCACCAGGTCGAAGCGGGTGCGTGGCCGCTGCGGCTCCGGCAGCGACGCGAACGACGGGTCGTCGAACCCGAAGATGCTCCCGGCGACGTCCATGAACCGTGCCGGCGGGCCGAGCTCCTCGGCGAGGCCCGGATCGGTCACCTCGACCCAGTCGAGCGGCTCGTGCAGGTGAGCGTCGACGTCGATGATCCGCACGTGGTCCCCTCCTGTTCGCGCAGGCCCCCACCCGCGACCCTAGGACGGGCTGGCGTCACCGAGCGGACCGAGCGGACACGGGTTCGTTGGCCACGACCAGCAGGACGTCGGCGTGGCACGGCTCGTCGAGCGGGCACCAGCAGCAGAGGTCGCGCCCCGCGAGCTCGCGCCGCACGTCGTCCACGGTGACCGTCAGCCGCCCGGCGAGCAGCGCCCGCTCGTAGGCGGCGACCGCCTCGGCTCGTGACCGATCCGGCCCGACGGGGAACGGGTTCCCCCAGCGCGTCGGGCGGGCGACGACGACGGCGCCGGCCGGCTTGCGCCAGCCGCGCCGCCGGCTGAGCCGGATCCGGCGCGGTGGCCGCGCGTCGTCGCTCACTCCCAGAACTCCACGGCGAAGCGGACCTCGCCGTGCGGCTCGACGTGATGGGGGACGTCGGGCGGGATCGGCTGGGTGTCGCCGGCGGTGAGGATCACGTCGGTCGGTGGGTCGGTGGCGGCGGCGAACCGCAACGTGCCGTGGTGCACCACGATCCGACCCCACACGCCCGACGCCACGCGGTGGTCGCGGCGCAGCCCGGCGGGCAGCGAGTGCTCGTCCCACGTCGCCGTCGTGCGCACCAGCGTGAGCCCGTCCGGCAGCTCGCAGCGGTCGCACAGCGGGCAATCGAGCGTGCGGCCGAGGTGCGCCGCGCGCCCCTCGGCCGACTCGACCCACGGGGCCAGCCGGAACGGCGGTTGGTGGCGGACGTGCTGGCGGTGGCGGCACTCGAGGTGGGCGCGCCAGTCACCGACCTCGTCCTGGTCGAAGGCAATGATCCGTCGCAGCACCGTGGGCCTCAGCGGATGACGAAGTAGGCCTCGCCGGGCACCAGTCTGGTGAGCACCCGCGTCAGATCACCAGCCGCGAGGGAGATGCAGCCCGACGTCGGCTTGGTGGCGCCGGCAGCGTCGTAGGAGTGCCGGTGCAGGAAGATCGCCGCGGCCAGCGGCGGCTCACCGGGGTCGTCCCCGGAGCGCTGCGGTCCCGTGTTGGCGCCGATCAGCGCGGCCGCCGTGTACGCGCCGGTGATGTGCGGCAGGTACTCGTCCGGCGCGCGGCACGCGCCGGCGGACCGGGACACCAGCTGGTTGTAGTCGGGCGACCCCGGCGTCGCACCCCAGCAGTCGCCGGGCCGGACCTGGCGCCACACCCCGCGCACGCCGGGGTTCGCGCCGTTGCCGAAGAACTGGAACGTCTGGCCGTCCGGCGCCGTCATCGACCCGAGCGGGAACACGCCGCCCGGTGTCGTGCCGTCACCGGAGCGCCGTGCCGCCAGCGGGCGCACGCCGTTGCGCCCGACCCTGCCGGCCAGGTCCGTCGCCGCGCACCGCCAGGCGCCGCCCTCGCGCACGAGGAGGTCGACGCCGGCACGCGAGCCCGACGACGTCACCACGACCACCTGGCGGGCGGTGGCCGGGACGCCGACGGGGGGCGTGCACGCCGCGGCCGGCGGCGCGGGTTGGCAGGCGGGCTGGCACGCGGGCACGAGCCCGGCACCGAGCACCGCGGCGAGGCCGACGGATCGCAACGTCACGACCGCGCAACCTACGCCACCGGCGAGACCCCTCGAGTGGGCCGGCGCCGTGTGCGGCACGTACGGTGTGCTCGGTCGCCCCCGCCTGCTCGGGTGGCCGCAGATCGGACGGAAGCGACACCCCCCAATGCAGTCAGGCTCGAACCCACTCCACCGCGCCGCGATCGTCGGCCTCGGGATCACCGAGACCGGCAAGGTGTACGGCCCCTCCGCCGCCGACTTCGCCGCGGAGGCGGCCCGGCTCGCCGTCGCCGACGCCGGCCTCACGCTGGCCGACGTCGACGGCCTGCTCGTGTCGAGCGGGGTGTCCGGCGGCGTCGACATCCGCCTCGCCCGCCAGCTCGGGCTGCGCGACCTCGGGTTGCTGAGCCAGATCTCCCAGGCGGGCTCCACGGCGTGCGCCCAGGTGCAGATCGCCGCCCTGGCGATCGCCGCCGGGCTGGCCACGACCGTCGTGTGCGTCCACGCCGATGCCCCGCTCAAGCCGGCGCAGCGCTCCGGCGACGCGTACCGGCGCGGCGCAGGACCGGTGGCCACCGGGTTCGGTGGCCTCGCCCTCGTCGCCGGGCCGCGCAACCCGAACAGCGGCTACGCGCTCGCTGCGCGGCGGCACATGACCACCTACGGCACGACGAGCGAGCAGCTCGGCGCGATCGCCGTCAGCCAGCGCCAGTGGGCGACGATGAACCCGCGGGCCCGCTTCCGCGACCCGATCACGATCGAGGACCACCAGGCCTCGCGCATGGTCGCCGACCCGCTGCACCTCCTCGACTGCTGCATGGTGTCCAACGGCGGCGTCGCCGTCGTCGTCACCTCCGTGGAGCGGGCCCGCGAGCTCGCCCAGCCGCCGGTGTACGTGTGGGGCGCGGCGCAGGCCCACCCCGGTGACCGGATGCAGCGGGACTCGCAGTGGGGCCTCGTGTCCGGCGCGGCGATCTCCGGGCCGAAGGCGATGGCGATGGCCGGCGTGACGCCGGCGGACATCGACGTGCGCGAGATCTACGACTGCTACACGTACACGACCCTCGTCACGCTCGAGGACTACGGCTTCTGCCCCAAGGGCGAGGGTGGCCCGCTCGCCGAGAGCGGCGCGCTCGGTCCCGGCGGGTCGCTGCCGACGAACACCGGCGGCGGGCAGCTGTCGAGCTTCTACCTGTGGGGCATGACCCCACTGTCGGAGGCGGTGATCCAGGTGCGCGGCCAGGGCGGCGAGCGCCAGGTGCCGCGCCACGACGTGGCGATCGTCTCCGGCAACGGCGGCATCCTCGACTACCACAGCACCCTGATCCTCGGGAGGGAGCCCCGGTGAGCGACTTCCGCATCGAGCGCGACGAGGCGTCGGCGCCGTTCTTCGATGCCGCCCGGGAGGGCCGGCTGCTGGTCCGCCGCTGCCACGCGTGCGACGCGCTGTACCCACCGGCTCAGGCGACGTGCCCCGCGGGCCACGAGCTGGCGTGGGTGGGCGTCGCCGGCACCGCCACGCTCGTGACGTGGACGGTCGACCAGGGCGCGTCGATCAGCCCGGAGCTCGCCGCGGCCGACGGCAGCGGCGACGTGCTCGGCATCGTCGAGCTCGACGAGGGCCTCTGGCTGCACGCCGCCCTGCCCGGCGTCGACCCGGCCGCGCTGAAGGCCGGCCAGTCGATGAAGGTCGAGTTCCTCGCCCTCGGCGGCGGCGAGCCGGTCCCGGTGTTCGTCCCCGCCGGCTGATCACGCCCCCGACGCGGTCGATCGATCGGCGGACGCCGCCCGCCCCGAACCGGGCGGCGATCCTGCCAGCACCTGGCGGAGATCCCGCCCAGATGGCGAGATGGCAGGGATCCCGCCCAGAACGCGAGGCGCGGACCCGGGAGGCGGGCGTCAGACGGGCGGGACGCCGTGGCGGCGATGGGCGAAGTGGCGGTCCCGGTGGCGGGCGTGGGCGATGCGGGCGACGAGCTCGGCGCGCAGGTCCTCGGGCTGGACCACCGCATCGACGACGAGCTCGGACGCCAGGCGCAGCAGATCGACGTCGGTCTCGTAGATCGCCCGCTGCTCGGCGACGAACCGGGCCCGCTCGTCGGGGTCCTCGATCGCCGCGATCTTGTTCGCGTACACCGCGTTGATCGCCGCCTCCGGCCCCATCACGGCGATCCGCGCCGTCGGCAGGGCGAGGGTGGCGACCGGGTCGAACGCCGGCCCCGCCATCGCGTACAGGCCGGCGCCGTACGCCTTGCGCACGATCACCGACACCTTCGGCACCGTCGCCTCGCTGACCGCGGTGATCATCTTGGCGCCGTGGCGGATGATCCCCTGGCGCTCGACCGCCGAGCCGATCATGAACCCGGGGACGTCGGCCAGAAAGACGAGCGGGATGTTGAACGCGTCGCAGAGCCAGATGAACCGCGCCGCCTTGTCCGCCGAGTCGACGAACAGCGTCCCGGCGAGGTGCGCCGAGTTGTTGGCGACGATGCCGACCGGATGGCCGTCCAGCCGGGCCAGGCCGACGATCACCTCCCGGGCGAACAGCGGCTTGAGCTCGAAGAAGCTCTCCCGATCGACGATGCCGTCGATCACGGCGTGCATGTCGAACGGCACCCGCTCGTCGGCCGGCACGGTGTCGGCCGACAGCTCGACCTCCGGCGGCTCGCCCTCGTACACGGGCGGGTCGTGGCGCCAGCTGCGCGGGAAGTACGACAGGTAGGCCTTGGCCTGCTCGATCGCGTTCTCGTCGTCGGCGGCGAGGTTGTCCGCGCAGCCGGACTGGGAGACGTGCATGCGGGCCCCGCCCATCTCCTCCAGCGTGGTGATCTCCCCGACGACCATCTCCGCCATCCGCGGCGACCCGAGGTACATGGATGCGTTGCCGTCGACCATGAAGACGACGTCGCAGAACGACGGGATGTACGCGCCACCCGCCGCCGACGGCCCGAACAGGCAGCAGATCTGGGGAACCTGGCCGGACAGGCGGACCTGGTTGTAGAAGATGCGCCCGGCGCCCCGCCGGCCGGGGAACAGCTGCACCTGGTCGGTCAGCCGGGCACCTGCCGAGTCGACGAGCCAGACGATGGGCACCTGCTCGGTGAGCGCCGCCTCCGAGGCGCGCACCATCTTCTCGACGGTGCGCGCGCCCCACGACCCGGCCTTGACCATCGGGTCGTTGGCGACGACCACGGCCGGCATCCCGTCGATCGTCCCCCGCCCGGTCACCACGCCGTCGGCCGGCAGTCCGGTCGCCGTGGCGTTGGCCAGGGCCCCGTCCTCCACGAACGACCCCGGGTCGACGAGCAGGTCGATCCGCTCCCGAGCGGTCAGCTTGCCCTGGCCGCGCAGCTTCTCGAGCGCCCGCGGGTCGGGCTCCAGGGTCCGGCGGACGGCGTCATGGATCGGATCCGTGGCGGGCACGGCATCAGCAGCGTCCGACATCGCCGCCAAACCTAGGTGATGCCGTGATGCACGGGGTTTCCCGGATGCGGAGCCGCCCGGGGATGTGGACGATGTGACCGCTGCGTGATGCAGCGATCGGCGATGCGGGCGGCATCACCGGTCACGCTGACACGCCGACGGGCCGGGGGCATGGGACATGTGCTCCCGGTCCTGTCGCGTCCGGCCGCCGCTCACCCCCGGCACCGCCTTGGGGCGACGCCCCCACGTCGTGGAGGTGGCGCAGCGGGTCGTGGACGAGGTAGCGGGCGAACGACCGCACCTTGAACGCGGCGCCGTCACTGCGCCGGCACGGGCGCTCCCACTGGTCGCCCCGGACGGCCTCGAACGACACCGCCAGCCGCCCCGCCGCGGCCGCCAGCTCGTCCGCGACCACGGCGGGGTCCTGGTCGGCGTAGCGCTCGGACACGGCCGTCTCGTCCTGGTCCCAGTTGGCGAAGAGGGGATCGTCCTCGGCGAGCATCAGCGGGAGCGCACGTCGTACAGCCAGAACACGTCCCGGACGTGGCAGGCGTGCTCCAGCGGCGACCAAAGTTGGAAACGTGGCCGCCGGCCCGTTGGCGGCGACGGTCGGCGACAGCAAGGCGTCCCCCGCACAGGGGATTCGAGGAGGGGCACGGGGTTTCCACGATGTGCCTGGTCGGCCGGTCCTTCAGGATGATCCCCACGTGATCTCGCGGGAACCTGCGCAGGGCTGTGAAGCGTTGCGTTCGCTACGGCGACATCAACGGCGGACGGACGGCGGGGAGCACCCACGTGCTCCCCGCCGTCTGCGTTGAGCGACAATCCCGTGTGTGCCCGCGGAACCGCAGCCGCCACTGCCCCCGCGGCGACGAGCACCACGGCAGCCGTGGTGGCGAGACGCCGTCGTGTACCAGATCTACCCCCGCAGCTTCGCCGACTCGAACGGTGACGGGATCGGCGACCTCCGGGGGATCCTGGCGCACCTCGACCATCTCGAGGCGCTCGGTGTCGACGTCGTGTGGCTCTCGCCCGTGTATCGCTCGCCCCAGGACGACAACGGCTACGACGTCAGCGACTACCAGGACATCGACCCGGTCTTCGGCACGCTCGACGACCTCGACGAGCTGATCGCCGCGCTGCACGCCCGCGGCATCCGCCTCGTCATGGACCTCGTGGCCAACCACACGTCCGACGAGCACCCGTGGTTCGTCGAATCACGCGATCCCGCCAGTCCCCGGCGCGACTGGTACTGGTGGCGCCCGCCGCGTCCCGGGATGCGCGCCGGCGAGCCGGGCGCCGAGCCGAACAACTGGCGATCGTTCTTCTCCGGGCCGGCCTGGCAGCTCGACGCAGCGAGCGGTGAGTACTACCTCCACCTCTTCTCGCGCAAGCAGCCCGATCTCAACTGGGAGAACCCGGCGGTGCGCCAGGAGGTGCACCGGGTCATGCGCTGGTGGCTCGACCGCGGCGTCGACGGGTTCCGCATGGACGTCGTCAACATGCTCTCGAAGGACCCTGCGCTCCCCGACGGGCCCGTGCGTGGGCCCGGTCCGTACGGCGACGGGTCGGCGTCGTTCATCTGCGGGCCCCGGATCCACGAGTACCTGCGCGAGATGCACGAGGCGGTCTTCGCCGGACGCGACCCGGCGATCCTCGCCATCGGGGAGATGCCCGGCGTGACGATCGAGGAGGCCCAGCTGTTCACCGACCCGGCGCGGCGCGAGCTCGACATGGTGTTCCAGTTCGAGCACGTCGACCTCGACCATGACGGCAGCAAGTGGCGCCCGCGCCCGCTCGACCTGCGCGACCTCAAGGCCTCGCTCGGGCGCTGGCAGGCCGGCCTCGCCGAGCGCGGCTGGAACAGCCTCTACTGGTGCAACCACGACCAGCCGCGCATCGTCTCGCGCTGGGGCGACGACGGTGCGTGGCGCGTGCGGTCGGCGACGATGCTGGCGACCGTGCTGCACCTGCACCGCGGCACGCCGTTCGTCTACCAGGGCGAGGAGCTCGGCATGACGAACATCGCCCTCACCTCGATCGAGGACGTCCGCGACATCGAGGCGATCAACCACTACACCGCTGCCGTGGCCCGTGGCGAGGATCCCGCCGACGTGCTCGCGGCGATGGCGCCGATGCACCGCGACAACAGCCGCACGCCGATGCAGTGGCACGCCGGTGCGCACGCCGGGTTCACGACCGGCACGCCGTGGATCCGGGTCAACCCGAACCACACCGAGATCAACGCGGCCGCCGCTCGTGCCGACGAGCGCTCGGTCTTCCACCACTACCGGCGGCTGATCGAGCTGCGCCACACGTCGCCGGTGGTGGTCGACGGCGACGTCACGATGCTGCTCGCCGACCATCCGCACGTGTACGCGTTCACCCGCTCTCTCGGCGACGAGGTGTGGCTGGTGGCCGGCAACTTCTCGGGTGACGTCCAGTCGCTCGCCGGGCTGCCCGACCTCGAGGCCTGGCGGGACGCCGAGGTCGTGCTCGCCAACGTGGACGACCCCGCACCGGTCGCGTACGGGCTGCGCCCGTGGGAGGCCGTCGTGCTGCGCCGCCTCGGGGCGCGATGATCCGGGGATGGAGCTCGCCGGGCGACCCGCCGACGCCGTCCTCGAGGAGCTGCAGGCGCTCCGGCACGACGACGTCGCGTGGGGCGCGGGGCGGACGTTCTCGCTGGTGTTCGACGGCGGCCCCGCGGTCCACGACGTCGCCCGCCGTGCCGTCCAGCTGTTCCTCCACGAGAACGCGCTGAACACCGCCGCGTTCCCGTCGCTCGCCACGATCCAGCGCGACGTGGTCCGCTGGACCGCCGACCTCCTGCACGGGCCGGCCGAGGCGGCGGGCTTCCTGACGAGCGGCGGGACCGAGTCGATCCAGTGCGCCGTGCTCGCGGCGCGCGAGCGCGCCCGGCACGAGCGGGGCGTGTCGGACCCGGAGATCGTGCTGCCGATCAGCGCCCACGCCGCGTTCCACAAGTCGGCGCACCTGTTCGGGATGCGCACGATCACCACACCCGTGCGCAACGACTGGACCGCCGACGTCGAGGCGATGGCCGCCGCGGTCGGGCCGAACACCGCGCTCGTCGTCGGCTCGGCGCCGCAGTACCCGCAGGGGGTCGTCGACGACATCGCCGCGATCGCCGAGCTCGCCGCGTCCGTCGGGGCGCACTGCCACGTCGACGCGTGCATGGGCGGATTCGTGCTGCCGTTCGCCGAGCGGCTCGGGCGCGCCGTGCCGCCGTGGGACTTCCGCGTCGAGGGCGTGCACTCGATCTCCGCCGACGTGCACAAGCTGGGCTACGCGCCCAAGGGCGTGTCGGTGATCGTCTACCGGGACAAGGCGCTGCGCCGCTTCCAGACGTTCGACTTCGACGGCTGGCTCGGCGGGCGGTACGCGACGCCGAACCTGCAGGGCACGCGCTCGGGCGCACCGATGGCGGCGGCGTGGGCGGTGATGCGCCACCTCGGCATCGAGGGCTACGTCGAGCTGACCCGCCGTGCCCTCGACGCCGCGGACCGGATGCGCGCCGGTATCGCGGCGATCGACGGCGTGCGCGTGCTCGGGCCGGGCACGTTCCACCTCGTCGCCTTCGCCGCGGACCGGCCGGGCGTCGACGTGCTCGCGGTCGGCGACGAGCTGCGGGCCCGCGGTTGGCACCTCGACCGCCAGGGCCCGCCGCCTTCCCTGCACGCCACCGTGAGCCAGGCCAACGCGGCGACGATGGACGAGTTCCTCGCCGACCTCGCCGCCGCCGTCGCCGACCACCGCCCCACCACCGGCGAGCCTGCCCCGTACGCGACCCTCGAGTGACGGTCCGCCGGCACGGCGGCCGCGCCAGGCCAGAGCGCTCACCTTCACGCCGGCGCCCCCACCCGAACATGAGCAACCCGCGCGTGTGGCGACCCCAACGCTCACCATCACACAGCCCGCCCCAGCCGAAGATGAGCAATCTGCGCGTGTGGCGACCCGAACGCTCATCATCACGGCCGACCCCGACCGATCATGAGCAACCCGCACACCTGGCGCACCGGACGCTCACCATCACGGCAGGGCCCCAGCCGAACATGAGCAACCCGCACACCAGCCGACCCCAACGCTCACCATCACGACAGGACCCCGACCGATCATGAGCATCCTGCGCTGCTAGCGACTCGAACACTCACCTTCAGGGCCGACCGCAGCCGAACATGAGCAATCGGCGAACCAGGCGGCCCCAACGCTCATCGTTCAGGGCAGGGCCCGCCCAAAGATGAGCGATCCGCGCTCCAGGGGACCCAGACGCTCACGTTCACGGCCGGGCGCGATGAGCCCGACGGACGCGCGGCGTCTGATCGTCCGTCCGTCCACCGGCAGGGAGCGCGCCGTGACCGAATGCGAGCACCACCACATCGAGCAGCAGCTCGACCTGCGGTACGGGCCGGTCCCGTCATGGGTGGCCCGGCGCGAGGTGCACCTCGCTGCCGGGGTGACGCTGTCGGCCGAGGAGGAGCCCTGGCGCGAGGAGCTCGTCACCGTGGAGCAGGGGTCGATCGACGTCATCGGGCGCTGTGGTCGCGTGGTGCACGTCGCCACCGGGGCGGTGCTGACGTTGGACGGCGTGCCGTTCGCTGCCGTGCGCTGCACGAGCGCGGAGCCGGCGATCCTCGTCGCCGTGCGCCGCCGGCCGCGGCCGTCTTGCCCCCCGTGAGATCCCCCGCCTGGGGCAGAGCTGTCCCCCATTTGCCGTGCACGAGCCATCGGCGTCACCTACTGTCAACTACATGACGGTCTCGTTACGAGGTGGCGTCTGAGCACGATCGACACCTTTCCCACTGGCGGCGAGCCCCGCGCTCCCGCCATCGCCCTCCCGGCACCCGCGCCGCTGCTGCGCCGGGCCCATCGCCACCCCCGGGCGATGCACTACAACCGCCTGATCGCGAGCGTGCTGGCGGTCAACGCTGCCGTCGCGTGGTACGGCGTCCGCGCCGGCTGGTGGTCCGGGCCGACCACCCGGCTCGAGGCGATCGGCGCCGTCGCCCAGGCCAACCTCGTGCTGGCCGTCCTGCCGCGCCAGCAGTACGTCGTCAACCTCGTCGGCTGGGCGGCGACCCGACCCTCCGCGCGGTGGCCGCTGCGCCTGCGCTGGGCGCTCGGGAAGTACTACCACCTCGGTGGCTTCCACGTCGGCGCCGCCCTCGCCGGCACGCTGTGGTACGCCGCGTTCGTCGCCGCGGTGGTCGCCGACTGGGCCCGCGGCGCTCCTGACGTCACCACGGCCAACGTCGTCCTCACCGGTGCGGTCGTCGCCGTGCTGCTCGCCGTGGTCGTGCTGGCGCTGCCGCGCCTGCGCGCCCGCCACCACGACCTCTTCGAGGCGTCGCACCGCTTCGGCGCCTGGCTCGCCCTCGTCCTCACGTGGGCCAACACGATCGTGTTCGCCCGGGCCCGCCACCCCGGCAGCGCCACGCTCGCCGCCCTCGCCGCCACGCCGATGGCGTGGCTGCTCGCGCTGACCACCGTGCTCGCCGCGTGGCCGTGGCTGCTGCTGCGCAAGGTGCCGATCACCGTCGAGCGGCCCTCGGCGCACGTGGCGATCGTCGAGGTGCACCACGACGTGCGGACCCGGGTCGGCACGACGCGCCCGATCAGCCGGCACCCGCTCTTCGGCTGGCACCACTTCGGCATCGTCCCGCCGCGACCTGGCCGGCGCGGCTACCGCATGGTGATCTCCCGCGCCGGGGACTGGACCGCCGCCTTCATCGACGACCCGCCGGGCCACGTCTGGGTGCGCGGGCTGCCGGCCGTCGGCGTCGCCAACGTGCGCAGGCTGTTCCGCAAGGTCGTGTTCGTCGCGACCGGCAGCGGCATCGGCCCGGCGCTCGGGCATCTGCTCGCCGGCGAGCTGCCGACCAAGCTCGTGTGGGTCAGCCGCGATCCGGTCCGCACGTACGGCGACGCCCTCGCCGGCGAGGTGCTCGCGGCCCAGCCGGATGCGCTGATCTGGAGCTCCGACGAGCACGGCAAGCCCGACGTCCTCGCCCTCGCCTACCAGGCGTACGTCGAGTCCGGCGCGGAGGCGGTGATCTGCGTGTCGAACCGCACCGTCACGTGGCAGGTCGTGCACGGCCTCGAGCAGCGCGGCATCCCCGCGTTCGGCCCGATCTGGGACTCCTAGATCACCCGCTGATCACCGCGCCCGATCCGGCCGCGTCAGGAGCCGGCCCGCCGCCACTGCGGCAGCAGGATGCGCGTGCCGTCCTCGGCCGTGCGCTCCTCCCACGTCGCCTCGACGGGCATGCCGATGTGCACCTCGCCCGGGTCGCCGCCGACGAGGTTGCCGACCACGCGCACCTCCGGCGCCTCGTCGAGGCTGACCAGCACCACCGTGTAGGGCACGGCGTCGGCGAGCGCCGGGTTCGCCGGGTAGTGCACGACCGTGTAGCTGTACACCGTGCCCCGCGGGGCCAGTGCCACGTGGTCGAACGTCATCGCCCCGCACGCGTGGCAGATCTCCTCTGGCGGGTGCTGCAACGTCGCGCACGCCGTGCACCGCTGCACCGCCAGCGTGCCCGACGTGAACCAGGCCTCGTTGAACGGGGTCAGCTGGGGCAGCGCCCAGTCCTGCGGCAGCGGCGGCACCGTCACAACCTCCCGAACAGGACGGCGCTGCCCGGCGCGTAGTTCGGGCCGGACACCGACAGGCTCAGCTCGGCGCCCTCCACCTGGCAGGTGGATTCGCCGCGGATCTGGCGCACCGCCTCGACGACGTTGCCGAAGCCGTGGATGTAGCCCTCGCCCAGGTTGCCGCCCGACGTGTTGATCGGCAGGCGCCCGTTCGGCCACTGGATGTTGCCGTCGGCCACGAAGTCGTTGAGCTCGCCCGGCTCGCAGAACCCCATCTCGGCGATCGCCATCAGCACCGGCCCGGTGAAGTTCTCGTAGAACTGGGCGACCGGGATGTCGTTGGGGGTGACCCCGGCACGCTGCCACAGCATCCGGCCGACGTGGCGGTGGTGGGCGGTCGGGAAGGTCGGGTCGTTGAACGCTGCCACCCCGGCGCGGTGCTCGAGCCCGTGTGCCGCGGCGACGATGGCGACCGGCGGCTTGCGCAGGTCGCGGGCCCGCTCCGCGGTCGTGACGACGATCGCCGCGGCGCCGTCGTTCTCCGGGCAGCAGTCGTAGAGGTGGAAGGGCTCGGCGATCCAGCGCGACGCGTGGTACTGCTCCCGCGTGAGCGGCTGCCCGTAGCGGATCGCCCGCGGGTTGCGCTGCGCGTGGGCGTAGGAGGCCAGGGCGATCTCGGCGAGCGCGTCCTGGGTCACCCCGTGCTCGTGCATGTAGCGCATCGTCTGCATCGCGGTCGTCTGCGCCGGCGTGAGCAGCCCATAGGGCGCGGTGTACGCCATCGCCCCCGGCGAGCGGCGCATCCGCCCGGCCTGGCCGTAGCGGGCGAACTGGCCCTGGGCGAGCGCCCGGAAGACGACCACGCACTGCGCGTACCCGGCGGAGACCGCCGCGTCGGCGAGCGTCACCGCGGCGCCGGCACCGTTGCCGCCACCACCGAACGTCTGCGCCGTCCAGTTCAGATCGCCCGTGCCGAGCGCCGCGCTGAGGCGCACCGGCTCGTTGCGGTCCATGTACGACACCAGCCCGTCCACGTCGCGCATCGTGAGCCCGGCGTCCTCGACGGCGTTGCGGATTGCGATGCAGGCGAGCTGGAACTCCGTCTCGGGCGCCTTGCCGCGCGGGTAGTACGTCGACTCGCCGACCCCGACGACGACAGCCTGCGACCTCATCGGCCACCTCCGCCGGGTGCGGCAGTGGGCACGCTCACAGCTTGAAGACGCGCTTCGCGTTGAGCCCGAGGATCTTCGCCCGGGACTCGTCGGTGAGATGCGCCATCTGCCGCTCGATCGACTCGGCGGAGTGCGGCCAGGAGCCCTCGTGGTGCGGGTAGTCGTTGGCCCACATCAGGTTGTCGACGATGTCGAACTGCTCGGCGACGGCCAGGCCGACGTGGTCCTCCTGGAACGTGGCGAAGCAGTGCCGGCGGAAGTACTCCGACGGCAGCTCGGGGATCACCGGGCGCACCCAGAAGTGGTGCGCCTTGTAGGCGTAGTCCATCGTCTCGAGCAGCCACGGCACGAAGCCGATGCCGGACTCGACGATGCCGGCGCGCAACGTCGGGTGGCGCTCGAACACGCCCGACGTGATCAGCTGCACGATCGGCTCGATCGTCGTCTCCATGCTGTGGCAGACGTAGTTGATGATCGCCCCGCCGTTGCCGCCCACCGCGCGTGGGTCACGGCCGGTGGAGACGTGGAACGTGATCGGCAGGTCGTCGTCGGCGACCTGGGCCCAGAACGGCTCGAACGCGGGGTCGTTGTACTCGAGGTTGCCCCACTGCTTGGGGCCGTAGACCGGGCTGTTGCCGAGGCACAGGCCGACGAAGTCGTGCTCGGCGGCCCACTTCGCCTCGGCCATCGCCAGCTCGATGCTGCCGGTGGCGATGCACGCCAGCGGCCGGGTGCGGCCGTCGTTCCACCCGTCGGCGCCGCCGAACCAGTCGTAGGCCCAGCGGTTCCAGGCGCGGCACATCGCGGCCGCGAACACCGGGTCGGGGGTCGCCCAGCACAACAGGCCCTTGTTCGGGAAGATCAGCTCGATGTCGATGCCGTCGGCGGCCTGGTCGGCGAGGCGCTCCTCGAGCGTGTGCCCGGTGCGGTTGCGCAGCACGTCCTCCGGCTCCATGCGGTCCTGGTACTGCCGGTCGTGCTCCGCCTTCTCGAAGGTCTGGCGCTCCTGGACGGTGCCCGCCCTGGTGCCGCGCTTGACGAGCTGCGGGCGGTTGCCCTCGGTGATCATCCACTCCGAGCCGTCCTCGCGCCGCTCGATGCGCGGGATCCGGGGCAGGTACTCGGGCTCGATGTACTCGGCGAGGTAGTTGCCCGGCTCCTGGGCGTGGCAGTCCGCCGAGATCATCAGGTACTTGTCGGGATCACCCGGCCGGGCGGTGCGCGGCCAGTCTGCTGCCCCCGGCGTCTCCAGTCGCCACGCGTTGCGTGGCGATTCGGTCATCGTCATGGCTCATCCCCTTCTGACACGTGTCCCCGTCCGTTCATCGTACGGAGGCGGGTCGCGGCGGGCGGAAGCGGGCGATGGCCGTCGTCTCTTGACCGATTCTCACCAATTCCCGGCACGATGCAGCCATGTTCCGCAACACCGCCAAGACCGCGGTGCTCCTGGCCGCCCTCGGCGGCCTGATGGTGGGCATCGGCTCGCTGTTCGGCACGAACGGCGCCGTCATCGGGCTCGTGCTCGCCCTGGTCGTCGTCGGCCTCTCCTACTGGAAGAGCGACACCCTCGCCATCCACGCCGCTCGCGCCCGGCCCGCCGACGAGCGGCAGTATCCGCAGTACTACGCGATCATGCGCGAGCTGACCAGCCGGGCCGGGATGCCGATGCCCAAGCTGTACATCTCGCCGGAGATGCAGCCGAACGCGTTCGCCACGGGCCGCAACCCGGAGCACGCCGCGGTCGCCATCACCGTCGGGCTGACCCAGGTCTGCTCGTGGGACGAGATCCGCGGCGTCCTGGCGCACGAGCTCGCTCACGTCCGCAACCGCGACATCCTCATCGGCTCGGTCGCCGCGGCGATCGCCACGGCGATCTCGTTCGTCGCCAACATGGCGATGTGGGGCGCGATGTTCGGTGGACGTGACGACGACGAGGGCGGTAACCCGATCGCCGCGCTGGCGACCGCGATCCTCGCCCCGATGGCCGCGTCGCTGATCCAGATGGCCATCTCCCGCAGCCGGGAGTTCGAGGCGGACCGCACCGGCGCCGAGCTGATCGGGACCGGCGAGCCGCTCGCCCGGGCACTCGAGAAGCTGGAGGCGTACTCGCGGCGGGTGCCGATGAACATCCCGCCTGCGCAGGCGAGCCACTTCATCGTCAACCCGCTGAACGGCCGCCAGGTCAGCTTCGCCAACCTGTTCCGCACGCACCCGACGACGGAGCAGCGTGTCGCCCGCCTGCGCCAGCTCCCCGTCCGGACGCCGGCGACGCGCAGCTGACGCGCGTGAGGTCCGCTGAGCGGACCTGGTGCGCGTCAGCTGCGCGATGCGGCGGTCAACGGTCGGCGGCGCGGATCGCCGACGGACCGAAGGTGCACTTGCAGCTGGGGCACCAGAAGGCCTGGTGCAGCTCGGTGCCGCACGGGGCGTGGACGAGCACCGCCGTCGGCTGGCCGCCGCCGAACCAGCGGTCGCCCCAGCGCAGCAGGGCGACGAGCATCGGCGACAGCTCCCGGCCCATCTGGGTGAGCCGGTACTCGTGGCGCAGCGGCCGCTCCTGGTAGGGCACCTTCGTCAGCACACCGGCGTCGACCAGCTTGCGCAGCCGGTTGGTGAGCACGGCCCGGCTCATCCCCAGGTCCGCGCACAGGTCGTCGAAGCGGCGCACCCCGCGGAACACGTCGCGGACGACCAGCATCGACCACTTGTCGCCGACGAGCTCGGCGACCGCGGTGATCGTCGAGTCGGCGGTCTCCTGGGGCACGGTCCCGAACATACCGAGCGAGAGTGAGTTCGCATTCCGAACTCACTCCGGCTACGGTGCGGCCGATGCACGACGCCGAGCTGCTCCGCGCCTCGCTCGAGGACCTCTTCGCCGCCGCCCAGGAACGGCGCCGACGCACGCGGATCACCTACTCGCCCAAGGTGTTCATCCCGCTCACCACGCTGTGCCGGGACCGCTGCGGGTACTGCACCTTCGCCGAGTCGCCGGCACGCGCCGTCAAGCCGTACCTCGACCCCGAGGACGTGCTGGCCATCGCCCGCCGGGGCGCCCGCGCCGGGTGCCACGAGGCGCTGTTCACCCTCGGCGAGCGCCCGGAGCTGCGCTACGAGGTCGCCCGCACGTGGCTGCGCGAACGCGGCTACGACTCGACGGTCGAGTACCTCACGGCGATGTGCAAGCTGGTGCTCGAGGAGACCGGCCTGCTCCCCCACGCCAACGCCGGGGCGCTCAGCGCCGACGAGCTCGCCGCGCTGCGCCCGGTCTCGGCGAGCCAGGGGATGATGCTCGAGACGCTCAACGGCGACCTCGAGTGCCACCGCCACGCGCCGGACAAGACCCCGGCGCGACGCCTCGCCACACTCGAAGCCGCCGGGCAGCTGGCGATCCCGTTCACGACCGGAATCCTCGTCGGCATCGGCGAGTCCCGCCAGGACCGCCTCGACGCGCTGCGGGCGATCGCCGACAGCCACGCCCGCCACGGCCACGTGCAGGAGGTGATCGTCCAGAACTTCCTGCCCAAGCCGCTCACCCCGATGCGCAAGGCGCCCGCCGCGCCGTCGGACGAGTACCGCTGGACGCTCGCCGTGGCGCGCCTGATCCTCCCCGATGACATCCACCTGCAGGCACCGCCGAACCTGACCGACGACTTCGGGACGCTGCTCGACACCGGGATCGACGACTGGGGCGGCGTCTCGCCGGTGACGGCCGATCACGTGAATCCCGAGCGGCCGTGGCCCGACCTCGACGTGCTGCGCGAGGTCACCGAGTCGCGCGGGTTCGCCCTCGCGCCGCGCCTCACGATCTACCCGGAGTTCGCGCTCGACCCCGACCGCTGGCTCGACCCGGCGCTGCGCTTCCCCGTGCTCGACCGCGCCGACGCCGAGGGCCTGGCCCGCGACGACCCCGGCGCCCACTTCCCCGAGCGGGTCAGCGGCACGGTCGACACCGGCGACGGCGCCGAGGTGATCCTCGTCGGCGACCGCTCCACGGCGTGGTACTCCGGTGCCCCCGCCAGTCCCCCACCCCTGATCCCCGTCGCCTCGGATCGCGTCGGACGGATCGGGGGGCGGGTCGCCGAGGTGATCGAGGGGGTGCGCGCCGGGCAGGAGCCGGGCGTCGAGGAGCTCGTCGCCCTGTTCGAGGCCCGCGGACCGGAGGTGGTCGCCGTCGCCGAGCTCGCCGACGAGCTGCGCGCCCAGGCAGTCGGCGACACCGTCACCTGGGTGCACAACCGGAACATCAACTACACGAACGTCTGCACGTTCAAGTGCCGGTTCTGCGGGTTCTCCAAGGGCCCGCTGTCGCTCAACCTGCGCGGCAAGCCGTACCTGCTCACGCTCGACGACATCGCCCAGCGCGCCCGCGAGGCCTGGGAGCGCGGCGCCACCGAGGTGACGCTGCAGGGTGGCATCCACCCCGACTTCGACGGCGAGTACTACCTCGACGTCACCCGCGCGGTGAAGGAGGCGGCGCCCGGCATCCACGTCCACGGCTTCACCGCCCTCGAGGTCACCGAGGGCGCCAAGCGGCTCGGCGAGCCGCTCGAGTCCTACCTCGCCCGTCTGCGCGACGCCGGCCTCGGCAGCCTGCCCGGCACCGCCGCGGAGATCCTCGACGACGAGGTGCGCGCCGTGCTGTGCCCGGACAAGATCACGACCGAGGAGTGGCTCCACGCCCACGAGACCGCCCACCGGGTCGGGCTGCGCTCGAACGTGACGATCATGTTCGGCGCCGTCGAGCACCCCGTCCACTGGGCGCGCCACCTCGTGCGGACGCGGGAGGTGCAGCGGCGCACCGGCGGGTTCACCGAGTTCGTGCCGCTCCCGTTCGTCCACATGGCGGCGCCGATCTACCTGCAGCGCAGGGCCCGCCGCGGCCCGACGTTCCGGGAGACGGTGCTGATGCACGCGGTCGGACGGATCGCCTACCACGGCCTCATCGACAACGTGCAGGCATCCTGGGTGAAGATCGGCGTCGAGGGCGTGCGCCAGCTGCTGCGCGCCGGGGTCAACGACCTCGGCGGGACGCTCATGGACGAGAACATCAGCCGCGCCGCCGGGGCGAGCCACGGCCAGGGCCTGGAGCCGGACGACTTCGCCCGCATCGTCGAACCGCTCAACCGACCACTGGCGCGCCGCACGACGCTCTACGCGATCCCGGAGCCGGCCGCCGCGGCACCCTGAGTCGTTTCTGACGCGACTTTGGTCCGCTGAGCGGACCAAAGTCGCGTCAGATGCGCGAAGGTCGCGGTCAGGCCGGGACGGCGGCCTCGAAGAACTGGCGGATGCCCTTCGCCATCTCCTCGCGGAGCGGCTCGCCGGAGATGACGACCCCGACCATCGTGAGCGACGTGTGCGTGTGCCCACGGGCCTGGATGTGGGTCACCGGCACCCCGGCATCCTGCAGCGCCTTGGCGTAGGCGTTGCCCTCGTCCCGCAGCGGGTCGAACTCGGCGGTGACGATGAACGCCGGCGGCAGGTCCGACAGATCCTTCGCCCGCAGCGGCGACACCCGCGGATCGGTCCGGTCCTCGGGATCGCAGTAGTGATCCCAGAACCAGTCCATCAGCGGCTTCGTCAGCACGTAGCCCTCGGCGTTCTCGATGTACGAGGGCCGCGTGAAGTCACAGTCCGTGACCGGCGTGAGCAGCAGCTGGCCGAGCAGCTGCGGCCCACCCTCGACGCGGGCCCGCTGGGCGGCGACGGCCGCCACGTTGCCACCAGCGCTCCAACCGGCGACGACGAGCTGACCGGGGATCCCACCGAGCTCCTGGGCGTGGGCGGCGACCCACTTCACCGCCTCGAACGCGTCGTCGGCAGCCGCCGGGAAGCGGTGCTCGGGTGCGTGGCGGTAGTTCACCGACACGATCACCGCATCGGACCGCTTGCAGAGGTCGCGGCAGAACGGCTCGTCGGACTGCTGGTCGCCGAGCACCCAGCCACCGCCGTGGAAGTACACGACGACCGGGTGCGGCCCGTCGCTCGCCGGCCGGTACAGGCGGTAGGCGAGGTCGCTGCCGTCCGCGGCCGGGAGCACGCCGTCGACGATCTCGCCGACCTCGGGCCCCGGCGGGCGCTGCGCGTTCGTGGTGGCCATGAACTCACGCGCCTCGACCGGCGTCATCGACTCGAGCGGCGGCACGTCGAGTTGGGCCATCGTGTCGAGGACGAGCTCGACGTCGAGCTGCAGGCGACGGATCAGGCCGTCGTTGCACTGCGAACCACCCGGGCCGGACAGCTTGAAGCCGAGCATGCCGCGCTCGACCACCTCGTCGCAGATCTTGCGGTAGTTGTCGACACCGCCGATGTAGGGCATGAAGACCCGCGGCTTGCCGGGCACGTTGGCGCCCATGTACCACGAGTTCGCCATCGGGTACAGGGTGATGCTCGCCGCGTCGTTGACGTGCTGCACCCACCCCGCCTCGGCGGTCTCCGTCGGCTCGATCCGCTCGAACCCAGCGTTGCGGAACTCCTCCAGCCGGTCGGCGATCCAGTCGACGTGCTGCTCGATCGACACCGTCATGTTCGACAGCACTGACGGGCTGCCGGGACCGGTGATGAGGAACAGGTTGGGGAAGCCGGTCGTCGTCAGGCCGAGATACGTCGTGGGGCCGTGGGCCCACTTCTCCTTCAGCGTCAGCCCGTCGCGGCCGGTGATGTCGACGTTGACGACGGCCCCGGTCATCGCGTCGAAGCCGGTGGCGTAGACGATGGCGTCGAACTCGAAGGACTCGGCCGTCGTGTCGATGCCCGTTTCGGTGATCGTCTTGAACGGCGTCTTGCGCAGGTCGACGAGCCGGACGTGGGGCAGGTTGAACGTCTCGTAGTACCCCGAGTCGAGGCACGGCCGCTTCGTGCCGAAGGGGTGGTCCTTCGGGCACAGCGCCTCGGCGACCTCGGGGTCCTTGACGATCGAGCGGATCTTGTCGCGCAGGAACTCGGCGACGATGTCGTTGCTCTCCTTGTTCGACCCCTGGTCGGCGAACACGCCGAGGATCCCGAACAGCTCGCCGGACTGGTACCCGGCCTCGAGGCGCTTCAGCTGCTCCTCGCGCGACAGCGCCGCCGCCGGCTCGGTCGGCTGCTCCACCGGCACGCCGCCTCGCGACCAGCGCGCGGCGTGGCGGTAGCCCTCGCGGTCCCGTGCCAGCCACTCGAGGCGAGACGGGTCCGCCGGGCCGTTGCGCGCCGGGATCGAGAAGTTCGGCGTCCGCTGGAAGACGACGAGCTGGGACGCCTGCCGGGCGATGATGGGGATCGACTGGATGCCCGACGAGCCCGTGCCGATCACGGCGACGCGCTTGCCGGTGAAGTCGACACCCTCGTGCGGCCAGCGGCCGGTGTGGTACGTCTCGCCCTGGAAGCGATCGGCGCCCGGGATGTCGATGTCCTTGGGCACCGACAGGCAGCCGGTCGCCATGATGTACCAGCGGCACGTGAGCTCGTCGCCGCCTTCCGTGCGGATCGTCCACGTGCCGGCGTCGTCGTTCCACCGCGCGGATGCGACCTTGGTGTTGAAGCGGATGTCGCGCCGCAGGTCGTGCTTGTCAGCGACGTACTGCAGGTAGCGCAGGATCTCCGGCTGGGTCGCGTACTTCTCCGACCACGTCCACTCCTTCTCGAGCTCGGGATCCCACGAGTACGCATAGTCGGTCGTCGGGATGTCGCAGCGCGCGCCCGGATAGCGGTTCCAGTACCAGGTGCCCCCGACGTCGGCGGCGGACTCGAGCACCACGGCCGAGATGCCGAGCCGGCGGAGCCGAACCAGCATGTACAACCCGGCGAAACCGGCTCCGACGACGACCGCCTCGACGTCCAGCGAGGCCCCGCTGCCGTTCCCGCTGACCCCAGTCGACCCGTTCGTTGCTGTCATGCCAGCCCCCTGAAGCATTCGTGCGGTCACCCAGGCGTCACCGCAGCACCCCTCATCCTCGCTTGCGGGACACGTTCGTTTCCAGCCGTGCCCCGAGATTTGTGCGGTGTCCCGCCGGGCGTCGGGGCGCGGCGTGCGGCCGACCGCTGCCCGGCCGCGTGACCGCCGTTCCCGGACGTGTGAAGCTGGCTCGATGGCAGCACCCGAACCGAAGGCCGTGCTCCACCGCTACCTCCAGACGGCGCGCGAGGTGCTCCTCTGGAAGCTCGACGGGCTCCGGGAGCGGGACGTCCGCCGCCCGTTGACGCCGACGGGCACGAACCTGCTCGGCCTCGTCAAGCACGTGGCCAGCGTCGAGGCCGGGTACCTGGGCGAGGTGTTCGGCCGCCCGTTCCCGGAGCCACTGCCGTGGTACGCCCCCGACGCCGAGCCGAACGCCGACATGTGGGCGACGCCGGAGGAGACGCGCGACGACATCATCGGGCTCTACCGCCGGGTGTGGGCGCACTCGGACTCGACGATCGACGCGCTCCCGCTGGACGCCTCGGGCCGCGTGCCGCACTGGCCGCCCGAGCGCCAGGACGTGACGTTGCTCCAGGTGCTCGTGCACCTCATCGCCGAGACGCACCGCCACGCCGGCCACGCCGACATCGTCCGCGAGCTGATCGACGGCGCGGCCGGCCTGCGCCCCGACGTCGACAACCTGGTGCCGGGTGACGCAGCGTGGTGGGACGCCTACCGCCGCCGCCTCGAGACCGCCGCCGATGCGGCCGATCCGGATGTCGGCTGACGGCGCCACCGCCGCCCGCGCGTCGGTGAGGACGACCGTCGGAGCGGGTACGGGGACGTCGTGACCACGCGGACGTTCCTCCTGCCCCCCGAGCCGATCACCTCGCTCGACGCCTACCTGGCGACCGACGTCGGCGGCCTCGGCCTCGCCCGGGCCCAGGAGCTCGGGCCGGCCGCCACGATCGAGGAGATCCGCCGGTCCGGCCTGCGCGGGCGGGGCGGCGGCGGGTTCCCGACGGGGACCAAGTGGGCCGGCGTCGCCTCTCAACCGGCCGCCCGCCGCTACCTCGTCGCCAACGGTGCCGAGGGCGAGCCGGGCACCTTCAAGGACCGGGCGCTGCTGCGCGCCAACCCGTACCAGCTCGTGGAGGGCGTGTTCATCGCCGCCTTCGCCATCGGCGCCCACGACGCGTTCATCTGCTTGAAGGCGAGCTTCGAGCGCGAGCGGGAGGCCGTCACCCGGGCCATCCGGGAGATGCAGGAGGCCGGGCTGTGCCGGGACTGCCCGATCACGGTCGTCGCCGGGCCCGACGAATACCTGTACGGCGAGGAGAAGGCGATGCTCGAGGTGATCGAGGGCAACGAGCCGCTCCCCCGTTGGCTCCCACCGCACCTCCACGGCCTGTTCGCCACGGCACCGCAGCTCGGCTGGCAGGCCCACGAGCAGCGCGGACCGCGCGCCGGGTCCAACCCGACGGTCGTGAACAACGTCGAGACGCTCTCGAACGTGCCCCACATCCTCGCCCACGGCGCCGACTGGTTCCGCGAGCGGGGCACGCCCGAGTCACCGGGGACGATCGTGGCGACCGTCGTCGGCGACGTCGTCGCTCCCGACGTCGGGGAGGTCGAGCTGGGCACGCCGCTGCGTGCCGTGATCGACGCCGTCGGCAGCGGGGTGCGCCCCGGGCGCAGCGTGAAGGCCGTCTTCTCCGGCGTCGCCAACGCCGTGCTCACCGCCGACGAGCTGGACGTCCCGGTGAGCTACGAGGGCTTCGAGGCGGTGGGCTCCGGCATGGGTGCCGCCGGGTTCATCGTCTACGACGACACCACGTGCATGGTCGACGCGGCCTACCGCTTCTCGCGGTTCCTGTCCGTCGAGTCGTGCGGCCAGTGCCCCCCGTGCAAGCTCGGCTCGAGCGCGATCACCGAGCACCTGGAGCGGATCGAGCTCGGCGCGGGCACCGAGGAGGACCTCGCCGCGATCGCCGGGTGGCTGGACCACGTCACCGACGGCAACCGCTGCTACCTGGCCGTCGAGGAGCAGGTCGTCGTCTCGAGCATCCTGCGTCGCTTCGCCGGCGAGTTCGACGAGCACATCGCGCGGCGGGCCTGCCCCCGGCCGCGCCGGCTGCCGATCCCGAAGCTGCTCGACCTCGCCGACGGGCAGGCCACCTACGACGAGCGGTTCTGGCACAAGCGCCCGGACTGGACCTACGACGACGCCTGAGCAGGGCGGCGCCGCGGGGCGCCGTGGACGTTCACACCAGGGCCGGCTCGACGACGGGCGAGGGTCGCACGGCGGAGCGTTGGCCGGGAGGCGGGGCTCGGGCGCCGACCGACGGGGCGCCCGGAGCCATGGCGCCACGCTCACCCGCCGGCCTCGCGGGCCGCGTGCAGCGAGCGTGCGGTGCCCGGGACGGCATCGTGCCCCCCCAGGGACTCGAACCCTGAACCAATGGATTAAAAGTCCACTGCTCTGACCATTGAGCTAGAGGGGCCGCACCCTCGGAGCGTACGGCGAGCGCGACCCTCCGAGGCGCCCTAGCCTCGGGTCATGGCAACCACGACCCCTGCGCAGGCCGAACGGGAGGCGCTGTGCGACCTCTTCCTCGAGGTCGGCCCGGACGCCCCGACGCTGTGCGCGGGGTGGACGACGCGTGACCTCGCGGCCCACCTCGTCGTGCGCGACCGGCGCCCGGACGCCATCGCCGGGGAGTTCCTGAAGCCGCTCGCCGCCCACGGCGAGAAGGTCCGCCGCGCCGAGGCCGCGCGGCCGTGGCCGGAGCTCGTCGAGCGCGTCCGCAGCGGCCCGCCGAGGTGGAACCCCATGGCGCTGGGGCCCGTCGACCAGCTCGCCAACTCGATCGAGTACTTCGTGCACCACGAGGACGTCCGCCGGGCCCGGCCCACGTGGTCGGTCCGCGCGCTGTCGCCCGAGCTGGAGGACGCGCTCGCCGGTCCGCTCGGCCGGATGGGCAGGATCCTCACGCGCAAGGCGAAGGTCGGCATCGTGCTGGAACCCGACGGGCGCGAGCCGGTCCGGCTGCGCACGGGCGAGCCGACGGTGACGATCCGCGGCCCGATCGGCGAGCTCGTGCTCTACGTGTACGGGCGCAAGGACGTCGCCAAGGTCACCCTCGACGGGGACGCGGACGCCGTCGAGCGCGTGCGCACCGCCGAGTTCGGCGTCTGACGCGCGCTTCATTCGAGCACGGCACCGCGCCCCACGATTAGGTTGCGCGCATGCCTGGCTCGATCCTCGGGACCCGCGTGCTGCGCACCGAAGACCCGGCGCTCCTGACGGGTGCCGCCCGGTACGTCAACGACCTCGACATCCCGGGCAAGCTCCACGCCGTCTTCGTCCGCTCCGAGATCGCCCACGGACGGCTCCGCACTGTGCACACCGCCGACGCCGAGGCGATCCCGGGCGTCGTCGCCGTCCTGACCGGCGAGACGTTGGGCGTGCCGCCGCACCACGGGTTCGTCACGGTGCACCCGGACTTCGCCCGGCCGCCGCTGGCGACCGATGTGGTGCGCTTCGTCGGAGAGGCGATCGCCCTCGTCATCGCCGAGACGCCCGCAGCCGCCGCCGACGGTGCCGCCGCCGTGTGGGCCGACTACGAGCCGCTGCCCCCTGTCGTGGACCCGGAGGCCGCGCTGGCCGACGACGCGCCCGTCGTGTTCCCCGAGCACGGCAGCAACCAGGCCGTCGTCGCCACCGACGCACCGCTCGACCTGGAGGCGATCAGCGACGTCGTGGTCCGCGGGCGCTACGTCAACCAGCGCGTCGCGGTCGTACCCATGGAGCCCAACGGGTGCGCAGCTGTGCCGGACGAGAACGGGCGCCTCACGTTCTACGCGTCGACCCAGATGCCCCACGGGCTGCACGGCCAGCTGGCCAAGGCGCTGGGCATCGACCCGACCCAGGTGCGCGTGATCTGTCCGCAGGTCGGTGGCGGCTTCGGCGGCAAGGCCGGCATCTGTGCCGAGTACACCGCGGTCGCCGCCGCGGCACGCCGGCTCGGCCGGCCGGTGTCGTGGGTCCCGACGCGCAGCGACGACCTCGTGTCGCTGCCCCACAGCCGCGGCCAGATCCAGTACGCCGAGCTGGGGGCCCGCCGGGACGGCACGTTCACCGGGTTGCGCGTGCGCGTCGTCGGCGACGCCGGCGCCTACCCGACGATCGGCGCGTTCCTCCCGACCGGCACCAAGCGGATGTCGAACGGCACGTACCGCTTCCCGAGGATCCAGTTCGACGTCGCGGTCGCCGTCACGAACACGACCCCGATGGGCGCCTACCGCGGTGCGGGGCGGCCGGAGGCGACGGCGCTGCTGGAACGCCTCGTCGACCACGCCGCGCTGGAGCTCGGCATCGACCCGATCGAGCTGCGCAAGCGCAACCTCCTGACCGACGACGTCTTCCCGTACAAGACGCTGACCGGGGTGACCTACGACAGCGGCCGGTACGCCACGCCGCTCGACGTCGCCGCCGCGGCGATCGGCTACGAGGAGCTGCGCCGCGAGCAGGCCGTGCGGCGGGCACGGGGGGACCGCGTCGCCCTCGGCATCGGTGTCGCCACGTACGTCGAGATCACCGCGGGTGGCAGCGCCAGCGAGTTCGGCGCGGTCGAGGTGCACGAGGACGGAACGGCCACCGTGCGCGCCGGGACGTTCTCCCACGGCCAGGGCCACCAGACGGCGTTCGCCATGATCGTGCACGACCAGACCGGCATCCCGATCGATCGCATCCGCCTGGTCGACGGCGACACCGACCTCGTCCCGCGCGGTGGCGGCACCGGCGGGTCGCGTTCGTTGCAGATCGGCGGATCGGCCGTCCACCAGGCGACGGAGCTGCTCGTCGAGAAGGCGAAGCGGCTCGCCGCGCACCTGCTCGAGGCGGACGTCGCGGACATCGTCGTCGACACCGACGCCGGCACGGTCGGCGTCGCCGGCGTGCCGGCGAAGGCGCTGACGTGGGCGGAGCTCGCCGCCCGGGCGGCCGAGGCGCCACCGGACGTGATCGGCGACGAGGCCGCCGGGCCGGGGATCCTCGCCGCGGAGGGCGTGTTCGACCAGGGCGACGCGACGTTCCCGTTCGGCGCGCACATCGCCGCGGTCGAGGTCGACCTGGACACCGGCCGGGTGCGAGTGCTGCGCCACGTCGCCGTCGACGACTGCGGCACGGTGCTCAACCCGCTGCTCGTCGAGGGCCAGCAGCACGGCGGGATCGCCGCCGGCATGGGCCAGGCGCTGTACGAGGAGGTGCGCCACGACGAGGCGGGCAACCCGCTGACGGCGAACCTCGCGGACTACGGGATCCCCAGCGCGGCCGAGCTGCCGAGCTTCGAGGTGCACTCGACCGAGACGCCGACGCCGCTCAACCCGCTCGGCGCCAAGGGGATCGGCGAGGCGGCGACGATCGGCTCGACCCCGGCGGTGCAGAACGCGGTGATCGACGCGCTGGCCCACCTCGGCGTGCGCCACCTGGACCTGCCGTGCACGTCCGAGCGGGTCTGGCGGGCGGTCCGCGACGCCGAGTCCGGCACGCTGCCCGACCCGTGGCGCGACCCTCCGCCGATCTTCGCCCGGCTCCAGGCCGGCACGGAGGTCGACGAGGAGGGCCTCGGCGCGGCCGAGGGCATCTGACCGGTCGGCCCACTGGCAGCCGGGGCTGCGGCGTGCGCCAAGATGCGGGCATGTCGTACGAGCAGATCACCTACGAGGTCGACGACCCGGTCGCCGTCATCACCCTCAACCGGCCGGAGCAGCTCAACGCCTGGACCCAGACGATGGCGAACGAGGTGCGCGACGCGCTGGGCCGCGCCGAGCGCGACCCGAACGTCGTGGGGATCGTGCTCACCGGCGCCGGCAAGGGGTTCTGCGCCGGGGCCGACATGAAGAACCTCGCCGCCGCGTCCGGTGCCGACGGCGGCGCGTCCCAGGGCGCGCCCGACGTCGTCGCCCGCGTCGAGGAGGCGCCGATGCCCGGCGACCCGTCGTTCGGCGACGATCTGCGCGGCACGTACTCGTACTTCATGTCCGTGCCGAAGCCGATCGTCGCCGCGATCAACGGCGCCGTCGCCGGCATGGGTGTGCCGATCGTGCTCGGCTGCGACCTGCGCTTCATGAACCGGGACGCCGTGATGACCACGTCGTTCGCCCAGCGCGGCCTCGTCGCCGAGTTCGGCCTGTCGTGGCTGCTCACCCGTCTCGTCGGCCCGTCCCACGCGCTCGACCTGCTGTACACGGCGCGCAAGGTGAAGGGTGACGAGGCCGAGCGCATCGGGCTCGTCAACCGGGCGCTGCCCGTCGAGGAGGTCCTCCCGGCGGCGATCGACTACGTCCGCGACCTGGCGATGACCTCGTCGCCGGCGTCGATGGCGGCGATGAAGCGGCAGGTGTACCGCAGCCTCAACCAGTCCTTCGGCGAGGCCCAGGAAGAGGCGCTCCAGCTGATGCGCGAGAGCTTCAAGCGGCCCGACTTCAAGGAGGGCGTGCAGTCCTTCCTCGAGCGGCGCCCGCCGAACTTCCCGCGCTACGCCCGCTCCTGACGGCGTCACCGGCAGCCTGCTCCGCGGCCCCTCCGGGAGCTGACAGGCTGCCGGGATGAGCGTCATGCATCGCTGGGACGAGGCGACGGATCTCCTCGCCCACTCGGTGATCGGCTACGCCATCGAGCGGCTGAAGACGTCGAAGGACCCCACGTGGGGCGCCCGGCCGGCGGACGAGCTGGCGAAGGTCCTCGCCGGCACGATCACGCCGGAGGGCATCGGCGGCCACCGCGCCCTCACGTTGTTCCGCGACGTCCTCATGCACGCCTGCCGCCCGATGGACTCGCCCCTGCACCTCGCGTACGTCGCCACCGCGCCGACGCCGGCGGCGAACATGTTCGACCTGGTCGTCAGCGCGTCGAGCATCTTCGGCGGGCTGTGGGAGGGGGGCGCCGGGGCGATCGCCGCGGAGAACGAGACGCTGGCGTGGCTCGCCCGCCTCGCCGGGTTCCCCGACGGCGCCGGCGGCTGCTTCGTCTCCGGCGGGTCGGCGGCCAACCTGTCGGCGCTCGTCACCGCCCGCCACCGCGCCCGGGCGCGCCTCGGCGACCGGCCACCGCCTGCCCGGTGGCGGTTCGCGACGACGGCCGAGACGCACGCCTCGGTGCACGCCGCAGCGCGGGTGATGGACGTCGATGTCGTGCTCGTGCCGCCCGACGACCTCGGCCGGATGACCGGCGCCGCGCTGCGCGCCACGTTGGCGCGGAACGGCACCGACGGACTCTTCGCCGTCGTCGCCAACCTCGGCACCACCAACGCCGGCGCGGTCGACGAGCTCGACGCCGTCGCCGACGTGTGCGCGGAGCTCGGCGTGTGGATGCACGTCGACGCGGCGTACGGCGGCGCCGCGCTGTGCGCGCCGTCGACGGCGGGGCTGCGGCGTGGCGTCGAGCGCGCCGACAGCTTCGGCGTCGACCCGCACAAGTGGCTGTTCGCCCCGTACGACTGCGCTGCGCTCGTCTACCGCGACCCCTCGGTCGCCGCAGCGGCCCACACCCAGCACGGCACGTACCTCGACGCGGTGAGCCGCGAGGAGTGGAACCCGAGCGACTTCGCGTTCCACCTGTCGCGGCGCGCCCGCGGGTTGCCGCTGTGGTCCAGCCTGGCGACGTACGGCACCGACGCCTACACCGCGGCGGTGGAGTCGACGCTCGCCGTCGCCCGCGGCTTCGCCGAGGAGCTCGAGCGCCGCGACGGCTTCCGCCTGCTGCTGGAGCCACAGCTGTCGGTCGTGCTGTTCACCGTCGAGGGCTGGGACGACGCCCGGTACGTCGCGTGGAGCACGTCACGCGCCAAGGCCGGCGTGGCGCTGATCGTGCCGACGCGCTGGCAGGGCGAGATCTGCTACCGGGTATGCCTCGTCAACCCGTTGACGACCCTGGAGATGCTTACCGACCTGCTCGACGACATGGCCGCCTACACCACCTGACCGCGTCCTACCGGTGGCCGTGCTCCCGGGCGAGCGGCCGGGCTCCCGACGCGCTCTCGGAGGCCCGGCCCCGGCTCACGCCGGTTCGTAGCGGGACTTCAGGCGTGGGCGGTCACCGTCGACGACGCGGACCCTGCCCTCGTCCACGAGCTTCACGAGGTGGGCGAGCACGGACCGGCCCGCCGGCTTGTGCAGCTTCTCGTCCACGTTCGCGTACAGCGAGGCGACGATCGCCGGGATCTCGGTCAGCCCGCTGCGCAGGGCGTCGAGCACCTGCTGTTCGCGCTGCAACCGGTGACGCACGAGCGCCTCGACGTAACCCTGCGGCTCGGGGATCGACGGGCCGTGCGTCGGCCAGTAGACCCGGTCGTGGCGGCCGGCCACCTTGCGCAGGGACTCGATGTACGCGGCCATGTCCCCGTCGGGCGGCGACACCACGGTCGTGCTCCACCCCATCACGTGGTCGCCGGGGAACAGCACGCCCTCCTCGGCCCACTCGAAGCACATGTGGTTCGACGTGTGCCCCGGCGTGTGCACCCCGCGGATCGTCCATCCCGGTCCGCGCGCGGCGATCTCCCCGTCGGCGACGCGCACGTCGGGGGTGAACGCGACGTCGATCGACTCCTCGACCTTGACGCCCTCGGAGATCTCCTCCTTGAGCTCCTCCTGCTCCTCCTCGTCAGCCGGGTCCGGCGGCGGATGGGGTCCGAACGCGTACGTCGGCGCCCCCGTCTCCTCCCGCAACCAGGCCGCGAGCGGTGAGTGGTCGCTGTGGCAGTGGGTGACGAAGATCGCGGTGACGCGCTCGCCCTTCAGCGCGGCGTACAGCGCGTCGCGGTGGCTCGGCAGGTCGGGGCCCGGGTCGATGACCGCGACCTCGCCCTCCCCGACGATGTACGTGCCGGTGCCACGGTAGGTGAACTTCGACGGGTTCTCGGCGATCACCCGCCGCAGCATCGGGGCGACGCGCTCGACCTTGCCGTAGACGACGTCGTCCAGCGGGCGGAACTGCGGCTCGTCGCTCACGGCGCCCCCACCAGTGCCTGCACCTCGCCGACCGGCTGCCCGTGGCCGAGCACCGGCTCGCTGATCGCGTCCGCGGCGATGTCGACGCCCAGCGAGCGCAGCGCGGCGATCGTCACCGGTGTCCGCGCCCGGGCCCCGCCGTCGGCCACCTTCACCGCGACCGCCCGCCCGTCGGGCAACGCGGCGACCTGCACCCCCTCGGCGCCATCCTTGACGAGCAGCCCCGGCACGAGCCGCATCAACCGGGTGACGTCGCGGCCCGGCCCGCCGACCATCTCCGGGTGGCCCGTCATCGCCCGGTGCACCGGGTGCCGCTCGGTCGCCAGCTGGCGCAGTGCCGCGGCCAGCCCGCGCAGCGACGTCACCGGTGCAGGAGCGCCGCAGCCGTCGACGCCGACGCCGCGCACACCGCACGCGGCCTCGTCGACGTACGCCACGATCGCCTGCTGCAGCGGATGTGTGACGTCGAGGTAGCCGGCCGTCGGCCACCCGTTGATCACGGACGTCGCGAGCATGCCCGCATGCTTGCCGCTGCAGTTCTGGGTGATCGACTCCGGGCCGCCACCGGCGCAGACGATGTCCCGGGCGGCATCGGCGTCGAGCGGCAGCGCGGGCGTGTTCGCCAGGGCGGTGACGGTCAGCCCGACCCCCTCGAGGATCTCGCGCACCGCGGCGACGTGCTCGGGCCGGCCGCCGTGGCTCGCGCAGACCACGGCGAGCAGCCGGTCGTCGACGGCCAGGCCGGCGTCGACCATCGTCGCCGCCTGGAGCGGCTTGCACGCCGAACGGCCGAACACCGAGACGTCGGGGTCGCCGGCCGCCCAGGCGAGCGAGCCGTCGGCGGCCAGGGCGACGACCGCGCCGTGGTGCACGCTCTCGCGCATCCCGCTGCGCGTCGTCGCCGCGATCGGCACGTAGGCCTTCACCGCTGGGCCCTCTGGATCCGCTGCCATCGCTTCCACACGCGGTGGTGACGTACCTCGACGAGCTCGTCCTTGATGACCTGGTGGCGCTGCCCCCAGTCGGACAGCAGCGCCTGGGCCATCGCCGCGACCGGCAACGCCAGGATGGCACCGGACGGCCCGAGCACGGCCGCGCCACCCAGCGCCGCCCCGAACGCCAGCGCCGGGTGCAGCTCCATCGTCCGCGCCGTGATGCGCGGCGCGAACACGTAGTTCTCGACCTGCTGGTACAGGACGATCGCGCCCAGCACGATCGCCGCGCGCAGCGGCGAGTCGAGGAACGTGAGCAGCACCGGCAGCACGCCCGCGAGGTACGTGCCGACGACCGGGAGGAACTGGCTCACGATGCCGACCCACAGGGCGAGGGCGACAGGTGCGGCGGTGCCGAGGGACTGGAACACGATCCAGTGGAACACCGCCGACAGCAAGGCGAGCAGCGCCCGCGAGTACAGGTAGCCGCCGGTCTTGTCCGCGGCGAGCTCCCACGTCCGCAGCACGCGCTCCTGGTGCGCCGGGGTGAGCCGGCTGCAGATCGCTCGGCGCAGCTTCGGCCCGTCGGCCACGAGGTAGAACGTGAACAGCAGGATCGACAGCAGCTGCAGCAACCACCCGAGTGCGTCGATCGACAGCTGCACGGCGTTGTCGCGCTGGTCGCGGATGAACTCCTGCACCGCCCCGTCCGGGTCGTTGAACTCCTCGATGATCTCCTGCGCGTTCAGGTTCGTGCCGAACGTGTCGTTGATCGTGCGGACCGTGTCGGTGATGTACTCCTCGGAGTTCTCGAGGAGGTCGGCGATCTGGGTCCCCACGAGCGTGCCGATCGCGCCGACGAACACGAGGAACAGCGCCAGCACGCCGAACAGGATCAGCCCGGTCGCCGTGCCCCGGCGCCACCCCCGGCGGGCCAGCCGGTTCACACCCGGCTCGATCGCCAGGGCGAGGAACAGCGAGATGGCGATCAGGATGACGAGGCCGTTGAGCTTCCCCCACAGGAACCGCAGCGACTGGGCGAGCAGGAACCCGACCCAGAACACGGCGACGGCGGGGAGCACCCACCGGGGCATCCGCCGCTCCTCGGCAGGCGACTCGAGCACGTCCTCGGTGACGACCTCGGTCGCCGTCTCCTCCTGGCCGGCGCCACCGCCCGGCGCGGGGCCCGCGCCCGGTGCCACGGCACCCGGCGACTCGGCGCGCGGCACGTCCGGATCGGGCGACACGCAGCGAGCGTAGCGACGAGGTGTCGCCGCGCTCCGCGCACGTTCGGGCGGCAGGCCCGGCGCTCAGGCGGCGTCGTCGGTGCCGAGCGGGGTGACCCCGCCGCGCTGCAGCGCGGCGGCGAGGTCGCCACGCGCGGTCGACGCGACGGTCTCCAGCTCGAGCCAGTCGGCCATCAGCCGCAGCTCGGTGACGAGCGGTCCGGCGACCTCGCGGGGAGCGACGCCCGGCTCGACGTAGGCACCCTGCACGCGCAGCGTGCTCGCGGCGCGGTCGGCCTTGAGGTCGACGCGGCCGACGATGCGTTCGCCGAGCAGGTACGGCAGCACGTAGTAGCCGTACTTCCGCTTGGCCGCCGGCGTGTAGATCTCGATGCGGTAGTGGAAGCCGAACAGCCGCTCGTTGCGCTCGCGGTACCAGACGAGCGAGTCGAACGGGCTGAGCAGGGCGCGGGCCGGCACGGCGCGGGGCAGCACGGCGTCACGGTGGAGGTAGGCGGGCTTCGTCCACCGCTCGACGCGCACCTCCCGCAGCACGCCCTCCTCGACGAGCTCGGCGACGAGCGGCTTGCACACCTGCCGCTTCTGGCGGTGGTAGTCGGCGAGATCGTCGAGCGTGCCGATGCCCAGGCTGCGCGCGGCGAACGTCAGCAGCTCCTTGCGCGCCTCGTGCTCCGGTGGGGTCGGCGCAGCGAGCACGTGGGCCGGCAGCACCCGCTCGGGCAGGTCGTACTCGCGGGCGAAGTCGCGCCGGCGCCGCACGGCGACCACCTCGCCGACGGCGAACAGGTACTCGAGGGCGATCTTGCCGTCGTCCCAGCTCCACCAGCTGCCCTTCTTGCCGGCCCGCTGCTCGAGGTCGGCCGCGGTGAGCGGCCCCTCGTCGCGCACCCGCCGGCGGACCTCCTCGACGAAGCCGGGTCGCTCGCGGGCGATGCGGGCGATCGACGACCAGATCGGCTCGGCCGCCATCCGCCACCGGAACAGCCGGTGCTGCTCGCTCGGCACGATCGCCGCCATGTGCGCCCAGTACTCGAGCAGCGTGCCGTCGTCGATCGCATCGGCGAGCATCGTGCGCGGATGCGGCCCGAGGCGAGCGAACAGCGGCAGCTCCTGACTGCGCACGAGCACGTTGACGGAGTCGACCTGGATGACGTTGATCCGGTCGAAGACGCGGCGCAGGTGGCGACGATCGACGCGCCCCGGCGGGCGGCGGTCCGTGAAGCCCTGGGCGGCGAGGGCGATGCGCCGGGCCTCGGCCACGGAGAGCTCTTCGCGGCCGCGCCGACCGCGCCGGCGCCCGCCGTCACCGCCGGTTCGGGCGCGCACCGCCGACGCATCGGGCGGCACGGTCGGTCGGGCCCCCTCCACCGGCGGTGACCCGGCGGCTCAGTCGTCGGACTCGGTGATCGTCACCGAGTGGATGACGACGTCCTCCAGCGGGCGGTCGTTGGGCCCCGTCGGCACCTGCTGCATCGTGTCGAGCACGTCGAGGCCCTTCACGATCTGGCCGAACAGGCTGTAGAGCGGCGGCAGGCCGACTCCCGCCGGCCCCGACACCATGAAGAACTGGCTGCCGTTCGTGTTCGGACCGGCGTTGGCCATCGCCACCGAGCCGATCTGGTACTCGCGCGGCTTGGGCAGCTCGTCCTCGAACTGGTAGCCGGGCCCGCCCCGGCCGGTCCCCGTCGGGTCGCCGCCCTGGCACATGAAGCCGTTGATGATGCGGTGGAAGATGACCCCGTCGTAGAAGTGGTTGAGGGCGAGGAAGACGAAGTTGTTCACCGTCTTCGGGGCCTTCAGCGCATCGAGGGCGATGACGATCTCGCCGAGCGACGTGTGCAGCGTCGCCGTGTACCGCTTGCTCGGGTCGATGCCCATCGGCGGGGGGCCCGAGAAGCGCTGCCGCTTCGGCGCGGACCCGTCGAACGGGGGGAAGTCGGAAGCCATAGGCCCCCGACCCTAACCAGATCCGCCTGCTCTCCCGCCGGGTCAGTTGCGGGCGTTGTACGCGGCGATCAGCGCGTTCGCCTGGGCCGCCGCGTCGCGCAGCGCGGTGGCGACGTCGGCGCCGTTGAAGATCGCCGCCACGGCACCGGCCGTGACGGTGCGCACCTCGAGCATCGGGCCGATCACCGGGCCGAGCCTGGTCGCCTCCGACGGTCCCGCGAGGAGCTGGTCGTAGGCCACCTTGAACCGCGGGTCGGTGGCGTACGTCGTCCTGATCGGGTCGAGCTCGAGGGCGTCCTCGCTGATCGGGATGTAGCCGGTGGCAGCCGCCCACGTCGACTGCGACTGCGCCGAGATCAGGAACTGGATGAAGTCCCACGCTGCGGCCGCCTGGGCGTCGCCCTTGTCGGCCACGATGTACAGCGACGCGCCACCGACGATCGCCGAGGCCACGTCGCCCGGTCCCGGCATCGGCCCGATCCCGAGCTGCTCGCTGGTGATGCCGGGGATCAGGCCGCCGTCCAGCACGCTCTTGACGGTGCCGATCGCCGCGGAGGTGGCGATGGTCATCACCGCCGGCTGCTGCGGGTCGGCGAGCTTCAGCAGCGCGTCCTGGCCGCCGGGGTTGTCGCCGACGGTGACGGCCAGCCCGTCGAGGATCAGCGACTGCACCTCGCTGAGCAGCTCGACGCCGAGCTCGCCGTCGTACAGCACGCGCGTCGCCGGTGCGGAGCGACCGTTGTCATTGTCGGCGTAGGGCACCCCGGCGCGGGCGAACCACTGCTCGATGAACCAGCCGCCTCCGGAGTCGACGCCCGAGTCGAAGGCGATCCCGACGCGGTTGCCCGGCCCGTCGACGATCGCCTGTGCCGCCGCCCGCAGCTCCTCGAGGCTCACCGGCGGGTCGGCGGGATCCAGCCCGGCCTCCTCGAACGCGCTGGCGTTGAAGAACAGCACCGGGACGCTCACGTTGAACGGCATCGACCACTGGACGCCCTCGGTCTGGTACGTGCGCAGCGCCCGCTCGAGCAGCGGCGAGGTGTCGTAGCCGCTCGCCTCCAGGCATGCGCCGATCGGGATCACCGAGTCCGAGTCGGCCATCTGCTGCACCGTGTACTCGGGCAGCATCACGACGTGCGGGCGGTTCGCCTGGCTGCTCTGGACGTACTTGTCGAGCGTCTGCTTGTAGCCGCCCTGGTTCTCCAGGCGGACGCGGACCTTCGACTGGCTGGCGTTGTACTCGTCGGTGAGCTGGGCGAGCGCCGTCTCGTTCGTCGCCGACATGGCGTGCCAGAACGTGATCTGGACCGGCTGCGTCACGTCGTCGAGCGCGTCGACCGGGCACGGCGGCAGCGACGCGAGCGGCGTGGTCGTGGTGGTGGCGCGCGGGGCGGTGGTCGTCGGGGCGAGCGTCTCGCCGGGCGCCGCGGTCGGCGGCGGCGCGGTCGAGCTCGCCGGAGGGGCGTCGTTGCCCGCCTGCAGCAGTGAGTCACCCGAGCGGCAGGCAGCGAGCAGCGCGCAGGCCCCGAGGGCGACGGCGACGCGGCGACGCGCGCTCATCCCTTCACCCCGCCCGACGTGAGGCCGCGCACGAGCTGGCGCTGGAACACCAGCAGCACGACCACGATCGGCAGGAAGGCGATGATCACGCCCGCCATCACCAGGTTCGGCCGGTCCACGCCCGACGACTGCGACAGCACCCGCAGGCCGCTCTGCAGCGTATTCATGTCGTTCTCGGTCGTGATCAGGTTCGGCCACAGGTACTGGTTCCACGTCGACAGGAAGGCGAGCGACGCCATCGCCCCAATCGTTGGGCGCACCAACGGCACGGCGACGTGGCGCAGGAACCCGAGGTGGCCGACCCCGTCGATCGCCGCCGCGTCGCGCAGGTCCCGCGGCAGGGTGAGGAAGACCTGCCGGATGAGGAACGTGCCGAACGCGGTGGCGAGGAACGGCACGGTCAGGCCCTGGTAGCTGTTCAGCCACCCGAGCGAGTCGATCGTCTGGCGGTTGACGACGAGCGTCGCCTCGACGGGCACGAGCAGCGTCGCGAGGAACGCCAGGAACAGCACGTCGCGGCCGGGGAACTCGAGGATCGCGAACGCGTAGGCCGACATCACCGACGTCACGACCTGGGCGACGGTGACGATCACCGCGACCACGATCGAGTTCAGCATGTAGCGCCCGAGGCTGCCCTCGTTCCACGCGTCGCGGAACACGTCGAGCGTGAACGCGTCGGGCACGAGCGGGTTCACGAGCACCTTGTTCCCCGGCTTCAGGGCGGCGATGACCGTGGTGTACACGGGAAACAGCACGATCACCGAGACGACCACGAGCAGGCCGTAGCGGCCCACCGCCCGCCAGCCCGTGGGGGTGTCGAAGGTCGTGACGCGATCGTCGCTCATGCGTAGTGCACCCTCCGGCCGATGCCCCACAGCTGGAGCACCGACAGCCCGAGCAGGACGAAGAACAGCAGGACCGCGACCGTCGACTGGAGCCCGGCGTCGTTGGTGATGATCGAGTCCGTGCCGTAGGTCAGGTAGGTGATCGTCGTCGTCGAGTACTGCGGTCGCGGGCCGCCGCGCGTCAGCAGGTCGATCTCGCCGTACGCCTGGAACGCCCGCGTCGTGAGCACGATGAGCACGAACAGCAGCGTCGGCCCGAGCAGCGGCAGGGTGATGCTCCAGAAGCGGCGGATGCCGCCGGCGCCGTCCATCGCCGCCGCCTCGTGGAGGTCGCGCGGGATGCCCTGCAGCCCGGCGGTCACGAGCAGGAACGTGAACCCGAGGCTCGACCAGACGCTCGACGCGGCGACCGACGTGAGCGCGGTGCCCGGGTCGCGCAGCAGTCCGGGCGACTTGATCACGGGGAACAGGTCGGCGAGCCAGCCGATGTTGGACAGCACCCCGATGTCCGGCTGCAGCAGGAACAGCCACATCAGGCTGGCCACGGCGACGGAGGTAGCGATCGTCGAGGTGAAGATGAACCGGAACACGGCGATGCCGCGCAGGTACTTGTCGGCGAGCACCGCCAGCGCCACCCCGAGCACGAGCCCGGGCGGGACCGTCAAGAGGGCGAACTTCACCGTCACCCACAGCGCGTCGACGAACTCGTTGCTGCGGGCCGCGTCGACGTACTGGTCCCAGCCGTTGGACACGCAGTTGCGGCCCCGGGCGTCGCAGCGCTTCGTGCCGAGCAGGACCGCCCGCGCCAGCGGGTAGACGACGAAGATCCCGAGGATGACCGCCGACGGCGTGATCATCAGCAGCCCCGCCGGCAGATCGCGCCAACGTCTCCCTCGCATCCACGCCACGGCCCGACAGTAGGTCACGGACCCCGCCGGCCGGTGGGTGCCCCGCGAGCCGCCCCCGTGGCGCGCCGGCCGCCCAGTAGCCTCACGACCGTGGAGCCCGACGCCGCCACGCGCTCGACCGGCACCGATCCGCTCGGCACGCGCCCCGATGCTGCCGACAGCGACGCTGCCGACCGCGGGGCCCCGGAGCCCGGCGCTGCGGCACCCACCACCCCGGAGCCCGATCTGGACGCCATCGCCGCGGACCTCGCCGGCATCGAGGCGACCCTCGACCAGCTCGCCGCCGGCACCTACCGGCACGAGCCCGACCCGCCCGCGTCGTGAACCGCGGGCGCGCGGTCGCCGTCGCCGCGGGCGGGCTCGGCGTGGTCGCCGTCGCCGCGGCCCTGGGCCGCAAGGCGTCGCAGCTGATGTCGTGGCGCGCCCGGCGGATGTGGAAGCTGACTGCGCGCAACGCCACGCGCTTCGCCGGCACCCGCGCCCGGCGCCTCGTCACCCCCGCCGAGCGACGCGCCGAGCTCGACGCCCAGTTTGCCATCCGTACCGCCGAGGACGTCGCCAAGGAGCTCGGCGAGATGAAGGGCGTGCTGATGAAGGTCGGGCAGATGATCAGCTTCATCGCCGAGGGCCTTCCCGACGAGGCGCAGCAGGCCCTGGCGTCGCTGCAGGCCGACGCCGCGCCGATGGCGCCGTCGCTCGCCGCGTCGGTCGTCGAGGAGGAGCTGGGCGGCCCGCCCGAGCGGGTCTTCGAGGAGTGGGTGGACCTACCGGTCGCCGCCGCCAGCATCGGCCAGGTCCACCGTGCCGTCACCCGCGACGGGCGCGAGGTCGCCGTCAAGGTGCAGTTCCCCGGCGCCAGCGAGGCCATCGAGGAGGACCTCGACGGCGCCGAGGTCATGTACTCGATGTTCGCCGCTTTGGCGTTGAACGGCTTCGACGCCCGCAGCTTCGTCGACGAGCTCCGGGCGCGCATGCGCGAGGAGCTCGACTATCGCCTCGAGGCGCGCAACATCGCCGAGTTCGCCCGCCACTTCGCCGGCCACCCGTGGGTGCGCATCCCCGCCCTCGTCCCCGAGCTGTCGCGGTCGCGCGTCCTCACCACCGAGTGGGTCGAGGGCATGGACTGGGAGACGTTCTCGTCGACCGCGCCCCAGGAGACCAAGCAGCGCGCCGGCGAGGTGATCTGGCGCTTCGCCCAGCACTCGATCATGCGCCTCGGCCGGTTCAACGGCGACCCGCACCCCGGCAACTACCGCTTCCACCACGACGGCAGTGTCACGTTCCTCGACTTCGGTCTCGTCAAGCGCTGGACGCCCGGCGAGTGGGAACTGCTCGAGCCGAGCCTCGACGCCATCGTCGTGCACCGCGACCCCGAGCTGCTCGTGGCCTCGATGGAGCGCTCCGGCTTCCTCGCCCCCGGCCACGGCCTCGACCCGCAGCAGGTCTACGACTACGTGTCGAGCCCCTACGTGCCCTACCTCGTCGACGAGTTCACGTTCACCCGCGAGTGGATGGGCGAGACGCTGGCCCGCATCTTCGACATCAACGGCCCGCACGCCGAGGTCATCGCCAAGCTGAACATGCCGCCGAGCTTCGTGATCCTCGACCGCGTGGTGTGGGGTGTGTCGGCGATCCTCGGGCGGCTCAACGTGCGCAACCCGTGGCGGGCGATGCTGCTCGAGTACCGCACCGGTGCACCGCCGGCGACCGAGCTCGGCGCCGCCGAGGCGGCGTGGCGCGCCGGCGCTGCTCGGTGACGGCGGCGCCGCGTCGGCGCGCCTACGGTCACGCCATGGGCGAGAGGAAGCGCTACGCCGTCAACGGGATCGAGCTCGACGTGATCGAAGCCGGCGACCCGGCCGACCCCGCCGTGGTGCTGTGCCACGGGTTCCCGGAGAGCGCTCACTCCTGGCGGCACCAGATCGAGCCGCTCGTGGCCGCCGGGTACCACGTCCTCGCGCCCGACCAGCGCGGCTACGGCCGCTCGAGCGCGCCGCGCGACGTCGCCGCCTACGGCGTCGAGCACCTCGCCGGCGACCTCATCGGGCTGCTCGACGCGACCGGCCACGACGACGCCGTGTTCATCGGCCACGACTGGGGTGCGCTGCTCGTGTGGGACCTCGCCCGCATCCACCCCGAGCGGGTCCGGGCGATCATCAACGTCTCGGTCCCCTACACCGAGTGGCCGGCGCCGCCCACGGACGTGTTCAAGGCGACCGTCGGCGACCGCTTCTTCTACATCCTGTACTTCCAGGAGGTCGGCCCGGCGGAGACCGAGATGGAGGCCGACATCGAGCGGACGATGCGCACGGTGCTGTGGGCGGCGTCCGGCGACGCCTTCGAGGAGCAGCCACCGCCGCCACCGCCGGCCGAGGGCACGGGCTGGCTCGACGTGATGGGGGCACGCCAGCCGCCAGCGACGCTGCCGGCGTGGCTCACCGAGGAGGACCTCGCCAGCTACGTCGACACGTTCCGGGCCAGCGGCTTCTTCGGGCCGGTGTCGTGGTACCGCAACCTCGACCACAACCACGCGCTGGTGAAGGACCGTCCGGCACCGGCGATGCCCGTGTGGTTCATCGGCGGCACGCGCGACGGCGTGATCGCCTACCGGCCCGGCTACGTCGAGGCGATGGCCGAGCGGCTCCCCGACCTCCGTGGCGTGACGATGATCGAGGGCGCCGGCCACTGGACGCAGCAGGAGGCGCCCGAGGAGTTCAACGCGGCGATGCTGGCGGCGCTGGCCGAGCTCGACGGGCGGCCTGCCGGCTCGCGCTGAACGGCGGCACGATCGGTGCCCGCCAGCCGAGCCCGGTGACCTTGCCGGGCGGCGGCCAGGTGCCGTCGCGGCTGTAGGCCCACCACTCGAACGGGTTGAGGTAGTAGGCGCACGTCTCCACGACCTTCGTGAACGGCGCCCGGCCGCGCAGCCGGGTGACGGCGAGCACCGCGCCGACGACGCCGCCGACCACCATCCACGCCCCGTACAGCAGCGGGTAGAGGGGACCGAGCCAGCGCCCCTGCCACACGTGGACGTGCTCGTGGTGCTCGACGAGGCGCTGACGCCGCGCCGAGACCGTCGCGTTCGGCCCGGCGCCGTGCACGGCGTTGCCGATCGTGACGAGGAACCCGCGCCGCACCCGGAAGCCGCGGGCGTAGACGTGGCGTCCGGTGCGGCGGCTCAGCGCGTCGACGTAGCCGCCGCGGTCGCGCTGCAGCGCGGCCACGAGGTGGGTGACGAGGGCGGCGAGGGTGAGCGGGCTCGCCCACGTCGTGTCGAGCGCGAACGCGACCCAGCCGTCGAGCCGCCGCCACGGGTAGGTGCCGCGCCAGCCCCCGAGGGCGCCGTTGAGCGCACCGATGACCGCACCCTCGCGGCCGAGCCCGACGCGCCCGAGCACGATGCCGCCGAGGAGGGCGCCGGCGATGCCGACGACCACCGCCTCCAGCGCCGCGGCCGACCACGGGCGCACGCCCTCGCCGCCGCGCTCACGTGCGTCGCCGACCGATGCGTGCACGGAGGGCAGCGGCCCTCGCGATCAGTTCTCGCGGAGCTTCGCCAGCAGGCGCAGGATCTCGAGGTACAGCCAGATGATCGTGACGAGCAGGCCGACGGCGGCGACCCACTCGTAGTCCTTGGCCAGCCCGGCGCGCGCACCACGCTCGATGAAGTCGAAGTCGAGCGCCAGGTTCACGGCCGCCAGCCCGCAGACGAAGACGCTGAACAGGATGCCGATCACGGACGCGTCGTGGATGAACGGGACCTGTGCCCCGAACAGCGACATCACGATCGACACCAGGTACAGCGCCATCACGCCGAGCGTGGCGAAGATGACCGTCCGGCGGAAGCGATCGGTGACCTTGATGATCCGCGTGTGGTAGAGGGCGAGCATCACCGCGAACACGGCGAGGGTCGCCCCCGCGGCCTGCAGCACGATGCCGTCGTAGAACGTCTCGTAGGCCTTGGAGATGGCGCCCAGGAAGAAGCCCTGGGCGAGGGCGTACACGGGGCCGAGGAACCGCGCCAGCTGCGGCTTGAAGTAGAGGGCGATCACCGACACGAGACCGACGATCACGCCGAGGAACGCGAGCGGCGGGAAGCGGAACTGCTCCTGGCCGTCGGGCCCGACGGTGACGCCGTCCGTCGCCAGCCAGCCCACGGTGGCGCTGGCGAGGAGCAGGACGAAGAGCACGGCCGTGGCGGTGATCGCACCGCCGACGGTCATCATGCCCGGCCGCCACGGGCTGATCGGGCCGTCGTCGACGGGGGCCGTGGTGGGCGGCGCCCACACCTCGCCACCGGCGCTCGGCGCCGTCGGAGCGGCCCAGCCGGCCCGTGCCTCCTCGAAGTTCTTGTCGTTCAGGATCGGATTGGGCACGTGTGCTCCCTTCAGCGCGACGCGACGTCACACGCCTCCCGCGAATCTACCCAGCACCCGGCACACGCGTCGGTCCGGCGTCGAGCACGTCGCGCACGGGCCGCCGCGCTCGCCGCACGTGACGAGGTGATGACGCGGTGTGACGACACGGTGACGCTGCCATCACCGTCACCGATCGCGCCGGGCGGTACATCGCGATCCACGATGCCGGCGGGACACGGCCGCGTCCGGTGGGTTGGCGCGCTTGACCGCGTCGGTATCGTGACGGCATTCCCCGCTGGGCGCGGGTACCTCGCCCGATCGACACCTTCCCGCACCGGGACGGTTACAAAGGAGCCGCCGTGGCCAAAGATCGCGTTGATCGCGATGACGAAGACCTCGTTCGTCTCTACCTGACCGACATCGGGCAGTACACACTCCTGACAAAGGACGACGAGGTCCGTCTCGCCAAGGCGATCGAGGCGGGCAAGGAAGCGATCAAGGAGCTCGACGCCAACAAGGACCTCACCCCGGCGCGCAAGCGGGAGCTCCGCCGGATCGCCCGCCAGGGAGAGGAGGCCGAGCGTCAGTTCGTGCAGTCGAACCTGCGCCTCGTGGTCTCGATCGCCAAGAAGTACCAAGCATCCGGTCTGCCCCTCCTCGACCTCATCCAGGAGGGCAACCTCGGGTTGATGCACGCTGTCGAGAAGTTCGACTGGCGCAAGGGCTTCAAGTTCTCGACGTACGCCACGTGGTGGATCCGCCAGGCGATCACGCGTGGCATCGCCAACACCGGCCGCACGATCCGCCTGCCGGTGCACGCCGGCGACACGCTCGCCCGGCTGCAGAAGGCACGCTCGCGGCTGGAGCTCAAGTACGGCCGTCCGGCCACGCTGGCGGAGCTCGCCCGCGAGGTCGAGATGCCCGAGGACAAGGTCACCGAGGCGCTGCGGTTCGCGGCGGAGCCGCTGTCGCTCTCCGAGCCGCTGCGCGAGGACGGTGACGCCGAGCTCGGCGACGTCGTCGAGGACCGCTCGGCGGAGAGCCCCTTCGAGGTGGCGGCGACGGCGCTGCTGCCCGAGGAGATCGCCCGCCTGCTGGCGCCCCTCGACGAGCGCGAGCGGGAGATCCTCAAGCTGCGCTTCGGCCTCGACCGCGGCGAGCCGCGGACGTTGGAGGAGGTCGGCGAGCACTTCAACCTCACGCGCGAGCGGATCCGGCAGATCGAGGCCCGCGCGATGAGCAAGCTGCGCCACCCCTCGAGCGACACCGGCGCCCGCGACCTGCTCGCCGTCTGAGCGCCCGCGCACCGGCCGGCCCGGCGCGTCCGGGTCAGAACGTGACCGTCACGGTCGCCGGGTCGGCGCCGCGCACGAGCTCGATCGTCAGCCGGCCACCCGGCTCGACCCCAGCGAGCACGGCGAACAGGTCGTCGGGGACGACGAGGGCGCGATCACCGGCCTTCGTCAGCAGGTCGCCCTGGCGGATGCCGGCCCGCTCGGCCGGCGAGTCGGTGACCACGCTGCGCACGAGCAGCCCGTCGCGCTCGGGCAGCCCCACGGCGCGGCGCAGGCGGGCGGCGACGTCGGGCGCGGCCAGGCCGACGCCGAGGCGGACCCGCTCGAAGCGACGACCGGCGACCAGCTCGTCGATCACCTGGCGCAGCGCGTCGTCGACCGTGCGCGCCAGGTAGAAGCCGTGCTCGAGGCGGTGGGTGTTGACGGCGAGCACCTGCCCGGCGCGGTCGAGCACGGGCGCACCCGACGAGCCGGCCGCGCTCGGGGCGGTGTGCTCGAGGGCGCCGGTGATCAGCCGGCCGCGCGGACCGCGGAAGGCCGCCTCGACCGCCGTGACCTGGCCCCACGTGACGCGCCGGCGGTGGCGGCCGGCGGTGACCGTGACGACGACGTCGCCGGGGGCGACCGCGGCGGTCGACCACGTCAGCGGGCGCACGTCGCCGGTGTCGACGTCGAGCACGACGAGGTCGCCGTCGAGGTCGCTGCCGCCGAGGCGGCCCTGGACCCGCCGCCCGTCGGCGAAGCCCACCTCCGTGGTCTCGTCGCGCAGGTTGTGGGCGTTCGTGAGCACCTTGCCGGTGGCGACGACGAACCCCGTGCCCCGGCCGTGCCGGCCGATCGTGACGACCGCGGGCGTCGCGGTCGCGGCGACGTCCCGCACCAGGGTCGTGAGCTCGTCGATGGCGGTCATGGGCGCCTCCGTCCGTAGTCACTATCGAATTGCTAGTGACTCTACACTGCGGGTCATGGCTGTCAAGGCAGAGGCGCTCGACGCGGCCGCCCGCCGCATCGGCGACCGCTGGAGCCTGCGGATCGTGGGCGCGCTGCTCGACGGCGAGCGCACGTTCGGCGAGCTGGCTGCGGAGGTCGACGGCATCGCCCCGACGATCCTCACGGCGCGCCTGCGCGCGCTGCAGTCGCTGGCCCTCGTCACGGCCACGCCCTACGAGCGCCGCCCGCTGCGCATGCGCTACGGGCTGACCGAGCCCGGCCGCCGGCTCGCCGCGGCGATCGCCGCCCTCGCCGAGTGGGGCGCCGCCCGCGACGGCGGCGAGCGCCCGGTCCACCGCGCCTGCGGCACGCCGCTCGAGCACCGCCCCTGGTGCCCGACGTGCGATCGCCCCGTCGACGACCCCGACGATCCTGGCGAGGCGCTCGTCTGGTGCTAGAACCGGGCGTCCCCAGGGAGGTGTCCGGGCACCTGGTGGGCCCCGCCGCCTTCAAAGCGGTTGGGACGGGTGATCCCCGTCCGGCGGGTTCGATTCCCGTCCACCTCCGCCACCGCCCGCATGCTCGGGACGCGCATCACCGGATGTCGGGAAGTCACGGGGTTCCACGGGTTGCCCTGATGTATACACGAGCGTATACATGAAGACGTTCCCACGACCGGATGGATCCGGACGGGCGGTCCACATGGATCCGACCGGAGCGGGAACACCAACACGGGCTTCGTCGGGCGGGACGAAGTGGCGGGCACATGCTGACACCTGAACGCTGCGAAACGAACAGGTCGATGCAACGGGTGCCCAGGGAACCGGGCGTTCGGGCGGACGCAACGACCCTGGGCACCCGGCAGCACTAGGGTCCGCGCCCATGAAGAAGCTGCTGCTCCTCCTCGCATTGCTCGGGCTCGTCGGACTCGCCGCCAAGCAGCTGTCCTCGTCGTCCACGTGACGCCGGGCGGCCCGACGCTCCTGTGCACGGACACGGTCGCGGAGCGCTACGCCGAGCAGCTGTTCCGTGCCGCGCCGGCCCTCGAGCTGGTCCCGCTCGTCGGCGACGGACCGGTCCCGGACGCGGACCTCGCCCGGGTGGACGCTGCGTACCTGTCGGCGGACTGCTTCCCCGCCCGCAGCGGCAAGCTGCTCGGCGCTGCGCTCCGCGCGCCGAACCTGCGCTGGCTGCACACGTTCTCGGCCGGGACGGACCACCCGATCTTCGGCCAGTTCCGCGACCGCGGCGTGCGCATCACCTCGTCCTCAGGCGCCCACGCCACCCCGATCGCCCGCACGGTGCTGCTCTACCTGCTCGGGCTCAGCCGGGGCATCCACAAGCTGCTGCGGGATCAGGCCACGCACACGTGGGACCCGCAGCCCTTCGACGACCTCGGCGGCAAGACGATCGGCGTGGTCGGGATGGGCCCGATCGGCCGCGAGATCATCCGCCTCACGGCCGCGCTGGGGATGCGCACGATCGGCATGCGCCGGGCCGTGCTCGGCGACGAGCCGTGCGAGACGTGGACGCTCGACCGCATGCGCGAGCTGGCCGCGACCGTCGACGTCCTCGCCGTCGCCCTGCCGCTCACCGACGACACCCGCGGCATCGTGAGCGCCGAGGTCATCGCGGCCATGCGCCCCGGGTCGGTGTTCGTGAACGTCGGGCGCGGCGCGCTCGTGGACGAGCCGGCACTGGTCGACGCCCTGGCGAGCGGGCGCCTCGGCGGCGCCGGCCTCGACGTGTTCGCGACCGAGCCGCTGCCGCCGGACAGCCCGCTGTGGGACCTGCCGAACGTCATCATCACCCCGCACAACTCGGCGAACACCGCCGAGGCGGCGGAGCGGGGGATGGAGATCTTCCTCGCCAACCTCGCCGCCTACACGAAGGGCGAGCCGCTGCGCAACGAGCGCTGACCCGCCGTCCACACCGCCGCGGCCGCGGGCCGGTCAGCGCGTGATGTCGCTCATGATGTCGGCCGACGCGGCGTCGCCGGACGGCGCCGGCACCTCCACCACGTGCTCGTCGACGTCGTCGTACTCGAGGCGCAGCGCCCGGCACATCGACGCCTGCATCGCGTACGTGGCGGCCATGATCGTGAGCTCCACGACGCCGACGTCGCCGAGGACTCCGCGGATCTCCTCGAACGTCTCGTCGCTCACCCGCCCGGTACCACGCACGAGCTCGTCGACGTAGGCGAGCAGCGCGCGGTCCTCGGGCGGGAACAGCTGGCGCGAGGCCCAGCCGCCGCGCAAGGCCGCGATCTCCTCGTCCGTGATCCCGGCGTTGCGCGCCGCCTTGACGTGCTGGGAGTACACGAACTTCGAGCCGACGAGGAAGCCGGCCCGCACCAGCGCCAGCTCACGCTGGCGTGCGGTCACGACGCGCTCGGGAGCGCGGAACGTGCGCATGAGGTCGACCATCGCGTCGAGCATGTCGGGCACGTTGGCGAGCACGGTCCACCAGTTGCCCGGCGTGCCGGTCGCCGTGCCGGGCTGGGCCACCGGATCGCGATCGCCGAACAGGCGCTGGTAGTGCACGCGCGCACTCGGCGATGCGTCGGCCAGGGGCACCTGCTTCACACGGGGCATGGGATCCTCCTTCGGGGTGGATGGCACGACGGCGAGGTCGTGTCCGTCGGCGCGTGCTCGAGGCGCCCGGATCGATGGCGTCGAGCTCACTCGGCGCCCTGCGCTCCCCCTCGCGCTCGAGCGCCAGCGAGGTGCACAGTACGACGAGGCGCCCGGACAGGCAAGGGGAGACCACGCGCATTGCATACGATCGGGCGCACGGAGGCACCCAGGCCACCGATGCCACCGCCCTCCGATTGACCGACTCCCGGCTGTCTGCGTACAATCGGGGTGTTCGCTGCTCGTCGACCACGACGAGGGATTCGACGCTCCGGGGGGTCCACATGACCGGGACGCAGTACCGCAACACCGAGTTCGAGCTGCGCGGCATCAACCACCTCGCGCTGGTCGCGCGGGACATGGCCGAGACCGTCCAGTGGTACGAGGAGGTCCTCGGCATGCGGCTCGTGAAGACCCAGGAGATGCCCAGCGGGGGCCAGCACTTCTTCCTCGACGTCGGCAACGGCGTCGACGGCATCGCCTTCTTCTGGTGGCCGGATGCGATCGAGGGCACGCCCAACGAGGCGGTGCCCGCGGGCTACGACGACCAGATGAACAAGGTCGCGCCGAACAAGTCGGCGATCGGCACGATGCACCACGTCGCGTTCGACGTGCCGGCGGAGAAGATCGACGAGTACCTCGTCAAGCTCCGCAGCAAGGGCATCCCGGTCACCGAGATCGTCAACCACGCGAAGTCGCTCGACGGTGGCCACAAGGCCGACTACGACCCCGCCACCGACGGCGGCGACGTGTTCATCCGGTCGCTCTACTTCAAGGATCCCAACGGCACGATCCTGGAGTTCGCCTGCTGGACCACGACGTTCGACGAGTCCGACATCGCCCACCGGCCGAAGACGGCCGCCGACCTCGTCACCCGCCGCCCCGTCCCCGCCTGACCGACCGAGCCCCGGGGACGCCGTGGCGATCCGCGTCGAGCCGATCGCGCCGCACTGCGGCGCGAGCGTGCGCGGGGTCGATCTCTCCAAGGACCTGACCGACCACGAGCTCGAGGCGATTCGCGACGCCTTTGCCGCCCACAGCGTGCTCTTCTTTCGCGATCAGGATCTCGGCGATCCCGTCCGCTTCAAGGCGTTCGCGTCGCACTTCGGGGAGCTGTACGGGGACCATCCAGCGGCCGAGGGCTCCAGCGAGCACCCCGAGGTCATGCGGATGCACCACGACCACAACTCGACCTACATCGCGGGGTCGTCGTGGCACTCCGACCAGAGCTCGGACGCCGAGCCGCCGATGGCGACGATGCTGTGGAACCACACCGTGCCCGACGTCGGCGGGGACACGCTCTTCTCCAGCATGTACGCGGCGTACGACGCGCTCTCCGCGCGGATGAAGCAGTACCTGGACGGTCTGACCGCGGTGCACGATGCCGAGCACGTCTTCCGGCCGATCACGCCGGATTGGAGCAAGCGGTTCACGAGCGCCGTGCACCCGGTCGTGCGCACGCACCCCGTCACCGGGCGGCGGGCGCTCTTCGTCAACCAGCTCTACACGACGCGCATCGTGGAGGTGCCCAAGAGCGAGAGCCGCGGCATCCTCGAGCTCCTGTTCCGGCACGTCGAGGACCCGATGTTCCAGTGCCGGTTCCGGTGGGAGCCGGGCTCGCTCGCCTTCTGGGACAACCGCTGCACCCAGCACGTCGCCCTGTGGGACTACTACCCCAGGACGCGCTCGGGCTTCCGCATCACGATCAAGGGTGACCGGCCCGTCTGACGGCCGGCCGCCGGGGCCCGGTCACGACTGGCGCATGCCGACGTAGCGGAAGTCGGGCCACCCGAAGCCCCACGTGTCGGGGCCGAGCACCTCTGGTGAGAAGGCGTAGAGGTTCGTCGGGAAGAACAGCACGACGTCGAGCGCATCGGCGGTGATCTGTGCGGAGGCGTCGCGCAGTGCCCGCGCCCGATCCTCCGGGGACTGCACGACCGAGGTCGCCTCGATCGCCGCCAGCATCTCGGGTGTCGTGTGCCGTCCGGGGTTCGAGAAGCCCTGGTCCGAGAAGAGCTGGCGCAGCGTCTGCGTGGGATCGGCGCGCCCCGACGCCGGTGCCGCCAGCGCATCGCCCTCCTGGCGCGCGTAGAAGAGCTCCGCCGCCTCGACGACCGGGATGCCACGTGCGTTGGCCGTGATGCCGACCTCGGCGAGCTGCGCCTGGATCGCTGACGCGATCAGCTCGTACTGCGGCGTGGTCTGGTAGAGCATCTCGAACTCGAAGCCGTCGGGGTAGCCGGCGTCGGCGAGCAGCTGCCGGGCGAGCTCGGGGTCGTACTCGAAGGCGTTGGTGCCGGTCTCCGGATCGAAGGCGAAGTGCCACTCGGGGAAGATCTGGGACGACACCTCGCCCTGCCCGAACAGCACGCTGTCGACGATCGACCGCCGGTCGATCGCGTGGTTGAGCGCGCGCCGGACCTCGACCTTGGCGAACGGCTCACGCGAGCGATTCAGTTGCAGGTGGAAGAAGATCACTCCCGCGCGCTTGACCACGTTGAGTCCTGCGTCCTCTGCCTCGCGCAGGCGGCTCGGGTCGATGGACGTGCCGTCGGTCTGGCCCGAGCGGAGCGCGTTGAACCGCGTGAGCGGATCCGTCGAGATCGACCAGTCCAATCCCGAGGCGCGCACGGCATCGGGGTCCCAGTAGTCGTCGAAGCGCTCGAACGTGATCTCGCTCCCCTCGACGTAGCGGGTGACGCGGTACATGCCCGAACCGACCGGCGCGACGTCCAGGTCGGGCTTGTCGAAGGCGGCGGGGCTCACGAGCATGCCCGGGCGGTCGGAGAGCACTGCGGGGAGCTCGGCCGCCTGCGCCGACAGGTGCAGACGCAGCCGGGTCGGCGCGAGGACCTCGACGGTGTCGATGATCGCGAGGTCCGCGGCGACGGTGGACCCCTCGACCGTCTTGGCGCGCTCCAGGTTCGCACGCACCGCCTCGGCGTCGAGCGCCGTGCCGTCGTGGAAGACGAGGCCCTCGCGGATGGTCAGATCGAGCTGCAGCCCGTCGTCGGAGAACTCCCATTCGCCGACCACGCCGGGTGCCGGCAGCCCGTCGACGGTGAGGGTGAAGAGGCGGTCGTAGACGTTCTGCAGCGTGACCAGGTCGTACGCGGTCTGCGAGCGATGCGGATCGAAGGTCGTCGGCGGCGCCTGCCACGTGAAGCGAACGGGTGCTTCGAGGTCGTACGCGTCGGCGGCCGGCGTCTCGCTGGACGTCGAGGGGGGCGCGGTGGTCGCCGCGGTGTCGGCGGGTGGCGCCGACGTCGGGTCGGGATCCGGCTGCGTGCCGCGCGACGCGGCGTCCGTCCCTTGCGTCTCGTCCGCATCGTCGTCCCCGCACGCCGCGAGCATGATGCTCGCCGCAGTGCCCGCGCCGAGCAGCAGCAGACGACGTCGAGACAGCTCGTACATGTCCCCAGGCCCCCCAATGAGTGTTCGCCCCGCAGTTCCGGGCATTGTACACAATCTGCTCGCTGCCGCAAGGCGGCCCCGCACCACGCACCGCCGACATCCTCGCCACCTCGATCTGCAGAAGGTGACCAGGGGCCGCGCAGCCCCTGTTGTTTCAGCGTGTCCGCCGGTGTCACTCGGATCGAGCCGCGGGTCCACCGCTCGCGTCGCCGCGGTCGACGAGTGCGTGTCGACCGACCACTGCGTGCGACTGCGCGCAATGTCACGGAGCGGTGCCTCCCCGCTGCGCCGCGCGCAACCGTCCGCGCTGGCGCGCTGTGGCGTGCCGATCGGCGCGGACAGGTGACCTGGCGATCGCGGCCCGCGCACCCCCTCGCTAGGGTCAAGCTCACCGACATCCCCCGAGCACCCCGGCCTCCGGCCGATCACGCCTCGGGAGGATCCCGTGCCCGTCACCGTGCTGTGGGCGGCGAAGGGCGGCAGCGGCACCACGGTCGTCACCGCCGCGCTCGCCATCGCGACGCCCACCGACACGCTCGTCGTCGATCTCGCCGGCGACCTGCCCGACGCCCTCGGCGTCACCGCGCCCGGCCAGCAGGGCATCGGCGACTGGCTGCACTCCGACGCCCCCGCCAGCGCACTCTGGGACCTCGCCGTCGGGCTCGACCCGACGACGTCGCTGATCCCTCGCGGCCAACCGGTCGACCCCGGCGCGGCGCGCTGGTCCGAGCTCGTCGACGCGCTCGCCCAGCACCCCGCGGTGTACGTCGACGCCGGCACCGGGCCGCCGCCGCCCGCGTTGTGCACCGGTGCGGTCCGCAGCCTGCTCGTCACGCGCGCGTGCTACCTCGCCCTCCGACGGGCCATCGCCAGCCGCTGCCGCCCCGAGGGCGTCATCATCGTCAGCGAGCCCGGACGCAGCCTCGGACGAGCCGAGGTCGAGCGAGCCCTCGGCGCGCCCGTCGTGGCGACCGTCGACGTGGACGTCGCCGTCGCCCGGGCGGTCGACGCCGGGCTGTTGCACGCCCGCCCGCCGCGCCTGCTCGTGCGCCAGCTGCGCCGCGCGCTGCGCGCCGACCACCGCGGCGGCGCTGGCTTCCCCGCCCGGGCGCGGCTCGCCCTGACCGCCCGATCCGCCGGTGCGCCCGACGCGGCCGGCGCGCCCGACGATGTCGAGGTGCTGCGGTCGTGAGCACCACGAGCCCCGACGAGCACCTGGTCGCCGCACTCTGCCGCGCCGCAGCCAGCGAGCCCGGTGACACGGCGGCAGTGGTGCGCGCCCACCTGCGCCGCATCGCACCGCTCGCCGGCGACGCCGCCGGTGAGCAGCTCGTGCGCGCCGCGATCGCCCGCCTCGAGGGACTCGGCGCGCTCGACGCCCTGGTCGCCGATCCCACGGTCGACGAGGTGCTCGTCAACGCCCGCGGCGACATCTGGATCGAGCGCGAAGGCGGCCTCACGCGCGCCGGCCACCTGCCGGCGACCGACCTCGCGCTCGTGACCGAGCGCATCCTCGCCCCCATCGGCCGTCGCCTCGACCGCAGCACCCCCGTCGTCGACGCCCGTCTCCCGGACGGCTCGCGGGTGTGCGCGGTGATCCCGCCGGTCTCCCCCGACGGCGCGTGCCTGTCGATCCGCCGCTTCCGCGACCGCTCGCTCGGACTCGGCGCGTTCGCCACCGGGCCGCTCGCCGCGCTGCTGGAGCGGCTCGTCGCCCGCCGCTGCAACGTCGTGGTGAGCGGCGCGACGTCCTCGGGCAAGACGTCGCTGCTCAACGCGGCCCTGGCGCACTGCCCGCCCGGCGAGCGCGTCGTCACGATCGAGGACACCCTCGAGCTGCTGCCCGACGTCGACCACCTCGTGCGCCTCGAGGCCCGCCCCGCCACCCCCGACGGCCCCGCCGAGATCACCCTCGAGCAGCTCGTGCGCACGGCCCTGCGCCTCCGCCCCGACCGCCTCGTCGTCGGCGAGGTGCGCGGCGCCGAGGTGCTCGCGCTCGTGCAGGCGCTCAACACCGGCCACGACGGGTCGTGGTCGACCTGCCACGCCAACAGCGCACTCGACGCGCTCCACCGGCTCGAGACGTTGATCGTGCAGGCCGCCCCGGCGTGGCCGCTGCGGGCGGTGCGCGAGCAGCTCACGCGGTCGATCGACGTCGTGGTGCACGTCGCCCGCCGCCGGGACGGCGCCCGCCAGGTCGTCGAGATCGGGGAGGTCGTCGCGGGCGGCAGCGAGCTCGAGCTGCGAGCCCTCGCCGGTGCGGGCGAGGTCGTCGAGGAGCTGCGGAGGACTCGGGCATGAGCGGGGTCGCGGTGATGCTCGCGATGCTGGTGGCCGCGCTCGCCGCAGGTGCCGGGGTCGCGCCGGCGCTGCTCGCACCCAGGCGCGACCCCGGTGCCGCACCCGCCGCTCGCCCGGGCCAGCTCGGCGCAGCCGCCCGTCCATCGCGGCGCGCGGCCGACGACCGGGCGGTGGCCGCGTGGTGCGAGCGCGTCGCGGCCGGTGTGCGCAGCGGCAGCTCGCTCACGCGAGCCGTGCTCGACGCCGACGAGCCCGCCACCACGCCCCCGTTCCCGCACGTCGTCCGCGCCCTCCGGCGCGGCCGCCCCCTGGCCGAGGCGTGCCGCGACGCCGCGGACGACCCGTCGACGCCCGCCGGGCTGGTCGCCCCGGTGGTGGCGTCGTGCGCCGAGCTCGGCGGTCCCGCCGCGGCGGCCCTCGAGCGCGTCGCCGCCGTGCTGCTCGCCCGTGCCGACGAGCGCGACGAACGGCTCGCGGCGAGCGCCCAGGCACGCCTGTCGTGCCGCGTGCTCACCGTCGTGCCGCTCGGGGTCGTCGGGTTCGTGGCACTGACCGAGCCATCGATCCGGGCGGCCCTCGCGACGCCTGCGGGGCTGCTCTGCCTCGCCGCCGGCGGCGCGCTGGACGCGCTCGGGTGGTGGTGGATGCGCCGTCTGATCGGAGCCGCGTCGTGAGCGCCGTCGGTCGGGCGACGTGGGAGGGCGTGCTGCTCGGCGCCGCGGCACTGCTCGCCGTGGCGGCGGCGCTCGCACCGCTCCGGCGGGTGCCGATGCGCCGCCTGCCCGACGGCGCGGGCACGGGTCCGCCGCGACGACGCACGTGGCGGGCAGTGCTCGCCGCCGTCGTCGCGTTCCTCGCCGGTGCCGCCCTCGCCGCCCTCGGGCCGGGCGCACTGGTCGTCACGGGCGGGCTCGTGGCGGCCGTGGTGCGGCACCGGCGGCACGCCGCCGCGAGCAGGCAGCGGCGCGAGGTCGAGACCGCGCTGCCCGACGCCGTCGAGCTGCTCGTGCTGTGCGTGCACGCCGGCTGCTCCCCGACCCAGGCCGTGCTCGCGCTCGCCCCGCGGGCACCACCGGCGCTGCGTCCCGTGCTCGCCGAGGTGGAGCTGCGCCTGCGTCGCGGGCGCACGCTCGCCGAGGCGCTGGCGGCGCTGTCGTCGACGGGGCGACTGGGCCGGGACGTCGCCCAGGCGATCGCCGCGGCGGACCGCGACGGCCTGCCGCTCGCGCCAGTGCTCGATCGCCTGGCCGGCGCGGCCCGGGCCGCCCGGCGGCGGCGCGGCGAGGCCGACGCCCGTCGGCTGCCGGTACGCCTGACGTTTCCCCTCGTGCTGTGCACGTTGCCGTCGTTCGTGCTGCTGGCGATCGCGCCGGCCGTGCTCGGCGCCGTCTCGACGCTGCGCGCCGAGGTGCCCTGACCCAGCTCGTGTCCGCCCCCGTCAACCCACCTGTCCCGGAAGGAGCGATCCGATGAACCATCCGCTGCTCGCCGCGGCGACACGCGTCCAGTGCGCGCTGCTCGCCCCGGCACCGCCCCGCGACGGCGATCGCCGAGGCGCTTCGTGCCTGCGCGGCGACGCCGGCCAGGCGACCACCGAGTACGCCCTCGTGCTGCTCGCCGCCGCCCTCGTCGCCCTGCTCGTCATCGGCTGGGCCACCGCCGGTGGCGGCGCGGCCAAGGTCGGGCGCCTGTTCGACCGGGTGATCGACTCGGTCATCGACAAGGTGTGACCCGTCGTGGCTGCGGTGCCCGGGGACGGCTCCGTGCCGAGCACGGGCAGGCCGCGGTCGAGCTGGCACTCGCGCTGCCGCTGGTGGTGGTGCTGCTGCTCGGGCTGCTCCAGGTGGCGCTCGTCGGCCGCGACCAGCTGGCCGTCGAGCTGGCGGCGCGCGAGGCGGCCCGGGCCGCCGCCGTCTCCGCCGAGCCCGCCACGGCCGCCCGGCTCGCTGCCGAGCGGGTCACGCCGCTGCGGCCCCTGCAGGTCGCCGTGACGGTGCGCGGCGACGCGGTCACCGTGCGCGTCCGCCATCCGAGCGCGACCGACGTGGCCCTGGTCGGGCGCCTGATCGGCGACGTCGAGCTGGAGGCGTCGGTGACGATGGCGCTCGAGCCGCCGCCGTGAGTGCACCGCTACCCTCCCGCCCTTGATGGACCTCAGGGCGCGTCACGACACCGTCGGCTCACTGCCGGTGGTCTCGCTGTCCGGCAGCGTCGACCTGTCGACGGTGCCGGCGCTCAGCGACGCACTCCTGCGGCTGGTCACCGAGCACCCCGGTCAGGAGGTGGCCGTCGACCTCGACGGGATCGACGTGCTCGACGACACCGGGCTCGGCGTGCTGCTCGGTGCCGCCGGGCGGGCGCGGCAGGGCGGCGGCGACCTCGTGATCGTCACCGCCGACGAACGGCTGCGGCAGCGCTTCGCGACGACCGGCCTCGACCGCGCGATCGAGGTGCGCGACCGGCTCAGTCGCTGACGGCGTCAGCGACCGAGCCGGTCACGGCACCGATCAGGCCGGGCCGGAGAACTGCCCGCCGCGCTCGGTGTAGGCGAACTTGCCGACGGCCGGGGCGTCGTCCTCGGCGTAGCGGGCGAGCTCGGCGCGCCCGACCACCTGCCAGTGCACCTCGTCCGGGCCGTCGGCCAGGCGCAGCGTGCGCTGCGAGGTGTACAGGCGGGCCAGTGGCGTCCACTGCGACACGCCGGTCGCACCGTGGATCTGGATCGCCTCGTCGATGATCTTGCACACCCGCTCGGGCACCATCGCCTTGACGGCGCTGACCCACACGCGCGCCGCCTGGTTGCCCATCACGTCCATCGCCTTGGCGGCACGCAGGACCATCAGGCGCATCGCCTCGATCTCGACGCGGGCCCGGGCGATCACCTCCATGTTCTTGCCGAGGCGGGCGAGTGGCTTGCCGAACGCCTCCCGGTTGAGGCCGCGGCGGATCATCAGGTCGAGCGCCTTCTCGGCGGCACCGATCGAGCGCATGCAGTGGTGGATGCGGCCCGGGCCGAGACGGACCTGGCTGATCTCGAAGCCGCGCCCCTCGCCGAGCAGGACGTTCTCCTTCGGCACGCGCACGTCGTTGAACCGCAGGTGCATGTGCCCGTGCGGCGCGTCGTCGTCACCGAAGACGTGCATCGGGCCGAGGATCTCGACCCCCGGGTGCGGCAGCGGAACCAGGATCTGGGAGTGCCGGCGGTTCGGCGGCCCGTCCGGGCTCGTCTCGACCATGACGATCATGATCTTGCAGCGGGGATCGCCGGCGCCGGAGATGTAGTACTTCTCGCCGTTGATGACCCACTCGTCACCGTCGAGCACGGCGCGGCACTTGATGTTCTTGGCGTCCGACGAGGCGACGTCGGGCTCGGTCATCGCGTAGGCCGAGCGGATCTCGCCGTTGAGCAGCGGCTTGAGCCACTTCTCCTTCTGCTCCGGCGTGCCGACGCGCTCGAGCACCTCCATGTTGCCGGTGTCGGGCGCGCTGCAGTTCAGGCACTCCGACGCCAGCGGGTTCTTGCCGAGCTCGGCAGCGATGTACGCGTAGTCGAGGTTGGACAGGCCCTCACCCGTCTCCGCGTTCGGCAGGAAGAAGTTCCACAGGCCGTTGGCCTTGGCCTTGGCCTTAATGCCGTCGAGCAGTTCGAGCTGCCCCTCGCCGTATCCCCAGCGCTCCTTGCGGTTCTGCCCGAGTCGGTAGAACTCGGCGGTGACGGGCTCGATCTCGTTCTCGATGAACGCCTTCACCGCCTCGTACAGCGGCACGGCGTGCTCGGACATCGACAGGTTCAGGGCATCATCGGTGGAGACGCCCGAGTGCATTCCGGGTGCGGGCATGGCGGCAGCTCTCGTTCTCTCGGGGACAGGTTCGGCGGTTGCCGTTGAGGCAACTGCCTTACTGTGGCACACGGCCCTCCGGGCCGACGACTCCGCGCACCGACGGCGCCTCTCGGGACCAAACCCGCAGAGCGCTACCGTGCGCCCGTGGCGGAGATCTTCCACCTCGCCGCGCCCGAGGACTGGGCCGCCGCGACACGCGACGGCGCCGTCACCGACAGCACGCGGGACGTGAAACTCGCCGAGGAAGGCTTCATCCACTGCTCGTTCGCCGAGCAGCTCGCCCGGACCGCGCAGCGCTTCTTCGGCGACCTCGACGAGGTCGTCGTGCTGCGCATCGACACCGATCGCCTCACCAGCCCCCTCGTCACCGAGGACCTGTACGGCACCGGCGAGGCCTTCCCGCACGTCTACGGACCGATCAACCTCGACGCCGTGATCGACGTGCGGGTGGTGTCGCCCCACGCACTGTGAACCCGTCGTCGACGTCGTCCAGCTCGTCGTCGAGCACCTCGTCGTCGAGTGCCGGCGCCGGGCGTCCGCCGCGCCGGCGGCTGGCCGCCTTCTCCCGCGCCCGCTGCTCCTCCTCCAGCGCGGCCTCCTCGGCGACGAGCCGCTCGAGGCTGGCAACGCGCGCGGGATCGAGGCGCCCGTCCTCGATCGCGGCACGCACCGCGCAGCCCGGCTCCTGATCGTGCTTGCAGTCGCGGAAGCGGCACTGGTCCATCAGCTCGAACACGTCGGCGAACGCCCGCTCGATGCCGTTGCCCGACAGCCACAGGCTCAACGTCCGCACGCCGGGCGTGTCGATCAGCCACCCCTCGTCGGGGAGCGCCAGCAGCTGCGACGCCACGGTGGTGTGCCGCCCTCGGTGATCGGCCTCGCGGACCTCCCGCGTCTCCTGCACCTCACGCCCGAGCAGCGTGTTGACCAGCGTCGACTTGCCGGTGCCGCTCGCCCCGAGGAACGCGAGCGTCCGGTTGCCGGCGGCGAACGCGCGCAGCTCGTCCAACCCGTCGCCGCGCACCGCGCTCGTCACCAGCACCGGCACGCCGGCGGCGACCTCGACGAGCCGCGCCCGCACCTCCTCGGGGTCGTCGACGAGATCCGCCTTGGTGAGCAGGATCACGGGGTCGGCGCCGCTGTCGAACGCGAGCACCAGCTCCCGCTCGACGCGTCGCTGGTTCGGCGGCGCGGCCACGGCGTGGGTCAGGAACACGACGTCGATGTTCGCGGCCAGGGTGTCGGCCTCGGCCCGGGCACCCTCGAACGACGCCCGCCGCACGAAGGCCGAGCGCCGCGGCAGCACGTGCTCGACGCGCTCTGCGTCGTCGGACGGCACCACCCAGTCCCCGACGGCGACGTCCGCGCCGAGGTTGCGGACGCGGCGCACGTCGTCGCCGCCGAGCACGGTGCTCCAGCCCCGGTCGATGCGGGCCACCCGTCCGGGCCGCCCCGGCGCACCGAGCGCCCGCCACGCCTCGTCGAAGAACTCGTCCCAACCGAGCCGGCGCAGTTCGGGGTCCACGTCACTCCACGATCTCGTCGACCAGCCCCCACGCCAACGCGGTCGTGGCGTCGATCCGCACGCCGCTCAGGGCGAGGGCGGCGGTGCGGTGCCGGCCGATGCGCCGCGGGATGCTCGCGGTCCCGCCGGCGCCGGGTACCAGCCCGAGCCCGAGCTCGGGCAGCGAGATCACGGTGTCGGGTCGGGCGGTGACGTGCCCGGCGAGGGCCGGCACCTCGATGCCGGCGCCCATGCAGGCGCCGTGGAGGTGCACGTGGAGCCGGTCGGCGACGAGGTGGGCGAGCCGCGCCGGGCTGCGCGTGAGCCGCACGACGTGCGCCGTGGCCGGGTCCGGGAACGAGCCGAACTCGCCGAGGTCGCCGCCGCTGCAGAACGAGGGCCCGTTGCCGGCGAGGTGGATCTCGGTGATCGAGTCGTCCGCGGCGGCGAGGCTGAACGCCTCGGCGAGCCCGTCGCGCAGTGCAGCGGTGACCGCGTTGTGCCGATGCGGCCGGTTGAGCGTGATGTGCAGCACGTCGCCGTCGCGGTCGACGAGCACCGGCGGCTCGGGATCAGGGGGCAGCGGGCCGCCCGTCCACGAGCGCCGCCAGGCGTCGAACTCGGGGCCGGCCTGGAGCGTCGAGTACACGGCGGACTCGGCGGCCAGCCCCTCCTCGACGCTGCGACGCTCGCTGCCACGCAGCAACACCGCCAGCGAGGTCGCCGCGAGCGGGGCCCGCTCGACCTGGGCGATCAGCGCATCGAGCATCGGGTCGCCGGCGCACAGCACGACGTCATAGGGCTCGGGGTCGATGGCGGCGAGGTCGTCGTCGTCACCGTCCACGACGCCGACGACGACGACGGGCACGGCGCCGGGCGTCCAGCCCGGCACGGGGCAGTCGACGGTCGCGTCGACCAGCAGCAGCGGCCGCCCGTCGAGCACCGTGGCGAGGTCGCCGCTCGCTGCCGCGAACAGCTCGACCAGCTCGCCAGGGTGGACGGCAAGCGGCGTGCCGTTCAAGGGTGGCTCACTGCCCCGCGCCGGTCTTCTGCAGGTACTCCGCCTTGAGCACGCGCCGCAGCAGCTTGCCCGTCTCGTTGTAGGGCAGCTCGGTGCGCACGTCGATCACCGCCGGCACGCGCGTCGAGCGCAGCCGGGTGCGGACCCACTCGCGCAGCTCGTCGGGCTCGACCGAACCGGACAGGACGACCGACGCCCCGATGTCCTCACCCCACTCCTGCGACGGGATCGCGTAGACGGCCACGTCCTCGACCGCGGGGTGCTCGCGCAGCACGTCCTCGATCTCACCGGGTGAGATGTTCTCGCCGCCGCGGACGATCACGTCATCGAGGCGGCCCTCGATGAAGAGGTAGCCGTCCTCGTCGATGTAGCCGCCGTCGCGGGTGGCGAACCACTCCCCACCGCCTTCGCGCCCGACGTACTCACCCGACACCTGCTCGCCGCGGACCCAGATCTCACCGTGCTCGCCGGGCGGGAGCTCCTCGCCGAACGGGTCGCGGATCGAGATCTCGACCGCCCCCGACGGCCGGCCGACCGAGCCGAGCCGGGCGCGCACCTTCGGGTCGTCGCTGGCGAGGGCGACGCGGTGGTCCTCGGGGGTGAGCACGGCGATCGTCGAGCTCGTCTCGGTGAGCCCGTAGGCGTTGACGAAGTCGACGTGGGGCAGCAGCTGCAGCGCCCGCTCGATCACCGGCACGGGCATCTTGCCGCCGCCGTAGGAGAGGTGGCGCAGCGCCGGCAGCTCGACCTTCTCCGCCTCCATCACGTCGAGGATCCGGCCGAGCATCGTCGGCACGACCATCGCGTGGGTGATCGCCTCCGACGCCGCGGTCTCCACCCACGCCTTCGGGTCGAACTGCGGCAGGTAGACGATGCGCCGGCCGACGTACGTCGACGACACCACCGCGGAGATGCCGGCGATGTGATACGGCGGCACCGTCACGAGCGCCGCCTCCTCCTCGCCGGCCGACGCGAACTCGAGGGTGCCCATGACGTAGGACGTGACGTGGCGGTGGCGCAGCACAGCGGCCTTCGGCTCGCCGGTGGTGCCCGACGTGAACAGCAGGATCGCCACGTTGTCGGTGTCCATGTCGGGCACGATCTCGCCGCCGCCGATGTCGCCGATCGACTCCCGCTCGAGGATCGTCAGGCCCTCGACCGACGAGATCCGGCTCACCATGTCCCGATCGACGACGGCGACCGCCGGTGCCGCCCGGCCGGCGATGCGGACCAGGTCAGGGTCGGCCAGCCGGTAGTTGAGCGGCGTGAAGGCCACACCGGCGCGCGCCGCAGCGAACAGCGTGATCGGCACCGCCAGGGAGTTCAGGCCCAGCTGCACGACCCGTTCGGCCGTGAGCGAGCCGGCCAGGGCGTCGGCACGCTCGCGCAGCTCGGCGTACGTGAGGGTGCCCTCCGGGGCGGTGACGGCGCGACGGTCGCCCAACGTGTCGGCCGCCATGTCGAGGATCAGTGACAGATGCATGGCGTGCGCGAGGTTAGGTCGCCGAACCGGCCGAGTCGTAGGCCGAGCGCCGGCGACGTCAACCTGCGCCGCCGGACGTCACGTGTGACATCTGTCGCCCCCTGAACGGGGGTTAACCCCCGTGACGACTCGCGCAACGCCTACGTAGCGTTTCGTCGCATGTTGCCCTCCCTCGCACGCGCATGCATCCGCCACAAGTGGATCGTGGTGGGCGTGTGGCTGGCGCTGCTCGCCGTCGTGAACGCCGTGGCCGGGGCGGTCGGCCCCGACTACCGCACCGACTTCACCCTCCCCGACGGCGAGTCCCGCGACGTGCAAGAGCTGCTCGAGGCGAACGCGCCGAACTCGGCGGGGTTCGAGGCGACGATCGTCGTCAAGTACGAGGGCGAGGGCGGGGTCAACAACCCCCAGGTCCGCGAGGTGCTCACCGAGATCTCGGAGTTCGCGGCGAGCCAGGACGGGGTCACCGCGCTGCTGCCCTACGACCACCCCGAGCAGATCAGCCAGGACGGGACGATCGCCTTCACCCAGCTGGAGATCCGCGACCGGGGGTTCGAGGAGGCCATCTCGCTCGGCGAGGAGATCCTCGAGTTCGGCGCGTCCCAACCGACCGTCGAAGGCCTGACGATCGAGTACGGCGGTGACCTGTTCTCCGAGTTCGAGCTCCCCGAGAGCGAGATCCTCGGCATCATCGCCGCCGTCATCATCCTGATCATCGCCTTCGGGTCGGTGCTGGCGATGGGCATCCCGATCGGCATCGCCCTGTTCGGCCTCGGCGTCGCGTCGGCCCTCGTCTCGCTGAGCAGCCACCTCGTCTCGATGCCGGACTTCACGACGGCCGTGGTGGCGATGATCGGCCTCGGCGTCGGCATCGACTACGCGCTGTTCATCGTCACCCGCTTCCGGGAGGGCCTGAAGCTCGGGCTGAGCCCGCAGGAGGCCGCGGTCGAGGCGATCGACACCAGCGGCCGGGCGGTGCTGTTCGCCGGCATCACCGTGATCATCTCCCTGCTCGGCCTGAGCCTGATCGGCCTCAGCTTCGTCACCGGCATCGCCATCGCCGCAGCGACCGGCGTGGCGATGATGGTCGCCGGCTCGCTGACGCTGCTGCCGGCGCTGCTCGCGTGGATCGGCCACCGCATCGAGAACACGTCGCGGGCGGCGCTGATCGCCGTCGGCGTCGCCGTCGCCGGGGCGATCGTCGGGTTGATCACCGGCCAGGGCGCCGTGTTCGTCGGCGGGTTCGTGCTCGCACTCGCGTGCTTCGGGCTCAGCTTCGCGGTCAAGGGCTGGGGCCTGCGCGAGCTCATCCCGCATCGCGTCGAGCGCCCCAAGGAGGCGCGGATCTGGTACCGCTGGAGCCGCTTCATCCAGCACCGTCCGTGGCCCAGCCTGCTCGGCGCGGTGGCGTTGCTGGTGCTGCTGGCGATCCCGCTGTTCTCGATCCGCCTCGGCTTCGGCGACTATGGCAACTACCCCGAGGACAAGACCGTGCGCCGGGCCTACGACCTGCTCGCCGAGGGCTTCGGCCCCGGCTACAACGGCCGGCTGATCATCACCGTGCAGGGCGAGGAGGCCACCGACGAGCAGGCGATCGGCTCGTTCGTCGCGACGCTCAACCAGACCGACGGCGTCGCCGCCGCGGTGCCGGTGCTGCTGCCCGAGGCCGACGAGCCACTGACGATGGTGGTCGTGTACCCCACGAGTGCCCCGCAGGACGCCGAGACGACGACGCTCGTCAACCACCTGCGCGACGAGGTCGTCCCCGCCTCCGGGCTGGAGGCCAAGATCGGTGGCTTCACCGCGGCCGCGGTCGACTTCTCCAGCTACCTCGGCCAGCGGATGCCACTGCTGCTCGGCGTGGTGCTGCTGCTCAGCTTCATCCTCCTGATGGCGGTGTTCCGCAGCGTCCTCGTGCCGCTCAAGGCGGTGGTGATGAACCTGCTGTCGATCGGCGCCGCCTACGGGTTCATCGTCGCCATCTTCCAGTGGGGCTGGCTGATGGACCTGGTCGGCGTCGACAAGGCCGGGCCGATCGAGGCGTGGGTGCCGATGTTCCTGTTCGCCATCGTGTTCGGCCTGTCGATGGACTACGAGGTGTTCCTCCTGTCGCGGATCAAGGAGGAGTACGACCGCACGCGGGACAACGCCACCGCCGTCGCCGACGGTCTGGCCGCGACCGCCCGGGTGATCACCGCCGCGGCGCTGATCATGTTCTGCGTGTTCTCGGCGTTCGCCCTCGGCGACGACCGGCAGCTCAAGCTGTTCGGGCTGGGCCTGGCGATGGCCGTGCTGATCGACGCCACCGTCGTGCGCATGGTGCTCGTCCCCTCGACGATGGAGCTCCTCGGCGACCGCAACTGGTGGCTGCCCCGGTGGCTCGACCGGATCCTCCCGAACATCCAGGTCGAGGGCAAGGCGCACGTCGCCCCGACGCCGGCCCACGAGCTGGAGGGCGAGGACGACCCGGACCGCCCGAAGGAGCCCGAGCTGGTCTGACCGCTGCCGCTCCGGGCGGCCGGACCGCTCTACAGTGGTCCTGGCCGCTCGGAGCGTTACGGTGACCGCCCTATGGCCAAGCCCCTGGTCGTCGTCGAATCCCCGGCGAAGGCCAAGACGATCTCGAAGTTCCTGGGCGACGACTTCGACGTGCGCGCCTCGGTGGGGCACATCGCCGATCTCCCCGCCAAGGGTCTGGCCGTCGACGTCGACAACGGCTTCAAGCCGACCTACGAGCTGACCGAGCGGGGCAAGCAGGTCATCAAGGACCTGCGCGCCGCGCTGAAGAACGCCAGCGAGCTGTACCTCGCGACGGACGAGGACCGCGAGGGTGAGGCGATCAGCTGGCACCTGCTCGAGTACCTGAAGCCGAAGGTGCCGGTGAAGCGGATGGTGTTCCACGAGATCACCGCCGCGGCGATCAACCACGCGGTGAACAACCCGCGGGGCATCGACTACGGGCTCGTCGACGCCGCCGAGACGCGGCGGATCCTCGACCGCCTCTACGGCTACGAGGTCTCCCCCGTGCTCTGGCGCCGGGTCAACCGTGGACTGTCGGCGGGCCGGGTGCAGAGCCCGGCGATCCGCCTCATCGTGGAGCGCGAGCGCGAGCGCATCGCGTTCGTCAGCGCCGACTACTGGGACATCGAGCTGACGTCGGCGACGAGCCCGTCGTTCACCGCAGACCTCGTCGCCCTCGACGGCACGCGCGTCGCCACGGGCAAGGACTTCGACGCCCGCGGCAACGCCGCGGCCAACGTCGTCGTGCTCGACGAGGCCCGCGCCCGGGCGCTCGCCACCGCCCTCGAGCAGGCCGAGTTCCGGGTCCGCTCGGTCGACGAGAAGCCCTACCGATCCCGGCCGCAGGCGCCGTTCATGACCAGCACGCTGCAGCAGGAGGGCGGCCGCAAGCTGCGCCTCTCGAGCTCGCAGGTCATGCGCATCGCCCAGAGCCTCTACGAGCGGGGCTACATCACCTACATGCGCACCGACAACGTCCAGTTGTCGGACGAGGCGATGCAGGCGGTGCGCGCGGCGGTCGTCGCCGAGTACGGCCAGCAGTACCTGTCGCCGCAGCCCAAGCAGTACTCCTCGAAGGTGAAGAACGCGCAGGAGGCGCACGAGGCGATCCGCCCGACGACGCCGCTGCGCTCACCCCAGGAAGTCGCGTCCGAGCTCAACCGCCAGGAGCTGGCCCTGTACCGGCTGATCTGGCAGCGCACGCTCGCGTCGCAGATGGCCGACGCCGTCGGCACGACCGTGACGGTGCGCCTCGGCGCCGCGTCGACGCCCGCCGGCGAGTCGGCGCCCGTCGACGCCGAGTTCTCCGCCTCGGGCACGACGATCACGTTCCCCGGCTACCGCCAGGTCTACGTCGAGTCGAGCGACGACGAGGAGGAGCCCGGCGACCGCGCCGAGCGCGAGGTGCTGATCCCGCCGCTCGCCGTCGGCGACGTCGTGCCCGTCGCCGCGCTCGAGCCACAGGGTCACACCACGACACCGCCGCCCCGCTACACGGAGGCCTCGCTCGTCAAGCGGCTCGAGGAGCTCGGCATCGGGCGCCCCTCCACCTGGGCCTCGATCATCCAGACCATCCAGGACCGCGGCTACGTCTGGAAGAAGGGCCAGGCGCTCGTGCCGACGTGGACCGCGTTCGCCGTGGTCGGTCTGCTGGAGCAGCACTTCGACGAGCTCGTCGACTACGACTTCACGGCCCGCGTCGAGACCGACCTGGACGCCATCGCCGCCGGTGAGCGCCAGAAGGACGAGTGGCTGCGGGCGTTCTACTTCGGCGACGAGGTCCTGCCCGGGCTCAAGCGCCTCGTCGAGGAGAACCTCGACGAGATCGACGCGGCGGCGATCAACACGTTCGTCATCGGGGTCGACGAGCACGGCCAGGAGGTCGTCGTCAAGCCGGGCAAGTACGGGCCCTACGTGAAGCGGGGCGACGACACGGCCAGCGTGCCCGACGACCTGCCACCCGACGAGCTCACGCTGGAGAAGGCGCTGGAGCTGCTCGCCGCGCCGAAGTCGGACGAGCCGATCGGCGAACTGGACGGCGTGCCGGTGTTCGCCAAGAACGGGCGCTACGGGCCCTACGTGCAGTGGGGCACGCCCGAGCAGCCGCCACCCGGCCACGACAAGCCGAAGATGGCGAGCCTGTTCAAGACGATGTCGCTCGAGCGCCTGACGATGGAGGACGCCGAGCAGCTGCTGTCCCTACCGCGCACCCTCGGGGTCGATCCGGCCGACGGCGAGCCGATCATCGCCAACAACGGGCGGTACGGGCCGTACATCCAGAAGGGTCGGGACTTCCGCAACCTCGACAACGAGGAACGGCTGTTCACGATCACGCTGGACGAGGCGTTGGAGATCCTCGCCCAGCCGAAGGTGTACCGCCGCCAGCGCGCGGCGGCCAGGGGCCCGCTGCGCGAGTTCGGGCCGGACCCGGTGTCGGGGCGGCCGGTGGTCGCCCGGGAGGGCCGCTTCGGCGTGTACGTGACCGACGGGGAGACGAACGCGTCGATCGGCAAGGGCGACCGCATCGAGGAGATGCTCCCCGAGCGGGCGTTCGAGCTGCTGGCGATCCGGCGCGAGGCGCTCGCCCAGAAGGGCGAGGCGCCGGCCAAGCGCACCGCGCGCAAGGCGCCGACGAAGAAGTCGACCGCCAAGAAGGCCACCGCCAAGAAGGGCGCGGCGAAGCGCGCCGGCGCCGAGCGGTGACGGGGGCGGCGCGCACCCCCGGCTGCGGAGCGTGACGCCGATGAGCCGGCCGCTCTACGTGGCGTTCGAGGGCACGGAGGGGTGCGGGAAGAGCACCCAGGCCGCCCTCCTCGCCGCCGACCTGGACGCCGTGCTGACCCGGGAGACCGGCGGCACCCCGGTCGGTGAGCGGCTGCGGGCGATCCTCCACGACACCTCCGTGACCGACCTCGCCGAGCGCGCCGAGGCGCTGATCACGGCCGCCGACCGGGCCCAGCACATCGCCCGCGTCGTGCGACCCGCGCTCGCCGCCGGCCGCTCGGTGGTCAGCGACCGCAGCGTGTACTCGACGCTCGCCTACCAGGGCTACGGCCGCGGCCTCGATCTCGAGGAGCTGCGCCACATCAACGACTGGGCGATCGACGGGCTGTGGCCCGACCACGTCATCCTCCTCGACGCGCCGGCCGAGGTAGTCGCCGAGCGGCTGCGCGGCCGCCAACTCGACCGCTTCGAGCTCGCCGGCGACGAGTTCCACGAGCGCGTCGCCACGGGCTTCACCGAGATGGCCCGGGCCGACCCGGAGCACTGGAGCGTCGTCGACGCCACGGGCGACCCGCCGACCGTCGCCGCCCGGGTCCGCGACGCGATCGCCCACCTGCTGACGCCATGAGCACGACCGCCGAGCACACCTCCTCCGTGTGGGACGCCGTCGTCGGCCAGCCGACGGCGGTGGCGACGCTCCGCCAGGCGGCGGCGTCGCCCGTCCACGCCTATCTGTTCGTCGGCCCGCCCGGCTCGACGAAGGACGAGGCGGCCCGCGCGTTCGCCGCGGTGCTGCTGACCGGCACCGACGACCCGACCACCCGCGACGCCCGCCTCGCCATGCGCGGCGAGCACCCCGACGTCCACGAGGTCGAGCGCGTCGGCCCGGCGATCTCCGCCGAGCAGGCCCGCGACATCATCCACGTGACGTCGCTCGCGCCCGTCGAGGGCGACCGCAAGGTCGTGATCCTCCACGACTTCCACCTGCTGACGGCCGAGGCGGCGGCGCGACTCCTCAAGTCGATCGAGGAGCCACCTCCGTCGACGACGTTCCTGGTGCTCGCCGACTTCGTGCCCGCCGAGCTGATCACGATCGCCTCGCGCTGCGTGCGCGTGGAGTTCCGCTCGATCCCCGACGACGTCCTCGCCGAGCGGCTGCGCGCGGAGGGCGTCGAGCCCGACGTCGTCGCCGCCACCGTCGCTGCGGCCGGCGGCGACCTCGAGCGGGCGCGGATCCTCGCCTCCGACCCCGAGCTCGTGGCGCGGCGGGCAGCGTTCGCCGAGATCCCGTCGCGCCTCGACGGCACCGGCGCCACGGTGATCGCGATCGTCGAGGAGCTGCTGGCGCGGATCGACGCCGCGGCGGCGCCGCTGGCCGCGCGCCACGCCGCCGAGGTCGCCGAGCTGGAGGCGCGCATCGAGCAGCTCGGCGAGCGCGGGAGCGGCCGCAAGCAGATCGAGGAGCGGCACCGGCGCGAGCTGCGGCGCCACCGGACCGACGAGCTGCGCAGCGGCCTCGGTGTGCTGGCCGGCGCCTACCGCGACGTGCTCGCATCCGGGGCGCGCGACGCGGCCGCGGTCGTCGCAGCGGTCGAGCGCATCAACGACGCCGTGAAGCACCTCGAGCACAACCCGAACGAGCAGTTGCTGCTGCAATCGCTCCTCTGGTCCCTGCCGGTCCTGTAGCCACCGGAGGCGCGGCGCGCGTCAGCGGGCGACGGCCGGTTGCGGTTGCGGATCCGCGTCGGTGCCTGCGCTGTCGAGCGCGGCGAGGCCGATCACCGCAAGGGCGATCCCGTAGACAGCACCGCCGATGCCGTAGAGCTCGAAGCCGAGGAGGCCGATGATGATCGCCACCGTCGGTCCGACGCGGACGGTGCGCGAGTCGACGACCGGGCGCACCACCCACGCCTCGACCAGCTGCAGGCCGACGACCACGAGCGCCAGCCACGCCGCGGTGCGCCAGCCCTGCAGCCCCAGCGCGAGCAGCAGTGCCGGCACGCCGCCGACCACGATCCCCACGAGCGGCACGATGGCGAGCACGCCGGTGACGAAGCCGAGGCTGAACGCGGCCGGGACGTCGAGCACCCAGCACGTCGCCCCGACGAGGACCCCGGCGACGATGCCCTGAGCGAGGGCGAGCAACAGGTACCGGCGCCCGCGGATCGCGGCGTCGCGCCCGATCCGGCGGATGCGCTCGCGACGCGCCTCGTTGAACTGGGCCGCGAAGCCGTCGAAGTAGCGCCGCCCGTAGCCGAGGAGGAACAGCATGAGGATCCCCGTCACGAGATACGTCGGGGCGACGCCGACGGCCTCCGACACGGCGCCGCGGCGCACCCGCGCGTCGAGCTCGTCGACGAAGTCCGCCACGCGCGTCGCGAGGTTCACGCGCTCGAGGAAGTCGTAGCGCTCCTGCAGGGACTCGGCCGCGACGGGCGCGCTCTCCTTCAGCTCGTCGAGCGAGTCGGTGAGGTCGCTCGCGACCCCGATCACGACCGACGCGACGACCGTCAGCACGACGATCAGCACGACGATCACCGCGAGCCAGCGCGGCAGCACGCGGTCGACGACCGCGACGACGGGGTCGATGAGCAGGGCGACGATGCTGCACGCGACGACCCAGCCGATCGTGCGGTGGGCGAGCACGAACGCGTCGGCCAGCGCGAACGCCGTGACCACGGCGGCCACGAGCAGCACGGCCGCGCCGGGCGTGAGGCCGGCGCGCAGCACGGTGGCTCGCGGCACTGGCACCTCCTGTGGGGCGTCGTCGGCCATCGGCCCGAGTCTCCCAGATCGCCCGCCCGCCGAAGCGGTACCGTCCCGCCGCACCGGGCCCGTGCCATCATCGGCGTGTGGACGACGACGCGTCAGCGCTCCGCATCGACGCGGACGACGTCGCCGGGGCCCGCCTGCGCGTGCGCTTCGACTGGCGTTCGTTCGCCTGGGTGGTCGTGGCCGTGCTCGGCGCGCTGGCGGTCCTCGCGCTCGTCCGCAACACCACGACGATGCTCACGCGCATCGGCATCGGCGTCCTCGTCGCCCTGGCGCTGGACCCGCTCGTCGACAAGCTCCAGGAGCGCAGCGGGATGCGCCGCGGCTTCGCCGTGGCGATCGTGGCCGCCGGGATCCTCGGGCTGGCCACGCTGCTCGTCCTCGTCCTCGGCCCGCGCGCCGTCGACGAGGCGCGCCAGTTCTCCGAGCAACTTCCCGAGACGCTCGACGAGCTCGAGGAGCTGCCGCTGATCGGCGGGCAGATCCGCGACAACGACCTCGCCACGCGCGTCCAGGAGTGGGTGCGCGAGCTGCCCGAGCGGATCACGGACGACCGCATCGCCGAGGTGGCGAGCACGCTCGTCAGCGGCATCGCCAGCGTCGTCATCGTCACCGTGCTCGCGATCGCCGTGCTCATCGACGGCGAGAACCTGCTGCACCGGTTCCGGCGGCTGCTGCCCGAGCACCGCCGCGCCCAGGCCGATGCCATCGGCGGCATCGCCTACCGGACGCTCGGGCGCTACTTCGGTGGGTCGATCACGGTGGCGATCCTGATGGGCCTGTACGTGCTGACGCTGTGCCTGCTGCTCGGCATCCCGCTCGCACCGCTCGCCGCGCTGTGGGCGATGCTGACCAGCCTCATCCCGCAGATCGGCGGATTCCTCGGCGGCTCGTTCCTCGTCCTCCTCGCGGCCACCGAGGGCGTCGTCCCTGCGCTCGTCGCCGGTGGCGCGTTCGTGCTGTACATGAACGTGGAGAACCACGTCATCCAGCCGGCGATCGTCGGGCGGTCCGTGGACCTGACCCCGCCGACGACGATGGTGGCCGCGTTCGTCGGCGCCGCCGTCGCCGGCGTGCCCGGTGCCCTGGTGGCGACGCCGTTCGTCGGCGCCGTCAAGGCCGTGTACCTCGAGGCGCGCGGCGAGGCGAAGCACGACGACGACGAGCGCGCCGGGTTCGTCGACCGGGTGAAGGGGCTGTTCCGCCGCGGGCGGTCGTGAGCGGCGTGGGCGCCGACGACGGCGGTCGCTACACTGCGACCGCCGTTCGCCCAGATAGCTCAGTCGGTAGAGCAACGCACTCGTAATGCGTAGGTCGTGGGTTCGATTCCCACTCTGGGCTCCACGCCGACGACGGTGCCCAGAGGGGGCACCCCGGCACTTCTGACGCGAGTTGGGTCCGGTATGCGGACCGAAGTCGCGTCAGAAGCGCGAGCGCGGCGTCAGGAGATGCCGAGCGACTGGTCCCAGGTGATGTCGCCCCACTTCTTGGCGGCGGCCTCCAGGCCCTCGATCGTCCAGCGGCCCTCGGTGGTGATCGTGTCCACCATCGTCCACGGCTGGAACAGCCGCACCTCGTTGGCGTACACGAAGAACACCTTCCCGGCGATCGGGCAGTTCTCCGTGGCCAGGTAGGCCACGAACGGGGCGATGTTCGCCGGGTCGCTCTTGTCGAAGTCCGAGCCGGCCTCGCGCTGGCGCCGTTCCCGCTCGGCGTAGCGCTCCTCGGCGCCGGGGACCGTCAGCGTGAGGCGAGTGCGGGCGGCGGGGGCGATCGCGTTGGAGCGCACCCCGTAGCGGCCGAGCTCCTTCTGGCAGATCTCGGTGAACGTGGCGATGCCCGACTTGGCCGCGCCGTAGTTCGTCTGGCCGGGGTTCGACAGCAGCCCGGACGTCGAGGTCGTGTTGATGATCGACGCCTTGACCTCCTTGCCCGCCTTGGCCTGCTCCCGCCAGCGCATGGCGACGAACTTCGTCGGCAGGAAGTGACCGCGAAGATGGACGCGGATGACGGCGTCCCACTCCTCCGGGCTCATGCTGAACACCATCCGGTCACGGAGGATCCCGGCGTTGTTCACGAGCACGTTGACGTCGCCGAACGTCTCGACCGCCAGGTCCACCATCGCCTTGGCCTGCTCCTCGTCGGCCACGTCGTGGTGGCTGGCGACGGCGTCGCCGCCGAGCGCCTTGATCTCCTCCACCACCTGCTGCGCCGCCGTGGCGTCCGCACCGGAGCCGTCCGTGCCGCCGCCCAGGTCGTTGACCACGACCTTGGCGCCCTCGCGGGCGAACAGCAGCGCGTGCTCGCGGCCGATCCCGCGCCCCGCGCCGGTGATGATGGCGATCCTGCCGTCGAGCTTGCCCATGCGTGGTCCTCCTGGAGAGCGATGTGGTGGATGGTTGGGGTGCTGAGCGCTTCGCGACGCGTGCGTCGGCCGCTGGGCCCCGGCCACGGAGCGTCGTGGCCGCTGGGGCGGCGCGAGATCAGGCGGGTGCCGGCTGGGCGCCGCGCACGAGCCGCCCGGGCAGCTCGCCGGTGTGCTCGCCGTTGCTGAACGTGATCACGCCGCGCTTGATCGTGTGCACGTAGCCCCGCGCCGTCTGCATCAGGCGGCGGCCGCCGGCGGGCAGGTCGTGCACGATCCGCGGCCGGTGCGCGCCGAGGCGGTCGAGGTCGATCACGTTGACGTCGCCGAGGTAGCCCGGCGCGAGCACGCCGCGGTCGTACCAGCCGACCTGACGGGCCGTGCGCTGGGTGAGGTGGTGCACCATCAGCTCGAGCGGCAGGGGGCCGGCCCCGGCCGTGCGCTTGGTCCACAGCGAGAGCGCGGTCGTCGGGAAGCTGGCGTCGGAGATCGCCCCACAGTGGGCGCCGGCGTCGCCGAGACCGATCACCGAGTTCGGCGACAGCAGCATCTCCCGCACCTCGTCGAGGTTGCCGCGGGCGTAGTTGAACAGCGTGAGGATGAGCAGCTGCCGCCCGTCGTTCTCGAGCATGAGGTCGATCGCCTCCTCGATCGGGCTCACGCCCCGCGCCGCGGCGCGGGCGGCGACGCTCGAGGACAGCGGCGGCTCGTAGTCGACCGGCTCGGTCATCGGGAACAGCCGGTCGAACGCGGTGAACAGCGTGTCGCCGATGCCGTTGAGCGCGGCGGTGGCGACGGGGTGCTCGGCGACGATGCGCGCCCGGCGCTCGGGGTCGCGCAGGGCGGCGACGCGCTGGTCCAGCGGGAGCCTGGCGATCTCCTTGTACGACGGGCAGATGGCGATCGGGTTCACCGACGCGGTGAGCCCCTCGAGCACCCCGACCGGTCGCGGTGCGACCTGGGCGCGCATCGGGAGCCCGTCGGCGACCCCCCGGTCGACCCACTCGACCATCTCCCGCCAGCGGTCGGGCACCTTGACGACCTGCTGCACCGTCATCGACATCGGCCGCCTGGTGTGCTCGGCCATCGCCCGCATGAGCGCCATCTCCTCGGCGGCGAACTCGGGATCCTCGCTGAGGTAGGCGTCGGAGATCATCTGGATCACGCCCTTGCCGGTCTCGGCCATCGCCCCGACGAGCGCGAGCAGCTCGTCGGCCGTGGAGTGGCGGGTGCCGAGGGGGGCGCCGTCACGGGTGCGGTGGGCGACGGTGCGGCTCGTCGAGAACCCGAGCGCGCCGGCGCGCACACCCTCGGCGACGGCCCGGGCCATCGTCTCCAGCTCCTCGGGGGTGGGCACCTCGTGCGGGTCGGCGCCGCGCTCGCCCATCACGTACGCCCGCAGCGGCGCGTGCACCACGTGGGTGCCGACGTCGACGGTGTAGCGCCGGCGCTCCAGTGCGTCGAGGTACTGAGGGAACGTCTCCCAGTCCCACGTCAGGCCCTCGGCGAGTGCCGTGCCCGGGATGTCCTCGACGCCCTCGAGCATCCCGATCAGGAAGTCGTGCTGCTCGTCGGTCGGCTTGACCGGGGCGAAGCCGACGCCGCAGTTGCCCATCGCCACCGACGTCACGCCGTGCAGGCTCGACGGGGCCAGCACCGGGTCCCAGGTCGCCTGGCCGTCGAAGTGGGTGTGGATGTCGACGAAGCCGGGCGTGACCAGCAGCCCGTCCGCGTCGATGACGTCGGCACCGGCGGTGTCGAGGTGCTCGCCGACCTCGGTGATGACGCCGTCGCGGATGGCGACGTCGGCGACGCGTCCGGGCGCGCCGGTGCCGTCGACCACGAAGCCGTTGCGGATCACGAGCGGGCGGGCGTTGCTCATGGCACCAGTTTCCCAGTCGCGTCAGGACCCGGACGACTCCTGGCCGGACGCGCACCCGTGTGCGAACATGTGTTCGCGGAGGACGACCATGTCACGGCACGACGCCAGCATCCTGCACGCCGACCTGGACTCGTTCTTCGCGTCGGTGGAGCAGCGCGACGACCCATCGCTGCACGGCAAGCCGGTGATCGTGGGCAGCGGCGTCGTGCTCGCCGCCAGCTACGAGGCCAAGGCGCACGGGGTGCGCACCGCGATGAACTGCGCCCAGGCGCTGCGGTTGTGCCCGCAGGCCGTGGTCGTGCCACCACGCTTCGAGGCCTACAGCGAGGCCAGCCGGGCGGTGTTCGCGGTCTTCGAGGACACCACCCCGCTCGTCGAGGGCATCTCGATCGACGAGGCGTTCCTCGACGTGGGCGGGCTGCGGCGGGTGGCGGGCACGCCCGTCGAGATCGCCGGTGCCCTCCGCCGCGCCGTGCGTGACCGCGTCGGGCTGCCGATCACCGTGGGTGTGGCGCGCACGAAGTTCCTGGCCAAGGTCGCGAGCGGTGTGGCCAAGCCCGACGGGCTGCTCGTCGTGCCGCCCGATCGCGAGGACGAGTTCCTCCACCCGCTTCCCGTCGAGCGCCTCTGGGGCGTCGGTCCGAGGACGGCCGCCAAGCTGCACGCCCGGGGCATCCGCACCGTCGGCGACCTGGCCCGCGTGGGTGAGGGCCCGCTGGTCACGATCCTCGGGCCGCACGCCGGGCGGCACCTGCATGCGCTCGCCCACCACCGCGACCCCCGGCGGGTGCAGCGCACGCCGCGACGCCGGTCGATCGGCTCCCAGTCGGCGCTCGGGCGCCGGCGGCGCACCCCCGAGGAGCTCGACGCCGTGCTCGTCGGCATCGTCGACCGCGTCACGCGCCGCATGCGCGCGGCGAGACGGGTGGGACGGACGGTGACGCTGCGCCTGCGCTTCGACGACTTCACCCGGGCGACTCGCTCGCACACCACCCCGGCACCGACGGCGGCGACCGAGGCCGTGCTGTCGGTCGCGCGCGCCCTGCTCGCCGCGGCGATGCCGCTCGTGGACGAGCGGGGGCTCACGCTGCTCGGGCTCAGCGTCGGCAACCTCACCGACGAGGACGCGCCGGTGCAGCTCGGCTTGCCGTTCGACCGCCACGCCGGGGGCGCCCTCGATCACGTCCTCGACGACATCCGCGAGCGCTTCGGGTCGAAGGCCGTGATGCGCACCGTCCTGCTCGGCCGCGAGCACCTCGCCATGCCGCTGCTCCCCGACTGACCGGCGGTCGCCGCACCGGGAACGGTCGCCCGCCGTGTTGCTGACCTGTTCAGGAGCAGGGGCAAGCGTGACCCCACGGTCCGAGGCCGGACCTGCGCCCGCAGTACGATCCGGGTGATGCCCCCGGTGGCAACGGGCGACGCCAACGGACACACCGGCACCGAGCGCGCGACGCCGACGCAGCGGCTCTCCCGGGCCTGGCGGGAGATGCGGCGCGGCCCGGTGACGGGCAGGGTCGTCGAGCTGCTGTTCGGCCGCCCTGGCGAACCGGACGCCGTCGACCCTGCGCACCTCGACATCCTCGACCTGCTGGCGATCCGCGACGGCCGGCGCATGTCGGACCTCGCCGCCGAGCTGCGCGTCGACCCGTCCACCGTCACCCGCACGATGCACCGGATGGAGGCGGCCGGGCTCGCCAAGCGCGCCGCCGCCGAGGCCGACGGCCGCGTGGTCACGGCCCACCTCACCGACGAGGGCCGCCGCCTGCACGACGTCGTCGCCGCCCGGCGCCAGGCGATCGTCGAGGCCGGGCTGCGCGACCTGACCCCCGCCGAGCAGAAGCAGCTCGTCGACCTCCTCGAACGCTTCCTCGCCGCGGTCGGCCGCAACCTGACGACCGCTGCCGACGCCGCCCCGGGATAGCGTCCCTCGGGTGGCCGACCGCGAGACGTTCGCCGAGCAGGCGTTGCAGTACGCCCCGCAGCTGTACTCGGCCGCGCTGCGGATGACGCGCAACCAGGCGGACGCCGAGGACCTGGTCCAGGAGACCTACCTGCGGGCATACCGCGGGTTCGACAGCTTCACCGACGGCACGAACCTGCGCGCGTGGCTCTACCGGATCCTCACCAACACCTACATCAACACGTACCGCGCCCGGCAGCGGCGGCCCACCGAGACCGACCTCGAGGACGTCGAGGACATGTACCTGTACCGCCGGCTGGCGTCGCTCGACTCGGTCCTCGCCAACCGCTCCGCCGAGGACCAGCTCTTCGACCTGCTCACCGACGACGAGGTGAAGCGGGCGCTCGAGGAGCTGCCGGAGAACTTCCGGCTCCCGGTGCTGCTCGCCGACGTGGAGGGGTTCTCGTACAAGGAGATCGCCGAGATGCTGGACATCCCGATCGGCACCGTGATGTCGCGGCTGCACCGGGGAAGAAAAGCGATGCAGAAGTCGTTGTTCGAGTTCGCACAGGCTCGTGGGCTGGCCAGACAGGCCGCCGGCAGCGAGCGTGACGGATCAGACCATGGGTGACTGCAACGAGACACTGCGGGAGCTGGAACAGTTCCTGGACGGCGAGCTGTCGCCGGCCCAGCTCGAGGAGATCCGTGCGCACCTGGGTGGATGCCCCGACTGCCACGAGGCGTTCGACTTCCACGCCGAGCTGAAGGCCGTCATCGCCGCCAAGTGCCACAACGACGAGCTGCCGCCAGGGCTGCTGCAGCGCCTCCAGGAGTGCTTCAAGCAGGCCTGACGCCGGCACTGGGTGGCGACGTACCGGCCTCGCTACGCTCCTCCCCATGCTCGCGGCCGAGATTTGGCACTGGTGGATCGGCGTCGTGCTGGTCGGGGTCGGCATCCTCACGGCCGTCGGCCTCGTCGCCGGCTACCTGAAGCAGGTCACGGCCAAGCAGTACCCGCCCCGGCGTCAGCGTCAGGACGCCTGACGGGCGGCGGCCCGTGCGCCGGCCGCCCGATCTCCACGCGCTGCTCGCGCGCTGCACCTTCCCCCCGGCCGGAGCACCGGTCGTCTGCGCGTACTCGGGCGGTCCCGACTCGACCGCACTGCTGCTGCTCGCCGTCGCCGCCGGATGCGACGTGCGGGCCGTCCACGTCGACCACGGCCTGCGCCCGTCCTCGGCGGACGAGGCCGCGGCCGCCGTCGAGCTGGCCGCACGCATCGGGGTGCCGTGCGCGGTGGTGCGCGTCGACGTCGGCGACGGCCCGAACCTCGAGGCCCGGGCCCGCGAGGCCCGGCGCGCCGCCCTGCCCGCCGGGTCCCTCACGGGGCACACCGCCGACGACCGTGCCGCGACGCTGCTCGTGAACCTGCTGCGCGGCGCCGGCGCCGAGGGGCTCGCCGCGCTCGGCCCGGCGCCCACGCGCCCGATCCTCGACCTGCGACGCGCCGAGACCGAGGCCCTGTGCGCAGCCCACGGGCTCAGCCCGGTGCGCGACCCGTCCAACGCCGACCCGCGGTTCGTGCGCAACCGCGTCCGCGACGAGCTGCTGCCCCTGATGGCCGACATCGCCGGGCGCGACGTGGTGCCCCTGCTCGTGCGCACGGCGAGCGTCCTCGCCGACGACGCGGCGCTCGCCGAGGCCCAGTCGAGCGGGCTCGACGCCACCGATGCCCGTGCCCTCGCCGCCTGCGCCCCGCCCCTCGCCCGCCGCGTGGTGCGCCGCTGGCTGACCGGCGCCGGTGGCACGTCCGGCTACCCACCGGACCGGGCGACCGTCGACCGGGTGCTCGAGGTCGCCGCCGGCACGCGTCGCGCCTGCGAGATCCCCGGCGGCCACCGCGTGGAACGACATCGTCAGCGCCTGCGCATCGTGACCCGGAGCGCAGTAGGCTCGCACGGCGGTATGGCGTCGGCGCAACAGGCACCCGAGGGACGGAGCGACGCCGACACCTCGTCCCGTGACGGAGGGACCGTCTGATGGCCACTCGCCTCCGCGGCCGCTGGGCGTTGGGCATCACGCCCCGCAACTTCCGCTGGATCCTCAAGGACAAGCTGGCGATCTGCGAGCGCCCCGGTGGGTACGGCGAGAACCATCGCCGGGTGCGCCGCCAGGAGGAGATCATCTGGATCCGCGAGAACGGGTTCGGCTGCGTGATCTCGATCATCCCGGCCCCGCACAACCTGCACAACTACGAGGAGCTCGGCGTCAACTCCCGCCACCGCCCGTTCAACGGCGAGGACCTCGAGAACTGGCTGCGGTCGTTCTACAAGGAGCTCCACGAGCTGCTGCGGAACAACGTCAAGGTGATCGTCCACGGCGAGGAGGTCGGTGACCGCATCGTCGGGATCATGGGCGGCTACATCCGCTGGGCCGGTCTGATCGACGACGACACGCAGGCGATCACGATCACCGAGCGCCTCGCCGGGCGCCAGCTCGACCCCTTCGGGCGCAGCGTCATCCTGCTCGCGCCGAAGCTGCGCTGACGCTCGCCACGCGGTTCGCCTGTCCGGTCGGCGCGCCCGCGCCCGTAGCGTCGGGGCAATGTCTCACCCGGCGGGCTGGTACCCGGATCCGACCTCACGTCACGAGCTGCGCTACTACGACGGCACGGCCTGGACCGACCACGTCAGCGACCGTGGCGTGACGGCGACCGACCCGGTGCACGATCGCCTGGACCGCGTCGAGGCGGCGCTGACGGTCGGCAACGAGGGGGACCCGGGGCGGGTGCAGGAGCAGGTGCGCAGCACCCGACGGCACGGCGCCGGCATCACCGGTGCCGCCCCCGGCGGCGGCACCGTCTTCGACGAGCCGATCCTGGTCGTCAACCAGGTCGCCAAGGTCATCGAGCTGAACAACGAGTACCGGATCATGGACCAGCGCGGGACCACGATCGGTGCCGTCCGCCAGCACGGCCAGTCGGCGCTGCGCAAGGCGATGCGGATGCTGACGAGCGTCGACCAGTTCCTCACCCACCGCCTGCAGCTCCTCGACGCCCAGGGCCGGGTGCTGCTGCACCTCACCCGGCCGGCCAAGGTGTTCAAGAGCACGATCGTCGTGACCGACGCCGCCGAGCGCGAGCTCGGCCGGATCGTGCAGCAGAACGTCTTCGGCAAGATCAGCTTCGCCCTGGAGGCCGACGGCCGGCAGATCGGTGCGATCAGGGCGGAGAACTGGCGGGCGTGGGACTTCCGCATCGAGGACGCCACGGGCACCGAGGTCGCCCGCATCACCAAGACGTTCGAGGGCGTCCTGAAGACGCTGTTCACGACCGCGGACAACTACGTCGTCCAGCTCCACGTGAAGCCGCCCCAGCCGCTGCACAGCCTGATCGTCGCCGCCGCCTGCTCGGTCGACACGGCCCTCAAGCAGGACGCCCGCGGCCTGGGCTGACGCGGGTCGCCACCGCGGCCGCCGGGTACCGTTGGCCCATGGCGGCCCGACGGCGCGTCCTCGTCAGCGGGATGGGCGGTGATCTCGGGTCCCGCGTGGCCGCGCTGCTCGAGCAGGAGGACTGGGTCGGCGAGCTCGTCGGCATCGACCGCGACCCGCCGCGCCGGCGCCTGCACCGGGCCCGGTTCCACCTGATCCACCCGCACGACCACGACCGCATCGTCGACACGGTCACCGCGTTCGACCCGCACGTGGTCGTCCACCTCGCCGTGTGGGAGCCGCACTCGCGCGCCAACCCGGCCACGGCCCGGCGCTACACCGACGACGCGGCGACGTCGTTCCTCGGTGCGGCCGCGGAGTGCCGCTCACTCGAGACGGTCGTCGTGCGCAGCGGGATCGAGGTGTACGGGCGGGCGCGGGGCGCGCCGACCCGGCCCGACGAGGACGCCGACGTGGCGCCGACCTGCGCGTACGGGAAGACGCTGGCCGACATCGAGCGCACGGCGCGGGCGATCGGCGAGCGTGTCGGCGTCACCGTCGGCGCGATCCGCATGGCCACCGTGCTCGGCCCGCACGTCCCGAGCCCGCTGGGCCGGCTGCTGCGGATGCCGGTCGTGCCGTTCAGCGCGCTCGCCGACCCGCCGTTCGCAGTGGTCGAGGACGTGGTGGTGGCGCGGGCGTTCGTCGCCGCGGCGCACCGGCGGCTCGCCGGTCCGGTCAACGTCGTCGCCAACGGGGCCGTCACCGCGCTGCAGGCCGCCCGGCGCGGCGGGCGCATCCCGCTGCCGCTCGTCGGGCCCGAGTGGGCCGTGGCGCGCGGCGTCAGCGCGGTGCTCGGAGCGCCGGTCCCCGACCACGTGATGGAGACGCTGCACCGCGGCCGGCTCGCCGACAACGGGCGCATGGGCGAGCTGCTCGGGTTCACGTCGCCGACCACGACGATGGAGGTGATCGACGCGCTGTACGCGTGGCCGTCCGTCGTGCGCGTCCCTCCGCGGAGGGCAGTCGCGTGAGCGGCACCGCCGCCGACGCCCGCGATCGCCGCGTGGTCACCCTGCCCGTCGACCGCCGAGCGCCGACCGCCCCGGCCGACCCGGGCGCGGCGAGCCACTCGCCCGGTTGGCACGTCGACGACTGGGGCCGCGACCCGGTGCTCGTCGGGGCAGCAGCGGCGCTCGCCGGGCTCCGCTGGTCGACCACCGTGGGTGGCACCGACCACCTCCCGGCCCGAGGCGGCGCGCTGATCGTGGTCAACCACCGGCGCGGCGCGCTCACCCCGGTCCACGCCGCGCTCGCCCTCGGCCGCGCCACGGGCCGTCCTGTGCGCTTCGTGGGCCGGACCGACGTGGCCCCGCTCGGTGCCCTCGCCGTCCGTCTCGGCGGGCTGCTCGCCCGGCCCGACGAGGTCGCCGGCGCGCTGCGCAGTGGCGAGCTGCTCGTCGTCCCCGCCGCCCCGACGCTCGACCCGCGCCAGGTCGGGCGCGTCGATCACCACCTCGTCGGCGCCGCCGTGGCGACCCGCACGCCCGTGCACCCGGGCGCCGTGCTCTCGACGCCGGTGCGGCGCGCGGCGCGCATCGAGGTCGGCCCGGCGCGTCGCTCCAGCCGGCACCGCCGCGGCCCGCTCGCCGAGGTGGAGCTCGCCGACGAGATCGAGGCGGACATCCGCCGCATGCTCGGCGAGCTCGGCGGGGCGCGCACCGGCACCCCGCTCGACTGGCTGCCGTGGATGGGTGGACCGTGAGCTACGCCACCGCCGACGACGGCGTCCGCCTGCACTACTCGGTCACGGGGCGGCGCAGCGGCCCACCCGTGCTGCTGATCCAGGGCCTGGGTGCGGACAAGCACCTCTGGGACCTCCAGCGCCTCGCGCTGGCCTGGACCCATCAGACGATCGCCATGGACAACCGCGGGGCGGGGCGCAGCGACAAGCCCCGTGGCCCGTACTCGCTCACGCAGATGGCCCGTGACGCGGTCGCCGTGCTCGACGCCGCCGGCGTCGAGCAGGCCCACGTCGTGGGCGCGTCGATGGGCGGGGCGATCGCCCAGATCCTGGCCATCACCCACCCCGAGCGGGTGCGCTCGCTCACGCTCACGTGCACGTCGTGTCGCAACCACCCCTGGCGCGCCGAGCTCCTCGCCGGCTGGGCGGCCACGGCCCGCGGGTCGGGCCTGGGCCGGATGACGAACGAGGCGGCGCGCTGGGTCATCGGGCCGCGGTCGTTCCGCCGGCTGATGCCGGCGGTGGGCTGGCTCGGCCCGCTGGCGCTCGGCCGGCCGCGCCACGCGTTCGCCGCCCAGGTCGAGGCGATCCTGGCCGCCGACGGCTCCTTGATCGACCGCCTCGGCGAGATCGACGTGCCGACGCTGGTGGTGGCGGGCAACCAGGACATCCTCACCCCGCGCGGCGACAGCGAGGAGCTGGCCGAGCGGATCCCGACCGCGGAGCTGGTCGTGATCAGCGGCGCCGCCCACGGGCTGATGATCGAGCACGCCACGACGTACAACCGGGTGCTGCTCGACTTCCTGCGCCGCGCCGAGCGGGCGTGGCAGGCCCGCGCCGCGGCGTGAGCCACCCGCCCCACCCGACCGCGACGCGCGAACTGGGCGGGATCCGTGCCAGCTGCTGGCAGGAATCCCGCCCAGCAGCGGAAAAGGCAGAGATCCCGCCCAGAACGGCGAGCGAGGCTCCGGGTCAGGACGGAGCGGCGCCCATGCCCTGCTCCTCGAACGTCTTGTCGATGCGGGCGAAGCGCCGGCGGATCGACTCGCGGCTCTCCTCGTGGGGGAGGATGTAGAGGCGGTTGTGCTCGATCGCCTGGACGGTCAGCTCGGCGACGCCGTCGACGTCCAGCACCCGCCCGGCGAGCTCGGTGTTGCCCTCGCTCTGGTCGGCGACCCGGGCCGTCGGGGCGATCTCGCCGTATTCCGGCTGGCGATTGCGCTCGGAGTGGCCGATGTTCGTCGCCACCCGCATCGGGCACAGCACCGACACCCCGATGCCGTGCTCGCGCACCTCCCGCCACAGCACCTCGGCGAGCGCCACGACGCCGTACTTGGCGACGCAGTACGGGCCGAGGCCCTTGTTGGGCACGAGCCCGGCGAACGACGACGTGAACAGCACGTGGCCACCCTCGCCCTGCTCGACGAGGCGCGGCAGGAACGCCTCGACGCCGTGGATCGGGCCCCACAGGTCGACGTCGATCGTCCAGCGCCAGTCGTCGTGGGTCATCGCGAGGATCGGCCCGCCGACCGCGACGCCGGCGTTGTTGAACACGATGTGCACCTTGCCGAGGGCGTCGAACGCGGCGTCGGCCATCGCCTGCACCGACTCGAGCGAGCGCACGTCGCACACGACGCCATGGGCCTCGGCACCGCTCGCCCGGAGCCCGTCGACAGCGGCGTCGAGCGCGGTCTGCTCGATGTCGGCGAGCACGACCTTGGCGCCGCGCCCGGCCAGCACCTTGGCCGTCGCCAGGCCGATCCCGCTGGCGCCTCCCGTGATGACGGCTCCCTTGCCCTCGAGCGTGTCCACCCCGACCTCCTCGTGCTGGTGTGCGGTGCGGCCGATCCTGCCGGTCACCCCGCCGCCCGGTCCACCCGTGCGCACCCGCCGGGTGCGCTCGGTTGCCCCGGCCGGTGACCCGAGCTGGTAGGCCAGCGGCCATGACACTCGTGCTCCGGTCCGACGCCGACGGCGTGGCCACGCTCACGCTCAACCGCCCCGAGAAGCTCAACGCCCTCAACCCGGCGACGTTCCGCGAGCTGCGCGCCCACCTCGACGCGATCACCGAGGACCGCTCGGTGCGCTGCGTCGTCCTCACCGGCGCCGGGCGGTCGTTCTGCGCGGGCAACGACCTCGACGCGATCGCCTCCGGCGAGGCGCGCGAGGAGCCGATGCTCGGCCCCGAGACGGTCGACGCGCTCGAGCAGCTCAGCCAGCCGACGATCGCCAAGATCCGCGGCCACTGCTTCACCGGTGGGCTCGAGCTGGCGCTGGCGTGCGACTTCCTGCTCACCACCGCGTCGACGAAGTTCGGCGACACCCACGGGCAGTGGGGGCTCGTGCCGGTGTGGGGGATGTCGATCCGCCTCCCCGAGCGCGTCGGGCTCGCCAACGCCAAGGACCTGATGCTCACGGCCCGGCGCATCGACGGCACCCGGGCCAAGGAGATCGGGCTCGTCGATCAGGTGCTGCCCGACGACGAGGCGCTGGACGCCGCGGTCGCCACGCTCGCCGCCGAGATCTGCGCCAACTCCCCGGGCACGAACCGCATCGTCAAGCGGCTGCTGCGCGAGCGCATGGAGCGCCACCGGCCCGACGCCCTGGCGTACGAGCGCTCGCTGCCCCACGGGTTCCCGGAGGACATGGCCGAGCGCCTCGCCCGGCCGCGCAAGTAGCCACCGGACGCCACGCCTCGTCGCGCGGCACGGTACGTCAGCACAGCACGGCGGTGATCGCCTGGCGCCCGAGGTCGTAGAGCGACCGGTGGTCCGGGCCCTGGAGGCGCAGGAACTCGCCGAAGGACTCGGCCGCCTCGCCCGGGTGGGCGGGCTCGTCCGGCGCGCTCTCGCAGCGCCGGTCGATCACCGGCGCGTACGGGACCTGCCAGCCGTTGACGAGGTGGGCGTAGCCGCCGTCCAGCTCGTCGATGGCGGGCAGCTCGAAGCGGAAGTTCGGCCCCATCGGCACGAGGGCGAACCACACGATCGTGTCGCCCAGCGTCTGGGCGAGCAGGGCGCACGGCCGGTCGAGGTTCTCGCACGTGATCTCGCCGGGGGTGCCCGGGAACACCGGCACCTGGATCGCCTCGGTGCGTCCGGGCGGGAGCACCTCCATCGTCATCGACCCGACGGTGACGCCGTTCTCCAGGGCGAAGTTGTCCCGGTGCGTCGTCAGGACGATGGAGATGAGGTCCATGCGCCGCTCGACGACGATCTCCTCCTCGACGACCTCGGCGACCGAGCGCGTGTTCCCGAACGCCAGATACAGCACCGCCGTCAGCCCGACGAGCGCGCCGATCGTGGCGAGGAACCGCCACGAGAGCACCTGTCGCATCGCGGCGACGCTACTGGCGGGTCCGGCGCGCGCGGCGACAGCGCGGTCAGCCCAGCGCCTTGACGGCGGCGACCGCGGCACGCGCGGCCCGCTCACCGAGCTCGTCGAGCACGGCGTCGTCGTGGGCCAGACCGACGAAGATCGCCTCGTACGCGCCCGGCGCCATCGCCACACCCTCGGCGAGCATCGCCTGGAAGAACGCGGCGTAGGCGGCCTCGTCGGTGCGCTTGGCGCCGGCGAAGTCGGTGGGCAGGGGCACGTCGCCGCAGACGATCCCGACGAGCGTGCCGACGACCGGGAACTGCGCGGGGAACCCGGCCCCGGCGCAGGCGTCGCGCAGCAGCGACGCGAGGTGCCGGGCGCGGGCGGCGAGCTCGATGTAGACGTCGGGCACGAGCTGGTCGAGCGCGGCGAGCCCGGCGGCGGTGGCGATCGGGTTGCCCGCCAGCGTGCCGGCGTGGAACACCGTGCCGATCGGCGTCAGCGTCTCCATGACGTCCCGGCGACCGCCGACGGCGCCGATCGGCAGGCCGCCGCCGATCACCTTGCCGAACGTCGTCAGGTCCGGGCGCACGTCGTACTTGGTCTGGGCGCCGCCGTAGTCGAGGCGCAGGCCGGTGATGACCTCGTCGAAGATCAGGAGCGCGCCGACGCGGTCGCACTCGGCGCGCAGCCCCTCGAGGAAGCCGGGCTGCGGGGCGACCACGCCCATGTTCGCGGCGACCGGTTCGACGATCACCGCCGCCACGCGCTCGTCGAGCTCGGGCACCTGGTTGTACGGCACGACGAGCGTCTCGGCGACGGCACCCGCCGGCACGCCGGCCGTGCCGGGCAGACCGAGCGTGGCGACGCCGCTGCCACCGGCGGCGAGCAGGGCGTCGGTGGCGCCGTGGAAGTTGCCGTGGAACGTGACGATGCGGTCGCGCCCGGTGAAGCCGCGGGCCAGGCGCACTGCGGTGCTCGTGGCCTCGGTGCCGGAGTTCATCAGCCGCACCTGCTCGCAGCTCGGCACGCGCGCGGCGATCGCCTCGGCGAGCTTCATCTCCCGCGGGGTCGGGGCGCCGTAGGACGTGCCGTCCGCAGCGGCCGCGGTGATCGCCCGGGTGACCGCGGGGTGGGCGTGGCCGAGGATCACCGCGCCGTAGCTCTGCACGAGGTCGATGTATCGGGTGCCCTCGACGTCCCACACGTAGGGTCCCTCGGCGCGAGCGACGAGGTAGGGACGGCCGCCGACGGCGCGGAACGCGCGGATCGAGGAGTTCACCCCACCGGGGATCGCCCGGGTGGAACGGGCGAACAGCTCGTCGTTGGACGGCACCCCGCGCCCGACGCAGACCACCGGGTCGCAGCCGGCGGCCGCGCAGGCCGGGGAGCAGAACGCGATCGTCCCGGTGCTCACGCCCGTCCCGGTCCTTCGGCGAACCACCGGGCCAGGTACGTGAGGATGAGGTCGGCGCCGGCCCGCTTGATCGCCGTGAGGTGCTCGAGGGCGACGACGTCGCCGTCGATCCAGCCGTTCGCCGCGGCCGCTTTGATCATGGCGTACTCGCCGCTGACGTGGTACGCCGCGACCGGCACGTCGACGCGCTCGCGGGCGGCGCGGATGACGTCGAGGTAGGCGAGCGCCGGCTTCACCATCACCATGTCGGCGCCCTGGGCGATGTCGGCGTCGATCTCGCGCAGCGCCTCGCGCGCGTTGCGCCAGTCCTGCTGGTACGTCTTGCGGTCGCCACCACCGGCGATCGTGACGTCGACGGCGTCGCGGAAGGGCCCGTACAGGCCGGACGCGTACTTCGCCGAGTAGGCGAGGATCGCCACGTGGTCGAAGCCCTCGGCGTCGAGCGCGGCGCGGATGCGCCCGACCTGGCCGTCCATCATCCCGCTCGGCGCGACGACGTGGGCACCGGCGCGGGCCTGGGCGACGGCCGCCTTGGCGTAGATCTCCAGGGTGGCGTCGTTGTCGACGTCGCCGCGGTCGTCGAGCACGCCGCAGTGGCCGTGGTCGGTGTACTCGTCGACGCACAGGTCGGCGATCAGCACGACGTCGTCGCCGACGTCGCCACGCAGGTCGGCGAGGGCGAGCTGGACGATCCCCTCGGGGTCGTACGCGCCGCTGCCGACCGGGTCCTTGCGTGCGGGCACGCCGAACAGCACCACGGCGCGCACGCCGAGGTCGGCGAGCTCGGCCACCTCCTTGCGGAGGCTCTCTCGGGTGTGCTGGACGACGCCGGGCAACGAGGTGATCGACTGTGGCTCGGTGATCCCCTCGCGGACGAACAGCGGGGCGATCAGGTCGCTGGTGCGCACGGTCGTCTCGGCGACGAGGTCGCGCAGGGCCGCCGTGCGGCGCAGCCGCCGGGGCCGATCGGCGGGGAACGGGGCGCCGGGCATCGGTGTCATCGTACGACGGAGGCCAGCAGCTCCGACACCGTGTCGGCGTCGGGTGCCGGCGCCACGTGGGCGACGGTGACGCCGAGCCGGGACGCGGCGCGTGCCGTGACCGGGCCGATGGCGACCACCGTCGCGCGCGACGTCGTGCCGACGGCCGCCGCCCAGCCCTCCGCGGCCGAGCCGCTGGCGAGCAGCACGGCGTCGACGTCGCGCAGCTCGGCGATCTCCTCGGGCGTCGGTGTGCGCACCACCGTGCGGTAGGCGGTCACCGTCTCGACGTCGTGGCCCATCGTCCGCAGCCCCTCGGCGAGCACGGCGCGGGCCCGGTCGGCCTGGGCGAGCAGCACCCGCCGCGCCGGCGTGCGCGGGAACTCCTCGAGCAGTCCCTCCGCCTGGGCCACCCGGGGCACGAGGTCGACGGGCCGTCCCGCGGCCTCGGCGAGCACCTCGGCGGTGGCCGGGCCGACCGCGGCGAGGCGCACGCGCGGGTGCCCGGCGGCGCCGGGACCGGCGCGACGGGCGCCGTTCGCCGAGGTGACGACGAGCCAGTCGAACGCGTCGATGCGCGCGAGCGCGCGGCGGAGCGCGAGGCCGCCGTCGATCGGGTCGGTGATCTCGATCAGCGGCACGTGCACGACCGTCGCCCCGAGGGCCCGCAGTCGCGTGCCGAGCTCCCCGGCGTCGGGGCGGGTGATCGCCACGCGGCGTCCGTGCAGCGGTCCGCTCATGCCCCCACCGCGTCGCGCGCCGACCTGGCCGCGCGCCGGGCCAGCTCGTGGTCCCCCTGGTCGAGCCCGAGGGCGACCGCGTCCCGGGCGATCGTCCCGTCGGCTCCGGCGAGGAACGTGTACAGGGTCGACCCGTCGACGTGGGCACCGAGGGGCAGGGAGCACCCCGTGCCGAGCTCGGCGAGGTAGCTGCGCTCCACCTCGACCTGGTGTCGGGTCGTCGGGTCGTCGACGGCGGCGAGCAGCTCGCGGGTGGCCGCGTCGTCGGCCCGCACCTCGACGGCGACGCAGCCCTGGCCGACCGCGGGGACGAAGCGGTCCGGGGGCAGCCGCTCGGCGACGTGCTCGGTCATGCCGAGCACCTGGAGCGCGGCGACGGCCATCACGATCGCTCCGCCGTCGGGGATCTTCGCCAGGCGGGTGGCGATGTTGCCGCGCAGCTCGGTGAACGCGAGGTCCGGGCGCAGCTCGGCGAGCTGGGCGCGTCGGCGCACCGAGCCCGAGGCCACCGTCGCCCCCGGGGCGAGGTCGGCGAGGGCCCGCCCCACGAGGGCGTCGGCGGGATCCCGACGGGCGAGGAACGCACCGACCACCAACGCCTCGTGGGACACGGAGGGCAGGTCCTTGGCCGAGTGCACGGCGGCGTCGGCGCGGCCGTCGAGCACCGCCTGCTGGACCTCCTTGACGAACACGCCCTGGCCGCCGATCACGTGCAGGGGGACGTCCTGGCGGCGGTCGCCGGTCGTCTCGACGAGCACCAGCTCGGTCGTGCAGCCGGTGGCCGCGGTCAGCGCGTCGGCGACGGCCTGGGCCTGGGTGCGCGCCTGGGCGGAGCCACGGGTGGCGAGGCGCACGGGCGACGTCGGTGCGCCGGGCATGGTCAGTGGAGGTCGAACAGGTCGCTCACGGCCGCCGCGTTGCGCTCGCCTCGCGGCGTGCCGGCGTCGTGGCGGAGGCGCACGGACGGGCCGTGCAGCAGCTTGGCGACGATGGCCCGGGTGAGCGCCTCGACCGCCTCGCGCTCGTCGTCGTCGAGGTCGGCGAGCCGGCTGGCGTAGCGGGCGAGCTCGCTCGTGCGGACCTCCTCGGCGTGCGCGTGCAGCTGGGCGACCAGCGGCGCGGCCTGGCGGGCCGTCGCCTCCACCGTGAACTGCTCGAGCTGCTCGGCGACCAGCAGCCGCACGCGGTCGACCTCCGCGGCCCGCTGGGCCAGCCCGCGGTCGGCCCAGTCACGCAGGTCGTCGAGGTCGAGCACGGTGACGTCCTCGAGCAGGCCGACCGCCCGGTCCACCGAGCGCGGCACGGCGATGTCGACGATCAGCAGGCGGCGGCCATCGGCGCGGCGACGGCTGGCGACGACGTCGTCGAAGGTCACCACGCTCTGGCCCGACGCCGTGCAGGCCACGACGACGTCCGCCTTGACCAGCGCGCGGCGCAGCTCGTCGAGGCCGATGGCGCGGCCGCCGACCCGGGCCGCCAGCTCGGCGCCGCGCTCGGGCGTGCGATTGCAGACGGTGATCGAGCCGGCGCCGGCCTTGTGCAGCGCAGTGGCCACGCCGACGCCCATCTCGCCGGCGCCGACGACGAGCACGTGGCGGCCGTCCAGGTCACCGAGACGGTCGGTGGCCAGCTCGACGGCGGCGTGGCTGATCGACGACGTGCCGCGCCCGATGGCGGTCTCCGAGCGGGCCCGCTTGCCGACGCGCAGCGCGTGGCGGAACAGCAGGTCGAGCGTGGAGCGGACTGCGCCCTCGTCCTTGGCGAGCTGCCAGGCGGTGCGGACCTGGCCGAGGATCTCGCTCTCGCCGAGCACGGCCGAGTCGAGCCCCGAGGCGACCTCGAACAGGTGCCGGGCGGCGGCCTCGTCGTGCTGGCTGTAGAGGTGCGGGTGCAGCTCGTCGGGATGCAGCGAGCCGAGCTCGCACAGGAAGTCGCGGATGTCGGCGTAGGCGCCGTGGAAGCGCTCGGCGACGGCGTAGACCTCCGTGCGGTTGCACGTGCTGAGCACGGCGACCTCCCGCAGGTTGTCGCGGGCGGCCAGTCCGGCGACGGCCTTGGGCACGTCCGAGCGGTCGATCGTCAGCCGTTCCAGCACCGCCAGTGGTGCCGTCCGGTGGTTGACCCCGATGACGACGATCGACATAGGTGGCCCCAGCCTAGGCGCTGGCCCCGCGCCTGGAACCCGCCGGGACCGCGTGGAGGGACGATCCGGCGGCCGCGGCGGCGCGCCGCTGCTCGTAGTAGCTCAGGATCTGCAGCTCGACGGCGAGGTCGACCTTGCGGACGTTGACCCCGGGCGGTGCGTTGAGCACCACCGGGGCGAAGTTGAGGATGCTCGTGACCCCAGCCGCGACGAGCTGGTCGGCGGCCTCCTGGGCGGCCGGCCCCGGCGTGGCGACGATGCCGATCGAGACCTTGTGGTCACGGACGATCTCGGCGAGGTCGGCGACGTCGCGGACGCGGATGTCGCCGATGAGGCTGCCGACCTTGGCCGGGTCGTTGTCGACGATCCCGGCGACCGGGAAGCCGCGCTGCCGGAAGCCGCCGTAGCCGGCGAGGGCCTGGCCGAGGTTGCCCGCGCCGACGATGACGACGGGCCAGTCGTGGGTCAGGCCGAGCTCGCGGCGCACCTGGTAGATGAGGTACTCGACCTCGTAGCCGACGCCGCGGGTGCCGTAGGTGCCGAGGTAGCTGAGGTCCTTGCGCACCTTGGCCGCGTTGACCCCCGCGAGGTCGGCGAGCTCCTCGGAGGACACGTTGGCGATGCCGGCCTCGGACTGATCGAGCAGGATCCGCAGGTACACCGGCAGCCTGGCGACGGTGGCCTCCGGGATCCTCCGCCCTCGGCTCGTGGTCGCCATCGGCGTCAACCCTAAGCCCTCGTGCACACCTTCACAAAGACGCGCCGGGTGACCTCGTCCTCCGTCTACGTGAGCGATCAGACGCGATCCGCGTCTGGGTGCTCACACAGAACCCGGGCCACGTCTGTGTGAGCGATCAGACGCGATCCAGGCCTGATCGCTCACGCAGAGCGGGGTCGGCGTCGGGGAGGAGGTGGCGGCGCAGGAGCTTGCCCGTGACCGCGCGCGGCAGCTCGTCGACGAACGCCACCGTGACCGGGCACTTGTAGCGGGCGAGGAAGCGGTGGCAGTGCTCGACCAACTCGTCCTCGTCGGCCGCGGCGCCCTCGGCGAGGACCACGTACGCGCGCACGGCCTCGCCGGTGTGCGGGTGCGGCACGCCGATCACCGCGGCGTCGGCGACGGCCGGGTGGGCCACCAGGACGTCCTCCACCTCGGCGGGGTACACGTTGAAGCCGGAGACGATGATCAGGTCCTTGGCCCGGTCCACGAGGTAGAGCCGCCCCTCCTCGTCGCACATCCCGATGTCCCCGGTGCGCAACCAGCCGTCGGGGGTGAGCACCCGCGCCGTCGCCTCGGGGTCGTCGAGGTAGCCGGCGAAGACGTTCGGGCCGCGCACCCAGATCTCACCGGCGTCGCCGACGAGCGCGTCGTCGCCGCGGTCGTCGACGATGCGCAGCTCGATGCCCTCGAGCACCCGCCCGACGGAGCCGGGCGCGGGCGGCAGCCCGACCGACGACGTCACGATCGGGGACGCCTCGGTCAGCCCGTAGCCCTCGGCGACGTGCACACCGAAGCGCTCGGCCATCCGCTCGGCGACGCTCACCGGCAGCTTCGCCGCCCCGGACAGGGCCAATCGCACGCCGGCGAAGGCGTCGGCGGGGGCCTCGTCGAAGTGGGCGAACGCCGCCCACAGCGACGGCACGCCCGGGATGATCGTCACCCCGCGGGCGCGGATCGATTCGATTGCCGTCGCCGGGTCGAAGCGCTGCACGAGCACCAGCGTCGCCCCGGCGGCGAGGCTGAGGCCGAGCACGACGTTGAGCCCAAAGATGTGCGAGCACGGCACGACCCCGTAGACGACGTCTCCCGGGCCGATGCGGCCCGCCCCGGAGCGGGCCTGGTCGATGTTCGCCAGCAGGTTCCCGTGGGTGAGCATCGCCGCCCGCGGGGCACCCGCGGTGCCGCTCGTGAACATGAGCGCGGCGAGATGGTCGGGGTCGACGTCGACGACCGGGTGCGCGTCGGCGGCGAGCAGCTCGTCCATCGTCACGGACTGGTCGCCCGCCTGCCCGTCGACGGACACGACCAGCCGGATCGACGGCAGTGCGCCGAGGTCGACGTCGCGCCACGAGCCGGCCGCCGAGCGGTCCACGACGACCGCCGCGGGCCGCAGCGCCGCCAGCTCCCGCTGCAGCTCGGCGCCCGGGCTCGACGGGTTCAACGGGGCGACCACCGCGCCCAGCCCGACCGCCGCCAGGTAGGCGACGACGAACGGGTGGCCGTTGCCGCACACGATCGCGACCCGATCGCCGTCGCCGATGCCCAGCCCGGCGAGCCCGCCGCGGCAGCGGGCGACGCGCTCGGCGAGATCGGCGTAGGTGATCGACTGGTTCCGGCTGATCAGGGCAACCGCGGTCGGGTCGTGGCCCTCGACGATCCGGGCGAGGTTCACGCGGGCGACGTCCACGTGATCGCCCGGCACGTCCCCCACGCCCGGCGGATCGTACTCAGATGCGCAGGAGGGCGATGACGCCCGAGATCAGGATCGCCGCGAGCAGCAGGGCGATGGCGAGGGTCGTGGCCGGGCGCATCGAGCGCACCCTACCGAGGCGCGCCAGGGACGCGGCCCAGACGGCAGGGACGCGGGCCCGGACGCTCAGGACGGTGCGGCGGGCGGCCCGTTGCGGCGCAGCGTCACGGGCGTCGTGGCGCCGGGCGTGGGAGGCTCGTCGTCGATCGCCGACAGGACGACGGCGTCACCGGCGGCGAGGCCGAGCTCGTGGGCGGCGGAGCGCTGGTCGAGGGCGAGGGCGTACAGGCCCTGCGAGTCGAGCACGAGCCCGACGGAGCCGGCCGGCAGCTCGCCGAAGGACCGGGCGATGCGCGCCGCGCGGCGGTCCTCACGGATCGTGACGGCCCACACGTCGACGCCCGCACGGAGGTCGTCGGGGCCGACGTTGAGCTGGCAGTTCCCGAAGCGGTCGACCCAGAGCACCTCGGCGTGGATGCCGTCGGACTCGGTCCGCGGCAGCGGCACCATGCCGGGCGTCAGCAGGCCGGGGTCGATCGGTGGGCCGAGCTCGCTCAGGTCGACGCCGTTGCAGAGGTGCGCGGCGACCGGGGCGAAGATGTCGCGCCCGGCGAACGTCGCCCCCGGCGCCTCCAGGTGGAAGCGGGTGTCCGTGAGCTCGACGGCGCGCTCGGCGCCGCCGGCGATCGCGACCGCCGGGGCGAGGAGCCCGTTGTCCGGGCCGACGAACACCCCCGCGCCACCGGCGACCTCGATCGCCACGGCGCGCCGGGCCGTGCCGACCCCGGGGTCCACCACGGCGAGCACGACCCCCTCGGCGACGTACGGGATCGCCCGGGCCAGCGCCAGCGAGCCGGCGCGCACGTCGAAGGGCCGGACGCCGTGGGTCAGGTCGACGACCGTGACGTGCGGGGCCATGTCCCGCAGGACGGATTTGACCACGCCGACGAACTCGTCCTCCCAGCCGTAGTCGGTGAGGAACGTCACCGTGTCGTACGTGCGACCCATCGGGGCGAACCTATCCCCGGACGCGACTGGGGCCGGTGCCAACCCCCCGATGGCACCAGCCCCGTCGGCGCTGCCAGGACCGAATCCCAGCGCGTCTCAACGCCCGTCACCATAGGCCGTCGGCGGCCGTGAGAAAAGAGTCACGTCGGAAAAACACCGCGGTAATTCGCGACCGCCGCCCCGCCGGGACGCGAAGTCCCAGGTCACGGGCTCGTCATGGGACGCCCATCTTGCCCGGTGCACCGCACCTGGTGCGGCCGGGCCGTCAGCTCCCGAGCTCGCGGCTGCGCGCCGTCGCCGCGAGGACCGCCTCGACCACCGCCGCGCGCACCGCTCGCGACTCGAGCGCCTGAAGCCCGGCCGCGGTCGTGCCCGCCGGTGACGTGACCATCGCCCGCAGCGCCGCCGGGTCGCCGCGATCGGCGAGCAGCGCGGCGGACCCGACGAGCAGCTGGGTGGTCAGCGCGGTGGCCACCGGCCGCGCGAGCCCGGCGGCGACGCCGGCGTCGATCAGCGCCTCGGCGAGCAGGAACACGTAGGCCGGCCCGGACCCGGACAGGCCGGTCACCGCGTCGAGGTCGTGCTCACGCACGCGCACGACCGTCCCGACGGCACCGAGGATCGACTCGGCCCACTGCAGGTCGGCCTCGCCCGCCGCCGTCCCGCCGGCGATCGCCGCGACGCCCTGGCGCACGAGGGCGGGCGTGTTGGGCATCGCCCGCACGACGGCCACATCCCGGCCGGCCGCCGCCTCGAGCGTCTCCAGCGAGACCCCGGCGGCGATCGACAAGAGGCGCCGCGCCCCGGCCTCCACCGCGGCGCGCACGGCGGCGACGACGTCGCCGGGCTTGACCGCGATCACCGCCGCGTCGCACGACGGCGGCGCGTCCGCGATCGCCACGCCGGGGAACTGCGCCGCGAGCTCGGCGCGCCGCGCCGGCAGCGCCTCGGCCACGGCGAAGTGCGACGGGTCGGCCCCCTCGGCGGCGAGCAGCCCACCGAGCAGGGCGGCTCCCATGTTGCCGCCACCCACGATCACGAGCACGTCCGGCATCGGGCGAACGCTACTGAGGATCGGCAGCGGAGGATCGGCCGCCCGGGATCGAGCCACCGACGCCCGAGCGGAGGTCCGGGCCGGCGCAGGTGTCCGACATCCCCGAGCGCACCGGCCCGGACACCTCCCTGGGTGTCACGAGACGTCCGGATCGGAACGCCGCCGTCGGCCGACCGGACGTCGAGTTCCCATCGACGGATAGCGTCAGCACCGCTGTGGAACGGGTGGCGATGATCTCGCTGCACACCTCGCCGCTGGTGCAACCGGGCGCCGGTGACAGCGGCGGCATGAACGTCTACGTCCGGGAGGTCGCGTCCGCGATGGCCCAGGCGGGCATCGAGTGCACGACGTACACCCGCGCCGACCGCGAGGGCCTGCCCCCCGAGGTGCTCGTCGAGCCGGGCCATCGCGTCGTCCACGTCGAGGCCGGCGCCCACGACCTGCCCAAGGAGGCCCTGCCCGACGTCCTCGACGCCTTCACCGACGGGGTCCTCGCCCACCTCGAGCGCGGCGCGGGCGCCGACGTGGTGCACGGCAACTACTGGCTGAGCGGCGTCGTCGGCCACCGCCTCAAGCACGCCCTCGACATCCCGCTGGTGTCGACGTTCCACACGCTCGCCCGGGTGAAGGCCGAGGGCGGCGACCTGGAGCCGGAGTGGCGCGAACGCGCCGAGGCCGACGTGATCGCGTGCAGCGATGCGATCTGCGTGAGCTGCCCGGAGGAGGAGCGCCAGTTCCGGCGCCTCTACGGCGACCCCGACGGGCGCATCGAGATCGTCCCCCCGGCCGTCGAGCACGCCTTCTTCGCCCCCGGTGACCGCGCCGGGGCGCGGCGGGCGATCGGCCTGCCGGTCGACCGGCCGGTGCTGCTGTTCGTCGGGCGGATCCAGCCGCTCAAGGCGCCCGACGTGGCGATCCGGGCGCTCGGGGCGCTGCACGGGTACCCGACGGCGATGCTGGCGATCATCGGCGGGGCCAGCGGGAGTGACGGCGAGGCCCACCTCGCCGCGGCCCGGGAGCTGGCTGCCGAGCTCGGCGTGGCGGACCGCGTCCTGTTCGTGCCGCCGCAGCCGCACCACATCCTGTCGAGCTGGTACCGGGCCGCCGACGTGGTGGTCGTGCCGAGCCGCAGCGAGAGCTTCGGGCTGGTCGCGCTCGAGGCGGCAGCGTGCGGCATCCCGGTCGTCGCCGCGGCGGTCGGCGGGCTGCTCAACATCGTCCACGACGGCGTCACCGGGTGGCTCGTCGAGGGTCGCGACCCGGACCGCTACGCCCGGGCGATCAGCCAGGTGCTCGGCGATCCGACGGGTGCCGCGGCGATGGGCGCGGCCGCGGCGGTGCGTGCCCGGCGGTTCACGTGGAGCTTCACCGCCGCGCGCCTGCGCCGCCTGTACACGGACCTCGCGGCCCAGCCCGCCCCGGCACTGGTGGCCTGCTCGTAGGGTGAGCGCGTGAGGAGGGCATCGTGACCGACGCCTACGACGACGCCGCGCTCGCGGTCCTCGAGCGCCGCATCGACGAGTGGTTGGCGTCGATCGCGGCGGGATGGATGCCGGTCGAGGCGATCGACCGCGCCGAGGGCGACCTGCGGCGCTGGTACGTGCGCCTGCGCGGCGAGGACAAGGACCACACGACGGTCTGGCTGACGCTCGGCCAGCGCACGCTGCGCTACGAGACCTACGTGATGCCGGCGCCCGAGGAGAACCACGCGGTGCTGTACGAGCACCTCCTGCGGCGCAACGACCGCCTCGTCGGCGCGCACTTCTCGATCGGCGAGGAGGACGCCATCTTCCTGCGCGGCGAGCTGCCCAACCGCGCCCTGTCCGAGGAGGAGCTGGACCGCATCATCGGCACGCTGTTCGCCACCGTCGAGCAGACGTTCCAGTCGCTGCTGCGGATCGGCTTCGCCAGTCGCTTCCGGCAGACCGGCGGTCAGTCGCCTGACGACTCGTCGGCGGCGGCGTCACCGGACGGCGAGACCGAGCCGACGTAGCTCTCGTAGACGTTGAGCAGCGCCTGCTTCTGCTCGGGCGTGAGCAAGGGGTCGCGGCCGATCGCGTCGCGGACGCCGGGGGCGGCAGCCTCCTCGTCGGTCAGCAGCCCGGCGCGCACGTAGAGCGTCTCGGCGCTGATCCTCAGCGCCTTGGCGAGCGCCTGCAGCACCTCGGCGGAGGGCCGGCGCAGGCCGCGCTCGATCTGCGAGAGGTACGGGTTGGACACGCCGGCGAGCTCCGCCAGGCGCCGCACGGAGAGGCTGGCGATCTGGCGCTGGGACCGGATGAACGCGCCGAGCTCGGCGACGCGGTCCTCGATGCCCTGGCGCAGGTCATCGGAGGTGGGGCGCGTCACGGGTCGGCGTCGTCCGGCGGGGCCTGTGCCTGGTAGCGGCGCACGAGCTCCTCGGACAGGTCGTCGAGCTCGGCGAACAGGGCATGGCGCTCCTCGGACACCTCGCGCTCGAACGCCTCGAGCGCCGCGGCCAGCTCGGCCACCGCGTCGTCGTCGAGCTCGGCCAGGCGCCCGAAGCCGTGCTCCGCACAGAGGCGGTCGAGCTCGGCGGCGCGGGGGTGGTCGCTGAAGTCCTCGGCAGGGCGTGGCGGGCGGTCGGATGCGCCGAGCAGGCGGTCGCCGAGGACGTGGCGCAGCTCGTCGGTGAGCGCGGCCGCACCACCTGCGCCACGACGGGCCAGCTCGGCACGGGCGAGGTCGGCGCGGCCCTGGGCCACGCGTCGCACGTAGGACACCGCGTCGTCGAGCGCCTGCAGGGTGCGCCGTCGCTCGCGCAGCTCGTCCAGGGTGAGCTCGCTCGCGTCGGTGGTCCGTTCGCTCATCGGGCACCTCCGGACACGGGGGGAAGGATGGCGACCTCGTCGTCGGGGCCCACAGGGTCGTCCTCGGCGGCGCTGTCCCCGTTGACCCAGATGCGGCACGTGGTGAGCACCTCGGCGAACGCCTCGCCGTAGGCGGCGCGGGCGGCAGCGAGCACCTCGCCGACGGTGCCGCCGGGGAGCTCGGCACGGCTCCTGCCGGCTGCCTCGCGGGCCGCTGCGAACATCCGCACGATCGCCACGGACCGAGCGTACCGAGGCGATCCGCTCCGGTCGCTGACGCGGCGCAGCGGCTACAACGGGCACATGCCGGTCCACGTGCTCTGCGTGCGCCACGGGCTGTCGACGTGGAACCTCGAGCGCCGCTGGCAGGGCCGCGCCGACCCGCCGCTGAGCGACGAGGGCCGCCGGGGCGCTCGCGAGCTGGCGGACGCCCTCGCTGCGACGATCGGCACCGGCGTGCGGCTGTGGAGCTCGAACCTGCGCCGGGCGCACGAGACGGCGACGATCATCGCCGAACGCCTCCGCACCGGGCGGGTGACGGTGGAGCCGCGCCTGATCGAGGCGGCGGTCGGCCCGTGGGAGGGGCTCACCACCGCGGAGATCGAAGCGAAGTGGCCCGGCTACCTCGCCGCCGGGCGGCGCCCCGCCGGATTCGAGCCGGAGCACGAGCTGCTCGGCCGGGTCGTGCCGGCGCTGGAGGACATCGCCGCGGCGGCCGACGGGACGGTGCCCGTGGTCGTCGCCCACGCCGGGGTGCTGCGCACGCTCCGGCGCCACGCCGGCGCCGAGGACGCCCACCTCGCCAACCTCGCCGGCCTGTGGTTCGCCGTCGGGCCCGGGACGATCCGCTTCACCGGCCTGTTCGAGCCGGTGCAGCCGGTGACGCCGTCGCCCGCGACGCCGGACGCACCGCCCGACGAGCGCCTGTGACGCCCCGGGGCCGGCAAGGGCGCACCGGTAGCCTTCGGCCCCCGTGGGAACGGAGAAGCGCGCCCGGCAGAAGGCGAACCGCCAGCTCAAGCGACAGCAGCAGGCCAAGCAGGAGCAACGCCAGAAGCTCTCGCGGCGCATCATCGTCGGCGGTGTCGCGGCCGTCGCTCTGCTCGCGCTGGTCCTGTTCCTCGCCTGGCTCGCCGGTGGCGGTGGTGACGACGACGACACGGTCACGCCGGTGACGGTCCCGGCGACGGACGCGGTCGACGACACCACGGTCGAGGACACGACCGCAGCGACCACTGCCGACACGACCGCAACGACCACCGCCGGCACCGCGGCCGACGACACGGCCGCCGACGCCACCGCGGCGACCTCGGCGGCGGGGTTCACACCGCTCGGGTTCACCTACGGCAGCGGGCCCTGCCCGCCCGAGGACCTCACCGAGCCGGTGAAGGAGTTCGACGACGCCCCGCAGCTGTGCATCGACCCGGCGCGGTCCTACACCGCCCGGATCGTCACCGACCGCGGCGACATCGTCATCGATCTCGACACCGAGAACGCACCGGGCACGGTGAACAACTTCGTCACCCTCGCCCGCTACGGCTACTACGACGACACCCGGATCTTCCGCGGCGCCGACGGCATCGACATCATCCAGGGCGGCGGCACCAGCCCCCGCGACCCCTTCAGCTACACGATCCCGGACGAGGGCACCGGCTACACGTACCCGCCGGGGAAGATCGCCATGGCCAACACCGGACAGCCGGACTCCGCCGGTGCACAGTGGTTCATCACCGTCGGCCCGGACGCCGCCAACCTCGACCGCCTGGGCACCTACGCCGTGTTCGGCGACGTCGTCGAAGGCCTCGACGTGGCCCAGGAGATCCTCGCCCTGGCCCAGCCCGACGAGACGCTGAGCGAGATCGTCGTCGTCGAGACGATCGAGATCACCGAGTCCTGAGCCGGTCCGGCGGCCGGTGCCCGATCAGGGCAGCTCGCCGTGCACGACGGGCGCGCCGACGAGCTCCCAGCCGTCGTCGCGGCGCAGCAGCGCCGAGCCCGTCGGCAGCTCGACCACCGGCACGTCGGCCAGGGCCAGGGTGCGCGAGCGCCGCTCCTCGCTCCAGGACTCGGCGCCGGGGATCACCGCCACGCCGCGCACCATGCCCAGGCCGAGCGTGAACGCGCCACCACGCTGGTCGAGCATCGGATCGCACAAGGCGGCCGCGCTGGGGCCGACCGCGGCGACCACGCCGCCGGCGTCGAGCACCGCCCCGAGCGCGGCGTAGACCGGCGTCTCCTTGAGCGTGCTGCGCAGGTGCATCGACGAGTCGCCGACCAGCCACACGGCCCGCGCCTCGCGGACGGTCGTGGCCGCGGCCTCGTCCTCGGCGTCGTGGCGCTGCAGCACCATCAGCGGCGCCACCTCGACACCGAGGCGGGCGCCCCACTGCGTCGCCGCGTCCACCAGTGCCTCGGGCTGCTCGAACGCGTCCGCCGTCGGCAGCACGACGACGCGACGGGCGCCGGCGTCTGCCAGCAGCCGCGCGTCGAGCTCGTCGTTGGCGGCGAAGGGTCCGCCACCCACCAGGGCGATCGTGCCGGTCATCGAGGTGGGACCGTACACAGCGCGGCGCCCGCGACCGGCGTTTGGTGGGGTTACCCGAGGGTAACTACCATCCGTCGGATGGCTGACATCAGCACCGTGGGGATCGTCGGGTCGGGGATCATGGGGTCGGGCCTCGTCGAGGTCGCCGCCCGCTCCGGCTTCAACGTGATCGTCCGCTCGCGCAGCAAGCAGGGCGCCGAGTCCGTGGTCGCGACGGTGACGGGGAACCTCGACAAGCAGGTCGCCCGGGGCCGGCTCGACCAGGCGACACGTGACGCGGTGCTGGGGCGGATCGAGGCGACGGACCACCTCGGTCGGCTCGCCGACTGCGACCTGGTGATCGAGAGCATCATCGAGGACCTCGACGCGAAGAAGGAGCTGTTCGCCGAGCTCGAGCAGATCGTCAAGCCCGAGGGCATCCTCGCGACCAACACGTCCACGCTGCCGGTCGTCGAGCTGGCCGTGGCCACGCAACGCCCCGACAAGGTCTGCGGGATCCACTTCTTCAACCCGGCGCCGATGATGAAGCTCGTCGAGGTCGTCCGCCCGCTGACCGCCAGCGACGAGACGATCAAGGCGGCGATGGCGTTCGCCACGGCCTGCGGCAAGGACGCCATCGAGGTCGTCGACCGGGCCGGCTTCGTCGTCAACGCGCTGCTGTTCCCGTACCTGAACAACGCCGTGCGCATGCTCGAGAACGGCACCGCGTCGCGGGACGACATCGACACGGCGATGCGCGGCGGCTGCAACTTCCCGATGGGCCCGCTGACCCTGCTCGACCTCGTCGGGCTGGACACGTCCGTCGCCATCCTCGAGGCGCTGTACAAGGAGTTCGGCGACCCCAACTACGCTCCGGTGCCGACGCTGCGGCGGATGGTCGCCGCCGGGCACCTCGGCCGCAAGACCGGGCGCGGCTTCTACGAGTACTGACCGTGGCCGGGCGGTCGCATCGCCCCGGCACCGCGGAAGACTGGAGCCGTGATCGCGCCCATCGAGCCACCGCCGACGCGCTGGCGTCTGCCTGATCCCGAGCGGGCGGACGAGGACGGGATCGCCGGGGTCGGTGCGGACCTGGAACCGGGGACGCTGCTCGCCGCCTACCGCACGGGCCTGTTCCCAATGCCCCTCGGCCGGCGCAACATCGCCTGGTTCTCCCCGGACCCGCGGGCGATCATCCCGCTCGACGGCCTCCACGTGAGCCGGTCGCTGCGCCGCAGCCTGCGCCGGTTCGAGGTCCGCCAGAACGAGCGCTTCGCCGACGTCATGCTGGGCTGCGCCGACCCGCGCCGGCCCGGTGGGTGGATCACACCCAAGTTCATCCGCGCCTACGTCCGGCTGCACGAGCTCGGCTGGGCGCACTCGTTCGAGTGCTACGTCGGCGACGAGCTCGTCGGCGGCCTCTACGGCGTGCGCATCAACGGCTTCTTCGCCGGCGAGTCGATGTTCCACCGGGCCACCGACGCGTCGAAGGTCGCCCTCGTCGCGCTCGTCGAGTGGCTGCGCGAGACGAACGCCACGCTGCTCGACGTGCAGTGGATGACCCCCCACCTCCGGTCGCTCGGCGCCGTGGACCTGCCTCGGCGCGAGTACCTCGAACGGCTCGCCGAGGCGGTGCGCGTTGTGCCGACCGCCCCGACGGCGAGCACACTGCAGCCATGACCGGGGACACGCGCGACGCGCCGTGGATGATGCGGACCTACTCGGGGCACTCCACGGCCGCCGCCTCCAACCGCCTGTACCGCACGAACCTCGCCAAGGGGCAGACCGGCCTGTCGATCGCGTTCGACCTGCCGACGCAGACCGGCTACGACCCGGACTCGCCGATGGCACGCGGTGAGGTCGGCAAGGTCGGGGTCCCCGTCGCCCACCTCGGGCACATGCGCACGCTCCTCGACGGCATCCCGCCGGGCGAGATGAACACGTCGATGACGATCAACGCCACCGCTGCGTGGTTGCTCGCCCTGTACGTCGCCAACGCCGAGGAGCAGGGGGTGCCGTCGACGGCGTTGCGGGGCACGACGCAGAACGACATCGTCAAGGAGTACCTCTCGCGCGGGACGTACATCTTCCCGCCCGAGCCGTCGCGCCGGCTGATCGTCGACATGATCGCCTGGTGCTCGGAGCACGCGCCGCGGTGGAACCCGATGAACGTGTGCTCCTATCACCTGCAGGAGGCCGGGGCGACCCCGGTGCAGGAGCTCGCGTACGCCCTGGCGACGGCGATCGGGGTCCTCGACGCGGTGCGCGAGTCGGGGCAGGTGCCGCCGGATCGCTTCCCCCAGGTGTTCGGGTCGATCTCCTTCTTCGTGAACGCCGGCATCCGCTTCATCGAGGAGATCTGCAAGCTGCGGGCGTTCACCGAGATGTGGGACCGCATCGGGCGCGAGCGCTACGGCGTCACCGACCCGCGGCTGCGGCGGTTCCGCTACGGCGTGCAGGTCAACAGCCTGGGGCTCACCGAGGCGCAGCCGGAGAACAACGTCCAGCGCATCGTGCTCGAGATGCTCGGCGTCACGCTCTCCAAGCGGGCGCGGGCGCGCAGCATCCAGCTCCCCGCGTGGAACGAGGCGCTCGGCCTGCCCCGGCCGTGGGACCAGCAGTGGTCGCTGCGCATGCAACAGGTGTTGGCGTACGAGACGGATCTGCTCGAGTACGAGGACATCTTCGACGGCTCGCACGTGATCGAGCGCAAGACGGCCGAGCTGCGCGACGCCGCCCAGACCGAGCTCGACGAGATCCTGGCGCTCGGCGGGGCGTTCGAGGCGATCGACACGCTCAAGGCCCGCCTCGTGGCGTCGATGGCGGAGCGCACGCGCCGGATCGCCACGGGCGACCAGGTCGTCGTCGGCGTCAACCGCTTCACCGAGACCGAGCCGTCACCGCTCGGCGGCGAGGGCGCGATCCTGCGCGTGGACCCGGCGGTGGAGGCCGAGATGATCGCCGACGTCCAGGCCTGGCGCGCCCAGCGGGACGAGGCCGCCGTGCGCGCCGCGCTCGACGAGCTGCGCCGCGCGGCCGAGGCGGGTGACAACCTGATGCCGCCGTCGATCGCCCTCGCCAAGGCGGGCGGGACGACCGGTGAGTGGGGCGCGGCCATGCGCGAGGTGTTCGGCGAGTACCGCGCGCCGACCGGCGTCGGCGCGGCGCCGACGTCCGTCGACGGGCTCGCGCCGGTGGTCGAGCGGATGCGGCAGGTCGACGGCGGACCGCCGAAGCTGCTCGTGGCCAAGCCGGGCCTCGACGGTCACTCCAACGGGGCCGAGCAGATCGCCGTCGCCGCCAGGGACGCGGGGATGGAGGTCGTCTACGCCGGGATCCGCCTGACCAACGAGCAGATCGCCGCGTCCGCCCGCGACGAGGACCCCGACGTGATCGGGCTGTCGATCCTGTCGGGCTCGCACCTCGAGCTGGTCCCCGACCTGCTCGGCCGCCTGCGTGACCTCGGTGTCGCCGCCCCGGTGGTGGTCGGCGGGATCATCCCCGAGGAGGACCGCCCCCGCCTGCTCGACCAGGGCGTCGCCGCGGTCTACACGCCGAAGGACTTCGACATCGCCCGGATCATGACCGAGATCGTCGAGCTGGCGGCGCGCCACCGCCGCGGCGAGGTCCCGACCCCGAGCTGACCGCCCCGGCCGACGACCCACCGATCTGGGCGGCATCCCTGCCATGTCGCCATCTGGGCAGGGGCAGCGAGCCGGCAGGCGGACCCGCCGGCACGTCAGACCGGGGACGGCACGCGCTCGCGGTCGATCCAGTCGCTCAGCGCCGGACCGGACTCGAAGCTCGTGATGAGGGCGTAGCGCGGCGCGTTGCCGTTGTGCACCACCACGTGCCACAGGCGCTGGGTGTCGACGACGAAGCGGGCGCCCTTGTGCAGCGGCAGGCGCACCTCGGTCGAGGGATCCGGCAGCCCGTCCGGGTCGTTGTCCATCAGCAGCATGTAGCTGTCGGGGTTGTCGGTCAGCTCGACCCACGAGCGCACGACCCACCCCTCGTTCTCGGGGTTGAAGCGGTTGTTGTCGTCGCGGTGGATCGACCGGATCGCCTCGTCGCGATCCTGCGGCATCAGCTTGATGATCCGGACGCGCCCGAAGTTGGCGCCCACGCTGGACACGTAGTCACGGATGGCCGGGACGCGGTCGGCGTTCACCGTCCAGATGGCGTCCTTGTCGGTCTTGCCCTTGTCCCAGAAGCCCCGGCAGTCGAGCGTCCCGTCGGCCGATGCGATCGGAGCGAAGTTCGTGTCGCCGCCGCTCTTCCAGTCCATATACTCGAGCGACTCGTACTGCTCGGCCGGCACCTCGAAGTCGGCGTCGCGGAGCACGACGTAGCCGGTCTCTGCGAGCTGTGCCAGGCGCGGGTGGGGGGTGTCGAGCGGGATGCGGACGCTCCAATGATCGCGAGTCGGCCAGAACGAGCTCATGGCCACAGCCTACGGAGCCGTGGTGGTCGAGATGGGTGCACCCGCGAGTGACGTTGTCGGCGCGGGCAGCGTCGTGACCACGACCTCCGACGCGTCGGGGAGCTCGAGGATCTGCCCGGCGTAGATCTGATCCGGGTTCTCGATGCCGTTCTTCTCCATGATCAGCGTCATGGGGAGCCGGAACGCGTCGGCGATCTTGATCAGCGTGTCGCCGGGTTGCACCTCGTAGAAGCGCGGCTGCGTCGTCGTGGTCGGGGGCGTGGTCGTGGTCGTGGTCGTGGTCTGGATCGGGGGGAGGGTGATGCTGGCCAGATCGTCGTCATCGTCCGCGCACCCCGCGGTGACCACGACGGATCCCACTGCGAGCGACGCTCCCAACACACGCAGCCGCACGGCGCTGGATCGTAAACGAGGAATCTTCGGTGCCGGACGGCGAGGTCAGTAGGGTCGTCGCGTGTCAGCCGTCGACGTCACGTACCCGGGCGCCAAGGCGCCCGACCGGCAGTACCGCATCGACGCCAACGGGATCGGCCTGGCCACCTACGAGTGGGGCGATCCCGAGGCACCGCCGCTGCTGTTGGTCCACGGCGGGTTCGACTTCGCCCGCACGTTCGACGTGTTCGCGCCGCTCCTCGCTGCCGGCGGGTGGCGCGTCGTGAGCTGGGACCAGCGGGGGCACGGTGACAGCGACCGCGCCGCGCTCTACTCCTGGGACGCCGACCTGCGCGACGCGCTCGCCGTGTTCGACCACGTGAGCCCGGGCAAGCCGATCCCGGTGGTCGGGCACTCCAAGGGCGGCGGCATGATGATCCAGCTCGCCGACGCCCAGCCGTTCCGGATCGCCTCGTTCGTCAACCTCGACGGCGTGCCGTACGCGAGCGTCGTGCCCGACGTCGCCGAGCACGCCCGCACGAAGATGCTCGCCTCGAACGTGCAGGCGTGGCTCGAGCACCGCCGCCGCACGCACACCGCGGTCCGCAAGCCCGGCACGCTGGAGGAGCTGGCCAAGCGGCGGGCGCGGATGAACCCGCGGTTGTCGCCCGAGTGGCTGCTCTACCTGGCGTCGGTCGGGGCGCGCCGGGACGAGGACGGTTGGCGCTGGAAGATCGACCCGACGATGCGCTTCGGCGGCTTCGGCCCGTGGCGCCCCGAGTGGACGGTGCTGAAGCTGCCAGGGCTGGCGATGCCGTTCCTCGCCATCCTCGGCCGGCAGCCCGAGGAGATGGGGTGGGGCACGGAGCCGGAGCGGGTGCGTGCCTACCTGCCGCCGGGTGGGCGGATGGAGATCCTCGAGGACGCCGGCCACTTCGTGCACATCGAGCAGCCCCATCGGGTCGCCGAGATGGTCCTCGACCACGTCGGGAGGAACGCGTGACCCGCATCACGTGGCTGCAGCACAACCGCATCCGGCTCGCCCTGCACCACCTGCGCGAGGGCGAGGGCCGGCCGCTGCTGTACCTGCACGGCCTCGGTGAGGCGGCGCCACCCGCGGTGCCGCTGTGGCTGCGCGCCTGGCCCGGCCCCGTCGCCGCCCTGGACTTCACCGGCCACGGGCAGTCGACGATCCCGATCGGGGGCGGCTACACGTCGGAGATCCTGCTCGCCGACGCCGACATCGCCCTCGCCGCGCTCGGCAGGGCCACCGTGTTCGGGCGGGGCCTCGGTGCCTTCGTCGCCCTCATGCTCGCCGGGTCGCGGCCCGAGGACGTGGTCGGGGCAGTGCTCGCCGACGGCCCGGGGCTCGCCGGCGGCCCGACGTTCCCGACGTCGCAGAGCTTCTTCACCCTCCCGCGCAGCGACACGCCCCCGGACCCCTACGCCCTCGTCGAGCTGACCCGGGATCTGCGCCCGCCCGACTACGCCGCGTCATTCGTGCGCCTCGCCCTCACCGGCTCACCGCTCGACGAGCCGATCACGGTCTCGGCGGTGTTCCGCCCGCCGTGGCTGGAGGCCGTCGCCGCCGAGCCGGGTGTGGCGCACACATCGATCGACGACGCCCTGGCCACCTACGCGGCGGTCTGACGGCGGCCGGTCGTCCCGTAGCCTGGCCGGGATGCGTGCGCTGGTCCTCGCGCTCGTCGCGTTCGCGGCGATGGAGCCGGTGACGGCGGCCACGCACCGGGTCGTGATGCACGGTCCGGGGATGGTGCTGCACCGCAGCCATCACCGTCCGCACCAGGGCCGCTGGGAGGCCAACGACCTGTTCCCGGTGGCCTTCGCCGCCCTCGTGTGCGCCGGGCTGTGGCTCGGCTTCCACGAGCCGGCGCTCGCCGACCTCGTACCGATCGGCGCCGGCGTCGCCGCGTACGGGGCCGCGTACGCGCTCGTGCACGACGTGTACATCCACCGCCGGGTGCGCCTGCTCGGTGACCGGCGGCTGCCGTTGCTGGAGCGGCTCGCCGTCGCCCACGAGGTGCACCACCGCACGGGGGGCGCGCCCTACGGGATGCTCGTGCCGATCGTGCCGCGCTCACGCCAGCGGGTCGCGCCCGTCCCAGGTCCCTGACGCGCCGGCCGGGGCGAAGCGCGCGAACAACTCCTCGCGGTACCAGCCCTCGGCCCGCGTCCGCCGTACCGTCTCGGCGTGCCGGGGGGCGGTGGCGAACGCCTCCATGTCATCGGCGCTGCGCCACAGGCTGAACGTGCCGAGCCGGCCGACCGGCAGCTCGCCCATGCCGAGCGCGGCCAGCAGCCCGTCGGCGGCGGCGAGCTCGGCGCTCACCACGCGGCTCGCCGCCCGGAACGCCGGCCAGTGCCGCAGCCGCACGCTCGCCCGGGTCAGCACGGCCAGCGGCCCGTCGCACGGCCCCATCTGCAGACCGTCGAGGACGTCGACACCGCCCCAGCGGCCGTGCCCGCCGATCAGGTGCAGCCGCACGTCATAGCGCTCGAGCACGCGGGCGCGGGGCGTGGCGACGTAGCGCTCGAGGGCGGCGTCGTCCTCCCATACGGCGAACACGGCCGTGCGCCGCAGGTCGGCGGACGGCCCGGTCTCGGCGCCGCGCCCGGTGCCGAGCAGCCGCCAGATGACGAGCCCGGCGGGGCGACGCCAGCGGTCCGTGGCCAACCGGCGCATCGCCGTGAGCGGGCCGGCGTGGCGGATGACGTGGAAGGACGCCACACGTCGCCTCGCGGTCAGGGCCATGCGCCATGCTGCCATCGTGCGCACGTGGGCCAGGGTCCTCCTCCCGGCAGTGGCCGGTTACCTCCTCGGGTCGATCCCGACGGCGGTGATCGTCGGGCGACGCCGCCACGTCGACCTGCGTCGGGTGGGCGACCGCAACCCCGGCTGGTGGAACGCCAAGGAGGAGCTCGGCGGCAAGGCGGCGCTCCCGGTGCTCGTCGTCGACATCGCCAAGGGCGCGGCCGCCGCCGGGATCGGCCGGGCGGTGGCCCGGCCCGGCACGTGGTGGCCGGGGTACCTGGGCGCGGCGGCGGCGATGGTCGGCCACGCCTGGCCGCTGTTCGCCCGCTTCCGCGGTGGACGCAGCGTGGCGACGCTCGGCGGCGCGGCCGGCGTGCTCGCCCCGGTGCCGACGGCGATGGCGGTCGCGGCGGGAGCCGTCACCGGGCGCGTGCGCCGGTCTGCGGCGCTCGGGATCCAGGTCGGCTACGCCGCGTTCCCGGTCGCCCAGCTCGTCGTGGAGGGCCCGCGCCGCACCGCCGCGACCGGCGGGCTGATGTCGATCGTCGGCCTGCGCTTCTGGATGGCGATGCGCTGACCGCTCCGGCCCCCGACGTGGTCAGCCCCACGCTCCCCGGAGCTGAGCGACGCGCCTCCTCGACCGCCCGCGTGCTCGCGAACACGTCACGGTCCACGCCGAAGATGAGCACCCGGTGCACCCAGCGAGCCCGTCGATCATGATCGACCCGGCGTCGGTGCTGATCATGAGCGATCGGGTCCGCCACGAGCCGCATCGCTCAGGTTCGGAGCCACGGTGGACGACCCTGACGGTGCCGGGTCACGGCGCCGGACGGCCGCGCCAGGGGCGGGGCCGCGTCAGCGTGGAGCGCACGAGCGCAGCGACGGCGACCGGATCGGCGAGCGGCGACAGCCAGTAGGCGAGGCCCCGGGGCCGGTAGGCCCGCGCCGTGCCGACCAGCGTGCCGCCGCGCACTGCCAGCAGCGCGACGTCGAGCAGGTCGGCGCGCCGCGCGACGAGGCGCACCAGCGGCGCCGCCTGGGCCGTGGCGAGCACGACCAGCGCGCCGAGCCGCCGCGCCGGCCCGTCGACGCCGGGCAGGGCGAGCGAGCGACCCCAGTTGCGCCAGGCGTCGCCGGCGGACTCGTAGGCGCGCACGGTGAGCAGCCGGCCGGCGTCGAGCGACGCCACCGCGAACCCGGCCGTCGCCAGCATCCGCACGAGCGCGACGTCCTCCACGGTGTGGTGGGCGACCGGGCGGAACCCGCCGGCGGCGCGGAGCGTGACGGCACGGACGGCGAGGCACTGGCCGTTGCCGAGCCGCCGTCCGACCGGCCCCTGGTCGCGGGCGCCGGGCGGCGGGAAGCGGTAGACGAGCGTCGTCAGCAGCGCTGGATGGAGCCAGCGGGCGCCCGCCGACGGCAGCTCGAAGCACCCGCTGGCGCACGCGACCTCGAGCCCGTCCGCCTCGGCGCGGGCCACGAGCGCGGCGGGGAGCTCCGGTGCCGGGCGCGCGTCGGCGTCCAGGAACACGATCCACTCCCCGGTCGCCTCGTCGAGGCCCTGCTGCAACGCCCACGCCTTGCCCGCCCAGCCGGGCGGCGGCGGGCGCCCGGTGACGACCCGCGCCCCCGCCGCGTCCGCGACGGCGGCGGTGGCGTCGCGCGACTCGTCGTCGACGACGAGCACCTCGTGCACGCCCGGTGCGTCGCGCACGGCGGCCAGCAGGGGGCCGATCCGCGTCGCCTCGTCACGTGCGGGCACGACCACGGAGATGGTCGGCACCGGGCGGTCGGTCGTCGTGATCGGCGGGACCCGCCGCGCGGCACGGAGCACGTTGCGCAGCACGTGTGCCGCGGCGACACCGCGGACCAGCACACCGGCGAGCTGCAGCGGTGCGGCCCTCATCGCGCCCTGCGCCCGCCCGTGATCATGCGGGCGACGATGGACGCGCTCGTGAGCACGAGCGGGAGCCCGCCGCCGGGATGGCTCGAGCCTCCGACGAGGAACAGGCCCCGCCGCGCGCCGCGGTTGCGCGGCCGCAGGAACGCCGCGCGCCGACCGTCCGAGGACGTGCCGTAGATCGCGCCCGCCGGTGCCCGGGCGCGCGAGGCGAGCTGCAGCGGGGTGATCACGTCGCTCCACAGCACCCGGTCGCGCAGGTCGACCCCGCGCGCGGCGAGCACGTCGAGGACCCTGCGCCGTTCGGCGTCGGGGTCGACCCGGATCCCCGGCGGGGCGTTGAGGAGCAGGAACCAATTCTCCGTGCCGGGTGGAGCCTGCGTGGGGTCGGTCACCGACGAGACGCAGGCGTACACGGTGGGGTCCTCCGGCAACCGCCCGCGGGCCAGGGCGTCGAACTCGGCGTGCTCGTCGCCCGAGAACCACACGTTGTGGTGGCCGATCCCGGGGGTCGCGTCGCGCACGTGGGCGATCACGACGAGCCCACTCAGCGACCGCGGCGCGCGGCGCACCCGCCGCAGGGCCCGCTGATCCGGCAGGAGATCGTGGTACACGTGCTCGGCATCGGCGTTGGCGACGACGACCGGGGCCTCGATCGGGCCGGACGCCGCCGCGACGCCGGTGACCGCGTCGTCGCGCTCGACGATCCGCTCCACCTCCGTCCCCGTGCGCACGTCGACGCCGCAGCGCGTCGCCACCCGTTCCAGCGCGACCCGCAGCGCGTCGAGCCCGCCGCGCGGGTACCAGCAGCCGTCGCGCGCCTCGACGTGGGCGATGCACGACAACGTCGCCGGCGCCGTGAACGGCGACGAGCCGGAGTACGTCGCGTACCGCCCCGCCCACTGCACCAGTCGCGGATCACGGAACCGGGACATCGCGACGCGATGCAACGACCGCAGGGGATCGATCGCCACGAGGTCGAACGGCGAGCTCATCCGGCGCAGCAGGTCGGCGGGACCGGACATCGGTCCGGCGAGGAACGTCCGCTCGGCAACCTCCCAGATCCGCCGGCCGTGGTCGTCGAAGCTCCGCCACGCCGCCCCCGCGCCGGGTGCGAACGCCTCGAACGCGTCGATCCGGGCGTCCCGGTCGTCGGGGACGACGAGCGTCGAGCCGTCCGGCCACGTGTAGTGGAACTGCGGGTCCAGGCGGATCAGCTCCAGCTCGTCCGCCAGCGACGTCCCGGCCGCGCGGAACAGCTCGTCGAGGACCTGCGGGAGCGTGACGAGCGACGGCCCGACGTCGAACGTCGCGCCGGCGTGGCGCACGGTGGCGAGCTTGCCGCCGGTCACCGGGTTGCGCTCCAGCACGACGACGCGGCGCCCGGCCGCCGCGAGACGGATGGCGGCGGCCAGCCCGCCGACACCGGCGCCGACCACGACCACGTCGGTGCGCTCAACCATGCGACGATTTCAGCAGCGCACCGAGGCCCAGCGGCAGCATCGCCGCCGCACCCAGGGCGGCGACGAGACGGTCGCCGAAGAAGCAGGCGAAGCCGAGCGTCTCCAGCACGGCCATGCCCACGTACTCGCCGACGAGCGCGACGTCGACGACGCGCGGTGGCAGCACGACGTCGAGCACCAGCATCACCGCGGCGCCGGTCACCAGCCAGCCGAGGTAGTTCGTGGCCGGGATGCCCCGGTAGCGGCCGCGCCGCTGCCAGCGCCAGTAGCCCTCGGACGTCATCTGCGGGTCGAGGAACACGTCCCACGCCGTCAGCGCGGCCGCCCCGAGCGCCACACGCGTCCACCGGCCCGACCGGGCGCCGAGCACGGCATGAGCGACCTCGCGCGCCGGCACCGCCATCGCCCACCACGCCGTGGGCACCGCCACGGGGACGTCGCCGATCTCCGGGCGCAGCCGACCGGTGTAGCGGTACCTGCCGAACGGCCAGCCGGTCGCCGTCCCGATGCGCTCGACGAGCAGGGTGCCGGCCCCGACGATCGCCGCCCCGACGGTGCTGCGCGACCTCCCCCAACGGTGGGTGGCGGCGGCGGTGGTCGTGGCGGCGAGCCCGGCGACGACGGCGTCGGCGAGCACGGCGCGCGCCCGGCCGCCCCGCGCGGCGAGCGGGACGGCGATCATCGCCGCGGCGGTCCCGGCGGCGGCGAGCGGCAGGACGCGGCGGCTCATGTCATCGCGCGCACGCGAGCTGCCGCCAGCTTGCCGGACACCAGCACCATCGGGACCCCGACGCCGGGGACCGTCGAGGACCCGACGAAGACCAGCCCGGGCACCCGCCGGTCGACGTTGCGCGGACGGAACGGCCCGGTCTGGCGGAACGTGTGGGCGAGCGCGAACGGCGTGCCGCGCTCCATCCCCTGCGCCTCCCAGTCGAGCGGGTCGTAGAGCTCCTCGGTCACCACGTCGACGGGATAGCCGGACGCGGCGACGTGCTCGCGCAGCCGCGCCGCCACCTGCTCGCGCTGGCGGGTCCAGTCCACCCGGCCGTCCAGGTTGGGCACCGGCTCCAGCGCGTACAGCGTCGAGCACCCCGGCGGCGCCAGCCCCGGATCGTCGAGCGAGTGCAACGTCACCAGGATCGACGGATCGTGCATCAGCCGGCCGCCGCGGATGACGTCGTCGAAGGCCTCCGCCCACGCATGCCCGAAGTGGATGTTGTGGTGCGCCGCCCGCGCCGGCGGCTGCCCCCGGACCCCGGCGACCCACAGCAGGCACGACGGTGAGTACCGCCCCCGGCGGGCCACCCGTGGTGCCTCGACCCCGCCCAGCAGCGTGCGGTAGGCGACGGGGAGGTCGGCGTTGCACACCACCACGTCGGCAGCGAGCCGCTCGCTCCCGCCGACCTCCACGCCGGTGACCGCGCCGTCGGCGCCACGCAGGATCCGCGTCGCCGGCGCGCCGTAGCGCAGATCCGCCCCGGCGGCCGCCACCGCTGCGGCGAGCCCGCGCGCGAGCTCGTGCATCCCGCCCTCCGGCACGACCACACCCTCAATCGCGTCCATGTAGGTGATGACCGAGTACAGCGCCAGCGCCTCGTGCGGGGCGACCCCGGCGTACAGCGCCTGGAAGCTGAAGACACGCTGCAACCGCTCGTCGTCGAAGAACGACGCGACCTTCGGGCCGAGCCGGCGGAACCCCCCGAGGCGCACGAGACGTGACGCCGCGCGCCAGCGCCGCACCAGGTCGAGCGCCGAGTCGAAGTCGGCGTCGATGAAGTGCGGCATCTCGACCCGGTACAGCTCCGTGAGCCAGTCGGCGAAGCGACCGAACGCGGCGGCGGCGCGGTCGCCGGCGACGGCGCGGATCTCCTCCGTCATCGCCGCGCGCCCGTGGCGCACGTGCAGCTCGGAGCCGTCGGCGAACACCGCCCGGTACATCGGGTCGACGGGGCGCAGGGTGACGTAGTCGGTGACGTCGGCGCCCGCGGCGGCGAACGTGTCGGCCACGAGGCCGGGCATCGTCAGCACCGTCGGGCCGTTGTCCAGCCGGAAGCCGTCGCGCTCGACGACGCCGGCGCGGCCACCGGGGCGTGCGGTGCGCTCGAGCACGGTGACGTCGTGGCCGTCGCCGACGAGGTGCGCCGCGGCGGCGAGCCCACCGAGGCCGGCCCCGATGACGACGACGCGCGCCACGGTCAGTCCACGCGGGCGACGACGTAGTCGGCGAGCGCCCGCAGCTCGTCGCGGGCCTCGGGGGTGATCGCCACGTCGTCCAACGCCGCCACGGCCTCGGCAGCGAGCGCGGCGATGCGCTCCTCGAGCGCGTCGAGGGCACCGGTGTCGATGATCACCTGTTGGATCTCGGCGATCTCGTCGTCGCCGAGCCCGGGCCGCCCGACCCGTGCGAGCACCTCGCGCTGCGCCGGGTCGGCGAGCGCGACGGCGCGCGCGAGCAGCGACGTCGGCTTGCCCTCGCGCAGGTCGTCGCCGACCGGCTTGCCCGTGACGGCGGTGTCGCCGAACGCGCCGATCACGTCGTCGCGCATCTGGAACGCGTCGCCGAGCGGAAGGCCGTAGCGGCTGAGGCCGGGGACCAGGGCGAGCCCGCGCTCGGGTGAGGCGAGCACCGCGCCGACGTGCAGCGGCCGCTCGATCGTGTACTTGCCGCTCTTGTAGCGGGCGATGCGCTCGGCCTTGTCGAGGCGGCGGTCGCTGCGCACGGACCCGAGGAGGTCGAGGAGCTGACCGACGTTGAGCTCGATCCGCAGCTCGTTCCACAGCGTCCAGACCTCGGCCGGGAGGTCGACCATGAGCTGGTCCGAGAGGACGAACGCGAGGTCGCCGACGAGGATCGCGACGCCCTCGCCGAAGCGCCGCGACTCCCCCGCCCAGCCCTCACGGCAGTGCGTCTCGGCGTAGCGGGCGTGCGTGGTCGGGACCCCTCGCCGGCTCGCCGAGTCGTCCATCACGTCGTCGTGGAACAGGGCGAACGCGTGCATCAGCTCGAACGCCGCGCCGACGCGCACGATGCGCTCGTCGTCGGGGTCGCCGCCGGCGCCGACGAAGCCCCAGTAGCAGAACGCAGGGCGGAGGCGCTTGCCGCCCGAGCGGACCATCCGCTGGATCTCCGAGAACGGACCGTCGAGGTCGCCGTCGAACGATGCCCAGGTTGCGTGCATCGCGGTGAGCAGCTCCTCGAGGCAGGCATCGACCCGGGCGGCGATCGAGGCCAGCGAGGGTGGCGGGGTTCGCGTCACCAGTCGAGACTAGGCCTGACCGCCGCCATCCAGATCGGCGATCACCTCGTCGATGCGGACCCGTGCGGCGCCGATGCGCTCGCGGCAGATGGCGATCAGCTCGGTGGCCCGGGCGACGCGATCGGCCAGTCGGTCGACGTCGACGTCGCTGCCCTCGAGCTCGCGCAGGATCGCGTCGAGCTCATCGAGGGCCTGGGCGTAGCCCGGGGTCTCCGGCGTCGTGTCGGTGCTCACGATGGGATGTCTCCTTCCTCGACGCGGCTGCGGAACACGCCCGTCGCGAGGTGCGTGGTCACGACCTCGCCCGGGGCGACCTCGTCGGGCGAGCGCACGACGCGCCCGTCGGCCCGCCGGGTGATGCTCCAGCCGCGGGCGAGCACGTTGACCGGGTCGAGCGCCCGGACACGTGCCTCGAGTGCGGCGAGGTGGCGTTCCTCCGCGGTGAGCACCTGTGGGACGCGGGTCGTCAGCCGCTCGGTGATCGCGCGCAGGCGGCGCTCGCCGTCGAGGACCGGGCGCTGCACGGCCGCGCGCAACCGCTGGATCCGCGTGCCGAGCCGCTCGTCGGCGCGCTCGACGGCCGCGTGGGTGCGGCGGGCGATGCGATGGGCGCGCTCGGCGAGGCCGCGCTCGGCGGCGCCGAGGCGCGCCGTCGCCGTGGCGACGATGGCGTCGTGGCAGCGCTCGACGGCAGCGAGGTAGTCGGCGACGCGGGCCACGAGGAAGCCGGCGCACGCGGTCGGGGTCTTCAGCGAGGTGTGGGCGGCCTCGTCGGCGACGCTGCGGTCGATCTCGTGGCCGAGGCCGGTGAGGACCGGCACCGGGGCGGCGGCGATGGCCCGGGCGATCGGCTCGGCGTCGAACGTGGCCAGCTCGTTGCGCGCGCCGCCGCCGCGGATCACGACGATGGCGTCGAGGCCGTCTCGGCGGGCGTGGTGGGACAGCGCCTGGATGGCCCGGGTGACGAGCCGTCCGGCGTCGGGTCCCTGGACGCGGGTGTCGGCGAGGACGAGGTGGAAGCCGAACCCGCTGCGCACGAGCTCGTCGTGGAAGTCGTGCCACGCGGCGGTGCCGGCACTGGAGACGACGCCGATGCGCAGCGGCACCGGGCTCAGCCGCAACCGGCCATTGGCGTCGAGGGCGCCGTCGGCGGCGAGACGGCGCAGCACCTGGTCGCGCTGCTGGGCGAGGTCGCCGAGCGTGAAGCGCGGGTCGAGGTCGACCATCTTCAGGCCCAGCTGGCCGGAGGGCGCGTAGTAGTCGAGGTGCCCGAAGATGCGCACCTTCATCCCGTCGCCGAGGCGCAGGCGGTGCTTCGCCAGCAACGGACGCAGCCGCATCCGGGCGTTGGCAAAGAACTGCACCCGCACGACCGCCTGCCGCCCGGGCGTGTCGTCGGCGAGGGTGAAGTACGCGTGGCTCCCCCGCTCGCTCCAGCCCTGGATCTCGCCGCGCACCCACACGCCGTCACTGAACGTGCGACGCAGGGACGCGTTGACGGCCTCCGCCAGCTCGCTGACGGTGAACGTCGGGTTGGCGGGGTCGTCGAGGGCCTCGTCGCCGAAGTCGAAGGCGGGCTGGCTCGCTGCGGTCATGACACTCCCATCCTCGCAGCGTGCGCACCCGCCGCGGAACTAGACCCCGAGCTCGCGCACGTTGTCGAGCTCCCCGCTGAACAGCTCGCCCTCGACCGGCAGGTTGCGCCGGATGCGCAGCTCCTCGAGCTGCTGCAGCGGGCGCTCGAGCTGCCGCCGGCGGGTGCCGACGAGCTGGTCGAACTCGCGCTGCACGCTGTCGAAGCGGTCCTTCACCTTGGCCGCCGACTCGGTGTACTTCTGCCACTGCTGGCTGAACTTCCCGATCAACTTGAGGATCTCGTCGCTCGTCTGCTCGATCATGAAGTTGTCGAACGCCTGGCGGATGACGCCGAGGAAGGCGAACAGCGTGAGCGGCGAGCACATCACCACCCGTTGGGACAGCGCCTCGTCGATGAGCCCGGGGTCGTGCTCGTGGATGAACCCGGTGAGCTGCTCGTTGGGCAGGAACATGAGGACATAGTCGACGGCCGGGCGGTCGCTCTCCCGGGCGTAGTCGCGCTTGGCGAGCTCCTTGACCCGCAGCCGGACGTCGGCGAGGAACCGCTTGAGGTGGGCCTCGCGCTCCGCCTCGGTCTGCACCTCCAGGTAGCGCAGGTACGACGCCATCGGGAACTTGACGTCCATGTAGAGCACGTGGCCCTTGGGCAGCTCGAACGTGTAGTCCGGGCGGCCGGAACCGCCGTCGACCTTGGTCTGCTTGTGGTAGTTGACGTGCTCGGTGAACCCGGCGAGGCGCAGCACGTCCTCGGCCATCCGCTCGCCCCACTGGCCGCGCGCCTGCGGATTGGTCAGCGCGTCGCGCAGCGAGCGGGTCGACTCGGCGAGCGTGCTGGCGACCTCGGCGTGCGCCCGCAGCGACTCGTCGACCTGGCCGAAGCGCTGCGCGCTCGCCGTGCCGAGCTCCTGCACGAGCGAGCTCAACCGCTGCAGCTCGGCGCGCACCTCCGAGCGGACCTCGTCCAGGCGGGTGTCGATGACGTCCTTCTTCGCCGCCAGCTCGGCCTCCACGCCCGATGCCGTGGCGCCCAGCTGCTCGCGCGTGAGCACGGCCGCCTGCTGCAGCGCGAGCTGCACCGCCGCGTCGCGATCGGCCGCGGCCTGCGCGGCGATCCGGGCCATGGCGTCCTCGATCGCCGCGTACACCTCGTCGGTCACCGCCGGGCCCGCTGCCTCCTGCGGCCGGAGCGCGCCGAGGCGAGCAGCGGCCACCAGCCAGGTGACGCCCGCCGCGAGGGCGGCGGCGAGGAGCACGTACAGCACGACCATGGCCGCCATGATGCGCGAGGGGTGTGACAGCGGGCGCGGATGGCGTGCCGTGCCGGCGGCTCAGCGCCGCTCGACGAGGCGCGCCAGGTGGCCGACGGTCTCGACGTAGGGCGGGCGCACGAGCGTGATCACGCGGTGCACGCCGAGCTCGGCGAGCCGCGGGTCGTCGGGCGAGCCCGAGGCCGTGACCAGGAACGACGCCGGGTCGCGCCCGGTGGCGGTACGTGCCTCGCGGGCGACGTCGAGCAGCCGGGCCAGGCGGTGGCCGGCGGGTGCGTTGATCCCGTCGCCGAGGCGCCCGGCGAGCTCGGCCATCTTCGGCCCGAAGGCGCCGACGATCACGGGCGGCGGTGGCGACGGCCGGAGGAACCCGGACGCCCCGCCGGTGGCACCGGTCCACACCTCGCGCAGGGTCGTGATCGCCGCCGCCACGTTCGCCCGCCGTGCCGCGTCGCCGGGAACCGGTCGGCCGAGGGCGAGCTGCTCGGCCGCATACGGCGTGCCCGTGCCACCGCCCGCGCCGACGCCGAGCAGCAGGCGGCCACCGCTCACGTGCTGCAGCGTGGCCGCCATCACGGCGAGGGTGCCGGGATCGCGGTTGGCGACGTTGAGCACGAGCGACCCGATCGTCACGTTCCGCACCGTCGCGGCGAGGGCGCTCAGGATCGTCCAGCACTCGAGCACGTGCGGCGCGCGGTGCACCGAGCCGGCGAGGTGGTCGTAGAGCCACAGCCCGTCGAAGCCGGACTCCTCCGCCAGCACGGCGGCGTCGCGCAGGTCCTCCCAGCGCCCGCCGAACGGGTCGAACAGCAGGTCGACGTGCACGGCGCCCGACCGTACAACCGGGAGCGCGACGGCCGCCGCCCGTCCGGTCGGGCAGACTCGCGTGATGGCCGCCGCGGAGGGGTTCACGTACGAGACGCGCCGCGCGGGCGAGGTCGTCATCCGCCACCGCGGCCGGATCGCCACCGTCCTGCGCGGTCGCAGCGCGGCCCGCTTCCTCGCCGACACCGAGCGCGAGGGCGTCGACCTGCAGGGCCGCATGGCCCGCCTGACCGGGAACTACAAGCGCGGCAACGAGCGCCGCGCCCGCTGAGCCCCGCGCGCCCCGACGATCTGGGCGGGATCCCTGCCTTTTCGCCATCTGGGCGGGATCCCTGCCAGCACCTGGCGGGGATCCCGCCCAGATCGCGCCGGAAACCGGCCGGCCTCGGCGAGGGGCGCCTCTGGGAAGATGCTCGGCATGGGCACGAGCGTCGAACCGGCCTCCGATCGCGTCCGCCTCCGGCGGGGCGCCAACCGCGCCGAGTACGACCGTGAGGCGATCCTCCGCATCCTCGACGCCGGGCTGGTCGCCCACGTCGGCGTCGCCACCCCCGACGGCCCGATCGTGCTGCCGATGGCATACGGCCGCACCGACGAGTGGCTGTACCTGCACGGCTCGGTGGCCAACGCACTGCTGCGCGCCGCGGTCGGCAACGACGTCTGCGTCACGGTCACGCTCGTCGACGGCATCGTCGTCGGCCGCTGCCCGTTCCACAACTCGATGAACTACCGAGGGGTCGTGATCCGTGGCGTCGCCCGCCGGGTCGAGGACCCCGACGAGCACCGCCTCGCCCTGCGCCTGATCAGCGACCACGTCGTGCCGACGTGGGACACGGCCCGCGAGCCGACGCCGACGGAGATCCGCAAGACGATGGTCGTCGCCGTGCCGCTCGTCGAGATGTCGGCGAAGGTCCGTCAGGGCGACCCGGTCGACGAACCCGAGGACCTCGACGGCCCGCACTGGGCCGGGCACGTGCCGATCCGCAGCGAGTGGTGCGAGCCGGTGCCGTCCGCCGACCTGCGCGACGGCATCCCCGTGCCCGGGGCGATCGCCGCGCTCGCCGGCCGCCGGCTGTGACGCGCCGCAACCGGGTCGATCCGTGGGGTGACCTCCACGCCGATCCGGCGCGCGGCCTGTTCACCGGCAACCGGGGCTGCCTCGTCGACGACGCCCGGCGCATCGTCCGCCACCACCGCAGCTCGACGCTGTGGATCACGTGCCGGCTGCGGTTCCGCGACTGGCGCCACCCGCTGGACGCCCCGCGGGTCTGGACGCCGCTGTTCTTCCTCGACGACGCGGTCGCCCTCGCCGCCGGGCACCGCCCGTGCGCGACGTGCCGGCGCGCGGACTACCTCGCCTACCGCGACGCCGTGTCCGGGCAGGGACCACCACTGCGCGCGAGGGAGCTCGACAGGCGGCTCGCCGCCGAGCGGTTGCGGCGCGGCCGCGGCCTCCGGCGGGCGAAGGACCGGTTGTTGTGGCGGGCGGCCACCGACGAGCTGCCGGTCGGCACGGTGATCGTGGTCGAGGGCCGGCCGCACCTGCTCACCGCGTCGGCGATCCAGCCGTTCGCCTTCGCCGGGTGGGGCGAGCCGCGCGAGCGTCCTTTGGGCATCGTGGACGTGCTCACGCCGCCGACGTCCGTCGCCGCCCTCGCCGGCGGCTTCCGCCCGACGCTGCACACGTCCGCCGCAACCGGCTGATCCGGACCGTCGCGACCATGACCGGCCCTCACCGGCCATCGCCGACCCGTCGCCGCCACCGGCCGGTCGCCGGCCCGATCTGGGCGGGATTCCCGCCAGCTGTTGGCAGGAATCCCGCCCAGATGGCGAAAAGGCAGGGATCCCGCCCAGATCGACGGGGCGCGCGGGGCGACGGATCCCGGGGCTCAACCGCTGGCGCCACCGGTGAAGTTCCACGCCGCCAGGTGCAGCGCGGGAGCCGTCCACCAGGGCATGTCCGCGGAGTACGTGTCACCGGGCAGCGACGTCGTCGTGCGCCCCACCCCGAGCACGGCGCCGGGCATCAGCGCCTGCGCGTAGGCCTGGGTGAAGCGGAAGTCGCGCAGCGGGCGGGTGACCTCGCCGTGCTCGATCAGCCACACGCCGTTGCGCGTCAGCCCGGTGATCGCCAGCGTCCGCGGGTCGAGCACCCGCGTATACCAGAAGTCGGTGACGAGGATCCCCCGCTCGACACCGGCCACCAGCTCGGCCGCCGACGCGTCCACGACCGGTCCGTCGACCTCACCTGCCGGCGGATCGTCGGGCGCCGACCCGGACAGCACCAGGTGACGCGCCAACGCCCCGAACGACGCCGAGCCGATGCTGTTGCCGGTCGACACGGCGTCCCCACCTGCCGCCGCGGCGGTGCGCCGATCGTGGGTGAGGCCAACCGTCCTGCCCGCGTCCACGAGCGCGACGCGCTGCGTCGGCGTGCCGTCCGCGTCGAACGCCACCCCGGCCGCCGGCGCGTCGTCGACGAGCGTGATCGCCCGGTCGAACTGCTCCTCCCCGACGCGCACGAACGACCGCCGCTCGGCGACGGCCTTGGCGTTGAAGCCGAACGCGGCCAGCGCCTCCAGCACGTCGGCCACCGCGGTGGGCTCGAGCACGACCTCGTAGCGGTCCGGCGGCAGCTCCACCGGATCGACCCCGGCGTTCGCCTTCGCCGCGGCGCGGGCACCGAGCACGGCACCGTCCAGATCGGCGATCCGCAGCGACAGCATCCGGGCGACGCCGTCCGCGACCCCGGACTGCCCGGCTCGTCGGGCGATGCCGGCGAGGGCGACGTCCGCGCACTCCGACGCCACGACGTGCCCGGCCGAGTTGGCGAACGCCTCCCGGCGATGGTTGGTCCGGCAGTAGCCGGCGGTCTCCAGTCCACCCGCGGCGGCGACGAAGTCGGCGACGATCGACGCGCGATCGTCGGGTGATGCGTCGCGGGTGGCCGGATCGAGGGGGGCAACGGCGCCGAGCGGCGTGGGCGGGGTCAGGCCCGGCCAGCCGGGGTCGACCGGCGCCAGCGCGACGGCCGCGAGCACCCGCGCCACGAGCGCATCGATCCCGTCGTCGCTCACGATCGTCGACGACGCGCTCGCGGTGCGCCCGTCGACGTGCACGCGGATGCCGACCTGCACGTACTCCTCGGCGACGTTCTGGTGGATGACCGAGTTGGCGAAGCGCGTGAGCGCCGGGCGGCTGTGGTCGACGGAGACCTCGATCTCGGCGGCCGGCGACGCGGCCACGGCGCGCTCGAGCACGCGGGTGGCGAGCTCCTGGGGGCTGCCCGTGACGCTCATGCCCGCAGCCCCACGCGCACGTTGCGGAACCGGGCGGGCGCCGCGGGATGGCCCGTGTGGCCGATCTGTCCCGGCTGACCCTTGCCGCAGTTGGGCGTGCCCCACGGCACGATCTCGGAGGAGAGCATGTCCATCGAGCGCCAGAACTGCGGTCCGATGCCCGTGTACGTCGGGTTGCGCAGCAGCCGGCCGAGCTGGCCGTTCTTCACCTCGTAGGCGACCTCCGTGCCGAACTGGAAGTTCAACCGCTTGTCGTCGATCGACCACGAGCGGTTGGTCTCCATGTAGATCCCGTCGTCGGTGGCGGCGATGATCTCCTCGAACGTGTGCGGGCCGGGCTCGAGCCCGACGTTCGTCATCCGCACCATCGGCAGCCGCGCCCAGCCGTCGGCGCGGACGCTGCCGGCGTAGTCGAGCCCGGCGACGGCTGCGGAGTCACGTCCGGCGAGCACGCCGACCCAGACGCCGTTGCGCACCGCGTCGCGTGGTGCCGCCGGGGTGCCCTCGTCGTCGTAGCCGAACGTGCCGAGGGCGCCGGAGATCGTCGGGTCGATGGTGATGTTCATCAGCTCCGAGCCGTACTGCAGCGAGCCGAGCTGGGCGAGGTCGAGCCACGACGTGCCGGCGTAGGCGGCCTCCCAGCCGAGGATGCGGTCGAGCTCGATGGCGTGGCCGACGGACTCGTGGACCTGCAGCGCCATCTGCTCGCTGCCGAGGATCAGGGTGGTCTCCCCGGCCGGGCACGGCGGCGCCGTCAGCAGGGCGCGGGACTCGTCCGCGACGCGAGCGGCGTGGGCCTCGATGTCGATCTCCTGCACGAGCTCCCAGCCACGCGTGCCGTACTGGCCTCGGGCAGCGGGGTACGACCGGCGCTGCGTCTCGCCGTCGCCGATCGACGTCGCCATGATCCCCGCACCGGCCTCCCGGATGCGCTGGTCGATGCGGTGGCCCTCGCTCGACACGAACCACTTGGCGGTGTCCCAGATCTGGTACAGCGCCTCGGCGATGTCGGCGCCGTGCTCGAACATCGTTGCAGTTGCACGGACAAGCATGTCGCCCTTGTCGGCGAGGGACACGGTGAACGGATCGATCACGCACTCGCTCGCCCACGATCCGGTCGCCGCCTCGCCGAGCGGGATCATCCCGGCGGCGGCCCGGCTGACCCGGCCGCTCGAGCGGGCGATCGCCGTCGCCTGCGCGCCCGCGGCGCGGACCGAGGCGTCGGACAGGTCCGGGGTGGCGAAGAACCCCCAGCCTGATCCGACGAGTGCACGCACACCGATCCCCGACGTCTCGTCCTGCGTGAGGTCCTCGACGTCACCGTTGCGGGCCGTCATCGACTCGTACCGCCGGTGCATCACGCGGGCGTCCGCGTACGTCGCCCCGGCGTCGAGCGCTGCTTGCACCGCGGCGGTCGCCGCGTCGAACTCGCTCATGCCCCGAACCTACGCGACACCACGCCCCCGCAAACCCCGCCCTTCCGCGCTTCTGACGCGACTTTGGTCCGGTGAGCGGACCAAAGTCGCGTCAGATGTGTGGCGGGTGGGGACCGAGGCGGATCAGGCGGGCTCGAGCTCGCGCTCGGGCTCGGCCTCCGCCTCCGGGGGAGCGGGCGGCGTGTCCAGGGCGGCGAGCAGGCGCTCACCCTCGACGTCGACGTTCGGCAGCAGCCGGTCGAGCCAGCGCGGCAGCCACCAGTTCGCCTTGTCGAGCAGGACCATCGTCGCCGGCACGAGCACCATCCGCACGACGGTCGCGTCGAGCAGCACGGCGACGGCCAGGCCGACGCCGAACATCTTGATGACCGTGTCGTCGTTGAGGATGAAGCTGCCGAACACGCTGATCATGATCAGCGCCGCCGCCGTGATCACCCGCGCCGAGCTCGTCAGGCCGGTCAGCACGCTGTGCTTGCCGTCCCCGGTGCGGACGTAGTCCTCGCGCACCCGGCTGAGGATGAACACCTCGTAGTCCATCGACAGCCCGAAGAGGATGGCGAACATGATCATCGGCAGGAAGCTGACGATCGGCACCGTCTCCTCGAGGCCGATCAGGTCCTTCAGCCAGCCCCACTGGAACACGGCGACGAGCACGCCGAAGCTCGACACGATGCTGAGCAGGATGGCCAGCGCCGCCTTCAGCGGGACGAGCACCGAGCGGAACACGACCATCAGCAGCACGAACGTGAGGCCGATGACGAGCAGCATGAACACCGGCAGCGCGCTCGCCATCTTGTCGGCGACGTCGATCTGCGCCGCCGTCGCCCCGGCCACCAGCACGGTCGCCCCCGTCGCCGTCTCGACCTGCGGGACGACGTCGTCGCGGAGCCGGTGCACGAGGTCCTCGGTCTCGGCCGACGACGGGCTGCTGCGCGGGATGACCGGGATCACGGCGGTGTCGCCGGACTCGTTGATGATCGGCTCACCGACGGCGAGCACGCCGGGATCGTCGGCGAGCACCTCGGTGGACGAGGCCAGCACGGCCGACACGTCGGCCGTGCTGGCCTCGAGGTCGACGACGACCTGCAACGGACCGTTGAAGCCGGGGCCGAAGCCATCGGCGAGCAGGTCGTAGGCCTGGCGCTGCGTGGTCGAGGGCGGGTTCGTCCCCGCATCGGTCATGCCGGTGCGCATCGACAGCATCGGCACGGCGAGCAACAGCATCACGGCCAGCCCGCCGACGAGCGCGACGACCGGACGCTGCGTCACCCGCCGTGCCCAGCGGGCGCTGAGGGTCCGGTGCGACTCGGCGTGCGAGCCCGTGCGCGCCCGCCCGACCCGCCAGCGGTCGATGCTCGGCCCGGCGAAGCCGAGCAGCGCCGGGATCAGCGTGACCGCGATGGCGATCGCGACGAGCACGGCCAGCGCGGCGCCGAGGCCCATCACCGTGAGGAACGGGATGCCGACGACCGACAGCCCCGCGAGGGCGATCACGACGGTGACGCCGGCGAACACGACGGCCCCGCCGGCGGTGGCGTTGGCCCGCGCCGCGGACTCCTCGACGCTGTACCCCTCGGCCATGTTCTGACGGTGCCGGGTGACGATGAACAGGGCATAGTCGATGCCCACCGCGAGGCCGATCATCGTCGCCAACACGGGGGCGATCGAGGGCACGTCGAGGACGTTGGCGGCGATCGTGAGCCCGGTCAGTGCAACCCCGAGCCCGATCAGCGCGGTCAGGAGCGGCATGCCCATCGCCACGACCGAGCCGAACGAGATCAGCAGCACCACGATCGCCACCCCGATGCCGATCATCTCCGACAGCCGGCCGGGCTCCTCGACGTTGGCGTTCATCACCTCGCCGCCGAACTCGACCTGCACGCCGGCCTGTTCCGCGATCGCCGCGGTCGCGGTGAGCTCGGCGATGGCGTGCTCACCGACCTCCGACGCCTGGTCCCCGTAGTGGACGTCGGCGAAGGCGACCGTGCCGTCGGGTGAGATCGTGCCCGTGACGTACGGATCGGAGACCCCGAGCACGTCGGCGGCCGTGCCGATCTCGGCGATCGTGGCGAGCACGGCCGACCGGTTCTCGGCGTCGGTCAGCGTCTCCCCCGGCGGCGCGGCGAAGACCACCCGCGCGTCGGAGCCGGATTGCGCCGGGAACCGCGCGTCGAGGAGGTCGATCGCCTCCTGCGACTCGGTCCCCGGGATCGTGAAGCGCTCAGACGTCGACCCGCCGACGGTGGCGGCGAGGGCGATCGTCGCGGCGAGGATCGCGAGCCACGCGGCGAGGACGCGCCGTCGGCGACGGAACGTCAGGTGTCCGAGGCGGTACAGGAAGCTGGACATGGGGGCCAATGAGGCGCCCCGAACCTTCGAGTTCGCTCAGAGTTGGCTCGATCCCGCCTCACAGTTTGGTTGACTGCACGTGACAGTTGCCTCGCGGCCCGACCACGCCCGCTCATGAACGCCACCCCGCCGAACGCCTCCCGGATCCTCGTGGTCGACGACGAGCGCTCGCTGCGCGAGCTCGTCACCACCGCACTCGAGTTCGTCGGCTACGAGGTGCACACGGCCGTCGACGGTCACGGCGCCCTCGCGGCGATCGCCGACGTGGCGCCGGACCTCGTGGTGCTCGACGTCGGCATGCCCGGCCTGGACGGCTTCGAGGTCTGCCGGCGCATGCGCGCCGACGGCGTGACGACACCGGTCATCTTCCTCACCGCTCGCGACGGGATCGACGACACCGTCGACGGGTTCGGCGCCGGGGGCGACGACTACCTGACCAAGCCGTTCCACCTGAAGGAGCTGATCGCCCGCATCCAGGCGGTGCTCAAGCGGACCAACGGCCAGGGCCGCGCCAGGCCGCCGCGCCTGAAGGCGGGCACGATCGAGCTCGACGAGGCGACGCACGAGGTGTGGAGCGACGGCGAGCTGGTCTCGCTGTCGCCGACGGAGTACCGGCTGCTGCGCTACCTGCTGCTCAACGCCGGGATCGTCGTGTCGAAGGCGCAGATCCTCGAGCACGTGTGGCACTTCGACTTCGGCGGTGACGGCAGCGTCGTCGAGACGTACATGTCGACCCTGCGGCGCAAGGTGGACCGGCGCGAGCCGAAGCTGATCCGCACGGTGCGGGGCTTCGGCTACGTGCTCCGCGACGAGGCGCGTGTGTCGTGAGCTGGCGCCTGCACCGCTTCAAGAGCCGCCAGCGGGTGACGATCCGCCTGGCCGTCGGCTTGATCCTGTTGATCTGCCTCGGTGCGTGGATGACGGCGCAGGCGGTGCAGCGCGAGCTGCGCGGCGACATCGACGAGCGCCTGCGGCGCAACGCCGCCGAGATCGTGCCGATCATCGAGGGCATCTCGCCGGAGGCGATGCCCGAGGTCGGCGGGTTCTTCCAGCAGTTCGGCCTCGACTTCGGACACGAGGAGTGGACGCTGGTCGTGCACGCGCCCGGTGCGGAGCCGATCGTGCTGGGCGCCGACGAGCAGCTCCCCGACGTGGTCGAGACGCCGATCGCCGAGCTGCGCGGCCGCGGCGGTGAGCCGTTCACGACCGACGCGACCGACGGCTCCGACGACGCGTTCCGCGTCCTCGCCGTGCCGATCGACGACGGGCGCGTCGCCGCGTTCGCGGCGCCGCTCGACGACGTGAAGGCGGTGATGCGGATCCTGCACAAGACCTTCGCCGTCGGCGCGGTGATCAGCGTCCTCGCCCTCGGCCTGATGGTGTGGCTTGTCAGCCGGCAGGTGCTCAAGCCGCTGGAGGACATGGTCGAGACGGCCCACGCGATCGGGGCCGGCAACCTCGACGTGCGCGTCGACGTCGACTGCACCGCACCCGACGTCGAGCGCCTGCGGGACGCGTTGAACACGATGCTCGACCGGCTCCAGGCGGCGTTCGCCCAGCAGGAGCGCTCCGAGGCGCGGCTGCGTCAGTTCGTGGCGAACGCGTCGCACGAGCTGCGCACGCCACTGGCGGCGATCCTCGGCCACGCCGAGCTGTACCACGAGCAGATGGCGTCGTCGCCGGAGCAGATCGAGCGAGTGATGCGCCACATCACGGCCGAGGGGACCCGGATGCGGTCGCTCGTCGAGGACCTGCTGCTGCTCGCCCGCCTCGACGAGGGCCGCCCGCTCGCCCGCGACGCCGTGGACCTCGCCGCCGTCGTCGACGAGGCGGTGACGGCGATGGGCACGCTCGACGGCGACCATCCCGTCGTCGTCGACGCGGAGCCCGTCGAGGTGATCGGTGACCAGCAGGCCCTGCGTCAGATCCTCGACAACCTGCTCACCAACGTCGTCGTGCACACGCCACCGGACACGACCGCCACGGTGCGGCTGCGCGCCATCGACGGCGACGACGGCGGCTGCGGAGGTGCCGAGCTGACCGTCAGCGACGACGGTCCGGGCATGGAGCCGGACATGGCCCAGCGTGTGTTCGAGCGGTTCGTGCGTGCCGAGCAGTCGCGCGCCCGGCCCGACGGGTCGCTGGGGGGCAGCGGGCTGGGCCTGTCGATCGTCGAGGAGCTCGTGCGCGCCCACGGCGGCACGGTCAGGCTCGACACCGCACCGGGTCGCGGGGCGACGTTCACGGTGCGCCTCCCCGCCGACCGCGTCCGTTCCCGGGTGAGGGCACCGGCGTGAGCCGCACGGTCCGGGCGCCGCGGGCTCAGCGGTAGCGCAGGAGGAGGCAGCGGTCCTCGAGGCGCCCCATCGCGTACGACGCGTAGTCCACGCCGAAGTCCGAGTACAGGTGCCGGCAGCGCTCGCTCCACGCCAGCGCCTCCGGGGCGGACACCCGATGCACGACCTGGAGGATGCCGCCGTCGTAGACGCGGTACTCGGCCCACGTGCCGGGGAAGTCCTTGACGCAGCCGACCTCGATCGACGGGATCTGCCCGCCGGCCAGGCGCACGCGGTGACGGTGGGTGTGCCCGGCGGTGTAGGCGACGATCGCCGGGCGGCGCAGCATCACCGCGGTGAGCGCGTCGCTCGAGTCCGGGTCGATGCCGAAGTAGTCCGGCGCCCGGACGCCCTCGATCCACTGCTGGTGGTGGCCCATCACCAGCACCGGAGCTGTGGAGGCGGCGGCGTGCGCGTCGAGCCAGTCGAGCTGCTCGGCGGTGAGGTGGCCGGTGCTCTTGGTCGGGACGGCGGTGTCGAGCAGGGCGACGTTGACGCCGGGGAGCTCGATCCAGCTGTCCCCCGAGTACGCGTCCTGGCCGCGGTAGGCGTCGTGGTTGCCGCGCACCACGTGCAGGCGGTCGCCGAACGCCGTGCGGTAGCAGGCTTCGAAGGCGGCGAACTCCTCGGGCGTACCGTCGCTCGACAGGTCGCCCTTCACGATCACCGCGTCCGGCCCGGACGCGGTGATCTCGGCGGCCGCGGCGCGGTTCATCGTCTCGGGGTACGGCGGCTCACCGGGCTCCGGGCGCATGATCGGCCCCAGCGTGTGGCCGTCGATGCGCCCGGCCTCGACCTCCCCGAAGTGGACGTCGTTGACGGTGGCGATGCGGCAGCGCAGTGCGCCCGGCGGACGCGGCAGCGTCCGGAACACGATCCCGTGGCGCTCGTACGCAGTGTCCGGCTCGAGCCCGTCGACGTGCTCGACGGACGTGCCGTCGTGGAACGTGGCGCTGTCGTCGGCGACGGTGGTCAGCTCGACGGCCACGGTCCGGTGGTCACAGCCAGGGCCGGGGCCGGCGCAGCGGGATCGGCTGGCTCCACCAGCGCCCGCTGAACCGCCAGGCGCCCGGGCGGCGTTCGGAGACCTCGGGGCTCGCCGGGCGGGGCCACAGCGCCTCGAACGCGGCGACGATGGCCGCCGCCTCCTCCTCGGTCGCCGCCGGGGTGATCGATGCCTCCATCACCTCTGACTCTACGGTCAGCGCATCCGCCCACCCACCATCGCGGCGGTCGCCTCGTCAGCGGGGTGGAACAGCTCCACGTGGAGCCCCTCGAGGGTGATGTCGACCGGCGTGCCGATCGACGTGTTCGTGGAGAACCACGACTGGGTGTAGGCGTCCGCCCCGTCACCGACGCGCAGCCGGAGCGGGACAACGACCGTGGGCGTCGGGCCGCGGCGCCGCCACGACGTCCCGAGAGCGGCCACGTCCGGGTAGCCGGTCACCTCGTCCAGCAGGTCGCGGAGCCGCTGGTCGCGGGTCACCGCGACCTGCCGGTCGAGGGTGGCGAGCAGCTCCCTCGCCCACTCCTCGAAGTTCTCGATCCGCGGCGCCATCCCGTCGGGGTGCAACGTGATGCGGTACGAGTTGAGCGGAGGGGTGAGGAGGTGCTCGGCGACGCCGGCGAGGAACGCCTGGGCGCCCGCGTTCGACATCACGATGTCCCAGCAGCGGTCGACGACCACGGCCGGGTACGGGTCGTGGGCCCGGATCAGCCCGCCCAACGCCTCCCGCACGGCCGCCATCGACTCGTCGTCGAGCGGCGTCTGCGGGTAGCGCGGGGCGTAGCCGGCGGCCAGCAGCAACGCGTTGCGCTCGCGCAGCGGCACGTCGAGCCGCTCGGCGAGGGCGAGCAGGAGCTCGGGCGAGGGCTTGGCCTTGCCCGTCTCCACGAAGCTGAGGTGCCGGGTCGACACCCCGACGTCGAGGGCCAGGTCCATCTGGCTGCGCCGGCGGTCCTCCCGCCACTCGCGCAACATCGCTCCCACGCTCGCTGCCATCGCCGAGGACGATACGTGCCGTGCCTCAGGCCGCCGGGATCGTCTCGCCGGCGAAGCCGATGATCCGGTGGAGCCTGCCGTTCGCATCCGTCTTGGCGACGTCCACGCCGGCGAACACGGGGTCCTGCCCCGGCGCCCCGAGCGCCCAGTTGAAGCGCAGCAGATCGTGGTGGCGGTCGATCGGGCTCGTGCGGCGCATCACCAGCCCGGGGAACTGCGCCTGCACCGCCGCGATCATCGCGTCGTAGGCCTCGAGCCCGTCGGCCTCGAGCAGCGGGTCGCGGTACCAGAGGTCGGCACCGAGCGACTGCTCGATCAGCGCCGCGCGGCGGCCCGGATCGGTCTCGTTCCACGTGGCGAGGTAGGTGTCCACCGTCGCCTCGGCGGCGTCGGCGGCGTTCGTGGTGGTGGCGTTGGTGTCGGTGCTCATGGGCACCACGATGAGCGAGCGCAGGCCCGGAAGCGATGACGTGTCGGGTCATGACGTGATGACCTCGGAGGTCATGGGCAGACGCCGTCGCCCGCAACCGCAGCGCCCGTGCCGGCGCGCCTGTCGTAGCGTCGGGTCATGGCCGATCTGCTGGCGTTGAGCAGCCGCATCATCGACTCCGGCGTGCCGGAGGACCCCCAGAACCGGGTGACCCAGGAGCTGTCCGAGGTGGCCGACGGCATCGCCGTCGTCGAGTCGTTCTCGCACGTGATCGCCCTGCGCACGGAGGACGGCCTCGTCGCGTTCGACACGAGCGGCGTGGCCACCGGCCGGGCGGTGGTCGAGAGCCTGCGCGGGTGGTCGCGCGAGCCGATCAGCCACGTCGTGTACACCCACGGCCACGCCGACCACGTGGGTGGCAGCGGTGCGTTCGTCGCCGACGCCGAGGCGCACGGACGGCCCCGGCCGACGTTCGTCGGCCACGAGAACGTCCCGCCACGCCTCGACCGCTACGAGCTCACCAACGGCTGGAACCTCCACATCAACCGCCGGCAGTTCGGCTGGCTCCCCGCCGACCGCGGCCTCGGCATCGGCGGTGGCGGCGACCGCTTCCTCCCGGCCGACGTCGCCCGTCCCGACGTCACCTACCGCGACGAGCTCGCGCTCGCCGTCGGCGGCACGCGCATCCGGCTGGTGCACGCCCGCGGCGAGACCGACGACCACACGTGGGCCTGGATTCCCGAGCGCAGGGTCGCGTGCGTCGGTGACCTGTTCATCTGGAACTTCCCCAACGCCGGCAACCCGCAGAAGGTGCAGCGCTACCCGGAGGACTGGGCGCGGGCGCTGCGCGACATCGCCGCCCACGAACCGGAGCTGCTGCTGCCTGCCCACGGCCTGCCGGTCGCCGGACGCGAGCGGATCGCCCGCGTGCTCGACGAGGTGGCCACGGCGCTCGAGCGGCTCGTCGCCGACGTGCTGACGATGATGAACGAAGGCGCGACGCTCGACGAGATCCTGCACACGGTGCGCGTGAGCGAGGGCCTGCTGAGCCTGCCCTACCTGCGGCCGCTCTACGACGAACCGGAGTTCGTCGTGCGCAACGTGTGGCGGCGCTACGGCGGGTGGTGGGACGGCAACCCGGCGAACCTCAAGCCGGCGCCGGAGGCGGTGCTCGCCGCGGAGCTCGCCGCGCTCGCGGGTGGTGCCGATCGCCTCGCCACGCGTGCCGTCGAGGTCGCCGACGCCGGCGACCTGCGCCTCGCGTGCCACCTCGTCGAGCTCGCCGCCGCGGCCGCGCCCGACGATCCCGGCATCCACGCGACGCGCGCCGACCTGTACGAGCGCCGCCGCCACGCCGAGACGTCGCTGATGACCAAGGGCATCTTCGCCGCCGCCGTCCGCGAGAGCCGCGCCAAGGCCGACCCAGGCTGAGGCAGGTCCTCTGGGCCCGAACGTCAGCGGAACGGGCCGTCAGTCGGTGGCAGGGGCAGGGTCGCGGCGGGCCCGGGTGAGCTCGCCCAGGACCTCGTCGGTGTGCTCGCCCAGCTCCGGCGCCGTGGCGCGCGGCGCCCACGGGGTGCCGTGGAAGTCGACCGGCGTGGCGATCATCGGGGTGGTGCCGACCTCGTCGGGGACCTCGACGATGCCACCAGCCGCGCGCAGCGTCGGGTCGTTGACGACCTCGTACGGGTCCTGCACCGGCGCCCAGAACATGTCCGGCTCGGCGTCGAACAGGGGCTTCCACTCCTCGAGCGTCTTCGTCGCCCACGCCTCGTCGAGCAGCGCGATCAGCTCCTCGCTGTGCTCGGCGCGGGCCGCCGCCGTCGCGAAGCGCGGGTCGTCGATCCACTCGGGGTGCCCGGCCAGGCGGGCGATCGCCGGCCAGTGGCGGTCACCCTCGAGCCCGACGATCCAGAACGCCTTGCCGCACTTGGCGCGGTAGTTGTTCACCGACGGGCTCTTCATCGTCTCGCGGGTGCCGATCGCCGGGTGTCGGCCCCAGCCGAGCACGGTGTTGAGGTCGAAGCCGACCGTGTACACGCCCTGGCGGTACAGCGACGTCGACACGAGCTGGCCCTTGCCGGTGCGCTCCCGGTGGAACAGGGCGGCGCAGATCGCACCGGCGAACGTCGACCCCGTGTTGTGGTCGCCCATCCCGCCACGCTGGAACGGCAGCGCCCCACCCGGCGGCGTCAGCAGGTAGGCGATCCCGGCGCGGGCCCAGAACGCGGCGATGTCGAACGCCGCCTTGTCGGCGTCGGGTCCCTCCCGGCCGAACCCCGTGATGTGGCCGTAGATCAGGCGCGGGTTGCGGGCGAGCAGCGTCTCGTCGTCGAGGCCGAGGCGGTCCAGCGCGGCGCGGCGCAGGTTCGTGACGAACACGTCGGCCTCGTCGATCAACGCGAGCGCGGCCTCCATGCCCTCGTCGGTGTGCAGGTCGAGCACCACGCTGCGCTTGCCGCGGTTGTCGAGCTCGAACACCGGGTTGGTCGGCAGGTCGTTGCCGAGCATCACACCGAACTGGCGCGCCGGGTCACCCTCGGGCGGTTCGATCTTCACGACGTCCGCGCCCCAGTCGGCGAGCACGCCGGCGGCGGCAGGCCCGGCGATCCACACGCCGAGCTCGACGACCTTCACTCCCTCCAGTGGTCCAGGCACGCGGGACAGTCTGACGAGTGGCCGACGCGGGCACCGAACCGGTCGCGACCCGCCCGTGCCGCCGATGTCGGCGTCAAGGCCGGAACGTGCGCCCGGAGGGCCTGGCGCCGTCGGCGCGCAGCGTGTGATACGCCGTGCGGATCCAGCGCGTGAGCACCGGGCGCGTGTCGGCCGGGTCGATGATGTCCTCGACGAGGAAGGCCTCGGCGGTCCGGAACGGGGACCGTACCGCTTGCAACTTGGCGTGGAGCTCCGCCTTCGCCCGCTCGGGGTCCGGGGACGATTCGATCACCCGCTTGTACGCCGCCTCGACCCCACCTTCCAGCGGCAGCGAACCCCAGCTCCCCGACGGCCACGCCACGCGCAACGAGTGGCGCGCCTCGTTGCGGTGCGTGGCCCCACCGACGCCGAAGCAACGGCGCACGAGCACCGACGCCCACGGGATCCGCGCCTCGTGGACGGCCGACAGGGCCCGGCAGCCGAAGCGCAGCGTGCCGGCCTGCTCCGCGGCGAGCCCGATCATCACTCCCGGGTTGTCGACGAGGTACACCACGGGCAGATGGAACGTGTCGGCGAAGTCGACGAAGCGGGTCAGCTTCAGTGCCGCCTCGACCGAGAAGCCCCCACCGTCGAACCGGGCGTCCGTGCCGAGCACGGCGCACGGGTGCCCGTCGAGGCGGGCGAGCGTCGCCACGACGGCACGGCCGTAGCGCGGGGCGATCTCGAACACGCTTCCCTCGTCACAGATCGAGCGGATCACCCGGCGGGTGTCGATCGGCCGGCGGGACTTCGGCACCGCGTCGCGCAGCCACGGGTCCCGGCGGTCCGGGTCGTCCTCGGACTCGATCACCAGCGGCAGCTCCCACACGTGCGACGGCAGGTAGGAGAGGAAGCGGCGGATCTGCTCGAACGCCTCGTCCTCGCTGTCGACGGCGTTGTCCACCGTGCCGGCGCGGGTGGCGACCTCCCAACCACCGAGCTCTTCCTTGGTCAGCTGCTCACCGGTGGCGTGCTCGACGAGCGGCGGGCCGGCGGAGAACACCTGTGCCGCGCCCTTCACCATCACCGAGAAGTGCGAGGCCGGCACCTCGGCCGCCGGCAGCCCTGCCACCGGGCCGAGCGCGGCCGCGACGACGGGCACCGTCGAGAGGCACTTCACGGCGTAGTCCCAGCCGACGATCTCCGACACGTACGACACGCCCATCGACTCGATCGACTTCACGCTGCCCCCGGCGCCCTCGAGCAAACGCACGAGCGGCACCCGCTGGTCGTGGGCCATGCGGTCGGCGTACGGTCGCTTGGCGCCGACGGAGGCGTCCGCCGCCCCGCCGCGCACCGTGAAGTCGTAGCCGGTGACGACGACCGGGCGACCGTCGATCGAGGCATTGCCGAGCACGATGTTCGACGGCGTGAAGCCGACCAGCCGGCCCTGCTCGTCGTACTCGCCCTTGCCGGTGAGCGAGCCGACCTCGGCGAAGGACCCGGGGTCCGTCAGGCGGTCGATGCGCTCGCGGATCGTCAGGCGGCCCGCCGCGTGCTGGCGGGCCACCCCCTCCTCGCCGCCCTGCTGCAGCACGAGCGCGCGGCGCTGCGCCAGCTCCTGCAGCTCGGCGTCCCACACCGACACCGGCTCGTCCGTCGGGGTCGTCATGCCGCCGATCCTGTCAGTCCCCGCTCCCCCGGCGAGAACCCCAGCGCCCCCGTGCATGGCTTCTGCGTGAGCGATCAGACGCGATCCAGCCCTGATCGCTCACACAGAACCCGACTGGGCGCACCGGGCCCGGCCGGGCGGCGCCAGCCGCAGCGAGACACCCGGCGCGCCACGTGAGGGCGATCCCGAGGCTTCGGCCCGTGCCGCAGCGAGCAGCCGAGGTCAGGTCGAGCGTCCGGCCGGGCCAGGCGACCAGCCGGACCCGTTCAGCGACCGGGCCCGGCCGGGCGGCGCCAGCCGCAGCGAGACACCCGGCGCGCCACGTGAGGGCGATCCCGAGGCTTCGGCCCGTGCCGCAGCGAGCAGCCGAGGTCAGGTCGAGCGTCCGGCCGGGCCAGGCGACCAGCCGGACCCGTTCAGCGACCGGGCCCGGCCGGGCGGCGCCAGCCGCAGCGAGACACGCGAGCGAGCGCCAGCGAGCGAGCCATCAGAGCGGCATGTTGCCGTGCTTGCGGCGGGGCAGCTCCTCGCGCTTGGTGCGCAGCAGCTGCAGGCCGGCGACGATCTTCTGACGCGTCTCGGCCGGGTCGATCACGTCGTCGACGTAGCCGCGCTCGGCGGCGGCGTAGGGATTGGCGTAGCGCTCGGTGTACTCCGCCACCAGCTCGGCGCGACGGGCCACCGGGTCCGCCGCCTGCTGCAGCTCGCGGCGGTAGATGATCTCGACGGCGCCCTGCGGTCCCATCACGGCGAGCTCGGCCGACGGCCAGGCGAACGCCAGGTCGGCGCCGATCGACTTGGAGTTCATGACGACGTAGGCGCCGCCGTAGGCCTTGCGGGTGATCACCTGGATCCGCGGCACCGTCGCCTCGCAGTACGCGTACAGCAACTTGGCGCCGTGGCGGATGATGCCGCCGTACTCCTGGTCGACGCCGGGCAGGAAGCCGGGCACGTCGACGAACGTGATCAACGGGATGTTGAACGCGTCGCACGTGCGCACGAACCGCGCCGCCTTCTCCGCCGACTCGATGTCGAGCACCCCGGCGAGCACCATCGGCTGGTTGCCGACGACGCCGACGGTCTGGCCGTTGATCCGCGCGAAGCCGCACAGGATCGAGCGGGCCCAGTGCGGGAAGTACTCCATGAACTCGCCGTCGTCGACGACCGCCTGGATGACCTTGTGCATGTCGTAGGGCAGGTTCGGCGAGTCCGGGAGGATGTCCCGCAGCTCGGGGCACAGGCGGTCCGGGTCGTCGCCGGTCTCGACGATCGGCGGCTCCTCCATGTTGTTCTGCGGCAGGAACGACAGGAGGTAGCGGACCTCGTCGAGGCACGACTTCTCGTCGGGCGCGACGAACGTGGCGACGCCCGACTTGGAGGCGTGGCTCATCGCCCCACCGAGCTCCTCGAGCGTCACGTCCTCACCGGTCACGGTCTTCACCACGTCGGGACCGGTGATGAACATGTGCGACGACTCGCGGACCATGAAGATGAAGTCGGTCATCGCCGGCGAGTAGACGGCGCCGCCGGCGCACGGGCCGAGGATGACCGAGATCTGCGGGATCACGCCGGACGACAGCACGTTGCGGTAGAAGATCCCGCCGTAGCTGGCGAGGGAGACGACGCCCTCCTGGATGCGGGCGCCGGCGCCGTCGTTGAGCCCGATGACCGGGGCGCCGACCTTGAGGGCGAGGTCCATCAGCTTGTGGATCTTCTCGGCGAACACCTCGCCGAGGGCGCCGCCGAAGACGGTGAAGTCCTGGGAGAAGACGAACACCTTGCGCCCGTCGATGGTGCCCCAGCCGGTGATCACGCCGTCGGTGTAGGGCCGCTCCTCGAGGCCCGAGGCGTGGGCGCGGTGGCGGGCGAGCAGGTCCAGCTCGTTGAAGGATCCCTCGTCGAGCAGGTACTCGATCCGTTCGCGGGCCAGCATCTTGCCCTTGGCGTGCTGGCGCTCGACCGCCCGCGCCGAACCGGCGTGATAGGCCTGCTCGCGCCGCTTCAGCAGATCCTCGAGCTTCTCCTGCATGCTGTTCCCGGTCACGGCGCGCGACGCTACTGCCACGCCCGCCAGCGCCCCCAACGGCGCAGCCGTCGGTCACTCCATGGCGAACACCACCGTCACGTCGGCGCTGAGCTCCTGCGAGCCGGGCGCCACGGCGACCCCGCCGGCGGCGTCCTGGGCCATCGCCAGCTCCCGGAACACGACCGGGGCCGACGTCGTGCCCTCGATGACCTTGACGATCTCGCCGACCTCGACGCCGGCGGCCTCGGCGTACTGCGCGGCCCGGGCGCGGGCGTTGGTGATCGCCGCCGTGCGGGCGTCGGCGAGCACCGCCTCGGGGTCGTCGTAGGAGAACGAGATCCCGCCCAGGGTCAGCTCCTCACCGACGAAGGCTCCGAGCGCGTCGACGACCGGACCGACCTCGTCGACGTCGCGGATCGTCGCCGTCACACTCGTCGACGCCTGGTAGCCGGTGATCTCCCGTCCGTTGTCGCCGTACGTCGGCCAGAGGCTGAGCCCGGACGTCTGGATGTCCTGCTCGGCGATGCCCACGCCACGCAGCGTGTCCATCAGCGCCTGCGACTTCTCGGCCATCGTGTCCAGCGCCTCGCCGGCGGTGTCCGCGGTCGCCTGCACGCCGACCATCAGCTCGGCGGTGTCCGGCACGACCGAGACCGTGCCGTGGCCGTTGACCGTGATCGTGCGCTCACCGCCGACCACCTCCGGGGCGTCCGAACCGCCGGGGGGCACGGTCGCCCCGGCGTCGTCGCTCGCTCGTCCGGACAGGGCGATGGCGGCCACGGCCGCCACCGCCGCGGCACAGGCCGCGACCAGCGCGGTCTTCCAACGTGTCGACATCTCGTCCCTCCTGTTCGGCGGCACCGTTCGCCGCGCACCCCTTCGACGTGGCATCGCGTCCCCCGGTTCCCCGCCGCGCCAAGATGCTGGCGATGGCCCTCCCGCTGCAGCCGCCGTTCCGCCCGATGCTGGCCAAGCTCGCCCGCACGATCCCCGAGGGGGACGGCTGGCTCTTCGAGCCGAAGTGGGACGGGTTCCGCTGCGTGGTCTTCCGCGACGGCGACGAGATCGAGCTCGCCAGCCGCAACGAGCGCCCGTTCACCCGCTACTTCCCGGAGCTGCTCGACCCGCTGCGGGCGTCATTGCCCGAGCGCTGCGTCGTCGACGGCGAGATCGTCGTGCCCGACCGCAACGGGCACGGGCTCGACTTCGACGCCCTGCTGCAGCGGATCCACCCCGCCGAGTCCCGGGTGCGCCGGCTGGCGGCGGAGACCCCGGCGTCGTACGTGGCGTTCGACCTGCTCGCGCTCGGCGACGACGTGCTCCTCGACCGCCCGCTGGCGGAGCGGCGCGAGCACCTGCTCGCTGCGCTGCACCCGGCGCCGCCGGTCTACTTCACGCCGGCGAGCACGGACCGGGCCGTCGCCGAGAAGTGGTTCGGCCGCTTCGAGGGCGCCGGGCTCGACGGCGTCGTGGCCAAGCGGCTGGCGGACCCGTACCAGCCGGACAAGCGAGCGCTCGTCAAGGTCAAGCACGAGCGCACAGCCGACTGCGTGGTGGCCGGGTTCCGGGTGCACAAGGACGGCAAGGGCGTCGGCTCGCTGCTCCTCGGCCTCTACGACGACGCCGACCAGCTCCACCACGTGGGTGTGGCCGCGTCGTTCACCGCCGCGTTCCGCGCCGAGCTGCTCGCCGAGCTCGAGCCGCTGACCCACGGCGCGGCCGAGGGCCACCCGTGGCAGGACTGGGCGGAGTGGCAGCACACCGAGCTCGCCCGCAAACCCGGCGCGACGAGCCGGTGGAACGCCGGCAAGGACCTGTCGTGGGTGCCGATCCGCACCGCACCGACCGACGGCCTCGTCGCCGAGGTGACGTTCGGCCAGCTGGAGAAGGGCCGCTTCCGTCACGGCGTGTCGTTCGTCCGCTGGCGCCCGGACAAGCTGCCGCGCGAGTGCCGCTACGACCAGCTCGACGTGGCCGCCCCGGTGCCGTTCCACGAGCTCGTCGCCGGCACCTGACGCCGACGGGGAGGCGGAACAGTCAGCCGGCCGCCGTCGTCGCGGTGGCGGCGACGGTCGTGGTCGTCGTCGGTGAGGTGATCGGCGCCTGCGACGGCGTCGGCGAGATCTGCGGCGTGGGGACGTTGCCCTCGGCGTCGGCGACCGTGAACGTCTGCTGCGTCGGGGCCATCGCCCCCTGCGGCGTCGTCGCGCTGACGCGCAGCGTCCACACGCCGGCCACCGGCAGCGGCAGGTCACCCGGCCCGCTGATCGCCACGCCCGCGCCGGCGAGCGGGATCGGCCACGAGACGATCGACTCGCCCGAGCCGGCCGGCGGGATCAACTCCACGACGAGCCCGGCGAGATCCTGCTGCGGCTCGTACACCCGCACCTTGAGCTGGTTCGCCCCGACCCGCGCCGGCGTGATCGACACCTCGAGGTTCACCCCGCTCGTCGCGTCGACGAACGGCTCGACGACCGCGAACCCGGCCTGCTGCTCCTGGGGTGCCTTCGGCGGCGTGAACGACATCAGCCACCCGCTCAGCCCCAGCACGACGAGCCCGATCACCGCCTCGGTGCCGAACGCCCGGCGCAGGCGATCGGCGGTCGGCGGCGTCAGGTCGGGCGCCCGGGCGAGGCGCTGCTGGGCGACCTGCCGCGCGGTCAGCCCGACGAAGAGCATCACGGCCACGAACACGGTCTTCAGCACGAGCACCCGCCCGTGGCCCTCCCCGAACAGGTCGGCGCCGTCGAGGCGGTAGAGCTGCACGAGACCGCTGATCACGGTCAGCGCGATCGCCGGGCCGGAGATCCGGCCGAAGCCCTGCACGGCCTGGACGAGGTCCTCCTCGCCCGGTCCGGCGAGCACGACGCGCGCGAGCAGCACGACGCCGCCGAACCACACCGCCATCGCGAGGGCGTGGACGAACCCGGCGAGCACGCCGAGCACGGCGAGATCGCCGCCGGTGCGGGCGAGGCCCACCGTCATGACGGCGAGCGTCGGGATCGCCAGGGCGGGGAGCTGCGTCGTCGGGTCGATCACCCGCTCGGGGCGCAGCACGACCCAGCCGGTGGCGACGACGAGCACGAGCCGGGCGATCGCCGCCCGCCCGGGCCAGCCGGCATCGAGCAGGTCGAGCCACGCGCTGGGGCTGAGCCCGCTGCCGAGCGACTCCTCGTTCACCGCCGCGCTGAGCGCGACGACGAACAGCACCGTGCCGACGAACGTGAGGATCCACACCGAGCGCAGGAAGCGGACGGCGAGGATGTACTCCGGTCCCTCCGGCCAGGCGACCACGATCAGGACGAACGAGCCGAACAGGACCGCCAGCCCGAGCGTCGACAGGACCCGCCCGAGCCAGGTCGCGCCGTCGGACACATCGGCGGCGTTGCGCACCGTGCTGACGCCGTCCGTGCTGCCGTCCGCACCGGCGGGTGCGGTCACCGGGGTCGTCGCGCCCGTGGTGGGGACCGAGCCGTCGGGCGCGGTGTCGTCGGGACCCAACGTCGGCGAGTTGCGCACGAAGAAGCTGAGCTCGCCCTGCGGGCCATCGTCGCCGTTGGGCAGGAGCGTGCGCCAGCTCACGTTGCAGCGACCCGCGCGCATGGGGGTCGTGAACTCGACGGTCACGACGCGCCCGTCGGCGCTCAGCGTCGGAGCACCTCGGTCCGGCTCGACGTACGGGTCGCCATCGCACGTCATCGCGACGCTCGGATCGCTGATCGGCGCGCTGAACGTCAGCGTCAGCCGCGGCGGTGGGCTGTCCAGCTCGGCGCCGTCCGCGGGGTCGCTGGCCTCGAGATCCGCCTCCTCCTGGGCACCGGCCGGAGCGGCGAGCAGGAGGGCGCTCACCATCGCCGCCAGCCCAGCGACGAGAAGCCGCACGATGCGGCTGGGAACACCGGTTCGTGCGGACATCGCGGCCCAAAGTAGTGGGATCGGTGCGCTGCGGGCGGGACGCCCCGCCTTCGTCCCCGATGAGAGGCCGCCGAGGCAGCCCCACCATCCATGCCCTGGCTCGAGAGAGTCCGGATTCGCCCGCTCGACCAGGGCCAGCGCCGGAGGTTCCGACTCCCGCTCTCAGGCAGCCGGAAGGGCTCACCTCGTCCCGGCCTCGTCGAAACGCTCATTTCGGATCGGCGGGCTCGCAAGCAGGAAGAAGCCGGCACCCAATCCGGCGAGGAACGCGATGACCACGAAGCCCGGGCGATAGCTCCCCACCGCATCGGCGACGAATCCGGCGAAGAGCGGCCCCCCCACCATGCCGACCATGAGCACCAGCGACGACAGACCCATGATCTGGCCGAAGGCAGTCGTCCCGAAGTAGTCGGCGCGAAGTGCCTGCATCAGCGGACCGCGAGCGCCCCAAGCGAGCCCTGAACAGCACCCGGTTCGTTGGACAGCGTTCGTGTCTGTTTCATGCTGCCACCTCGCCTTGGGTTGAGGTGAATGCTTCTCGTGGGGTCTTGTGGCCGTGGCGTTGGATGAGCCATTCGTTGTTGTAGGTCTCGGTCCAGGACGCGACAGCCTGGCGGAGGTCGTCGACGGTGTCGTGCAGTTCGGCCCAGAGGCATTGCTCTTTGAGGGTGCGGATGAACCGTTCGGCGCAGCCGTTGGTTTCTGGCTCACCAATGAAGGCGGCGTCGTCTCCGATACCGAGCCAGGCGATCGACCCCAAGAAGTGCTTCGAGCGGTATTGAGGGCCCCAGTCATGGCGGAGGCTTTGAAGCGCCCCGGGTCTGGTGACTGCTCCTCGCTTTGAGAGGATGGAGCATGCCGTCACTTCCCAGGGGGCAGAAGCACCCGCCGGAGCTGCGCGAGCGCGCGGTGCGGATGGTGTTGGAGCACCAGCACGAGTACCCGTCGCAGTGGAAGGCGATCGAGTCGGTCGCCGCGAAGCTGGATTTGAACCGTGAGACGCTGCGGGTGTGGGTCCGCCGAGCGGAGACCGACGCCGGGCAGCGGCCCGGCCTGACGTCCGATGAGAGGGCCCGCATCAAGGAGCTCGAGCGCGAGAACAAGGAGCTGCGTCGAGCGAATGAGATCTTGAAGGCGGCGTCGGCTTTCTTCGGTGCGGAGCTCGACCGCCAGTCGAAGAAGTAGTCGCGTTCATCGACGACCACCGGGACCGTTTCGGGGTCGAGCCGATCTGCGCCGTGTTGCGTGAGCACGGTTGTGGGATCGCCCCGAACACCTACTGGACAGCGAAGAAGCGGCCGCCGTCCAAGCGCGCGGTGCGCGACGCCGAGCTCGTCGAGGACATCCGTCGGGTGCACGCCGAGAACCTGTGCGTGTACGGCGCGGACAAGATCTGGGCGCAGCTCAACCGTGAAGGCGTCCGGGTCGCACGCTGCACCGTCGAGCGCCTGATGCGAACTCACGGGATCAGCGGCGCACGTCGCGGGAAGGCCTGGGTCCGCACGACGATCGGTGACGACGGCGCGGATCGGCCGGCGGATCTCGTCGAGCGGCAGTTCCGCGCACCGGCACCGAACCGGCTGTGGGTCGCGGACCTGACCTACGTGAAGACCCACTCGGGCTGGGTGTACGTCGCGTTCATCATCGACGTGTACTCCCGCATGATCGTCGGCTGGCAAGCGTCACGATCGCTGCGAAGCGACTTGGCGATCGACGCGTTGGAGATGGCGGTGTGGAACCGCCGCCGCGCCGGCGCGGACCTCGGCGGGCTGGTCCATCACTCTGACCGCGGCGTGCAATACCTCAGCATTCGCTACTCGGAGCGGCTCGCTGTCAACGAGATCGTCGCGTCGGTCGGCTCGAAAGGCGACAGCTACGACTGTGAGCATGATTCGGGGGTCGTTCTGGCTGGTGTCTGACCCTTGCTTACGACTGGCCGGTGTGCCTTTGCGTTGATCTGTCGGCACCGGTCGGGGCGGCGATCAACGCAGCGCCGGCTGGCCGGGAGGGCGGTGACCGAATAGGGGCCTGCCGTCAAACCGACCCATCACAGTCCTGTCCTTCCCGCCCGACCAGCTGGCATCGACCACCCATCGAAGGGATAGTCATGACCAGCATCGCGCCAGACGCGCACCACCGGAAGATCGTCGTGGGCGTCGACACCCACAAGTACGCGCACGTCGCAGTCGCGCTCGACGCGCTCGGCGTGCGCGTCGGCGAACGCCACGTGCCGGCCAACCGGGAGGGCTACGCCCGGCTCGAGGCGTGGGCCGCGTCGCTCGGCCGTGTGACCGCGTTCGGGGTCGAGGGCACCGGCAGCTACGGCGCCGGTGTGGCCAGCTTCCTGCGTCGCAATGGTCACCGGATCATCGAGGTCAACCGCGGTGATCGGCGCTCGCGACGAAACAACGGCAAGACCGACACCCTCGACGCCGAAGCAGCAGCCCGAGCCGTGCTTTCCGGTGAGGCAGCCGCGGTGCCCAAGTCGGCCGACGGGACCGTCGAGATGATCCGCCAGCTCAAGATCGCCCGAGACACTGCCCGCAAAGGCAGGACCTCGGCGATCGTCACGCTCAAAGCGCTGATCGTGACCTGCCCGGATGAGCTGCGCGAAACGTTCGACGGGTTCACCGACAAGATCCTGATCGACCGCTGCGCGAGCCTCCGGCCTGGTGCCGTGTCGTCGCCGACCGCTGCGGCGAAGCACTCATTGCGCGCGCTGGCCAAGCGCTACCAAGCCCTCGATGCCGAGATAGCCGCCCACGACGCGGTGCTCGACGAGCTCACCAAGAACCATGCGCCGACTCTGCGTGACGGGTTCGGAATCGGCATCGACACCGCCGCCGAGATCCTGATGGTGTTCGGCGACAACCCCGACCGAGTCCGTTCCGAAGCCGCCTTCGCGAAGCTATGCGGCGTGTGCCCGATCCCCGCCTCGTCGGGCATGTCGAACCGGTTCCGACTCTCACGAGCGGGGCACCGCGAGGCCAACGCTGCGCTCTACCGAGCGGTCATCGTGCGCATGCGCTACCACCAACCCACGATCGACTACGTCGCCCGGCGAACCGGCGAAGGACTCGCCAAACGCGACATCATTCGCTGCCTCAAGCGCTTCCTCGCCCGCGAGATCTACCAACGCGTCATGAGCGACCACCGCGCCCGGCAGGCCCTTCTCGCACCGACCTGACCAGCACTCTTGACATATAGGGGGCGCTCCGCGTCTGAGGGTGGGATGACGAGGCTGGGGAGGTCCGAGGCGCGACACAGGGGCTCTGCGATTCTGACGGTGTCTTACGCCGGTCGAGTCGAGGAGCCCCTGCTTGGAAACGGATGC